>Ga0209986_10000595_pt1 | contig 35328 bp, 19 predicted proteins | sample BlataG_FD_183168 | JGI IMG/M metagenome (GOLD analysis project Ga0209986, IMG submission 183168) | Deep subsurface microbial communities from Black Sea to uncover new lineages of life (NeLLi) - Black_00105 metaG (SPAdes) (version 2) | ecosystem: Environmental > Aquatic > Marine > Oceanic >...
CTCCGGTGAAGTAGCCGGCTGCCCGGCCGCCCCCCTCGACAGGGCCTGGAACAGTCCCGGCCACCCGCAGGCGGGTGCGAATAATCCGCCAGGGTTCCACCGGGCTCCGGCGGAACACCTCTGCCTGCGGGCCCTCGGCGGCAATCATCGCCAGCGGAGACGGCGCGGCAAGCAGCGGGTTGCGGGCGACGTACCGCTCTTCAAACATGACCTGCTGGATGTGATTGGAGTTTGCCGAGACAAACTTGTGCCCCCAGTCATCGAAGCACATCCCGTGCTGCGAAGCCCCGCTCGTGAGCGAGAACGTTTCGGTTCTCGGATCGAACGAGAAGTCCCGGCCACGGATGGAAACTGGCGGATCATCAGAGGCGGCGTCCCCGCGTTGAATGGCACCTCCGTTACTGCTGGTGGCCAGGTGAATCCGATTATCGAGGCCCCAGCGAAAGCAGTTCACCAGCCCCTGCACATTGGAAATCCCGAAACCGGTGAATACCAGTCGCTTCTCGTCAGCCTGGCCGTCACCGTCGTTGTCCCGCAGGAACAAGACATCGGGCGCATCAGCCACAAACAGGCCGCCGTCGTAGGGAAACAACGCGGTGGGCCAGAGCAGACCGTCAGCGAAGACGGTGCTGCGGTCGTAACGGCCGTCACCGTCAAGATCGTCGAGGATACTGATGCGAGAGAGGCCGTCGTCCCGGTTTTCGCTGTAGCCCCTCATCTCGCAGACATAGAGTCTGCCGTTCTCATCCCATTCGCAGGCGACGGGACTGTTGACAAGCGGTTCCGACGCCACCAGTTCAAGCCGGAACCCCGGTGCGACCGAGAAAGTCGCTCCGGCAGCAGCTGGTTCGGTTGGTGGAATCCGGGGAAGTTCCGCCGAGTAATCGACGGCATCTGATTCCGCAGCAGCCGCAGGCTGCAACGCGTCACCAGCAGCGGCCAGGCTGTTGAGCACCAGGATCAGGAGCTGCAGCTTCAAGAACTGACTCACGAGATTGTTCCTCCACGACAAGATCACATCGTTCGTCTCACCATAGACCCCGACTCCGGAATAGTCCCCGAGTCGTGCCCCGTAAAAAACAATCGTTCTTCAGGGGCTTGCCTTCAATTCTTCGGTGCCAGGTAAGGCTGCAAGCGTCGCTGCTTCTCACCCTCGGCCCGCGCGAAGGTCTCGGCCAGCCTGACCGAGCCGCCACCGCGGTCCTGGCTTTCCCCGGCCGCCTCCATGAAGGCAAAGATTTCGAGCGTTTCCTCCGGTGCCACCGGTGGTTCACCGGTCTGAAAAAACCGGATGATTTCGACCACCAGGGGGCGATACCCCGGATTTTCTCCACTCGGCATGATCTGCTCGGAGCCGAAGGCCGTGCCGCCATACCCCCGTTTGCCGTCCCGGAGGCCGCGGAACGTACCGATGCGGCCGTCCTTCCATCTGCCGGTCACGCTGTCACCAGCCGATCCGCGGGTGCAGGAGACCGATTCACAGCCGGTGCCCATCGCCGTAAACAACGCCTCGCAGCCATGAATTCCGTACCAGAAAAAGTCGGGATGTGTCGCTTCGATCACGTCAGGTGAATAGATGTCGCAGCCGAGAACAGCCCCAATCGTGCCACGCCGGACAGCCTGCGTTGACTCTCCGTACCGGAGGCAGCTGGAGGAGAAGACGGGGGTGCCATGGTGGCGGGCCAACTCAAAAATGGCCATCACATCGGCGAGCGATGCCGCCATGGGCTTATCAATAAACAGCGGCTTTCCGGCGGCAAGCACTGGAGCCGCCTGCTCGAGGTGAACCCGGCCGTCGTTGGATTCGAGCATGACGGCATCAACCCGGCTGATGACCGCTGCGATGGAGGGCACGATCTCGACGTCCAGCTCTCGCAGTGTCTTCGTGTAGCCCGGCACCCGGCGGACACTCGATTCGATATCACGACTGCCCTGCGGGTAGGCCGCGACAACCCGCGCTCCGGGCACATGTTCGGCAGCATCCGGCCGATTGAGGGCCTGCGTAAACGCAACGACATGGCTGGTATCAAGGCCGATGATCCCTAGCCGCAGCGGCTCACGACTCTCGGCAGCCCGGACAGATCGTCCCGGCCAGCGGTCGCCCAGCGGCAGCAGGGCGATCAATACCACGAACACCTTCAAAAACGTCTCGCCGAATCGCTGCCTGCGTGTCGTCATTTCGTCATCCTGCAAAGTATGCGGACCAGCTGGGGAATCTTTTTTAAGCAAACTGAAACGAGCCCGCAGTGGGCAATTGTTTCAATTCTTCAGAGCTGGTTACGAAAAATGGTGAGATGGCATCATGCCGTAACGTCCAGCGGCCTGCTATCGCAGGCGGCTGTTCGCAGCGGCCACGAGACAGGCTCGCATCGCTATTCGTGATCCTCAGCAACTGGTAAGTTCACGACGTCGTAATGATTTCGCCCCTGAACTTTCATTGGCTGCGATGGCCGACTGGTACCGCATCAGCAATGAGGCCGAAGTTGCCTCGCCGGCACTGCTGATTTATCCCGAACGGATCGCTGAAAATCTTCGGCGGATGGTTGCCGCCGCGGGCGGGCCTGCGCGGCTCCGGCCGCATGTGAAGACACACAAGATGCCGGAGGTGATCAAGCTGGCCCTCGGCCAGGGCATCACCAAGTTCAAGGCGGCCACGATCGCCGAGGCCGAGATGACGGCTGCCGCCGGGGGCGAGGACATTGTGTTGGCTTACCCGGTCATCGGCCCGACGGCCGGCCGGTTTATGCAGTTGGTCAGGACCTTCCCGCAGGTTCGCTGGCGGGCTGTCGTTGACAGCGATGTCGGGATTGACGATCTCGCCAGGGCGGCGGCCGCAATCGGCATGCCCGCCGAACTTTTGCTTGACCTCAACGTCGGCATGGATCGCACCGGAGTGGTGCCGGGACCTGAGGCGGTGCGGCTCGCCCGCCGCATTGCCGAGTCGCCCGGGCTGACCTTCGGGGGCCTTCATGCCTACGACGGGCATTTGCATGACACCGACCGTAGCAAACTGGCATCAAGTGTCGAGACGGCCTTTGCGCCGGTTTGGCGACTGATTGCCAACCTCAAAGCGGATGCGATCGATGTGCCACTGGTTGTGGCAGGCGGAACCCCGACGTCATTTATTCTTGCGGGGCAAGACGGTGTGGAGGTGAGCCCCGGCACAACAGTGCTGTGGGACGTCGGCCAGCCGACGGTGTCCCCCGACCTCGACTACCTCAACGCCGCGGTGCTGCTGACCCGCGTCATCAGCAAGCCAACCCCGGGCCGGCTCTGTCTTGACCTGGGGTACAAGGCCGTGGCCAGCGAAATGCCGCATCCACGCGTAGAATTGCTGGGCCTGGGCGGGGCGACCTTCCCGCTGCAAAACGAGGAACACCTGATCGTTGAATCGCCGCAGGCGGCCTCTGTCCCGGTGGGAACAGTCATCTATTGCCTGCCGCGGCATGTCTGCCCGACCGTCGCCCTCTATGAAGAGGCGGTGGTCGTCCGCGACAGCCGTGCGGCAGACTGCTGGCAGGTGCTGGCCCGCAACCGACGAATCACCATTTGAAACCCTTCTGCCGCTGGAGTATCCCATGGCCCACGAGCCGAAACTGATCTTCGACGTCCACCTCGATCTCTCCTACAACGCCCTCGATTTCAACCGCGACCTGCGGTGGACCCAGGAGCGGATTCGCCGGCGCGAGCTCGGCATGAAGGACCAGGTGTTTCGCACCCGCAACACCGTCTGCTTCCCGGAGATGCGGCGGGGCAGGGTGGGGCTGTGTGTGGCCACGCAACTCGCCCGGTCGGTCGATTACTTCGCGCGGATGCCGGGCTGGATGAGCCCGGAGCAGGCCCGGGCCCACACCGCCGGGCAGCTCGCCTGGTATCGCGAGATGGAGGCCTGCGGGGAACTTTTGCAGATTTGCAACAAGGAGAAGCTCGAAAAGCATCTTGCCCTGTGGCTGCAGGCGCCGGCGGAGATGCCGGCCACAGCCGGCGCCGGTGGCCTGCCGATCGGCTACGTGCTCAGCCTGGAAGGGGCCGATTCGATCGTCACATTCAAGCACCTCGAGCAGTCGTATGCCGAGGGCCTGCGGGCGTTGGGCCCGGTCCACTACGGGCCCGGGGTTTATGGCATGGGCACCGATGCCGAAGGGCCACTCACGCCGAGGGGCCGCGAGCTGCTCAAGGAGATGGAGCGGCTCGGCATCATCCTCGATGTCACCCACCTCTGCGACGAGAGTCTCCGTGACGCCCTCGACCATTACTCAGGGCCGCTCTGGGCGAGCCATTCCAACTGCCGGGCCCTCGCCAACTGGAATCGCCAGTTCACCGACGAGCAGATCAAGGAGCTGATCGGTCGCGGCTGCGTGTTCGGCATGGCCTTCGACGCCATCATGATGGTCCATGGCTGGGCCCATATGCGGAGCACCCCGCAGGAGTTTGGTCTCACCATCGAGAAGATCTGCGACCACATCGACCACATCTGCCAGCTTGCCGGCAACGCCAAGCATGTGGGGATCGGCAGTGATCTCGATGGCGGGTTCGGCACCGAACAGACACCGCTCGACCTCGACAGCATCGCCGACCTGGGCCGGATCGGCGGCATGCTCGCCGCCCGCGGCTATTCCGTCGCCGACATCGAGGGTTTTTATTACGGCAACTTCGTCGAGTTTCTCCGTCGCACCCTGCCGGCGTGAGCCGGAGCGTCAGCGTTGCGACACGGTCTGCTCGGGCGGCGTGAGCGACTTGATCCACTCGCGCATGAACGCGACGGCCTTCTCGTCGACGATGGTCGTCGCCAGCTGGGGCATCTGCCCCGGGCCGCGGCGGCTCATCCTGGCGAACAGCACCGATTGCTCGGGGTGACCGGCGGCGATCAGCTGTGGATCCGCGATGTCGAAGGTGGTGTGGAGCGGCTTGATGCCGACCGTCTTCATCGCGTCGACCGGGCGGACGGTAAACGCCGACATGTATTCGAGGTCGATCTGGGCATTCCCCCCACCGGCGAAGACGTGGCAGCTCGCGCAGTTTGCCTGCAGGTAGGAGCGGGCGCGAGCCTCGAGCGGGTGCGAGGCGTCATAGGGATTGACCAGCCGATTGGTCGCCGCCGGCGCCCGCGAGAGCAGGCGTGATCGTCGTTTACCAAACGCACCGGCAGCCGGGTCGGCCGACTTGGTCTGCCGGGCCACCCAATCGCCGACCTCCTCGTCTTCCACGCCGTGGGCCACCGCCCGCTCCCGCAGAAATGCCATCGCATCGCCCCCCCAACCGACGTCGAGCAGGCCGAGATGCTCGAGCGTGCGGAGCTGGTTGTCGCTTGTGTGGCCCGGGCCGAGTACGGCCTCGTAGTCGTAGTCGCGATTGAGCTGCACCGTGCAGAGCCCGAGCACATAGTTGCTCGCCCGGCTGTGGCAGACCATGCACTCGGTCCGCGACGGGTAATGCCAGGCAAGGGTCCGTGATTCGCCGGACGCCGCGGCGAGGTCAGCCGTGCGGATCGTGAAGTCGCGATCCTTGCCGGCGGCCTCTACGAGCACGGCATCGGTCTGCTCGTCATTCCACTCGTAGGAATAGCCGGCCCACTCGCCCTGTTCCTTGAGCATGAACCGCGTTTCGATCCAGCGGCGGGTGGACGGGTCGCCCTCCACCTCGTCGATCGCAAACGACTTCACGAGCACCGTGCCATCAGGAAAGTTCCAGCCGCGACCGTTCGTGACGCCGATCGTAGCCGGCACGATGTCGCCCTCCTTCGTCGTGGCCGGCGGCAGGGCGAAGAAGCGGGCCTTGAACGTGCCGTCGCTCCAGAGCGGGGAGGCAGGCTCGTAGGGGACGACGCCTCCCACCATACGGTGCTGCGAGACATCGGCAAACAGGCCGCTCTCAGACAGCGTCCGCGGGAACAGCTGCTGATCGGCGGTCACCGGCGGCGTGGGGACGAGCCGGTAAAAGCCACCCTTGTCGCCCGGCTGGTGGTCGCAGATCAGCAGTTCCCCGCGGGAATCGAGGCCGAAACCGGTGATGTTGAGCGGAGTGTCGGCGATCAGTTCGTGCCACGTCACCTGCGAGCCGTCGTGCCGGATGCCCCAGATGCGGCCGGTGGAGTAGTCTCCGTAGAGGTAGGCACCGCGGAGTTCGGGCAGGGCGGAGCCGGTGTAGACGAGGCCGCCGGTCATCGAGCGGGCTTCGGCATGGGCATGCTCGGCGACCGGGTTCGAGATGGGCGTCGGCCCTCGGGGCAGGTCGCGGTTGAAGGGGTGCGAGCCTTCGACGATGCTCCAGCCGTAGTTGGCTCCGCGTTCGATCAGGTAGATCTGCTCCCAGAGATCCTGGCCCTGGTTGGCAACCCAGAGCTGTCCGCTGGCGGGATCAAATGAGAGCCGCCAGGGCTGCCGCATGCCGTAGGCCCACGTCTCCGGCCGGGCACCTTCGACCGCGGCGATAAGGCTTTCGGCATCAAAAAACGGATTGTCCTTGGGGACGGAGTAGTGCCGGCCGTCGTTCGGGGTCTCTTCGTCGGGATGGTCGGGATCGATCCGAAGAATTTTGGAGCGAAGCGTGGTGAGATCCTGTCCCACGCGATCCTCATCGGAATCGCTCGTGCCGTCGCCGCTGCCGACGTAGAGCATGCCATCGGGGCCGAAGGCCATGTCGCCGCCGTTATGGCCGTTGGAATCCCATTCGATGATGACCTTGGCCGAATGGCGGTGGAACGTGTAGGGCGGCTCACGGTCGATCACATACCGCGTCACACGGGTGCGTTTGCGGCCATCTTCGGGCACCCGGCCGTCGGGGCTTCTCACTCCGTTGGATCCGATAAACACGTAGCCGTTGTCGGCAAACTGCGGATGAAACGTGATCGCGTAATGTACGGTCGTGTCGTCGGCCGGGATGAGAACCTCCGGCTCAAACGACGACTCGTCGTCCCGCATCCGCATCACGGTCGATGGCCGATAGGCCGAGGGCTCGGTGCTGAAGATGAGCCGATCGCTGCCCGGCTGGTGGGCCACGGCGATCAGCCCGGAGGGCCGGGCCTGCGGGTGCGCCCGCTCGATGCGGTATGGGAGCGGTGGCTCGGGAGAGCCCGCCACCTTCGAGGTCGTCACCGGAACGATCTTCGGGATCCCAAAGGGCCGCGACGCGGTGGCGGCGTCTTTGACGAAGCGAATCGGGGCGTAGCGTTCGTGGGTGTGAAAGTCGGCGAATTCCTTCGCGTCGAGGGGCGCAGAGGTGGATAGCTCGGGCCGCTCGTGGGCGATGTCATGGTCGTAGCGGCAGAGGGCAAACCGCCACTCGTCGCCGGGCTCGGGGCGGCCGCCGGTGCGGGCGAGGCTGGTCCAGGGGATTTTCATTTCCACCGACCAGCCGTCGTCGCGATCGGTGTAGTCGTTGAGCGTGCCACGGAGCTTCACGGCCGACTCGATGGCAAACTCGCCGTCCTCCTTGAACCGGCCGACGTGGCCCCGGCGAGGAATAAAACAGTCAAACTGTGTGTTCAAGGCGTTAACTTGAAACTCATAGTAGGCCGGCTTCTCGACCGACGGCTTGAGGAACACCTCGAAGACATCGTTGTCCCACGTGTTGCCGTCATGCTCTGCGACGTCGGCATAGAGATCGCCGTCATCCATGTCGGCGGCGATGTAGAGATGCTCACGATCCCAAAGCAGCTTCGCGCGGGTGGCGGTGCGGGCGGGCCGGGCGTCGACTCCCAGCCAAGGAAGAGTGAAGGGGCCGACGTCGACGGCATCCTGCCACGCCTCATCATCGAGGCTGCCGTCGACCGTGATCGGCTGCTCCGTGAACCGGCAGGCATAGGGGGGCGGAACGACAGGCCGCTGTGGCACGGCGGCCGTGGTCGGGGCGGCTACGGTGCTCGCTGTCGTGGTGGCCGCAGACGGGCAACTGGTGCTGCAGCCTGCAGCGATGAAAAGGAGCCCCGAGCACGCGATTGCAGCGGCTCGAAAGGCGGGTGAATCGACGGAATCCAGCAAGTTACGCATATGTTTCTCGTGATGACGGCAGTGATCCACTCCTGCCGACGGTCCACAACCGGGCCGTGGGCGTAGCGAGGTCTCGCCTCAAATAATCCTAGCCCGCCACACACCACCGCAAAACCCGAATAAAAAAGATCGAAAGACTTGGTTCCCTGGTTCGGTTCGAGCGCAGCGTCCGGTCTGGACGTCATCGACGTCGTCTGCGAGTCGGCCCGTGGCCGACTGCATCCGCTCAGAGCGGCTTGATCCAGACGTTGCGGAATCGTGTCGGGCTGCCATTGTCCTGGAGGAAGAGCGGCCCCTCGCCGGTGGCGATCAGCCGCTGCTCGATGTCGTGCAGGTGATGTCTCTCGCGATGTCGATACGGCGTAAATGGTGACCGGGGTTCGGCAAACGTGATGCCGTCCTGAACCAGCGTGCCGTTGAGCCAGGCGGTTATCATTCCGCCACGAATCACGCGGCCGGATGCATCGCGCCGCGGCGCGATGAAGCGGATGTCGTAGACCTGCCACTCGCCCGCGGGACGCGACGCGTTGACGAGCGGCCTGCCGAAGCGATACAGCGAACCCTCGTCCTGTTCGGTCGGGTCGGTGATGCCGAACGAGTCGTAGATCTGCATCTCGTAGTGACCGTGGATATACAGGCCGCTGTTGCCATCCGCTTCTCGCGACACCATGAACTCGGCGTGGATGTCGGCGTCACGGAACGTTTCCGTCGAGACGATGTGGTTCGTGCGTTCGCTCGTCGTGTCGTCCACGAGACTGCCGTCGCGAATCGTCCAATCCATCGCCGCCCCGGACATGCTCGTGAACTTCGGCGGCCCCTCGGATCCATCGCCAAAGAGGACAATCGCGCTCGGGGGCGGGGGGATCGGCAGTGGCCGCTGCACCGGCTCGAAGTCTCGTGCCATGGGAGCCGCATCCGGAGCCGCCACGGGTGGCAGATGACGGTCGGCGAAGTCGGCGAACCGCATCCAGTCGTACTCAATCAGGTCGTGCTGACCGGACCGGACATGGTAGCCAATTCGTGAGCCGACCGGCGTGTCGGCCGCTGGCCTTTCCGACGTGCCGAGGCCGGTCATCCCGAAGACCTTCCACGCGGGCTCGGCGGCCACGGCAGCGAGAAATTCACCCTGCGGATCGGCCCATCGGTCTTCGATCGCGCTGGCCACGTAGAGCGGCCGCGGGGCCGTCATGGCCAGGAGCGTGTGGGCGTCGCAGGGCATGTCGTTTTCACGGCCGGCGTATACCGCGTAGGCTGGGCAGAACCAATGCGGAAAACGACCGGTGACGTCGGCGATCGTCTCGCCGTAGTTGCGTCGCTCGAGCGCCGCTCCGCCGCAGCCCGACTCGTTGGAGACGACCATCGCGAACCGTCGGTCGCAGGCTCCAGCCCAGAGGGCGGCCTTGCCGTTGCGGGAGTGCCCGACGACGATCACCCGGGTCGAGTCGATGTCGGGCTGCATCGACAGCCAGTCGAGGTTTCGCGAGAGCCCCCAGGCCCACGCGGCGATCGCACCGGGTTCGTTAGCGGGGAGCGTGCCTTCCACGGGCCGACCGAGGGCGGGGAGCACGCTTGCGGCGCGGCCATCCGGCCGGTCGGGATAGATGTCGCCGGAGCAGGCGGTCGCCATGGCGTAGCCGCGGGCGAGCATCACCTCCACCGGCCAACGACGGGAGAGCGTGCCCCGCGATTCCTCGGTGGCCCGGTTGTTCACGATGTGGGCCTTCTCATCGTCGCGCAGCCAGGCGCTCGATAGTCGGATGCCCGGATCGGGATGCTCCGCCTGGTTGCCGCGGAAGTTGAGGTTGAGAAACACCGGGAAAGGTCCGCCTTCGGTGGGAAGATAGAGAAGCATATCGACCAGCGGGGCTTGATCCCCTCCGCCCATCCGCAGCCTCGCCTGCAGCCGCGTGGCCCGAATGCCGCCGGAGAGCGTTACGTCGGCCCGCTCCACATCGCCGTGGGCGAACGTGAACGCATGCGGCAGCCGCCGACCGTAGACGGAAGTTTCGAGCAGGTGGAACTGGTGCGGTCGCGCGGTCGTCCACCAGGCTTCGGGCGTGACCGCCCGCACGCCATCCGGCCCGGCAAGCACATCCGGGAGCGAATACCGTCGCACCGCCGCCTCGTCGTAGTTGGTCCCTGCTGATTCAGCCCGGGCCGAAATCGATGTGATCTCCATGGCGGCGACAAGCATGGCTAGCACGGGCCAGACGCTTGGTGACGTATTCCATTGACCGGGCATGCGAAGACGATGGAGTGAGAAAAGGGAGTTACTCGGCCAAGAGCCGGCCGAGAAGGGTTTGCCAAGACGGCGTCGCCCAGAAGGGTGTCGCATCGCTGCCGCCGGGGCCGAGGACCGTGCCGGTAAACACGACCACGCGTCCCTTGCCGAAGGCATCCGCGACGGCGATCGGGGTGTCGCCGGCCTTCGCCAGCGGTGTGGCGCCGGCTTTGGGCTGCACCATGTGCCGCCAAAACACGGCTGGCTGACCGGTGAGCGGCTTACCGGCGGCGTCGGCCAAAATGGCCGGCGGCGAGCACTGCCGCACTTCGCGGACGGTCACGAGTTGCACCGGCAGCATGTCTTCGAGAAATGTGCCCGCCATCGCGCCGTTGCCCAGGGTCGCGATGCCGCCGAGCACGACGAGGCGGCCGCCGGCATTGACGAACTCCTTGACCGCCGCCCGCTGGCCGAGCGTGGAGTAGGTGAGATCGACGTTGGCCAACACGACACTGTCGAATTCACACAGTTTTGTCAGATCGTCGGGCAGCTGGTAGGCGACGCTCGCCACCGACTTCGGCGGGATGCCGTAACGATCAGCCATCAGGCCCTTGATCAGCAGTGTCTTGCCGGGCCGTCTGCCCTCTGGGCGTCGCGGCACCGCGGAGGACGCGACGGCACCGCCGGAAGCGGTCTTTGCAAGGTCCCGGTCAGAAATCCGCTCGAGTAGTTCGGTGCGGACGTGGTCGAGCATGATCTTCTGGTCGCCCGCCTGCTTCGTGTTACAGATCGCATTGGCATTGATGTACCCCGGCTCCGTCTTGACGAACTCGAAGCTGTAGTCGTGAAACGAGTCAGCGGGCTGCAACCGCTTGATGGCCGGATTGCTCGCGCCGGTGAGCCGGGAGGGAGACGCATACTGCACGCGGACAACATCGCGGTCGATGGCGGTATCGGTGATGTAGAAGAGCACACCCCAGTCATCGCCTCCACTGGTCCACTTGACGCGGTAGGTGACCCGGTATTTTCCGGGCGTCAGTGGCCCCAGCCAGGTGTGGCCGATGAAGGGCTTGCCGCCGCCCAGTTTGACGTTCTCGTGGGTGTTGACCTGACAGCGGCCGTTGGCGGCGTCGGGGTCTGTGCCCGCGATGCCGCCGATGCCCGACATGCCCTTGTCAGTCTCCCAGACCTTGACGTTGGGATTCTCCGCAACCGTCTCTTCCTCCTTGTTGGGGTCACCGATTCGTGTGGTGACGGCTGCGGCACGGGCCCGGGCGACTTCCGCCACAGCGGCCGGCTCGGTGAAGGGAGGGACCGTGGCCGGCGGCGTGTAGCTGCCCTCGAGTTCGAGGATCACCATCGACCAGAGCTGCGGGTCGGCGATCGCCGTGCGGAACCGGCCTGCGGCCATGTCTATCTCGAGGGGCCGCGCGAAGGGGGTGGCCTGGGGCGAGACGATCACGGCTCGCCGCAGCGTCTCGCCGGCAGCCAGCCGCCCCGACACCGTCACCGGTCCGGCCGCCGGTGGAAATACCGGCTTGTCGATGGCGTCTTCCGGCGGTGGATTCACGAGGTGAAGTACCACAAATCGCCGGGTGGGTGAATCAATCAACTCCTGCACGAGAGGCCGCCAAGAAAGCCTGTCGTCGGGCTCAACCGTGACGGTGTCGGTCACGTCGAGTGTCCTGAGATGGCGATCCCAGAGGAATCGCGACCAGCGGGTGAGAAACCGCCCCCAGTCGCTGCAATGCGGCACACGCTCGGCGGTGAAGATGGCCGGATGCCCGCCGGCGATGAGGCCGTAGACGGCCTTATAAAAGGCCTCGGCGGGAGGCAGGCGTTCGGTTTCCCACATGCAGTAGTAATAGCCGCCAAGAGACTGGACCCGCTTCGCGATCCGCAATTCGTTGGTCGCATAGTCGCTCCAACTCGTGTACTTCGTGCGATCTTTGTGCCAGGCACGAATCCCCTCCTGCAGATACATTCCGCCCCCGGCCATCGCCTCCCGCATTTCGTGCGTCCAGCCCTCCCGCCACTCCGGCGCGCGGCCGTAGTTGAAGCCCAGCTCAAATCCGGGCCGCTCGCGGGCGACGGTTTCCTTCAGTCGCCGCATGTTCCAGGTGGAAAGCGGATCGAAGGCACTGATCGTGTAGTGACCGTCGAACCGCACGCCATCCCAATCAAACGCCTCGGCGCCGTCGAGGATCGCGCGGATGCCGTAATCGAGGGCCTCGGGGTTCCGCAGATCGACCGGCACCCGCAGCCAGCCGGGGTTGCCGGGATGCTGCTTCCGCCACTCGGGGTCATTCCAGTTGTCGAGCGCCTCGACATGCTTCGGCTCGAGCCTGGGGAGATCCCCATTGCCGTTGAGAAACCATTCCGGCTGACGGTACGCCATCTCCCAGCCGAAGGGACCAGCCGGATTGCCGCTGGCATACATGAGCATGCGGATGCCGTGGGCATGGGCCCGCCGGATCAGCTCGGTGAGCGTGGCCTTGTCTTCTGCATAGCTGGTTTGGCCGCTCCACCAGCGATCGGTGCGGGGCACATGGAGTGACCAGTCACAGGGCGACCAGAAGAACAGTTCGAGCATGTTCACGCCCAGGCGGCGACATTCGTCGGGCACGGCGAGGATTTCAGCATTCTTTCTGCTGAGTCCGGTCTGTGACCAGGCCGTCGAACTTGTGCCGATGCCGACCTCCCCGAGTTGATCGCCGACCTGAAAGACCGCCGTCTTCTCGGCTCGCAGGGTGTTTCCCTCACGGATTGTCACCTTCACGCCGCTGCCCATCCGCAAGGCGGCCGCCGGCATGGTTCGCTCATAGGCCTTCATTCCGCCCGCGGGCAGATCGACCTGCTCGGTGAGCACTGTGTCGCCGTCGGCAAGATTGTATTCCGATGCAAGCTCCACTTGGAGCGATCGGCGGACCGCCGAAGCGTTGCGAATGCGAAATCGAACGTTCACCTGTTCGGTGGTGCGGTAGAGGAGCTTGTCGGTGGTGACGTCCGAAACCAGGACAGATTCGGCCAGCTGCGGCCCTTCCGCCAAAAGTGAGCGAAGTTCGTCCGGTGCAAGTGTGCGGTTGAAGATCGTCAGCCCTCGCACCACCGCATTGGTGATTCGGTCGGTGCCGTCGCGGGAACCAAGGATCGTGGCATGCTGCAGCGTGGTGGTGAGGGGAACCTTGTCTGCGGCATCGACCTCTCGGCCGTCGAGATAGGCCTTCAGCCAGCCTTGTTTGCCTCGTTTCCAGACGACGGCCACATGGTGCCAGCGATCAGGCAGGAAGCCCGGGAAGCGCACCTTCGCCGACTTGCGATCCTCGCCCCAATCTTCGCGATCAAAATAGGTCGAGAATGTCGGTGACCCGCCCTCGAAGAGCAGTCCCCACGCGGCCGGCGTGCCGCTGAAATAGTGCGAGATTACGAATCCATCGGCCGGTTTTGGTGCCTTGAGCCAGAGGCCGATCGTCAGGTCACCGATCTGGCCGGCCGCGTAGTCCCACGCCGGGGAGGAGGGAATTTCGCAGGTGCCGGCTGCAGCTGCATTGAAGCCGAGCGCCGACCCGAGGTCGGTCTCCTCCCACCGGCAGGCGGCACCGAGTTTCCCCGGCTGGCTCTGGCCCGAGAGGTCATCGACCGTCGTGCCGCTCCCCTCGTCGAGAGGCCAGTAGCCGACGAGCCCCTGCTGCGCAGCGGCCCGCGGCAGAGCGACCAGGCAAACAAGCAGCGCGAACGCCGCGAAAGTCCTCAGGCTCATCATTCCTCCACCTCCCAGACCCGGCTGCTGCCCGGGGCCAGTGTGATTTCCTCATGGAAACTGAAGCAGGGCCACGAGCGGTCGGTGGCGATCGTCGTTGTCACCGAGTTTGAAGAGTCATTGTGTGCCTCCACGAACCATCGGCCGGGGGCCATCCATGCCACCTGTAGCCGTACTGCAGGCTCGTCGCACTGCAGCGGATGACCGACAAAAAAATCGGTGTCGGCGGTGGTCGGATCGAGCAGGGCATAGCCGCATCCGTCGCGAACCGGGATGGGGCGGAAGTTGATGCCCGGCCGTTGGCGGTCCACCACAAACGCCGACCAGCCGTCGTTGAGACCGGTCACCTGCAACGGAATCATCGCACGCAGCGACGTCTTGGGAATGCGGCACTCGAATCCGCCGGCAGCGGCCTCCACCTGCCACGAGGCATAATTGTCGATCGTGCGGCCACGGATCACTTCCGCCGCATAGCCCGCCCGGCCCGGCTCGAGCACACCGAAGTCGGCCAGGGTCTGGAGGACGTCGGCCTGCTCCAGCCGGTTCGACATGCCGAAAAACGGAATGTCGACGTCGACGGCAGTGCCCTTGGCGACGACACCCTTGTCTGGTCGATAGGATACCACGAACGTCCCCTTCTCGATCCGATACTCAAGCCTGTCTTCACCACCACACAGGGCGGCCGTGCCTCCCGGCGTAGAGAAGACCGCAACCGTCCCCGGGCCGAAGTCACCCTGATCACTCGAGGTCGCCGTGCCGCCGGCGAAAACCTGCGACGGGATGGCGACCCTGAGAATGTCCCAGCCGTGGTCGGAGTCGACCGCGACGTCGTCCTTGGGCACCACGTGCAGCTGAAATTTCCCGAGCCGGACGTCGCCCAGGGTCGCCTGCGTGGCATGGAGCCGCACCCACCCGTCCATCAACCGGGTCGGCACCAGCCGATACCAGCTCGTCCAGGCATTCTTGCCGATCTGGGCCTGCTTGGCGGGCTCGCGATACGGGTGTCCCAGTGGCGTCTGCTCCACGCCGTATTCTTGCGGGTCATAGGCCCAACCGAAGTTTCCCTGGCCCACCGCATACTCGGGAGAAAAGAGATACGTGCTCGGGTTGGAGTGAAGTTCGCGATGTTCACCGGGCAGGGTGAGCAGCGTTTCGACGCTCGGCGTCGGCAGGCTCTGCGGCTGGCCGTCGATCGGCAGTGTCGGGAACGCGCTCAAGCCGGTCGCCGGCTGAAACCAGGTGCCTTCTTTCATCGAGCCCTTACTTGGCGAGAGCCCGAGGTTTTCGCGAAAGCCCGGCCGATGCCAGATGGCCGTGCCATCCTTCCGCCGCAGGAAGGCGGTGCCGAGGAAGTTGCACCGGTCGCCGCAGATCACCTGGTCGAACGTGGTGTTGCGGTTCCAGAGCTCCATGCTGATCGCGCGGCGGCCCTCGACGTCTTCGACCACGAGCACAAGATCTCGCTGCCGGTCATGGGCAAGCACGAGCGTGTGCTCGAAGCTGCGGGACCCTTCCGGAAGCCAGCGACGAAACACGCCGCGGTCACCGTCGTAAATTGTGACCTTACGCAGGCCCAGGTCGGAGGTGACATGAAGCCGGGCGCGATACTGCCAGAGGTCGGGTCGCCACCAGTCTCCCTTGGCCACCACACAGTTGTTCTGCGGCGTCCAGCAGAGAATCCGCGGGCCGTTGCTGATGTAAAGGTACGGCGGATACCAGGCAGGGGCGCCCTTCCAGCGCTCCCGCAGGCCCGTAACGCCGTACGGCTCCTGTTTCACGTAGGTGCCGTCGCCATATTCGCCGCCGAGCGTGGCGATGGTCTGCCAGCCTGCGGCCGCGCGTTTCGCAACCTGCTCGGGGCCGCTCATCAGCTCGAGGGCGAACACCATCGGGCAGCAGCCCCAGCCGGTCAGCTTCAGATAGTCGGCAAAGGCGTCGTCGATCGGCTTGCCATCCTCGAACGATCTGATCGGAAACGAGTTGTAGAGTTTGTAGTCGGCGATCGGCGTGTGGTTCCCCGCGTGCTTCCACCAGCCGATCAGCACCCGGTAGTTCATGTATTGCCAGCCATACTTGAAGATCGCTTCGGTGCGGGAGACGGCCGTGGTGTCGAGGCGGCCATCGGGCAGCGTCATGTCTGGGGTGGGGAATTTCAGGTTGTCGCCGATGTAGAAAAAATGATTCCCCTGCGCGTCCTCGATCGTGAGGCCGGGGATGGCGGCAAAGAGCCCGTCGGAGACGGCCGCACACTGCCGTTTGAGTTCCGCGAATGCTGCCTCGTCCATCTGCAGTGCGTCCTCGAGGAACACGAGATAGTCGAGGCCGGCCTTGCGGGCCTCCGCCGCGTACTCGGCGACCGTCCCTCGACTGCCGGACAACACCGTGCGGGCCCCGACAAGCCCGCGAAGCTGCGGCAGGTCTTCGGCCGCCGGGAGGACGAGCGGATGTTTCGCATCGCGGACGATGGGGCGCGGGCCCGACCAGTCGATCTCCGCCGGGTCGGGGATGAACTCAGAATCGAGCAAGAGGTTTTCCGGCGTCGTCGCCCCACCCGTGCCGGCCTTCAGCGACGGCTCCGCCAGCCAGCGGAACGTGTTGGCCAGCGCCAGGAGCCAGTCGCTTGAGCGGTCAGCGACGCTGCCTGAAAGCGTGGCTTCGACGGTGGGGCAATTTCTGGGTGGGGAAAGCAGCCACTGCGACGGTATCCCGCAGATTGCCAGCCGACCCTGCCCGACCTCGCGAACACCCAGCAGCCCGGAGCGGTCGGTAAGAGGCTGGCCGTGCCACCAGAACGATTCGAACCGGCCGATCTTGTGCTCCGCCGATTTTGGCCGGACCGATGCCGCCCATTGCACCGCCACGGTCCAACGGTCGTCGTAGTCGAAGGCCAGAGGAGGCCAGCCACCGGAGCGGCCCACAGTCGTCAACAAGCCTCCGACGCCCGCAGCGGCCGGCGGGCGGACGCGGTCGGAGAATGAATGGCTCACCCCCATGTCATCGACGAGCAGATTTGTGGTGTCGTCTTCGAGTTCGTGCCACCGCATGGTGGCCCCCTGCGCAGCCGCCCATTCGGGGGTGGGAAACCAGTGCGCCGCTCGTCCCATGTGGCCGAAGGGAGCGGGCGTAAACACGCCGCCGCCGCCTTCAAGGAAGGCGGCGATGACCGGCTCAAGATCAACATCATATGTCGGGCCCAGCACAACCACGTTGAACCGCTGCGACTCCAGCCGCTCAGCAAGTTCGGCAGGCTCGCAGACATCCAATTCAATGCCCATTTCGTGCAGCGGCCGCGCGACGTAGGCGGCGTGCGGAGTCACACCCACGAAGAGCACTGCCGGTTTGTTTTCGGCAAGGGCCCGACCGCAGAGCAACGCGACAGAAAGAACAATCAGGCTGGAACGCAGCGCACGCATGAAGACCTCAGGTGAGACGACAGATCGGCAGCGGCGTCGAAGAGACGAGGCGACGCTCGCTACAGAATGGTTCCCGGCGGACGCCAGCCTGATACCCGAAGGGCAAGTCAGGGTCGTTTCTTGGCCGGTCGAAAGTCACTCGTGAGTGAGAAAGAGACTTGAGCGCCGGTGTTGCGACCTGGCTTCACGGTCGCCGTAAGCCCCGACGTGGCCGGGTTCCCGTACGCGGAGGGGATCATCGAGTCGAGCGGCAGAGCGGTCAGCCGCTCGTATTCGGCCGTCCATTTCGAGTGGGCCGCAGTGTCGGCAACGTCAGGCTCCGGCCCCAAGCCGTCGGTGCGACTCTTATACTTCCGCACGGTCACCACGTAGTTTCCGACTGGAGCGCCGCCATGTTTCGCGCCGCCCTGAGACGTGGTCAGCCGATAGGTTCCCGTTGCATCGGTGCGGCCATAGGCGGCGAGCCCACCCGCGACAGCCGGGCTGAACCCGACAGAGGCATCACTCAGCGGCTCGCCGTCGAGCGTAATCCGGCCTTCAACAAACTCGACGGCGGGTCCCCGTTGGCCGCAGCCGGCCAGACTTGCCAGTACCAAGATGCCGAGAAGTACCGTGCAACAGCGTCTATCGCTCGGCTTGGTCCTGACTTCGTGTGAGTTCATGGCCATCACTCCTCAATCTTCCACGAGCATGCTGAATCTGCGGGCGAACGAGACGGTTACAGCGAGAGGGGCTCGCCATTGGCGATCGTTCCCATGGCACCCCAAACGCCCCACAGCGACGGGCCGGCATACTCGCGGTTATCGCCCGGACCCGCCGGCTCGGCATTGAGATCACCGCAGTCGATCGAATTGTTCAGGAATTTGGTGGCACCATCACACATCACGACGGCAGCACCATCGGGGTGATAGCTAGAGATCGACGAATAACCATAGATATGGCTGACATCACGGCAGACAGGGGAATTGGGAGGGAGGATGGTGAAGAAGCCCGAGTAGGCGACTTCGGGAGCTGCCCAGTTTTGACCGTGCCCCCGAGCGGCCGCGGTAGAAGTTCGTTCAAATTCGCTGCGGACCGTCCAGGAATCGGCACCGGTCAGGCAATCGCTCGGCGGTGGCTGGTCCGAGGCTGACCCCACCCAGCCTGTGATACCGTATTTGAGCCCAAAGGGCCCTTCCGAGCCGTCTGCGACACCGACTTCCCCGAGCATCACCGTTTTCGACAACCCATCGGTGATTCGAGAAAAGGTGACGGCACGAATGCCGCGACCTGTCCCCGCGCTATGCCACATGTTGACGAACGTGCCCCGCATTGGATTACTGCTTCCAGGGCTGTAATTCGCATCAATCAGAACGTCACCCCAATTCGCACTATAGTTAAGCCACTGCGTTCCCCCATAGGATGTCGACGTCATTTTTTGACGCGGTATGGTTGCGGGGTCTGACGGACAGGCGAACCCACTGATAAAGCCTGTGGAATCAATACTGTAACAAAACGGATTATTTGTGGCGTTATTACCGGGATAGGTGTCTACGTCCTTGGCATAGGCGAGCAGGCTGTCGTACAGGGTTTGTTGTTCGATGAACGGTAGCAGGGGAACCGTGAACGCATAATTCAGCCAGACACTGCCGTCCTTAGGGAACTCAGGTTGGCCGCGGCCTGCCGGCACTTTTTTGTTGACATCATGATACGAGTGCACCGCCAACCCGAGTTGTTTCAGATTGTTGATGCAGGAAGCCCGCCGCGCCGCCTCGCGGGCCGCCTGCACGGCCGGCAGCAAAAGCCCTACGAGCACGCCAATAATGGCGATCACGACCAACAGTTCGATCAACGTAAACGCGAAGCGGATGCGACGGCCTCGACATCCTTTGAACGAAAAAGACATGCGGGACTCCTCTGTGGTGGGATAACCAGTAAGGCGGTGGGAGAAAAGCTTTAGACACCCGCCCAAGTGATGTTCCCGCCCGGCAATGGATTCGTACCAAAAATTTTTGGTACCCCGGGCACACGGTTATCCGCGGCTATTCGTACTCCGTCCGCCCCCAGACGGCGGCCCGTTCAAACGACACGATTCGCCAGAGTTCATGCAAATTGCGGATTTCGACCAACTGATCCCGCCAGATCTGCCCCGTCGGATCGGCCCAGTGGACCTGCCAGTGGGCCGCCAGTCTGTCACCGCTGCGGGGTGGGTCGAGGCCTGCTCCCAGCACTTTCCAGGGAATCGCGTACTCGAGGGTGTAGTGGCGACCGTCGTCTCCAAGCCGGAAACGGCCCTCAACCCCTTCCACATTCACGAAGCAGGTGTTGATGTCCATACCTTTGTTGACCGCGAGGCAGGCCCGCCCAGATGGAGCATGATGCCACATCGTCAGGTGCGAAAGCCTGGGGTTTGCCGCTTTGCGTCGATCCTCGTCGGTCGGCTCGAGCCGACGAATCTGGTAGTAGGCCGCCGCATTGCCATCGGCCGGCCAGCCCATGGCCCGGTCGGTCGAAAGCCGTACCTGCACGCTGCCACCTTGCCAGCCATAGCCGGGATCGACCTCGGGATCGACGTGGCTGCGGAGGGGAGCCGGATCGCCGACCCGCGCCGCCAGGTAGAGATACCGGTCGTCGTAGGCCATCCAGCCCTCCGCCCACTCATCCTCCCGCGGTGTGCCGCGGAGGGTGGCCCGAAAGCCCGCAGTTGCGGGCCACTCGTCGAGGAAGCCGTCGATAGCCGGGGGCTGATCGGCGCGGCTGACGCGTATGGCTTCGATCTGCGGCCGGCCAAACCGCCGCGTCGCTTCGTCGCGGTCGTGAAACTTCGGGTAAGCGATACCGGGTTCCGATGGCAGGCGGCGGATGAAGCGACTCTCGGAGTAGGGAATCGGTTCCCCTTCATGCCCGGAGTCCGCGCGGAAGCGGCGGGCCTCACCGGCCACGAGCCGACGGGGAAAGTTGCCCGTCGCTGAGCCAACGCGGCCCGTGGTGACCACGGCCCCGTCATAGACCTGCACGTCCGTCACGAGGCCGGGGCCCGTCCGCACGGCAAACTCGGTGCCCAGGTCGAGCACCTCGGTGGTGGCCGTGTCGAGCCGGTAGCCGCTCATCCCTTTCGGGACACGAACCAAGGCAGATCCGTGATGCAGGTAGCCTTGGAGAGTGTCGACGAGTTCGATTTCCGCCGGCCCCTGCAGCACGATCACAATCCTGTTTGCGAGTTCGATCTCCAGCGCCCCATGGGAGATGGCCAAGCGGCCGGCGGTGACTCGATCGCCCACCCGCAGGGGCTGCGTTGGGTTGGCGGCCACCGTGTAGGCCGACTGCTTGACGAGTCCGAGAACATCCGTGTCCGTGATCCGAGCAGGCTGGCGTTCGACAGCCGCAGAGGGCTGATTCCGGGACGTTGATCCGGCGAGGAATCCGCCGACCACGAAGATGGCAAGACTGGCCGCCATGATGCTCGTCACCGCGGCAACCCACCACGCCGCCGCTCGGATGCCAGAAACCGAACCCGCGGCAGCCCGCTGCGGCTGGATGACCGCACCGAAATCCTCCGCCTCGAGCGGCCTGCCGGGCATACTCAGCTGCGAGAGCTGGCCGTGCAGGAGCGCGAGCCGCAAAAAGTCTCGCTGGGCACCGAGGTCGGCAGTCAGCAGCTCATCAAGGGCCGCTGCTTCGCGGGGCGAGGCAGTCCCGGTCAGATAGGCTTCCGCCAGGTCACGGAGGTCGTCAGTCATGATTGATTGATGTCTGCGCGGCCGGGCAGGGGGTCATAGTCGGGCCGGCCCGGCCGGCGCGATCCGGGCCTCGATGCAGGTTTGCAGCGTTTTCCGCAGGAGTTTCAGGGCCTTGTAGACCGTATGCACGCTGCGGTTCCACTGGGCAGCGATGGCTTCGGCGGGCCATTGCTCACCGTAAAAAAGCGTCATCAGCTGCCGCTGTCGATCGGGCAAAGCTTCGACGCACGCGAGCAGCGCGTCGTGACGGTCGTCCGCCTCCTCGATCACTTCGAGGGAGACGTCGGCGAGCGTGGTGAGCACGTCGTCGCTCAGCACCAGCCGATCACGACGCTTGGACCGCCAGTAATGCAGCACTTTGTGCCGCGCCACGCCAAGAGACCAGGCCGTGAAGTCGTTGATTTCAGCACCCGCCGAGAACTTTTGCCAGAGTTCAAGGGACGTTGTCTGAAACACGTCGTCCGCAGCTGCACGATCGTGGACGAGCGAGCGGATATACGACTGCAGCCTTCCCTGCGCGAGCGTGAAAACCGCCAAAAATCGCTCGTATTCGCCGGGAGAAACGACGCGGCTACACGACGGCAGTTCGGCGGAACCCGAAGATGCCGACGAGTTTTCGCGGTCAGGAGACGGAGGCGTGCTGGTACCCATCACCTGTCATGTTCCCGTAGCTCGTCCGGTTTGATAACGCCGGCGTCGCTGCCGGCCTGCTACCAGGTATCGAAGGGTTTTTTTGGGCGGGGGTTTTGGGCAGGCATGAGGGCGGCGGTGTCCTGGCGAAACTCGTCGAGAAGGCGGCTTAGTTCGGCCAATTTGGCCGGCTCCACCGCGGCCAGATTAATCTGCTCGCCCGCGTCCGTCGCAAGCTGAAACAGTTCCGGACCCCTTCCCCAGTACCAGTCGATCAGCTTCCAGTCGCCCAGCCGCACCGCCGCGCCGGGAGTGCCGCCCTGATTACCCCAGTGGGGGTAGTGCCAGAAGAGGGGCCGCTCCGGGGCCTGAGCGGCGGCATCCTTGAGTGCCGGGCCGAACGAGTTGCCATCACAGTGCTGCTTGGGCAGGGGCGGCAGGGCTGCCGCCTCCAAGATCGTCGGAAAATAGTCTGTCGAGGTGACCGGCCAGGCTGATGTGCTCCCAGGTATTGCCATGCCGGGCAGTCGCACCAGCAGCGGCACCCGTATGCCCCCCTCATACAGCCAGCCCTTGCCGGCCCGCAGCGGCAGATTGGAGGTGGGCGACCCTTCAGAAGTCGAGAGGCCGCCGTTGTCAGAGGTGAAAATCACCAGGGTTTGGTTGGCGATGCCATGTTCTTCGAGCGCGGCAAGCACGCGGCCCACTGCAGCATCCATCGCCTCCACCATGCCGCCGTAGACCGCATGCGATTGGACAGTGCGGTTTGCCCGCGGAGGCTCCGGTGCGAACCGATCCTCGAGCCCACGATCACGTCTCCTGCGTTGATACTTGGCGACAAGGTCTTCGGGCGCCATCAGCGGGGTATGGACGGAGTAGAAGGAAAGGTACGCGAGAAAGCGATCATTCTTGTGGTCAGCGATGAAACTTATGGTTTCCTGGGCCAGTCGGTCGGGAAGGTGTTCTCCAGTCGGGCCGTCGGTAAGCCGTGGGTTGGCATAAGGGGGGAAATAGCGTTTTCCCCCTGGCGGTGCGCCGCGATGGCAGCCACCCTTATTGATGTCGAATCCATGATCTTCCGGCCACGAGCCCTCGGGCCCGAGGTGCCACTTACCGGCGAAGAACGTGGCATAGCCGTGGGCGTGGAGCGCCTCCGCCAGCGTCGTGTGGGCCTCGGCCAATTGGCCCAGATAGGGGGCCGGCCAGAGGGGACGGTCGGCATGCCGGCCAAAGGTACCGTTGACGGCTGGAACGTAGCCTGTCGGCAGCGTCTGCCCGAAGAATTCGTTGGGGCCGCCGAAGTAGTCGGTATTGCGGGTGCGGGCCGGCCACTGCCCGGTGAGCACGGCCGACCGAGTCGGTGAGCAGACCGGACAGGCGGCGTAAGCCTGGGTGAACCGCATCCCCGAGTCGGCCAGCTGCTGCAGGTGCGGCGTGTCGTAGAAGCAGTCAGGGTTGAAGGGCGTGATATCCCAGGCACCGAGATCATCGGCGATGATGAAGAGGATATTCAGCGGAGCCGCCGTCGCGGTGAGTGACCAGCCGAAGCATGCGATGGCAATACAGAGCTTTTTCATAAACTGCCTTATGAATGACTTTTCGGAAAGTCCATGGTGGGTGTTTGCATTTCCGTCATCTGCCGCGGGCGGTCACTCTACCCGCAGAGGCCACTCGAGATTACTCGGGTCAGACAAAATCTGATCAACCTCCCAGCCGCGCGGCCAGCTCTTCCAGCGGCACGCCCTTCGTCTCCGGAACCATCGTGAGCACCCACACAAGCTGTAGCACCATCATCCCGCAGAAGAAGGCGAAGACAGCACTCGGCGGAAACTGGGTAACCAGTGATGGGAAGACGGTGGTCAGCAACGCCGCCATAACCCAGTGTGTGGCGCAGCCGATCGCCTGACCCGTGGCCCGGAAGCGATCGGGAAAGATCTCGGCGATAAACACCCAGATCACCGCCCCCTGGCCGACGGCATGGGCCGCGATAAAGCCAAACAGGCACGCGGGCACGATCGACGACACGCCGTTCGCAAACGCCCAACTGCAGAGGCCGAGGGAGAGGATGTAGCCCAGCGACCCGATCACGAGCAGCGTTCGCCGACCGAGGCGGTCGATCAGCCACAGCCCGACGAACGTGAAGACGAGATTCGTGATCCCGATGCCGATCGACTGGAGCAGAGCCGCCTTCTCGCCCAGGCCCGCCATCTCGAAAATTCGCGGCGCGAAATAGAGCACGGCATTGATCCCGGAGAGCTGATTGAACAGCGCGATCAGGAAGGCGAGCAGCAGCGGTCGGGTGACGTCCCGCAGCGAGCCGCGGGATCCGTCGGCGTGGCCGCTCGCGGCCACGATGCGGCCGGCCGTGGCGGTGAGCGTTTCGGGCGTGGCCGCGGGATCGATGATGGCGAGCGTTTCGTAGGCCCGCAGCCGTTGGTCGTCGCCGCCGGCCAGCAGCAGCCACCGCGGGCTCTCGGGAATGGCAAAGCAGGCGGCCGTGTAGATCACCGCCGGCACCGCCTCGGCGGCCAGCATCCACCGCCAGTCGTCGGGTACGCCCTCGAGCAGATAGTTTGAGAGGAACGCGGCGAGGATGCCGAAGACAATGTTGAACTGAAACATTCCGGCGAGCCGGCCCCGAGCACCGGGAGGCGAGATCTCTGAAATGTAGAGCGGGGCGGCGACCGTGGAGATCCCCACGCCGAGCCCGCCGATGAACCGGGCGACGATGAATGAACCCACGTCGGTCGAAAGGCCGCTCCACACGGCGGAGAGAAAATAGAGCACACCGATCGAGATGAGCGTGGGCTTGCGGCCCCAGCGGTCGGTGGGCCAGCCGCCCAGCATCGCGCCGAGCACCGTGCCGTAGAGAGCCGAGGCGAGTGCGACCCCATGCAGCCCCGGGCTCAACTGCCACAGGTCTTGGATCGTCCGCTCGGCGCCCGAAATGACGACCGTGTCAAAACCGAAGAGAAAGCCGGCCAACGCTGACACGACCGACCAGATGATGATGTGGCGATTCATCCGCGTCCCCGCGCCTCGAATCCTTGCCCAGTCGCACCACTGTAACGTTCAGGATGAAACGCGAAAGGTCTCCGCGAGCGGTCCGCGAGAGGGGTGGGAATGAACTTCGCCCCCTGCCGTGCCGATGGTATGATTGAAGCCCGCATTGATGAGGTGCACCATGGCTCAGGCCGGTCAGCGAAGGTTCGTGATAAGCCTCTCCGAAATGCTCGCTGGATTGGCGGCGCTGATGGTGGCTGTGGTGGCCGGCACCGCGGCTGCGGCCGGCCCCGATTTCCAGCGGGAGATCCAGCCGATCCTGGCGGAGCATTGCGCCCATTGCCACGGCATCGATGAGGAGACCCGTCAGGGTGGCTTGAGGCTCGACATCCGACAGCATGCCCTTGAAGGGGGCGATTCGGCGGAGCCGGCGATCGTGCCGGGCAAGCCGGAGGCGAGTTTGATGGTGGCCCGTATCCACGCCACCGATCCCGACGTGATCATGCCGCCGCCCCACGAGAAGAAGCCCCTCTCGGCGGCCCAGAAGAAACTGCTCGAAGACTGGATCACCGCCGGAGCCGGCTATGACCCCCACTGGGCGTTTGTGCCGCCGCAGAAGGCGGTGGTGCCCGCCGCGGCAGAGGCAAAGACTCCGATCGCTGCGTTTGTGCGGAGTCATCTGGCGAGCAAACAACTTGATCCTGCCCCGGCGGCCGACGCCGCCACGCTCTGTCGCCGCCTCTATCTCGATCTCGTCGGTCTGCCGCCGTCGCCCGCCGATCTCGCGGCATTTGAGCGGGACGGATACGAGAAGACGGTGGAGAAACTGCTGGCCAGCCCTCGCTACGGCGAGAAGTGGGCGCGACACTGGCTCGACCTCGCCCGCTACTCCGATTCCAACGGCTACGAAAAGGATCTCCCCCGCGACATGTGGGCCTGGCGGGATTGGGTGATCGACGCCATCAACGCCGACATGCCCTACGACCAGTTCGTGATCGAGCAGATTGCCGGCGACCTGCTGCCGAATGCCACGCAGGACCAGATCGTCGCGACCGCCTTCCTGCGGCACAGCATGCTCAACGAGGAAGGGGCGATCATCCCGGAGGAGTTTCGGATGGTCGAGATGTTTGACCGGATCGACTGCGTTGGCAAGGCGGTGCTCGGCCTGACCACACAGTGTGCGCAGTGCCACACCCACAAGTTTGACCCAATCACGCACGACGAATACTTCGGGCTGTTTGCGTTCTTGAATGACACGTATGAGGCCCGGTCCTCTGTCTACACGCCGGAGCAGTTGAAGCAGCTCAACGACATCCGTGCCGAGGTGGCGGCGGCGGAGGCCGAGATGCGAAGCCAGCGGCCGGGCTGGCAGGTGGAGATGGAGGCTTGGCTCGCAGGCGCCGTCGCCAGCCAGCCCGCCTGGTCGCCGATCAAGATGGAAGAGATGCACAGCAGCGGCCTGCTCACCCATCCGACGCAGCGAGAAGATGGCTCGATTCTGATCATCGGCCATCGCGACAAAGAAATCATCTTTGAGAGTGAGCCCGACCTGGCCGGCGCCACCGGCCTGCAGTTCGAGGCGCTCACCGACGGCGACCTCTTCATGAACGGGCCGGCCCGCGATGAGCGATGGACGGTGGGTCGGCTCAAGGTGCAGGTGAAAAAGCCTGGCGAAGACACGTGGGAAGACCTGAAGCTCGTGCATGCCACGGCCGACTTTTCCGAGCCCGAGCAGATGGTGCCCCGGCCGGGCGTCGATGCGAAGAAAAAGGAAGCCAAGAAAGACGGCCCGTCTCCCACCGTGTCGATCGGACCGGTGGCGAACATGATCGACGATGACGAACATTCCGCCTGGCGGGCCGACCGTGGCCCGCTCCTGCGGCACCAGCCCTCGGTGGCCGTGGTGCAGTTTGAAAAGCCGCTCGACCTGCCGGCCGGCACGAAGATGAAGATCGCCACGAAGAGCCACGCCGGAAGTGGTGACATGATCGGCTGCTGCCGGTTCAGCCTGACAAAATCTCCGGCGCCCGCGGCCCCGCCGATCGATCATGGGGCGATGCTCGCCGGCCGCAAGCCCGCCGGCGAGCGGACGGGTGCGGAGCAGGCGGCGATCTTCACGGCGTGGAGCAAGACCATCCCTGCCTGGGGGCCGCTCCACGAAAAAATTGCGGCCGCCTGGAACCGGGCGTTGAAGGCCCGGACGACCATCATGCATTTGGCGAAGCGGTCACCCACGCAGCATCGCCCCACGTATCTTCTCGACCGCGGCACGTGGAATCAGCCCAAGCATGAGGTGAAGCCGCATGTGCCGGCGGGGCTCCATTCGCTGGCGACGTCAAGCGACCCGCCGCGGCTGGCCTTCGCGAAGTGGCTTGTCGACCCGCGGTCACCGCTCTCGGCGCGGGTGGCGGTCAACCGCATCTGGCAGACACTCTTCGGCCAGGGACTCGTCGAGACGCCAGACGACTTTGGCACCCGGGCTCCCGTGCCCGAATACCGTGACCTCCTCGACTGGCTGGCCGTCGACTTCATGGAAAAGGGCTGGAGCCAGAAGGAGGCGATCCGGCAGGTGGTGATGAGCGACACCTATCAACAGACGTCGGCGGTTTCGGCCGAGTCGATCGCTCGTGATCCCAATAACCGGCTGCTGGCCCGCGGGCCCCGGTTCCGCCCCGACGCCGAGGTGGTGCGGGACGTCGTGCTCGCGGTGTCGGGCTTGCTCACGGAGAAGGTCGGCGGCCCGAGCGTCTATCCGCCGGTGCCGCAGAATGTGCTCGACTTCAACTACACGAAGATCAACTGGCCCACCGCCACCGGGCCCGACCGCTATCGTCGCTCGCTCTACACGTTTCGGCGGCGGTCGATGCCCGATCCGGCTCTCGGCAACTTTGACGCCCCGACGGGCGACCTCTCGTGTGCCCGCCGGCTGCGGAGCAACACGCCGCTGGCCGCCCTCACCGGCCTCAATGAACCGGTGTTTGTGGAGGCGGCGCGGGCGCTGGCGTTGCGGACGCTCCGCGAGACGACGGGTGACGATGCCGCCCGGGTCGATCAGGCCTTCTTCCTCTGCACCTTGCGGCTGCCTGCGGCCGATGAACGGAAGGCGTTGCTCGACTTCCTGGCGGCCCAGCGACAGCGACTGGCCGACGGCTGGCTCGATGCTCGGGAGATCGCGACGGGCGATCCCGACACGATGCCCGAACTGCCGGCCGGCACAACGCCGCAGGATGCCGCGGCCTGGACGTTGCTGGCTCGCGTGCTCTTAAATCTCGATGAGACGGTCACCAAGAACTGACGTGAGGTCTGCCATGATGAATCCCGATCTGCACCTGATGCACGCTGCCCGGGCGCGGCTGCTTTCCCGGCGTTGGTTTTTCGGCGACTGCGGCATCGGCCTGGCGGGCATCGCCGCCGGGGCCCTGGCGGCCCGCGAGGCGGGGGCGGGCATCGCGCCGCCCTCGCCCCTGGCCGTGAAAGAGCCGCACTATGCCCCGCGGGCGAAGCGGGTCGTCTACATGTTTCAGGCCGGTGCCCCGAGCCACCTCGAGCTGTTCGACTGGAAGCCGGAACTCGCCAAGCACGACGGCAAACTGCCGCCGGCCGACCTCCTGAAGGGCTATCGGGCGGCGTTCATCAATCCGAATTCCGCGTTGCTCGGTCCGAAATACAAATTTCAGCCCTATGGCAAGGCGGGCATCGAGATGAGCGAACTGGTGCCGCACATCGGCCAGATCGCCGACGAGATCTGCCTCGTCCGCTCGCTGCAGACCGACGCGGTGAACCATGCCCCGGCGCAGATCCTTATGAACACTGGCTCGCAGCAGTTTGGCCGGCCGAGCTTCGGCTCCTGGACGCTTTACGGGCTGGGCAGCGAGGCCGAAAACCTTCCCGGCTTCGTCGTGCTGACGAGCGCCAAGGGCACCAGCGGCGGGGCGAGCAACTACGGCGCGGGCTTCTTGCCCACGGCCTACGGCGGTATTCCACTGAGGAGCAGTGGCGACCCTGTGCTCTATCTCTCGAACCCCCGCGGCATCGACCGGCAGGCGCAGCGCGAGTCGCTCGACACGCTCAATCGGCTCAACGACATGGCGGTGAGCCGGTTTGGTGATCCGGAGACGGCGGCCCGGATTCAGGCGTATGAAATGGCCTTCAAGCTCCAGCAGAGTGCGCCGGAGCTGATGAATCTCGCCGACGAGTCGAAGGAGACGCTCGCCCGCTACGGGATCGACGATCCCAACAAGGCGGGCTACGCCCGCAACTGCCTGCTGGCGCGGCGGCTTCTGGAGCGGGGCGTCCGATTCGTGCAGCTCTTCCACGAGGCCTGGGATCAGCACGGCAATCTCACGAAGGGCGTGAAAGACAACTGCCTCGCCACCGAGCAGGCCTCGGCGGCGCTGGTGATGGACTTGAAGGAGCGCGGCTTGCTCGACGACACGATCGTGATCTGGGGGGGCGAGTTTGGCCGCACGCCGATGGTGCAGGGGGGTAACGACGGCCGCGATCATCACAACCGGGCCTTCTCGATGTGGCTGGCCGGCGGCGGGATCAAGGCGGGCCACGTGCACGGCAAGACCGACGACTTCGGGTTCAACGTCGTCGAAGATGCGGTGCACGTCCATGATCTGAACGCCACGCTCCTGCACCTCCTCGGCTTCGACCACACGCGGCTCACCTACCGCTTCCAGGGCCGCGACTACCGGCTCACCGACGTGCACGGTCACCTGGTCAAAGGCATCCTCGCCTGACGGCCGGGCCGGCTTATTCATCAAGGCTCGCCAAACGTGCCGCGCGGGTTGAGCAGCGCCCAGAGGACGGCGTCGATCGCCATCAGCGCCGCAAACGTGTAGACCGCGGCGTTCCAGGTGCCGGTCGCCGACACGAGCCAGCCCACCGTCACCGGGAACAGCATCGCCCCGAAAGCCCCCGACATGTTCATCGCCCCGAAGACCATGCCCACGCGTTCGCCGCCGTAGTCGATCGCCACCGTGTAGCCCGCCACGCCCCCGAAGCAGGCGATGAAGGCGCCGACGCTGATGAGCGCGATCGCGGCGTTGACATCACCGACGAACGACGACGCCACGATCAGCACCGCGCAGGCGGCCATCCCCGTGGCGGCGAGCCCCTGGCGGGAGATCCGCTTGCTTCCGGTGCGGGCAAGCAGCCAGTCGGAAGCGTAGCCCCCGCAGACCACGCCGAGCATCGCCGCCACCCCTGCATACGTCGTGAGCAGGCCGGATTGCATCAGCGACACGCCGCGGGTCTCGCGGAGAAACGTGGGAAACCAGGTCACGAAGAAGATCATCGCCGCGGCCCGCAGAAACTGCTGGCCGCAGAGGAGCAACAGCGACGGATCGGCGAGGGCCCGCCGCCAGAGCGGGTGTGCCGTCGCGGCTGCCGCCGCACTTCCGGTCACGGTACGGGCTCCGCCGCCGTCGAGCCCCGCGGAACGCGTCGCCAGCCAATATGCCGCCGCCCAGACGATGCCGGGCAGACAGTAGAGCCATAGGCACAGCCGCCAGCGGTCGATGCCACTCGACGCGGCGAAGGGGGTGAATCGCTCCAGCAGCCAGGCCGTGAGCACCGGCGCGATCGCGCCCCCGGCGAGCATGCCCGCCCCCAGCCAGCCCGACGCCCGCGCCTGTTCCCGCTCGCCGAACACCTGGCCGATCGAGCGCACGGCGCAGGGGAACACGCCTGCCTGCAGCCCGCCCATGAGCGTCCAGGCCGCCACCATCTGCCAATACGAGCCGGCGAAACCGGCGACCGCCGTAGCCAGCGACCAGAGCACGGCCAGGAGCACGATCGCGCGGCGGCCGCCCAGCCGGTCGGCGAGGCCGCCACCCGGCAGCTGCATGACCGCGTAGCCGAGATGCCAGGCCGACTGCAGGAAACCGAGCGCCCGCGTGGCATCGCTGAAGACAGTCGCCCCGGCATCGAGGTCGCGGCCGATCTCCTGGAGGGGCACGCTGATGGCCGACCGCTGCACGTAGGCAACGAGCGCCACCGCCCAGAGATACCCGAGGATCATGTACCGCATGCCGCGGCCGTCGATCGAGCGGGATGGGAGCCCACGGCCGCCGCGAGCCGGTCGAAGAGGCGATCGACCTCGCGGGCGGTTTCGTCGTCGAGCGACCAGCCCACCGGCTCGCGGCGGCGGTCGCTCTTGAAGAGACCCCGCTTCACGAGCAGGTATTTTTCGATGGCCAGAAATCCGTCGAGCCCGGCCTGCATCTGGAGGGCCACGATCGCCGAGAGCGGCAGCGCGATCGGGTACGCCGCCTCGTCATCATCGGCTTCGAGGGCCGTCCAGACCGCGACTACGCCGTCGAGCAGATCGACGCCCGGCATCGTGCCGGCGATACCGCGGCGGTAGGCATCGACAAGCAGGATGCCCCCCGAGCCCTCGAAGATCGTCGCCCGGCCGCCGGTAGCGTCGCGGAGTTGGGAGAGATTCGGCCCGAGCGGCGCGGCCTCGGGCTTGAAGAGGATTTTTTCGGGGCCGTAGCGGTCGAGAAGCTCGACGCAGGCCGGATGGGGAATCGGCTGGCCCACGTAGCCCGAGGCATCCTGGATGATCAGCGGCACCGAAACGCTCTCGGCGATGCCGCGGAAATAGTCGACAACGGCGGCGGGCGACAGCCGCACGGTCATCGGCGGCACGGCCATCACCGCATCGCAGCCGGCCTTCTCGGCGGCCACGGCATGGGCCCGGGCGACGCTTCCGCTCTCGGCCCCCACACTCATAAACACGCTGCCGCGGCCGGCGGTGAACTCGACGAGCTGGGCGGCGAGCCGCGTGCGTTCATCAGACGACAGCCGCGTCACCTCCGACACCATGCCCGTGCCGAGCCCGTCGGCGCCGACGGAAAAGATCCAGTCGATCTCGCGACGGAGGTCGGCCTCATCGATTCGGTCGGCCTCGTCGAACGGCACGTGCACGATCGGCAAGACGCCTGCGAGCGGCCGGGCCGAGCGGTCGTGAGTGGACGGTGAGGGTGTCATGAGGAGTGCCTCCCTACCAGTCGCCGATGCTGCCGTCGCGATAAAACACCCGCTGCGGCAGCTCCTGCTGAAACGGATGCTTCTTCACTTCGGCCTCGTCGATCTCGATGCCGAGGCCGGGCCGGGTGTTGGGACGCACGATGCGGCCCGCCTTCTCCACCACGAAGCCCTCGCTGACGACGTCCTGCCGCCAGGGCACGTCGGCGTGAACGGTTTCGCAGATGATGTAGCTCGGCTGGGAGAAGCCGAATTCGAGCGAGGCCGCCGTGCTGACCGGCCCCTGCGGATTGTGCGGGGCGAGCGCGAGCCGGTGAGCTTCCACGAGCGCCGCGATCCGGCGGGCCGAGGAGAGGCCGCCGCAGTGGGTGATGTCGAGCTGGCAGACGTCGCAGGCCCCGGCCGCGAAGAGCCGGGCAAACTCCTGCAGGTTCGTGATCCGCTCACCCGTGGCGATCGGCGTACGGCAGGCGGTCTTGATATCGCGAAGGCCTTCGATGCTTTCCGGCCAGCAGGGCTCCTCCAAGAAATAGAGGCCGTAGAGATCGAGCACCTTGGCGAACTGCAGGCCCATGGCGGGCGACGGCCGGGCGTGGCAATCGACCATAATGTCGATCGATTCGCCGACCGCCTCCCGCATGGCGGCCACGGCCTGCTCCGCGGCCCGCAGCGGCTTGAGGCCCTCGAGCGGCATCGTCGGCGGCACGGCCATGCTCTTGAAGGCGGTGAAGCCGTCGGCGACGGCCGCCTGCGCGAGGTCGGCAAACCGTTTCGCGTCGTCGGCCGCGGTCTCGTAGAAGTCTTCCATGCCGCCGCCGCCCAGGTGGCAGTAGGTGCGGACATGGTCACGGACGGGGCCACCCCAGAGCTTCGAGCAGGGCATGCCGGCCACTTTGCCGAGAATGTCCCAGAGGGCGAGGTCGATGCCGGCGATGGCGGTGGCCCGTTCGATGCCGTGGCCGTGCCAGAAGTGCTGGCGGACCATCATCTGCCAGAGGTATTCGATCCGCGTGGGATCTTCGCCGACGACGAGCTCGGCGAGATCCTCGACCGCCCCCACGATGCCGCGGGTGTGCCATTCGAGCGTCGCTTCGCCCCAGCCCCACAGCCCAGGCTGGTCGGTAAGGACCTTCACGAACACCCAATTCCGCATTCTGGCATGGCAGACGTGGGTTTCAACGCGTTCGATTTTCATGCCGGGAAGTCTATTTCAAATCAACCGTCATGTCACTATCGTAAGCGTTCATGAGAGCCCCTGTCGCCGTACCGCATTCGACGTTTACCGGCTCGGTCGGGCTTGCCCGGGCCGATATCACGCCGCCGGCGGGCATTTTCTGCCGCAACTGGGGGGCGGCGGTGCACGATACAGCGCAGGGCATTCACCGGCCGCTCTTCATCACGGCGCTTGCGGTCCGCGATTCGGCCGCCGGCCACCCGCTCGTGCTCCTCGACACCGACCTCGGCTGGTGGGCCAACCTCGCCTACGAGCGGGCGTTTCGCCGGCGGGTGGTGGCGGCCCTCGGGCTGCCGGAGGAGCGGCTGCTCTCCTGCGTGACGCACACGCATTCCGCCCCGCCGCTCGGCGAGCCCGAGCCGCAATGGCAGGGGGGCGAGTTGCTGTCGGCCTATCTCGAGCGACTCGAGCAGGCGATGGTGACGACGGCCCGCGCGGCGATCACCGCCTGTGAGCCGGCCACGATCGAATGGCATGACGGCCGCTCGGCCCTTGCCGCCAACCGCGATCTGCCCGATCCCGCGGCCGCGGCCGGCCCGCGGATCGTCTGCGGTTACAACCCGGCCAACCCGGCCGACGACACGCTCGTCGTCGCCCGGATCACCGGCACGGCTGGCAAGCCGCTCGCCACGATCGCCAACTATGCCTGCCACCCCACCACGCTCGCCTGGGACAACGATCTCGTCTCTCCCGACTTCGTCGGCGAGATGCGGACGACGATTGAAGCGGCGGGCGGCGGGCTGGGGCTGTTCCTGCAAGGAGCCTCCGGCGAACTCGGGCCACGGTATCAGTATGTGGGCGACCCGGCCGTGGCCGACAGTCACGGCCGCGAGCTCGGCCATGCCGTGCTCGCCACGCTGCACGCGATGGAACCGCCGGGGCAGCGGCTCGTCTACGACCGCGTGGTCGAGTCGGGCGCGCCGCTGGCCACGTGGCGGCGAGCGCCGGCGGTGGCGACGCCCCGGTCGACGTCGCTCGCCGCGATCCGCCGCACGGTCGATCTGCCGCTCAAGGACTGGCCGTCGGCGGCGGTACTGACCGCGGAGTTTGCCGCCTGCACCGACCGGCCCATCGCGGAGCGGCTCCGGCGAAGGCTGCGGATCCGCGAGGCCCTCGGCGACGGGGCGACGTTTCCCCTCGAGATCTGGGGCTGGCGAATCGGCGACGCGCTGGTGCTCGGCACGCTGGCCGAGGCCTATTCGTCGATCCAGCAGAACGTGCGGGCCGCCTTTCCCGATCGCGCGGTCACCTGGCTCAACCTCGTCAACGGCTCGATCGGCTACCTGCCACCGGCCCCGCTCTATGACGTGGAAATCTATCAGGCCTGGCAGACGCCCTTCGACCGTGGCAGCCTGGAGACGCTCGAGGCCGCGGCGATCGCGCTCGGCCACGAACTCTTGGCGCGCTGACCGTCATCGGCGGGGTGATGACAAGGACTATTTCGAGTTGAACAGTCGATTCATAGAAGCCCGAAGCGCAAGCGAGGGAAACTGCGTTCTCCGCCCCGTCCCCTCGCTTGCGTTTTTTGATGTTCCGCTGGGTGAAACCGAAATCCAGGAAGCCCGAGGCGGGAGCCGAGGGAATGCGTTTCGGGGATCAAATAACGTGTGTTCCCTCAGCTTGCGCTTCGGGCTTCGAAGCATGTGCTTTTGACGGACTTTTTTTGCTGATCGCCGTGAACGCGCAACATCAAAACTTGCGTTTCGGGCTTGCATGAAAACTGGGTTGAACGCGCTTTTCAAAGGTCAATCAAAAGCCGCCGGCTGCGGGAAGTTTCAGCCCTCGGGGTTGGCGAGCAGTTCCTCGAGCCGCGGTTGCAGCACCTCAGGGAGCCGCGAGACAGTCTGAGCGTCGATCAGCCCGACATCGATCATGTCGAGCAGGTGGACCCTGTCTTTGAGGCGAAACGCCGTCAGCTTCATGACGATCAGCCGATCAAGATCGACGATGCGGTAGCCATCGTGGACGTCGGTGGCCGAGAGATCAGGGGCGGCGACCGGATCGGCCGGCTTCACGCGCTCCCCGGCAAAGAGGATATGCACCGCCTCCCGAGCCTTGCCCTGCGGCCCATCCACGAAGATGTGGATGCCGAAGGTGAAGGAGTGCACGAAGCCCACGGCTTCGAGCGCGGCCTTCGACCGGTCGAGATCGGCCCGGTCGATCAGGATGTCGACATCGACGGTCGTGCGGACGGCGGCGGGATCGATCCGCGAGACCCAGGCCGCGACGGCGTTGCCGCCGGCCACCGCATGGGGAATGCCCGCCGCCTCGAGAGCGGTCACCGCCCGCTTGAGTCGCTCCTTGACCATGGCCACCGCCTGTTCCACGCGATCGAGGACGTCGAAGCCGAATCGCACGACG
>Ga0209986_10000596_pt1 | contig 35293 bp, 26 predicted proteins | sample BlataG_FD_183168 | JGI IMG/M metagenome (GOLD analysis project Ga0209986, IMG submission 183168) | Deep subsurface microbial communities from Black Sea to uncover new lineages of life (NeLLi) - Black_00105 metaG (SPAdes) (version 2) | ecosystem: Environmental > Aquatic > Marine > Oceanic >...
GAGCGAAGCCTGAATCGAGCCGCTTTGGCTCGCTGGGACAAAGCGAGCGTGCCTTCAAACCGCCTACCCCTCGTTGTGACTACTTTATCTCTTATCAAGAAAAAAAAGATGCTTCCATAAGTATTTCATTTTTGGAGGCGCGGGTCGGATTCGAACCGACGAATCGAGGTTTTGCAGACCTCTCCCTTAGCCACTTGGGTACCGCGCCTTTTTCATCTCAGGATACAGGTTTTATAGATAAAACTCTGGAGCGGACGATGGGATTTGAACCCACGACCTTCTGCTTGGCAAGCAGACGTTCTACCACTGAACTACGCCCGCTCTCATCTCCAGCTCTTCTTAATGAGTTTTAATGGTTTAAACTACCAAAAGTAAAAAATTCTGTCAGTTTACTTACTTTGAACCAGGTCTCCAAGTTTAACTACATCCTGGCATGATAGTATTTTTATTGTGGCTGATTTGCCTTGAGTGCCAATAACAATCAAATCTCCAATAGCCTCAGGAGGAAACTTCTTGGACAAAATCCTGAAAATGTTCAATTTCATCCCGATATGAAGACCATCCTCACTTCCTAAATCAATGATCGCCCAATTATCCCTTGCTATCTGTTGATAATCCCTTTCTAAATAAACAATGTGTCCCTTTAAATCTTTCTCCGCTTTTTGCGAATCTTCAAAGCCGAGCCTTCCTTCTAAGATATCCTCTTTCTCTTCAAAGGGAATTAAAAAATGACCGAGCATAACCTGATCACAGGCCTTTTCTACCTGAGCTTTTCCCCAGGTTTCTCCTAAGTCAATAACCCGAGCCCTTCCCCGTTTTAATCCAAGAAAGCCTAGATTTTTTATCTTGGGTCCTTTTTCTACAATTAAAAATATCTGGTTTATCTCAAGTCCATCTTCTTTTTCCCGATTAAAATAAATAATATCTGCATAGTCGAGGAGAATTTTCTCATCTTCTTTTATGGCATTAATAATTCTCACCTTCAGACTTTCATTCTCAATTATAAAAAAAGAACAATAAAGATCAGATTCAGAAATAACCGGATAAGTATCCTGGTATATCCTTGCTTTCTCTATCTGGTTCTTGGTTTCTTCTTTCTGAGTTAAATTGTCAGACGAAAGTTTTCCTGTTCCTAAGATAAAAAGAATAAAAACTAATAAAAAAAGAGGAAGTGTTTTTTTTGTTTGAGACATAAAATTTCTCATTTTGTCACCTTTTAAATGAATTTTTCTTCCAAATGATTTTTTTTATTATATCTATCTCTATTTCCTTAGTCAACACAAAGGTTACCTTGGTAAGCATCTTTATTCCCGTGATTAGCCCGAACTATTCATAAAAAATGTCGATGTTTATTATAACAAAAGCAATATCAGAGTGTTACTTTGATTTTACGGGAAATCACTCTGAATACTTTGTTTTTTGTGTTCTTTCTATTAATAATCGACATTTTTTACCCTTTGGGCGAGCCGATCTCGCCGCATCTGCTTCGTTATGGCGGACTTGCAGTGGACAACCACAGCTTCATCCGCCACGCCTTGCACCTGCGGCAACATCGACTCGTGAATAATCCAGGTTAGTGAAGGACAAGCGAGGGGTAGACGGTGAACAAGGTCGTATGAAGGCTGAGCGGGCACGGTTTCCGACTGAAGGGAGGAAGAGCGAAGCCTGAATCGAGCCGCTTTGGCTCGCTGGGACAAAGCGAGCGTGCCTTCAAAGCTTTAGGGGTCAGGTCTCAACATTTGACATTTTATTTATTTTTTACTTTGATCCGGGATAAATAAAATGTCAAATGTTGAGACCTGACCCCTATACCTCTCTTATTTCTTATCACGGAAAAAAAGATGCTTCCATTACCTTGACAATATCTCTTCTTCTTCCTAACATAAAGAGAAATTTATCTCAAGCAGATGGCCGAAAAAAATTCGCTACGAACAAAAAGAGCTCGGAAAAAAATTTGCCTCCTATTCGGCGGGCGTTCCGAGGAACATGAAATCTCTATCCGCTCCGCTGTTTCTATCTACAACAACCTCGAAAAAAAAAAATTTGAGGTCGTCTCCATCTATATCGACAAAAAAGGAGGCTGGAAAATCGTCCCTTCTCCTCGCCTTTCATTCCAGAAGCTGACTGAAAGGCCCTCTTACCCTTTTCTTCCGTGGGAAAAAAAAGCTTTACCTCAAAGCATAAAAGCTGACATCTACTTCCCAGCGCTTCATGGGCCCTATGGAGAAGACGGAATCATCCAGGGCCTTTTTGAAATGAGTAATGTTCCCTATGTGGGAGCTGGGGTTACGGCTTCAGCTTTAGCTATGGACAAGGCTTTATCGAAAACAATTTTTAAAGCCATGAATTTGCCCGTAGTCAAGCATTTTATTTTCTTTGAGTCAGAATGGAAAAAAGCCAGAGAAAGAATCCTCAAGCAAATTAAAAAAGAATTTTCTCTTCCCTTTTTTGTAAAACCAGCCAATCTCGGCTCAAGTGTAGGTATCACTAAAGTTAAAGACCAGGCCCAAACTCCTGACGCTCTCCAGACTGCCTTCTCTTACGACCAAAAAATCCTGGTTGAAGAAGAAATCAAAGGAAGGGAATTGGAATGTTGTGTCCTGGGAAATGAAAATCCCCGGACTTCCCTTCCTGGAGAAATAATTCCTTTCAGAGAATTTTACGATTACAGAGATAAATATATAGAAGGAAAGACAACTTTTAGAATCCCGGCCGAGCTTCCATCTTCAATCACTAAAGAAATCCAGCATATCTCTCTTGAAGCCTATAAAGCTATCGACTGCTCAGGAATGGCCCGAGTGGACTTTTTCCTGGAAAATAAGACAGGAAAGCTTTTCTTGAGCGAAATAAATACTATTCCTGGCTTTACTGAAATCAGCATGTATCCTAAACTCTGGGAAGCGAGCAGTCTCCCTTTCCCTCTTTTACTTGAACAATTGATACAATTAGGATTCGAAAGACATAAGACCAAAAAAAAGAATAAAAAAAAGTTTCTCCCATGAGAATTCTCGGCATAGATTTTGGAGACAAAAATATCGGCTTGGCCGTAAGCGACAAACTCCATATTACTGCTCAAGCATTGGACAGTTACTGTGTAGTAAATGAGGAAGAAGATAAAAAATATTTTAAAAAAATCATTTCTTCTTATGATATCGGTGAAATTGTAATTGGCCTTCCCTTAAGAATGGACGGAAGTTCTGGCACGCGGGTAGAAAAGACAAAGGAATTTGCCAGTTGGCTAAAGAAAACCCTGAATCTTCCTGTCAAATTCTGGGACGAAAGACTTACCACTAAACAGGCTCTAAAAATTCTTCGCGGCCAGAAAGTCAAGGGAAAGGCTAAAAGGAAGCTAAAAGACAAAATCTCAGCCACTATTATTCTCTCCACTTATTTAGAGAGCAGACGACTGAACGCTCATGGCTCTTAGAATCGTTAAAACAACCTTCATTTTTTCCCAGGTGGTCCTCCTTATCTTCACCACCTGGTTGGTGCGGGAACTCTATGTTCCTCCAAAAACTTCTCCAGAAAAAACTATCTTCGAGGTCCAAAAAGGTTGGGGCCCGAAAGTTATAGCCCGGAATCTTACAAAAATAGGAGTGATTAAAAAAAAGTGGCCTTTTCTCATGAGCTATAAACTTTTTTTCTCTACAGAAAGTCTGAAAGCAGGTGAATACGCCTTCTCCCTTCCTCTCTCCACAAAAGAGGTCCTGAGAATACTAACAGAAGGGAAAACTTATCTTCATCCGCTAACCATTCCTGAAGGGTTGACAGCCAAGGAAATCTTCAAATTCCTTAACTCTAAAAACTTTGTCAGGGAAGAAGATTTTCTACAGGCTTTTTCCCAAACAGAAGCTGTATCTCTTTGGGATAGAGAGGCAAAGAATCTTGAAGGATACATATTCCCTGAAACTTACTTTTTTCCTAAAGGAATCCCAACAAAAAAAATTATCTTTTCTATGGTTTCTCAATTCAAAGATGTTTTCAAAAAGGAATGGCAAAGAAGAGCTGAAGAATTAGGATTAACCATAAGAGAAGTCGTCATCCTGGCTTCTTTGATCGAAAAAGAAACATCCATCCCTGAAGAAAAAAAGCTCGTCTCAGCAGTCTTCCACAATCGATTGAATCTGGGAATGAAACTCGACTGCGATCCCACTATTATCTATGTCCTCAAGCAGGAAGGACATTTTGAAGGCCGCCTCAGATATAAAGATCTAAAACTTGATTCTCCTTACAACACCTATCTTTATCCAGGTCTTCCTCCTGGTCCTATCTGTAATCCAGGAAGAGAATCCCTCCAAGCTACGCTTTACCCTGCTGAGGAAGACTATCTTTACTTTGTTTCTAAGAATGACGGCAGTCACCAATTCAGCCGAACTTTCAGGGAGCACCAGCGTGCTGTGTTAATCTACCAGAAAAGAAAAAAATAAAAAATTCAAATTGATATTCAAGTTAAATTCTATTAAAATATCAACTTTTTTAACCTGAGGCTAAAGGAATCTTTAAGCCCTGAATAACAAGGTTAAAACATAAAATTAAAACTGACTATTCATGGTCTGATTAAAGGAGGAAAGATGAAAGAAAAAAAATTAATAATTCCCCTCGCTCTTTTTGGATTTGTCTTTAACCTGGCTTTTTTTTCAAGCGCAGCCAGTCCTAAAAAAGAGAAAGAGACTAAGACTGAAGAAAAAATAATAATACCTAAGGAAGTCAAATCTGTTCTCCAGAATGGTCTTGTCCAACGCCAGGGACGCCAGGATATTCCTCTCTCTATTGTCAAACATCTCTATCTTCCTGCCAGGGAAAATGTGCACAGTATATTTATCTTTAAAATGAAGAATTCAGATATGGCTTTTGTTCCCCAAGCTGAAGTCCCTCTTCTAGAAAAGAAAGAGAAGAAAAAAACTGGCGAGGAAAAAGAAATGAAGGAAACAACGCCGGCAAAACTTCAGTCTCATTTGAATGTTTTTCTTCAGTTTTATCTTCTAAAAAATAAAAAGCCTGTAGAAGTTTTTAAAGAAGTTTATATCCCAGTAAATTTTCAGGCAGAAAGCACTTCTTTCGACCCGGAAAAAGAGGAAATGTATTCCATTGGATATCCCCTGCCTTCAGGTGACTATCTTTTGGCTATGGCCACAACTTCCCTTGACTTGAAGAAGATCGGAACTCTCTATTATGAATTTTCTCTTCCTGATATAAGATCCTTCAAGGAAAAGCTTGATACCACTCCTATCTTTTTTGTCAAAAAAATTACACGGATGGCTTCTCCTGAGATGACATGTGCGGTCCACAAGGATTTCTTCACCTACTCTGCTCTCCAAATTGAACCCAATCTAAAGAATGTTTTTTCACCCGGAAAGAATCTCGATATATTCTTTTTTATCTATGGTACTCAACCAAAAGACGATGGAAAGTACGATATAGGAGTTAACTATGAGGTGTTGAAGGAGGAAGAAACGGTCATCCGATTCGAGTCAATATCCTATCCCTTTCCCTTAGTCAGCCAGCCCCTGCCCATGAAACAGACAGTTATAGTAAAATCAGAAGAGGAAGGGGAAAAAAAGGAAAAAAGGAATTTAAGCCCTGGCCTTTACACTCTTTCAATCAAAATCAAGGACAATATTTCTGGTAAATCGTTGACCAGAGACATTGATTTTGAAGTAAAACAGCTTGAAAATTGAAATAATTCTTTTGCACCTCCTTCTTCTTATTTTTCCTTTTTTAAATATTCAAGCAACTGTCGGGCTAAATTTGCTTTTTCATGTTCTGGAGCCAATTCAAGGAATTTCTCTAAATTGGCCACTGCCTCTTTTACCCTGTTTTGACCGATGTAGATAGTCCCTATTTGATAATAAGCATCAGCATAGTCTTCTTTAAGCTCCACTGATTTTAAAAAATAGTCTAAAGCAGCTTCAGATTCACCTGTGTTAATCAAACAAACTCCCAAATTGTAAAAAGCATCCGGGTCATCCGGGCTGAGTTCAACTGCTTTCTGGTAATATTCTTTTGCCTCTTCATAATTGTCGCCTTTAGCCAAAATTTCGCCGAGCTCTTTGTTACTGCTGTAGCTTTTAGGATTAAGGTTCACTGATTTTTTAAACGAAGCTAAGGCTTCTTCTTTATTATCTATCTTCTTATAGGCTAATCCTAAGTTAAAATAATATCCCCACTGAGATTGGCTTATTTCTATGGCTTCTTTATAAGCTGAAACTGCCTCCTCAAATTTACCCTCTTCATACAATTTGTTTCCCTTAAGGAAAAGTTTATCAGAAGCTGAAATATTTTTTTCCATTAATTCATCAGCCTGTTCCATTTTAATTTCCAGCTTAGCCAAACCAGCAATGCCCACTCTCACTTCGTGTGATAAGGGCATATATCCTGCTTTTTTTAAGCTTATTTGATAATACCCTGGCCAGAGGCCTATCTGGGTGAATTTTCCGTCTTTACCCGTAGTGAGCTCAAATCTTCTGGTCGAGGCTTTCAAGGAAATAATGGTAACCTTGACTTTCTCTAAAGGATTTCCACTAATATCAGTAACCATCCCTTCTATTTTCCCCTGAACAGAGGGCCACCCATTAAGAGAGAAAAGACCAATCAAAAAGATTAAAAACAAATATTTCTTTATCATCTTTTTCTCCTTTATTGATTCTTAACGTTCTAATAATTTTTTCGTCTTTTGTTCTAAATCCCTGATACGAGCCTGAGCAGGATCAAGCTCTAAAGACTTCTGAATAAGAGGCAAAGCTCTCTCAGGTTGATTAAGGCTTAAATAACACTCAGCCGCCAGGTTCAAAACACTTATCTCTGTTGCCCTTTCCATGAGCTTTTCTAAGTAGATAAGAGCTGAAGACCAATCTTTAAGGCCAGCATAGTTTAGAGCAATAATTTTAGCTACTTCTCTCTCTTGAGTCGATTGATAAGCAGGGAAAATAATTGTGAGAGAATCCTGATACTGATGAAGGGCATAAAACACCTTGGCTAATAAGATTCTTGTCTTAGGTTCATCTTTCATACTGAGGGCCTGTTGAAGATTAATTTTAGCCTGCTCATATTTTCTGGTCATAAAATATTGAGTGCCTAAAATGAAGAGATGATTTGAATCAGGAAAAGCATTGTGTTTCTTTGAATATACCCAGGGCAAGACAGGATAAGGCTGGGAAAGAAGGATAAAATTTTCTTTTTCAGAAAGGACTTTACGGCCATGGCTGTCAAGAATAGATACCTCAATTCGGTAATAGCCGGGATTGAGGGAATCAAGGGAGAAAGCGCTAATATCTATCCCTTTTCTATCAGGAGTTAAAACTTCTCCTAATGGTTTTTTTTGGCTCAAGACAGGAGCACTGGCATTCATGGAGTATATTTCAAACAGAAGGGAGGCTCTGTTTTCTTCAATCTCTGATGGTAGATTGTATACCTGACAGTAAATACCTATCTTTTCCTGGGAAAGGAAGTTATTCTGGGAATTGATGAGATACTGATTTCTGTCGAAAGTAAAAGCTTTGATTTTTTTCCTCAGAATATCTTCGAGTTCTTCCCTCTGGTGATAAAGGAGAAGATTACTCAGAGAAGACCCGCTTTCTTCCTGAGGAATGAATACCTCTTTCTGAAAGGAGGTAAAATCTTTGGCTGTTTTATTCTTGAGCAAGAAAAAGAGCTTGTAATTTCCTGGAATAATAGGCAGTATATCCTGCAAAGAAAAGAGCTGTCGTTCGTGTTTTCTGTATTGTTCTGGAGTTATTCTGATAGGGATTTCTTCTTCTTTTTCTAAAAGAGGGGTCCCTTGAATATCTTCAATCCTTAGAATAAGCAAAAAAACAGCATAGTAATTGTCTTCATAAAAAGCGAAATTTACTTTTTTTGGCTCTATTGCCCAGTGTAAAAAAAACTGATTGAAATTCTTGAAAACTTTTATTTGAAAACTGCTCTCGACAAAATTGTGTGTGTAATCTGTTTCAACATAATCTTTGTAATAAAGATAAGAGCGAGCATAGGCATCAGAGAATTTTTTCTCTGGCAGAGAAAAAACGTTGGAAATAATGGTCTCAGAGGAAAAAGAACTCAGGCCAAAGGTTCTTTCCCCTGGAAGATAGCTTAGAGAAGCATTGGCCAGTTCCCCTGAAATCTTTTTAATTATCTGGAAAGCGCCACTTCGATTAAAAGAACGGCTATAGATAGAGGGAATGACAAGTTTTTCCGGACCCTCCACCCCAGGATGATAAAGGCGATACTCTCCCAATCCCTGCGGCTGGTAAAAAATCAGGTAAAAAAAAGAAGGAAGCCCAAACTTCACTTCCCCTTTGTACTGCCAGAGCTCCAAGGGCAAAAGCCCAGAGCTGGTGGTGAAAAGCTGCCTTTCCAGCGGAGGCCCTAAAAGAAGATAAAAATAGCCTCTTTCTGTCTGGCTTCCTCTTCTTGAGGTCTCACGGCCAAAATTGGCATCCGCAAACATAACCCTCTTCATATATTCTTGATAAAATTCGTTTTCAGAGGTGTCGGGAAGGAAGTCACGCTGATTCCAAAAAACCTGGATGAATCTATTCCTTTCTTCCTCTGTTTTAAGCTTTAGAAAAATTTCTTTCTCTGTTTTGGTAATAATAGGGTTAACAGTATCAAGGAAATTCTTATGTTGGGCTGAAAGTTTTTCTTTAGACTGGAAAGGAACTACAAAAAAAATCAGAATCCAAATTAAAATAAAACACTTCTTCATTTTTTCTCCTACTTTATTAAAAATAACATAAGCCTCAATAAGTTTCAAAAAAAAATTCACTTTCCTTTATAAAAAACAATAATAGTGATCAGGCTGAGTGTTTCGAAAACACGCAGGCTGATCCGTCTTTACTTATCACAGACCTGCTTTTTGTTTCTCTAAGAGAATTAATTCAATTTTTTGAATTATCCAATATATTGAAAAAAACTTTACACTTTCTATAAAATATCAAAAAGTTATCTTATTGATATAAAACAGGTTATAAATACAGCAAAAATTGGTATAAAATTTGCTTGTTAAATATTGTGGTTATTATATAATTTGATTAATATATTATTAACCTGGATTATTCACGAGTCGAGGTTGCCGCAGGTGAGAGGCGTGGCGGATGAAGCTGTGGTCGTCCACCGCAAGTCTGCCACAACGAAGCAGATGCGGCGAGATCGGCTCGCCCAAAGGGTAAAAAATGTCGATTATAAATAAAAAGAATACAAAAAACAAAGTATTCAGAGTGATTTCCCGTAAAATCAAGGGAAGACTCTGATATTGCTTTTGTTATAATAAACATCGACATTTTTTATGAATAGTTCAGGATAATAAAAGGAGGTGACAATTAAATAGAGAGATAAAAACATAAAAGGAAAAATGGGATAAGGGAATAATAAATAAAAAGGAGGTAAAATGAAATTCAAACCAATAGTGTTTTTATGCGCCTTCCTTCTTGTACTTTCTTCTTTAGCTTTTTCTCAGTCCAAAGAGACCGGTGCTATCATCGGTACTATTGTGGATGAAGAAAACATTCCTCTTCCTGGTGTTACTGTGACTTTAGCTGGCACCACATTAATGGGTGAACGAAGCGCTATTACAGATGTTGACGGCGCTTATCGATTTCCCGCTCTTCCTCCAGGCCTTTATACAATCAAAGCAGAACTCCAGGGTTTTGTCACCACTGTCCAGGAAAATATTCGTCTTCATACAACAATGAAATTGATTGCTGACCTGACAATGAAAATGGCAACTATGGAAGAAGAAATAACAGTCATTGCCGAATCACCTACAGTTGATGTCAAAACTTCAGAAACTGCATCAATTACTTTATCGGATGAAATTCTGCGAAACATGCCCACCGGCCAGTTTGTGACTCAAATCGTTAACCTTGCGCCTGGAGTTAATGAGGATGTGGCTTACGGTTCCTCAGCTAACACAGGAATTTCCTATCAGGTGGACGGAGTGGATGTCTCAGATCCTGAAATGGGTTCAGCCTGGGTTTTTCTCGATTACAACATCCTCGAAGAAGCCAAAATAATGGGAATCGGACTTAACGCTGAATACGGAGCTTTTACTGGCGTAATATTTAACACCATCACTAAATCCGGAGGGAATGAATTCTCCGGACATGCTGAGTTCATCTTCCAGGATACTAAACAAGGATTCTGGACAGCAGAAAACAATAAAAAATATATTGATGATTTCCCCAAATTGGAATCGCCTCTTACAGGAATGATGGATGTCAGTTTTCATCTCGGTGGTCCCATCCAGAAGGATAAAATCTGGTTTTTCTTTGGCGCCGAATATTTACGAGAAAAAAACAGGCCGGCTGGCTTTCAAGCTCCCCACTTCAGAGATTACAAACAGCCCAGGTTCTTCCTGAAGCTGAGTTCCCAATTAAGCCCCAAACTGCACCTGACAGCATTTGTAGAGAATGACACTTACAATGGGATTAACAGAAGGGCAAGCGCCACCCATCCTACTCCAGAAACCTGCGTCAAGCAGACTTCGCCTGACTGGGTAGGAAACTTTAACCTGACTTATATATTAAATCCGACAACTTTTATTGACTTTAAAGGAGCCTTCTTCATCGGTTACTATTACTTAGACCCCAACCAAGGAATGGATACCACTGCCTGGGATGTAAGGGCGGAAAAAATCTGGAAATACAACAGCAACTACTTTTATAAAGCTGACCGCAAAAGATACCAGGCCAATGCAGCCATTTCCCATTATGCCGAAGATTTCATCAAAGGCGACCACGATTTCAAATTCGGAGTAGAATTCGAATACGGCTGGGCAAGAAGCAGATTCGGATATACAGGCTTTGTCGAAGGAATTGGCAGCAATGTCTTTATTAGAGACTGGTGGGGGGACCTCTATGCCTACCAGTACCAAGGCTATGACACAGACACCGGCTACACCAGGAACGAATTTTTTGTCCAGGATGCCTGGTCTATTTCCAATAATATAACCCTCAACTTAGGAGTTCGCTACAGTATGATGCGGGGGAAAGTCAAAGATGTATCTGGAGCAGTTTATAAAGCTAACCGCCTTGCTCCTCGAGCTGGATTTGCCTGGGATATATTCGGAGATCACTCCACTGTCCTTAAAGCCCACTACGGCCGGTATACAGAAGCCATGTATACTGGGGTCTGTGACATGTTCAATCCTGCCTCGGCTTATAGTGACTATGTCATTCATGCCAAATGGGGCGATACCTGGTACGAAATCTACCGTGAATCGCGTGAGACATTCCAGATTGCCGATAAAATCAAACATCCTTACATGGACCAGTTTACTGTCGGCCTTGAACGAGAACTCTTTAAGAACGCTTCCCTTGGTGTTTCCTTTATCTACCGCAAGTGGAACGATATATTAGCTCTTTATGATACTTTAGGCCAGTACGAGAAAATAACTGTTAATGACCCTCTAACCAGCGCTCAATATCAAGTATACAACATGACCAATCCCGGCCAGTTTAGCCGTGTACTTGCCAATATCAAAAAAGGAGACCCCTGGATTTTAGAAGACCCCTACCGCAAATACCAAGGAATCGAGGTGCTTTTCAACAAAAGAATGTCCAACCGCTGGCAGCTCCTTGCTTCCTATGTTTTTTCTAAGTGTACTGGCACAATGGACAACAGCTTTGGAGGAGACACTGGCTGGGCTGGAAATACCAATGACCCTAACTTCTGGATTAATGCTGATGGCAACTGTACCTCTGATCCCACTCACATGATAAAATTACAGGGAAGTTACATCTTGCCTTTGGATATCTGGTTCAATGCTCATTTTAGCTACATAACAGGAAACACCTGGACAAGAAATGCCTGGTACAGGCTCGACCAGGGATCGATATGGCTCTTTACTGAAAAGCGAGGATCTCACAGATACGACGCTCAAATGAATTTAGATCTTCGTCTGGAGAAGACTTTCATGATTGCTGAGAAATACCGGATAGGGCTCATGATGGACATCTTCAATGTCTTCAATGATGACACGATTACCTGGTGGGGAACTGAAGCTGACTACGACTGGATACCTGGTGACCCTGGACCTGATGGCCACACAGTATACGGACTGGTTCCTCCGAGAGGAATCCGTCTTGGAATAAGGCTCTTCTTCTAAGGCTCAAGCAGAAACTGAACTCAAGCAAGGGAGGCTGTTGAAAAAAAGCAGCCTCCTTTTTCTCCTGCGTGTTTATTTATGGTAAAATTTCTCTATGAAAAAGCCTAAAAAAGAAAAAAAATCTCCTTCCCTTAAACTACTCCTCTATTTCATTTCTATTCTTATCGTTATGATTTTAATCATTTATTTATTTTTTTGGCCTAAAGACCCATCTTTTTCCTCCCTCAAAAAAGGTAAAGATTTTAATTATATCTTGATTACTATAGATACTCTCCGGGCTGACTACATTCACTGCTATGGGTTTCCCACCATAGAAACGCCTTATATGGACCTTTTCGCTTCCAAAGGTGTAAAGTTCGAAAAATGTATTGCCCAGACTCCCCTCACCTTACCCTCCCATGCTTCCATCTTAACAGGCACTCATCCCCTCTTCCATGGAGTCCGTGACAACGGAGGATTCCTTGTTCCTGAGCAACTGATAACCTTAGCAGAAGTTTTCAAGGATAAAGGCTACCAGACAGCCGCCTTTGTCGCAGCCTATGTTCTTGATTCCAAGTGGGGCCTAAACCAGGGTTTTGATTATTATTTCGACAATTTTGACCTAAGCCGCTTCCAAAAAATCTCCTTAGGAAGCGTCCAGCGGCCAGCCAATGAGGTTTTGGATGAGGCCCTTTTATGGCTGGAGAAAAAAAAAGAGGAAAAATTTTTCACCTGGATTCACCTCTACGATCCCCATACACCCTATGAACCTCCCCCTCCTTATGACAAAAAATATCAAGGCCAGTCTTATATCGGAGAGATTGCTTTCACCGATTTCCAGCTTGGCCGTCTCTGGCAATTTTTAGAGAACAACAACCTTTTAGAAGATTTGTTTCTCATTTTCACTTCAGACCACGGAGAAAGCTTAGGAGAGCACCAAGAAAGCACTCATGGCTTTTTCGTCTACCAGGAAGGCATTCATGTTCCTCTAATCTTTGTTACTCCCTTTGAAAAACTCCAGGGTATCTCCTCTTCCCAAGTTGTCTCCCTGGTCGATATAATGCCAACAATGCTCGAAATGGCTGAAACTCCAATCCCTGCTCAGGTTCAGGGAAAAAGCCTGCTCCCTTTATTTTTTGAACCTGAAAAGTCAGAAAATACTTATGCCTATGCTGAAACTTTTTATCCGCGTTTCCATTACGGCTGGTCAGAATTAAAAAGTCTTCAAAATCACAGATATAAATTAATTATTGCTCCAGAAATGGAACTCTATGACCTAATGGAAGACCCTGATGAGAGAATAAATTTAGCTTTTTCCCACAAAAAGGTTTTGGCAGAACTTAAAACTGAGGCCAATAATTTCATCGAAAAATACAGCCAGAATGCTCTTGAGATTGACTACCGAAAAATAGACGAAGAGACAAGAGAGAAATTGGCTGCCCTGGGATATATCGGCACTTTTACCGACTCGTCAAAACTAAAAGGGAAAAAATTAGCCAATCCCAAAGAAAAAATCGTAGTTTTTAACAAACTTTCAAGGGCAAGAGAGATGGGTCTTAAGGGAGAAGCTGAAGAAGCTATAAAAATAATAAAAGGAATCATCGCTGATGATCCAGAGATAATCGATGCCTACTTTTCCCTGGGCAATATTTATTTCAAACAGGGAAACTACCAAGAGGCCATAACCTGTTTCCAAGAAGCTTTAGAAAGAAGACCCGATGATGCCTTCACTGTCATTAACATTGCCAACGCCCACAGAAGAATGGGCAAGCTAAAAGAAGCAGAAGAATTCATCCTGAATCACCTCAAAAAGGGCATATCTGATTCCCATTTCTATTTCATCCTGGGAGGCATAAAAGTTTTCCAGAAAAAATATGACGAGGCTGTCAAGTACTATCAACAATGCCTCTCAATCAACCCTTCATCAGCCTCATCTCACAACGCCCTGGCTCTTATTTTCCTGAATAAAGAAAACCTCATCCAAGCTGAGAAACACATAAATTCAGCTCTTGAACTCAATCCTAAATTGAGCAATGCCAATTTCTGCCTCGCTCAACTTTTGGAAAAAAAGGGGGAAAACACAAAAGCAGTTGAAGCTTACAAAAAAGAATTAGAATACTCGTCAAATCACTTTAGAGCCAGCTTCAACCTTTCCCGCCTGTATAGAACATTTGGTCAGCAGGAAGAAGAGCTAAATTATCTGAAAAAGACCATGGAAATAAATCCTGATTTTCCCCTGAGTTACTTCTATCTTGCCAGGATTTATCTCAACCGGGGCGAAAACTTCGAGGAAGCCATAACTTTGATTAAAAAAGGAATAGAATTAAAACCAGAAAAAAAAGATTTGCCTTTAGGATATTTTCTCCTGGCCGACCTCTACAACCGTCTCGGTAACCAGGCCTTATCTTTGAATTATGCCCGCAAAGGGCAGGAACTCGTCCGGGCCAACTCCGGCCAGCAATAAAAATTTTACCCTCTCAGCCTGATCAAAAATGTCACTTGAAGATACTGTCGAGTTATAATAGAATAGTGAGTGAGATGAAGAGAAAAAAATTAGTATTGCTCCTTTTTTTAATGTTTACTGCTTCATGCCGAGTCATGATGTTGGAAAGCAAATTGGATCCTGAAAGCAAGGAATTTCTTCTCAAAGTAAGATATATTATCACCTCTGAAGAGAGTAAAATTTTTATTAAACTTCCTCCATCGGATAGAAAAGAGTTTAGAGAAGAGTTTTGGAAACGAAGAGATCCTTATCCTCAAACTGAAGAGAATGAATTTAAAGAAGCTTATTTAAACAGAATAAATGTGGCAAATGAACTATTCGGTGTGGGTCAAGCAGGGTATTTAACTGACAGAGGTATGATTTATATTCTCTTTGGTCCTCCTGATGACGTTTACCAATCCCAAATATTTTTAAATAGAAAGGGTTATGACCAAGAACTGTGGTTTTATTCCCATGTCCTTGATAAATATCCTAATATACAGATTGTCTTTGTCGACCGTTTAGGCACAGGTAACTTTGAATTAAAGAAAAGCAGCTCTGTCTATTCTATTATCCAAGAGAAAAAATTGAGTTACTTGAATTTATCTTCAAAAAAAAGATTCATTCAATTTGATCTCCACTTAAAAAGGCTTAAGAAAGAAGAAAATGAAGTTGAGCTATTAATTCAAATAAGAGTTCCTTATAAAAACATCTGGTTTTCCTCAGTAGAAAATAGGATGGAAACTACTTTATCATTAGAAATTGAGATTTCCGATTCCCTGAAGAACAAAATATGGGAATATAAACAGGATTATTTCCTTTCTTTTTTGGAAAAAGAAGCAGAGGAATTAATTGATAAAAAAAAATTAATCGAAATTCCACTTACTCTCACTAAAGGCAACTATTCACTTCAGATAATATTAGTCAATAAAACAGGGAAAAATGAAGCAAAAAAATCATTAGAAATCAGTATATAGCCCAATTTGAAAATAGATATTTTACTTACTTAACATGTTTATTATTTAATTATAAAAAAAAATGAGGAAAAAATTAGTCTTTTTAATCCTGATAATTGGGCTTGTTTTGCCCATTGGACTAAAGGCCCAGAAAAAGTCAACAAAAGAGCTCCCAGAAAAGTATAAAAAATGGATTGAAGAAGAGGTGGTTTATATCATAACCCCGAGGGAAAAAGAAGTTTTTCTCCAACTTGAAACAGACAGAGAAAGAGACCTGTTGATCGATGCTTTCTGGAAACAGAGAGACCCCACTCCTGAAATCCCAAAAAATGAATTTAAAGAGGAGCATTATCGCCGCATTAATTATGCCAATCACTGGTTTGGGAGGAGCAGCACAATACCAGGTTGGAAAACAGACAGAGGGAAAATTTATATTATCTTGGGCAAACCCATCAGTACTGAAAGCTATGGAACAACAGGACAAGTAGTCCCCACAGAAGTTTGGTTTTATCAGGGAGACCCTCGCTATGGTCTTCCTGCAAGCTTCTATATTGTCTTCTTTCAAGAAGAAGGAATTGGTGATTATATTCTGTATAGCCCAGTAAGACATGGCCCTAGAAAACTCCTAGAAGGTTATTTTGGAAACCCAAAAAATGCCTATTATATTCTGAGAAAAATAGATCGAGAATTGGCTAAGATTTCTTACTCCCTCATTCCCGGAGAAACAATAGAAATTAATCCAAGACCCTCTATCATTTCTGAAACGTTGCTCTTTAAAATAGAAGCTTCCCCTCAAAAGCGCATAAAAGATCAGTATGCTGAGAAGCTTCTAAAATACAGAGAATTCGTTGAAGTCGATCATTCAGTTAATTATATTGATAATGACTCTATAGTAAAAATTATAGCAGATAAGACTGGACTTTTCTCAGTTCATTATGCTATTGAACCAGCAAGACTATCTATTTACTCCTATAAAGATAAATATTCTATTAATTTAGAAGTTTATGGGAAAATATCAGACTTACGAGGAAAAACAATCTATCAATTTCAAAAAAATGTTCCTCTTGAGTTTACTCAAATACAATTACCGGAACTGAAGAGAAAACGATTTAGTTTTCAAGATGTTTTTCCCCTCATTCCAGGTAACTATAGATTCGATCTGCTCATAAAAAATACTGTTTCTAAGGAATTTACTTCCATAGAAAAAGATATTATCATACCCCAATCCACCGCATCTCTTCAGATGAGCTCCTTAATCTTGTCTCATAAAGTTAGAAAAGATTTATCTGAAAAGTATACTAATCGGGCCTTTAAATTCGGAAATCTTCAGATTTATCCTCCTGCCCAAAAAAATTTTGCTGCAAAAGATACATTGTTTGTTTATTTTCAAATTTATGGCTTAACTGAAGAATTAAAAGAAAATGGAATTATAGAGTTTTCCATAATTAAATTTAATGAAGATGAAAAAGTACAGACAATAACTAAAAAAGTTAAGGAATATGAGGATAAAACTGATTTTTTACAGAAATTTTCCTTAGACAATTATCAACCAAGAGAATACACAATTGAAGTTTCTCTCTTAGATGAAAACATGAGTAAAATTCTGGTTGAGCGAGAAGATTTTTTAATCAGTCCGGTCGTTTTTATACCCAGAGCCTGGAACTTATCTGAAGTATTTCCTCCTTCAGATGATCCAATATATTCTTATATCTTGGGTAATCAGTTCTTGAACAAAGGGGAAACTGAAAAAGCTAAAATTTTCTTAGAGAAGGCATATCGAAAAAAACCAGAATCATTAAAATTTGCTTTAGGCTTAAGTAAAGTGAGTTTTATCCTGAAGGAATATCAAAAAGTAAAAGAAATACTGTTACCTTTTTCCGCAGAAGCCGAGAAAGAGCCTGCGATTTATTTTTCCTTAGGAAAATCATGTCAGATGCTTAGCCAGTATGAAGAGGCAATTCTTTACTATAAGGAATATCTCTCTCATTTTGGAACTCATTTAGAAATCCTCAATTCAATTGGAGAATGCTACTATCAGATGGGAAATAATAAAGAGGCACTTCTGGCTTGGGAGAAATCACTGGAAATAAATGCAAAGCAAGAAGAAATCAAAAAGATTGTTGATTCCTTAAAAAAGGAAACAAAACAACGAGGGTGAACTATTAAATAATAATAGCGCTAATTTTTTTTAAAAAAATTAAATGATCAGTTTTTCAAACAAGGAGGTACGAATCGTGTACAAACGAATGGCATTATTCGCTTTTATATCTATTTTCATTTTTTCTTCCCTTTCAGTAGCCCAGACTCGACGGATGAAATTAAAGGTCAAAAGCACTGATGGCCACTCCATTCAAGGAGTAAAAATTACTCTTACCAGCCCTGAAAATAATGACTTCAAAAAAATTGTTGTTACTGACAAAAAGGGTCAAATAACCTTTCTTGTACATATGGAAATTAAGAACGTTAATTTCCTCTTAGAGAAAGAAGGGTATCAGAATTTTAAGGATTCAAAGGAATTAAGACGGATAAGAAAATCTCAAGAAGCGCTATATTATGAACATTCATTCCTTCTTTATCGGACTGATGAGCTCACTCCAGGCCAGCAAAGACAGCAATACGAAGCATCTCAACAAGCCATGTCTTTTTTCAACAAAGGCACGGAACTCTTTCAAGCTGAAGACTTCTCAGGGGCAGTCGAGCAATTCAAGAAAGCAGTGGAAACAAAACCAGATTTTCTTGAGGCTTATCAGAATCTTGCAGCAGCTTATTTCCGGGAAGAATTATACCAGGAAACAATTGAAGCGGCCAAAAAAGCCTTAGAGATTAAGTCTGACATGGCTCAGACTCTTAAATTGATTTCTGTTGCCTATTCTAAATTGGGAGATGAGAAAGCTGCCTTAGAATATCAGGATAAACTGAAAGTGCTTTCAGATGCAGAATTTTCACCCGAAGAAATATTCAACATGGGAGCCACAGCAGCAAATGAAGGCCGAGATGGAGAAGCAGCAGAATATTTTAAAAAGGCTATAGAGATGAAGCCCGATTATGCCCTTGCCTATTACAACTTAGGACTAAGCTATTTCAGATTGAAAAAGATGGAAGAAGCAAAGGTAGCCCTGGAAAAATATTTAGAGCTTGAGCCTGAAGGAGAAAATGCGAAAACAGCTGAAATTCTTCTTGAATATATAGACAAGTCTGAATAATACTTCAACAGTATTTCTCAGTAAATAATCCCCTTTTTCTCTGTGATGAAAGAGACAATTATAGACTAAGCTGATTTCTTCCTCATTTTCGCGGAAAAAAAGATGTTTCCTCTCAATAAAAAAATTCTTACTTTATTTGAATACACTCCGAGATGTCTAACTTTATTGACTTGATAAAAAAAAGCGTCCCGAGTATATCTGCCCGGGACGCTTTTAACTTCTGTTGCGATCTGTCTCTAAACTACTACCACTTCAAAATCACATGGAACTGAAACCAGCGAGGTAGCTGACGGCCCCAGACTTCACCAAAAAGGGCAGTGTCTGCTCTCACAAAGGAAACTTCTGTCTGGCTGTTCAGTATATTGTTGGCATTTAACCTTAAGCCAAGTTTGAATCCTTCTGGTAAATTAAAATCTTTTTCAACTGCTAAATCTACATACGCATGAGCAGGGGTTGTTCTCACACCTCGGCCTTCTGGAAAGGTGAGAAAGTCTCCGTAAATGTCCTGAAATCCTTTCTTTTCCCAGTGATAACCGGAAAGATATTCAAAACCGAGGGTAACTACAAAATCATAAGGAGCTAAATAGGTGCCGAGTATTTTAACCACATGGTCCACACTGTAAGGCAGGAATCCATACCAGCCTTCGTCTCCTATTCCTTCTCCGCCTAATCCTACAGTCCATTCATCTAAGAAATAATAGGGATTGTCCTCTGGAATCTTGCAGTGGTCTCCGAAAACACCGACGTGGTAACCACTGCCTGATCCTCCAGACCAGGGACCTAACTCAAACTGACCGGGGTTAGTCCCTTTGGCTTCTGACCAGGTATAGGAAGCATTGAGCATGAATTTATCCGCAATTCTTCCATTTAGTTCTACTTCAATACCTTTGTAATCTCTTCTCTTGTCCTCATAGTTGACTAGCTCCCAGTACCACCAGCCATAAGGTTCTATGCTTCCATCATAATTCAACCACCAAGCCGCATCATGCCAAACAGCAGTATCATCTAAAAGGCCCTTTGTTTTTTGATAGATACCGCGTATCTTCAACGCCCAGTCCGGGCCCAATCGACGGTCAAATTCCACCAAGTATTTATACGTCTTGCTGGGCTTTAAATCAGAACTAAAATACATTGGATTTGACGCAGAACTCTGTTCATGAACAAACAACCAGTTGGCAGCATCTTTCAACTGAGCATCGGTTGGATTGTTAGGCCCTTGCCATTGATATCTTCGAAATGCATATCCAGCATGAGTGTTAAAAAACTCTAAAACTCTGGTGGTCACTGTGTCAGAGAATTGGCCAAAGCCAAGTTTCAGGATGTTATTCCCATCATTGAGAAGGTCGATGGCTATAGAAACTCGAGGAGAGAGAAAATCCATGAGTCCCCAGCTCCAGATCTCCTTGTCTACATCATCATACACCGTTTGAGTCTCGCTTCTCACACCTAACATCAAGGTAAAACGATCAAAAGTAATCTTATCCTTGAGATATAGCCCGATCCCTTTGGTTGTGTTAAAGAATCCATAAAAGTCATACTCGTTTAATACGTAAGGCACTCCTGGTTCTACCCAGTCTATCGCAGTTCCATTATCAAATTTATCACCCCAAAGGTCATAATCCGTACCAGCCCAGTTAGCACCATCCTCGCCATAAGTCGAGTAGTAACTCACTCCTGCTCCTAATTCATGACTACCAAAACTTCCAGTCTCTAAATACTGAGTTAATCTGAGGGTAAAGTCTGTCCTTTTCTCAATATTTATTCTGTCTCCATTGGCATTATTCGTGTACTGCCCTATATCATAAAAATAGTACTGGGGAATGCCGTAGTTTTCTTCAAGAGGCTTTCGGGCGTAATCTTGATTCTGCTGGCCAAAACCGATTTCAAGGAGAGTGTCAGAAGTAAGAATTCCTTTATAGTTTATTCGATAGGAATAGTCAGTGTAGACAGCTTTGGTATACAGCTCTGGAAGACCGGTTCCACCGCTCTGGCTCAAAAATTTATCATAGGTTCCACTGAGAGAGAAAGAGTGATTTTCATGGGCCGCAAAAGTCAGTTTGCCAAAAGCATTATTTGTCATTCGTCTCCTTTTTCCTTCAGGATAGGTCAGCCATCCGATTGTCGCTACCTCGGTGTCATCCATTTGTCTATGGAGGTTGTCAGAAATGAAAAACCACAGCTTATCCTTTATAATTGGCCCACCAAAGTTGCCGTAAAATTGATGAATTGAAGTGTTTGGCTCTGTGACTACAGAAAGCTGTTCCTTTCTATCAGCTCTAAGATGCCAATCTCGAATCAAACCTCCCAGCTCTCCATGAAACACATTTCCACCTGACTTGGTAACAATATTGATAATACCTCCAACTGCTGATTCAAAATCGGGAGTGAATCCATCAGAGACAATTTGAACTTCATCCCAGGAGTCAAAGTTTATTGTCACACCAGCGTCATTTGTTCTGGCGCCACTCGCAGGGAGACCATCAACCAACCAGTTGTTTCCTTCTTCTCCTTCACCTCTAAAACTTGGCAAACCTGTACCACTTCCATCCATGGTATCTGCCCTTACTCCAGTCACTCCTGGAGTATAGGCAACTATTTCTTGAATAGTCCTGCCTTGAACTGGAACTCGAGCTAATTCTTCTGCCCTCATTCGATAACTCGTATCTGTTTTCGTCTTATCGATTAACGGAGTTTCAGCTGTAATTATTATTTCCTCTTCAACTACTGCTGGTTTCATTGCAGTTTCAATTGTTGTAGTCATTCCTAATCGAACTATAACTTCCTTTTGAATTATTCTTGCAAATCCTTCAAGCTCATAGATAAGTTCATACGTCCCAGTAGGAAGCAAAGGAAATCTAAAACTTCCATCTACTCCAGTAACTGTACTTCTTGTTCCCTGAAGTTTTGGACTAGTAGCTGTAATTCCCACTCCAGGAAGAGGCATACCTTCCTCTTCAAACACTTTTCCTTTAATTTCACCTGTTTCTATAGCAAAAAGGGAGCTCACCAGGAAAAGACATACAGCGAAGACGAAAGTCAGTCTCAACAATTTACTCATTAACTTTTCTCCTTTAATCCCTTCTTTTCCTCTTTCGAGGATTGCTCGGGATTATTAATTTTTTCTCGCTCAGCCTTATATGTTTTGATTTTGGCTGAACGACCTTCATTCCCAATCCTTAGAGTGTAAACATTCTTTTCATCGCATTGTTCAATTTACACTCCACCCATTAAATAAAAACTGTTAACTATCTGTTTAATTACCACCTCCTTAATTATCTAAAATTCTTTTAATCTATCTAAAATTTTAAACTCATTTCAAAGTACTTGGTCATTCCTCTCCTCAGATGAAAGTTTTACATTTTAATATGCGAAAACTGTGCCAACTTTTTTCAGAGGAAGTGAAGAAGAAAACTCATTTAATATCAACATCTTATAAGTTGCGTGGGTTAATTAGGCTAAATTTCAATCCAAATTATTGAATCCAATACGAATTTTTGGATTGTTAATTTGTAATTCTGGGGACACAATCACTCCTGTTCCAATGTTTATATTCGAACTCCTTCTAACGTCATTAATCTCAGTGCGTTAGAGCAAAAAATAACTGTAATTGATTTGAAATGAATTTTATAGTATGGTCACTCTATTATCACTTGACAGTGAAAAGGCCATAGAATAGTATAAAAATGATTTCAAATCGATAACAATCAATATTAACTTTAACATGTTTATTTTTAGCGATTTATAAGCTTTTTACGAGATTTCCCTTCTTGAAGAGGAAGCAAAAAAACTATTAGGAAAAAATTATTCAATTGAAATTTCTCTTAGTCTTGAAAAAGGAAATTATACTATGATAGCTACTCTGGAAAATAAAATTGAAGAAAAAAAACAAAAAAAGGAATTTAAATTTACAGTTTCTTAACAAAAAAATTCTCTTATTCCAAGAATATAATATTACGGAGGAAAAATGAAACTGATAAAAGCTTTGATGGGCTTGTCCGTTTTAATTTTTCTTTTTAACACCTCATCTGCCTTTGTTTCAAACAATCCCTCTCCTCAAGAAAAAATAATTACCCAATTTCCCGCTCAGAGTTCTTCTGCTCCAATAATTAATCAACCCATCCCCCTAATTTGTCAAAATAAAAATTTAGAGACTGAAAAATACACAATTATTATAGAAATATTAGATAAGGTTTCAAGTTTATCTGCCAAGAAAGAAATGGAATTTGAAATTAGATAATTTAAAGGTTAATTAGATTGGAGGATAGAATGAAAATAAAAAAAGTCTGGAAACTATTAGTTATATTTTTTATCTCATTATTACTCACAAATTATGTCTTTCCTCAGGAAGGAAGAGGAAAAGGAAGAATTAAAGGAATAATTCAAGATAAAACTGGCAATTTAATCGAAAATGCCCAAATAAAAGTTACAAGTCCTCAATACAAAGATATTAGTTTTGAAACAACATCTGATAAAAATGGGGAATGGGTTATTTTAGGCTTAGGTACTGGAAGGTGGAGAGTAACTGTTTTAGCAGAGGGCTTTTATCCCACTAGCCAGGATATAAGTGTAAGGCAATTAGAGAGAAATCCAGACGTTAATTTCACTTTAAAAAAGCTCGAAATATCTGAGATGCCGACCATACAAGATGAATCTTCCCTCGTTCTATTTGAAGAGGGAAATCAACTTTCTGCTGAAAAGAAGTATGATGAGGCCATCTCTCTCTATGAACAATTTCTTCAAAAAAACCCAAAAGCCTACCAAGTTCATTTTAATATTGGAAATTGTTATAAAGAAAAAGGAGAACTGGACAAAGCTATGGAAGAATATAATCAGGTTTTAGAAAAGGTTAAAAAAGAAGAAAAAAATACAAGCAGAAATGAAATCGAAGCCAGAGCCTTGGCTGCCATAGGTGAATGTTATTTAAAAAAAGATGATTATGAAAATGCTCAGAAATATTTTAAAGAATCAATCGAGATCTTTCCCAAAGATGAAGCCTTAGCCTACAATGTTGGCGAAATATTTTTTTCAAACCAAAAAATAGATGAAGCCATTCATTATTTTGAACTCTCCAAACAAATAAAACCTGATTGGGGAAAGCCTTATTTAAAATTGGGATATGCTTATTTAAATAAAGGCGATTATGAAAAAGCTAAAGAAAATTTGAAGAAATTCCTTGAAATAGAACCAGAGTCTGCCAACGCACCAACTGTACGTAACATCATTGAATATTTAGACAAGTAGCAATAATAGTCTTTAAGACAGCTTTGATTTCAAGAATAATATAGCTGATTCAGTTTTTTTTCTTTTCTCAATTTCCCTAACAGGAAGAGAATCTAAATATTTTTCCAAATAGCTGACTGCTTCTTGATATTTATCTAATTTTCCGTAGGCTATTCCTAAGAGAAAATAAGAATTCTGATTAATACGGAGCTCAATTTCTTTTAAGAGATATTTAAATTTCAGATTTGAGATTTTTATCATTTTCCTTGAAATGTCAGTTTATATTCCTTAAACTTAAAACAGATTTAAGATGAAGTTTGTGGCTGACCTCCATATCCATTCCAAATTTTCCAGAGCCACTTCCCGGGAGATGATTCTCGATACTTTAGCTTACTGGGCTAAATTAAAGGGAATCTTTTTACTTGCTACAGGAGATTTCACTCACCCTGAATGGCTATTTTTGATTAAAGAAAAATTAGAGCCCAAGGGAAACGGTTTTTTCCGCCTGAAAAAACTTCTTCCCCAGCCCAACGAATACCTTAAAAATATTTCATTCTCTCCAGAGGATGTCTCTTTTATCCTCTCTACAGAAATTAGCTTTATATATTCCAAAAAAGGAAAAGTGAGGAAAATTCATATCCTTCTTCTTGCTCCTGATCTTGAATCTGTGGACAAACTAAATAACAAGCTCTCCGGATTGGGCAACTTAAGGTCAGATGGCCGGCCCATTATGGGCCTGGACGCAAAAAATTTTGTTAAAATAGTGGCTGACCTTTGCCCTGGTTGCGTGGTTATCCCTGCCCATATCTGGACGCCCTGGTTTTCCCTCTTTGGAGCCAACTCGGGCTTTGACTCTATAGAAGAATGCTTTGAAGAAATGACTCCTTTTATCTTTGCCTTAGAAACAGGCCTGTCCTCTGATCCAGCCATGAACTGGCGTCTTTCCTGCTTAGATAAATACACTCTGGTCTCAAACTCTGATGCCCACTCACCTTCCAAGATTGGAAGAGAAGCCAATGTCTTTGACACAGAATTTAGTTATCAAGGCCTGGTGGAAGTCTTGAAGAGCAAAGATCCGGAGAAATTTCTGTACACTATAGAATTTTACCCTGAAGAAGGGAAATACCACTATGACGGCCACCGTAAATGCGGAGTTATATTCTCTCCCCAGGAAACTATCCAGCACAAATATATCTGTCCCCAATGTGGGAAAAAACTCACCGTAGGAGTCCTGCATAGAATAGTGGAACTTGCTGATAGAGAGGAAAAAAACAGCCCTCCCTCAAAAATTCCTTATAAGAATCTTATCCCCTTAAACGAAATAATTGCTGGAGCTGTGGAAAAAACAACGGCCTGCAAAAGTGTCTGGGATATTTACTTTCGCCTGATTCATGAGTTCAAGAATGAACATAAAATTTTAACAGAAATTCCCATTGCTGAATTAAAGCAATTTAACCCTGAAAGAATCAGTCTCGGTATTGAACGGATGAGAAAAGGAGAAATAAAAATAGTACCTGGTCATGACGGCTGCTTCGGGAAAATTAGCCTTTTTGAGAAGGAAGTTTCAGGAGAAGAGACAGAACACCAGCTTAAACTTTTTTAAGTATAATAATGGGGTCAGGTCTTGCATTATGACATTTTACTGGAAAAGGATTGACTATAGGAAAATAGTGTCGTAACAAAATGTCATAATGCAAGACCTGACCCCCTACTAGCTAAAAATTATAAAAGTTATGAAGGTCTGACCCCGTACTTGACAACATCTCTCAGAGAACATATATTTAAAAAGAAGTCAGGAGATATAATAATGGAAATTGAAATGAAAATTAAAGGTCTTGTTGTTGATCCTATTTCAAAAATGCCTATAGTTGTTCTCGAAGACCTTAGCAGTGAAAAAATTCTCCCTATCTGGATAGGCGTTTTTGAAGCTAACGCAATTGCTTTAAAAATAGAAAACATCTCCACTCCCCGGCCTATGACTCATGATCTGTTAAAGAATATTTTGGATAAGCTCGAGATTTCTATCATGAAAATCGTGGTCAACGATGTCAGAAATAACACCTTTTATGCTTTAATTCATTGTCTTTGCCAAAACAAAAAGGTTCTTATCGACTCCCGCCCTTCTGACGCTATTGCCTTAGCTCTTCGGATAAACGCTCCTATTTTCGTTGAAGATGAAGTTGTAAAAAAAGCTCACAGCTTGAAATTTGATGAAAATTTAGAAGACTCTGAAAGACTCAAAAAATGGCTGGAAAATTTAAAGCCCGAAGACTTCGGCAAATATAAAATGTAGCTCCTTTCTTTTTCTCCTCTCTCCTATTCCTCTCGTAGTTCGTTTTCAAAATAACAATACATTATATTTTGTCATTGCGGGCATAATACTCAAAGAGTGTTGGTCGCATGTATTATAACTATTTGATATCATGAAAGATAGAACGAATTTTTTGACATTTCATTGAACCTGTTCAATAAAGGTATTTATAATGCAAAAAAAAGCACTGTCCATACTGTCACTTATCAAGCATCCAAAAATATGGAAAAACTAATCAAGACAAACAGAGGTTCCGTTGTAACAGATGTTTTAGAACATATAACGGGAGGGGGTTAAGTCTTGCATTATGACATTTTACTGTATAAAAGGATTGATTATAGAAAAAATAGTACAAAATGTAATAATGCAAGACTTGACCCCCCTCAATTAAAAATAAAGAAAAAACCAACACTTTGTGATTAATATGCCCGCAATGACTTACTATCATGCACCTCTGAGACAAAGCTCAATTTTTACCTATATTTATAAGCATCTCCATTTCCGTGATAACTGGTTGCTATGTTCAGGAAAAAAGGTTTTGGGAAATAGTTGCAGCGACCATTGAAGATTTAGCTTTCCTTCAAACGGTTTTTTCAACCACTGCTCTTCACAAAGCAACAAAGAATTAGGCAGACGCCGAGAAGAACGAAAGGAGAATGGCGTTAAAAATCTGAAGGGAGCTAGACTATTTTCCAAAACCTTCTCCAATCACGGTTTTGGAGATGCTTCCCCTATATTTTACTTATGTTCTTAAAGAAAGGAGCAGGTAAATTCCGACCAGACCAAAAATAAGGTTTGGTCCCCAAGCAGCCAAGAAAGGAGGTAAAAAATCTATATTGCCAAGCTGCTTAAAAACCCCGATGGCTCCCCAATACACCATAGCAATTCCTATGCTCAAACCAATTCCCACTAAAGTTCCTCTTTTTCCCATAGAAAAAGCAAAGGGAATGCCAAAGATAATCATGATGAGGCTTACAAAGGGAAAAGAAATTTTATACTGCAAATCAACTTTGAATTTAACTGTATCAAAGCCGCATTCTTCTATTTCCTTTATATACTGTCTTAACTCGCCAAAATTCATCTGATCAGGCTCTTTCCATTCTTTCAAAAAGTAGCTCTTCTCCTCTACTTGAGATAAATTCATTTCATTTTTTCTTTCATATCTTTCAGGTTTCCCTTTAAGAAAATATCTTGACCAGCAGTTTTCCAGAGAAAGATCTCCAGCTTTTAAATAACCCTTTTCAGAATAGACCCTCCTTTTCAAAGACCACGAAGAGGGATCGATATCAAAAATAAAGAGCCGATTAAAGACAGCCTTTTCTGGATCAAAATAATTAAAATGGTAAATCCTGTTTTTTCCTCTGCCCAGTACCCAACGGCGATCAAGGTAACTGTAGCTGCGAGGAGGAACATCATTGATTTTGTTCCAGACCTCTTCCCTTTTTTTGTTGGAATAAGGAAGTATATTCTCTTGAAGATAGAAAGAAAAAAGACTGACTAACATGGTGATAATGATAATAGGGAAAATAATCCGATAAAGGCTAATGCCACAAGCCTTCATAGCTGTTATTTCATTAAATTTGGTCAAAAGGCCTAAGGCCAAAAGGGTTGCGGTTAAGGCAGTAACAGGAAGAATATAATGAATAAATTCTGGAAGGTTGTATCTTATATATTCCAAGAGGAGAAAAATGGATTTATTGTGCTCATAAATATTATCAATCCGTTCAAAAAAGGTAACAATAATAGAAATGAGCGTAAGAGCGAGAAATACAAGGAAAAAAATGAATAAATATTTCCTGATGATGTAACGGTCTAAAATATTTGGAAAACGAAGAGGAATACGAGGCCATCTCAAGGAAAAATTCCCCTTTTTTTTGAAAAGGAAGGATTTTTTTATTTTATTAAAAAGAGGAGCAAAAAAGGAAAAAAGAGGCGATTCCTTTAAAGATTTAAAAAAAAGATAAAAAGCAGCCAGAATAAAAATAATATTTGCTCCCCATATTCCCAAAAAAGGAGAAATTTTGCCGTCCATGGCCATTTTTTCACCGGCTGTAATCAAAACATAGTAAACGAGAATTATGGCTAAGCTGATGGTAAAACCGCTTGTTCTTCCTCCTTTTTTTGTGGAAGCTCCTAAGGGAAGGCCCAAAAAACCAAAAATCAGGCAAACAAAAGGAAAAGCAAACTTTTTATTGATTTCTACTATATGAGAAACATAATCTTTATTTTTACTCCTGAGAGTATTATTTATTTCAACCAATTGATGGCCTTCTTCATCAATGTTTTTTTTATTTAATCGAGTTTTCTTTTTTCTAAGCTTTGCTAAATCGCTTTTTAAAACTTTTACTCCTTCATATAATTCTTTGATATCTTTCTCCCTGACCCTCTTTTTCTTGGAAATGGAATAAAACAGGTTTTCCACGTTGACTTCTTCTTCCAGCTCTTTGAAGGTGGTTACACTGTACTTCTCTGGACTGGCCAAGGGATAAGAATGGAGAGTACCGTTAAAAAGCTCAATGGTTGCTCTTTTGAGTTCTGGATAAAGGTTCAATTTCCCTTCTTTAGCTAAAATAACTCTTGGCTCTTCCTGAGGAATAGAAAAATGAATAAAAATATTTTTCCAGTTCTTCTCATGGGTTATATCCTGGATAAAAATTACCATATTGGGAATGGACTCATTAAATTCCCGAGGGTTAATCTTAAATTGAACCTTTTCCAGCACAGATTCTTTAATTGTTTGAACCCACTTGTAATTGGAGCGGGGAGCAAGATAAAGAGTCAAAAAAGAGGTAAAGAGCCATCCTCCAAGAGAAAACAAGAGAACCGGCCAGAGAAGCCTTTTATAGCTGATACCCAAAGTTTTGAAGGCTACCACTTCTGAGTCAGAGGAGAGACGGCTCAGTCCAGCCAGAATGCCCATAAGAACAGCCATAGGTACGGTGAAAGCCAGGATAGCAGGCAAAATATAAATAAAAATATTCGAGGCTGCTCTGAACGAAACTCCTCTGGATATAAAAAGTTCGGCCAGGACAAGAATCTGGTTCATCAGAAGAACAAAGGTAAATATTAGAAGACCTAATAAAAAAGGAGGCAGGATTTCTTTTATGATATAACGGTCAAAAAACTTAAACACGCTGTTAAATATAACACAGAAAAAGTGCAAAAAAAAGAAAGACCCTGAGTCCTTTATTGGAACCAGGGCCTTTTTGATTCAAAATCCGGGATTTAATACAAACGCACTAAATAATGTTATGTAGTCATTGCGAGCGACCATCGGGAGCGTGGCAATCCGACGACCTTTGTTTAAATAAAATTGTCGTTGCAAGGAACATAGTGACGTGGCAATCTCACCTTGCGAGCGCAGCGAAGCAATCTCAACCTTGCGAGTGAAGCGCGGCAATCTCAACCTTATTCTTATTTTATTGAGATTACTTTGCCCCTTTGGGACCTGCAATGACAGTAAAAAATATACTGCACAGCCTGTTCCGAGCAAAGCGAAGGAATCTTTTCATTCCTCGCAATGACGCTTCAATAAGTGCGTTTGTATTAGTACATATCTCCTGGAGGCATAGGCATCTTAGGTCCTTTGTCTTCTTCAGGAATTTCTGAAACCAATCCTTCTGTCGTCAAGAGTAAACCGGCTATACTCGAAGCATTCTGGAGAGCAGTCCGAACAACTTTGGTGGGATCAAGGATACCAGATTTAATTAAATCTTCATATTTTTCTGTAAGAGCATTAAATCCCATGTCTTGTTCCATGTCTTTGACTTTCTCGACAACAATGGACCCTTCTTGACCAGCATTATTGGCAATCTGACGAAGAGGCTCTTCAACAGCTCTTTTGATGATATTGACGCCGATCTGTTTATCACCTTCGAAATTCAAGGATTCGAGAACCTTTTGAGTCCTTAAAAGGGCAACCCCACCTCCGGGAACGATTCCTTCTTCAACAGCAGCCTTGGTAGCGTGCATGGCATCTTCAACTCTGGCTTTTTTCTCTTTGAGTTCAGTTTCTGTTGCTGCTCCGACTTTAACCAGAGCAACTCCGCCAACCATCTTGGCTAATCTTTCCTGGAGTTTTTCTTTATCATAATCAGAAGTAGTATCCTCTATTTGAGTTCTCATCTGCTTGATTCTGGCCTGAACATCTTCCTGTTTTCCTCCGCCCTCGACAATGGTAGTATTATCTTTATCAACAACAATTTTCTTGGTCTCACCCAGCCACTCCACAGTGACATTTTCAAGCTTGACGCCGATGTCTTCTGTAATAACCTTTCCTCCGGTCAAAATAGCAATATCTTCAAGCATGGCTTTCCGTCTATCACCGAATCCAGGGGCTTTGACGGCAACACAGGAAAAAGTTCCTTTTAACTTATTGACAACCAGAGTAGCCAGGGCTTCGCCTTCAACTTCTTCGGCAATGATCACTAACGGCTTTCCCATTTTGGCCACGTTCTCGAGTAAAGGCAGCAATTCTCTTAAGTTGCTTATTTTCTTTTCATGAAGAAGAATAACCGGATTTTCCAAAACGCATTCCATCCTGTCAGGGTCAGTGATGAAATAGGGAGAAAGATAGCCGCGGTCAAACTGCATTCCTTCAACAATATCCATGGTTGTTTCTAAACCTTTGGCTTCTTCAACTGTGATAACACCGTCTTTTCCGACCTTATCCATAGCTTCAGCAATGATTTTTCCAACAGATTCATCATTGTTGGCTGAAATTGCTCCGACCTGGGCAATCATCTCACCACTGACTTCCCGGCTCATCTTCTTCATCTCTTTTACCACCTCTTCAACGGCCTTTTCGACTCCCCTCTTTATCAGGTTGGGGTTGGCTCCGGCAGTAACATATTTTAATCCTTCAGCATAGATAATCTGAGCTAAAATCGTAGCCGTGGTTGTTCCGTCTCCGGCAATATCAGAAGTCTTCGAGGCAACTTCTTTAACCAACTGGGCACCCATATTTTCTAAAGCATCTTTTAGCTCTATTTCTTTGGCTACAGTCACCCCATCCTTGGTGCTGGTAGGAGAGCCAAACTTTTTATCTAAGATAATGTTCTTTCCCCTGGGGCCTAAGGTCTCTTTAACAACATTGCTTAAGATGTTTATACCTTTTAAGAGCGCCTGTCTGGCCTCATCACCAATTGTTATTTGTTTTGCCATTTTTTTCTCCTTTTGTCAAAATTAAGTGATTTTACCTAAAATTTCTTCTTCACGAACGATGACATGTTCCACATCATCAATAGTTACTTCAGTTCCACTGAACTTTCCGATGAGAACTCTATCACCCTTCTTAACCTCGAGAGGGATAACTTTTCCATCTTCGGTAATGCGGCCCTTCCCTATTTCAATAATTTCGGCTTCCTGTGGTTTTTCTTTGGCTGTGTCAGGAATAATTATTCCTCCTTTCTTGGTTTCCTTTTCTTCTAACCGTTTTAAAAGAACTCGGTCGTGTAAAGGAATCACTTTCATTTAAACCTCCTTAGTAAAAATTAAATTTTGGATTTATTTAGCAGACTAAATAAAAGAGTGCTAATTTTAAGAGAAAGACCCACTTTTGTCAAGAGGTAAATTTAAAAAATTTAGCACTCTTTCTAAAAGAGTGCTAATTATTTCTTAATCTTCAAAGACTTGGTACGGTTGTGGAGAGTATTGCGGTGAATTCCCAGAGCAGTTGCCACTTTTGTCATATTTCGCTGGTATTTTTTGGAAGCGGTTTCGATAAAAATTCTCTCGAATTCCTTCATAGCATCTTTAAGAAGTAATTCTTTCTCTACCATCTCCTGGATCAACATTTCCATTTTTTGGTGGAGGCTAAGAGCTTTATACTTTTTCTCCATTTTTTTCCACCTTTCCCAAGATTTCTTTATATTTTTCCCAGAATTCTTCTTTAAGCTCCTGGGGAATAAGATGAATTATTGCCTGGGAGACTTTAAGGCAATATGGAGTTAGCTGGCTCTTTCTCAGCCAATTTTTATTAATGGGAAAAACCAGGAGAGCAAAAACTATAATCACGCAAATCAACACTCCTTTTAGAGTTCCCAATACCCCTCCTAAAACCCGATCAAAGAATTTAAAAGGTCCTTTAATTAACTTAGATAATAAATGAGAAAAAAGTCCCCCTAAGCCCAACACAGCAAGAAATATAAATAAAAAACCAAGAAAATTGGATAATATTCTGTGAGATATTAGACTGAAAAAAATTTGAGAAACATAGGGATAATAAATAATAGCTAAAGCCAAGCCGACAACCACAGCTAAGATGCCTATAATCTGCTTCACAAAACCTCTTATCAAACCCAAGATAAAAGTGATGCATAAAATAATAATTAAAACAATATCCAGCCAATTATACATTCACTTCCTCCTTTTTCTTAGAGCTTCAACCATCTTGTATTCCCCATTTCTTATGAGACCAAAGGGAATATGTGGTTTAATTCTACCATGAAAATCAGACCCTGCAGTGGCAACAAGATTAAGTTCTTCAGCTATTTCTTTATAAAAATTAGTTTGCTCAGGGTTATGATAAGATGTATAAACCTCCAACCCTTCAAGCCCCCTCTCTTTCAGGAAAACTAAATCTTCCTTTTTAACCTGTTGAAAATAAGCTCCAGGATGGGCCAAGACAGGAACTCCCTCGGTTTTAGGAATTAATTCTAAAATATCAAGTAAACTCACATTTCTCTTGGGAACAAAGGCTGGTTTCCCTTCCATGAAATAATCTTCATAGAAAATATAAGGCGCAAAAAGGCGATATTGTTCTTCATAATATTTTTTAAGAGAAGGGCCTTTTTCCTTATCTCCTTTTTCCAGTAATATCTGAGCAATCACAACTCCTAAAGGAGGATTTGATCTGGTTTTTTGGGTAATCTCTTTCCAGCTTATGTCAAAACCGATTTCCTGAAGTCTACGAACTCTATCACGGGCTTCTTCAATCCTCTTATCTCTAACTCTATCAATAATTCCGTAAACAACTCTCTTCCTCCAGTTGACGAAGGGAAGAAGAAGGTGAAACTCGCGACTGTCGAAAACAGTGGTCAGTTCGACGCTGGGAATAACTTCTACCCCTGCTTCTTCACCCAATTTCAAAGCTTCTGGATAAGCAGCCACTGTATCATGGTCAGAAATTGAGATAGCTCTAAATCCATTTTCCTTGGCCAGATGGATGATATAAAAAGGAGAAAAATCACCGTCACTACTCTTGTTGGAATGAATATGCAAATCGACTTCCCCTCTCATTACAACTTTTTCTTTCCTGTTAATAAAAAATAAATTTCTAAATATCTTTTAGACGTCTGCTCGATGATGGATTGAGGCAACTCTGGAGGAGAGGAGCTTTTATCCCATCCAGTACTTTCAAGGTAGTCACGGACAAATTGTTTATCCAGGCTTGCTTGAGGCTTTCCTGGAGAATAACTGGCAAGAGGCCAGAAGCGAGATGAATCTGGAGTAAAGACTTCATCAATTAATATGAGTTCACCAGAGGAAAGACCGAATTCGAATTTGGTATCAGCAATAATAATGCCCTTGGAAAGAGCATGGAAAAATGCTTTTTGATAAAGTTCTATGCTAACTCTTTTAATTTTTTGGGCAAGATCACCGCCAGATATTTTTTTCATCTCCTTAAACGAAATATTCTGGTCATGTCCATCTTCAGCTTTGGTGGCAGGAGTGAAAATAATCTCATTTAGCTTATTTGCTTCTTTTAAACCTGGGGGAATTTTAAGACCACAGATTTTTCCTGTAGCCTGGTATTCTTTCCATCCAGACCCTGCTAAATATCCCCGAACAACGCTTTCCACCGGAATTACTTCTGTCTTTTTTACCAACATCAACCTCTTCTCCAGCTCTTCTCTGTATTTGTGAAGAAAGGAAGGTAATTCATTTATCTCAGTCGTAATTAGATGATTAGGACATACCAAAGAAATAAAATCGAACCAGAATTTGGAAAGTTGAGTTAAAACTTTACCCTTGTCTGGAATAAGAGAAGGCAGAACATAATCAAAAGCAGAAATGCGGTCTGTGGCGATTATCAGTAACTTATCTTCTAACTCATAGATATCGCGGACTTTTCCCTTTTTATACAGGGAGAGTTCTGGAATGATAATCTCTGATATTGCCATATTTAATAAAGAATAAAAAAAATAGATTTAAAAAGCAACTAAAATAACAATCCTATAAAGCTCAGCATTCTGGTTGCTTTTTTGCCATCCCGCCGGAAAGATGGAAGGATTTTATAGCAGTGGCTGCAATAATCTATGATAAAGATGTTCTCTCTTTTAACCCCAGCGCTGAGGATTTGAAAAAGGTTAGCTTTTCTCAAATCAAATAGATACTTGTCTTTAAAATAAGGGTGAGGCTTAAAAACTTCTAAAGGAAGGTTTTCTTCCTTAAAGCTCTTCCAGACATCTTTTCCTACTTCGTAGCAGTCAGATCCAATACAAGGTCCAAAGGCGACCAGAAGAGAGGAAGGCTTTAATCCATAATATTCTTCCATTCCTTTAACAGTTAGCTGAAGCACTCTTTTCTGAGTTCCTTTCCAGCCACAGTGAACAGCAGCTATAATTTTAGGCGACTCGGCCACGAAAAGAACAGGAAGACAATCAGCTGTTTTTATGATAAGCAAAAGATGGGAAAGAGTAGTCACCAAGGCATCTCCTTTTAAATTATCTTGGGGAATTTTATCTATAAAATGGAAAACATTAGAGTGAATTTGATAAAGAGAAAGGAGCGTAAAGTCCTTCCATTCTGGCTTTTTCTTAAAATCCTTTTCTTTCCATTTTCCTGTTCCAAAGCCATGGATAAGAAAAGGGATTTTTTCTAACTGGGGAACAGTAAAAAATTCATTATTGGCATTTTGAATCTTCATTAATATAATTTTATATAAGTTAATTTCTATAAATTCAAGCCCAATAGTATATAGAGAAGGAACAAAAAAGAGTCACAATCGGATACCTAATCCCATAAAATAGGTAGATCACAACTCAACCTAAGGGAGGTACCGATTATGACTCAACCGTATGGTAACACGGGAGAAAA
>Ga0209986_10000598_pt1 | contig 35273 bp, 43 predicted proteins | sample BlataG_FD_183168 | JGI IMG/M metagenome (GOLD analysis project Ga0209986, IMG submission 183168) | Deep subsurface microbial communities from Black Sea to uncover new lineages of life (NeLLi) - Black_00105 metaG (SPAdes) (version 2) | ecosystem: Environmental > Aquatic > Marine > Oceanic >...
CCTCAGGCACATCTTCCGGTAAGTTCTCTTCGATGCATCCCAGACATGTGTTCACCTGTCTCAAATGATAGTTTTTCACAGGCATGAAGGCTGCTATTGGGTTTGCGAAGATTGCTTCTTCCAGTACCGCTCCGTATATATCTGCATTTCCACTTCTGTAATCATGCCAGACCACTATGTTACCATAGATCGCTGGAGCATATTGGCTACTTGTAGCTGTGCATATAGCAAACTCTGTATGTGTCGAGAGATTATAGCCGTATATATCTGCATTTACACTTCTGTTATCTCGCCAGACTACTATGTTACCATAGATCGCTGGATGATACTGATTGTTAGAAGCTGTGCATATAGGAAACTCCGTTGAAGTTGAGAGATTATAGCCATATATATCACCATTAGTCCATGAACCATCATCATTTCTCCAATCTTCCCAGACTACTATGTTACCGTAGATAACTGGCTTTCTTTGAACATTTGGGTCTGTGCATATAGAAAACTGTCCTCCATCATCTCCTGTTCCATATATTCCATCTGGTCCCATATCATAGCCGTATATATCGTTAACACCGGCCCAACGATCTTCCCAGACTACTATGTTTCCGTAGATCGCTGGATCGCATTGATTATTTGGATCTGCTGTCATCTGAAACTCACCAACATCGTCACCAGTTCCGAATATTCCATCTGGTCCCATATCATAGCCGTATAGATCTACAGCAGTTCTAAAATCTGTCCAGACTACTATGTTACCGTAGATAGCTGGATACATTTGAGTGTTTGTATCTGTGCATATAGGAAACTCCGTTGAAGTTGAGAGATTGTAGCCATAAATATCTAAATTTGTATTTCTGTCATCTTGCCAGACGACTATGTTTCCGTAGATAGCTGGATCGCATTGATTATTTGCAGCTGTGCATATGGGAAACTCCGTATGGGTAGCGAGGTTATAGCCATAGATATCACCATTAGTCCATGAACCATCATCATTTCTCCAATCTTGCCAGACGACTATGTTACCATAGATAACTGGAAGGGTTTGATCATTTGCAACTGTGCATATAGGAAACTCTTTTATTCTATACGCTGAAATCACCGCTAACAAAGATACCAACACCACTGCCACTATTATCAAACTTTTTACCTTTTTCATATTATCACCCTTATTTTATGAATATACATCTTTTTCTTATTTATTTATAAATGTTTCGGTTATCAGTAAATTGTATCATATGACCAGAAATTACTACTATTTTTTAATGAATGTTCTGAAAAAAATGAAGAATAATAATACCTCCAATCCGCAGGGAATACTAGTATATACCTAAATTTTAAAAAATCATTATTATTTTAACAGAAAAGAATAAATAGGGCAGATATAAAATAATATCATGAAATATAAAACTACCGAGTGCAAAGACTATATTCGGATGCTGGGGCATAAAGGATTCTGCGAAATACTTTTCTTCTTGGAGAAGAATGACCGTGTTATCCTGTCGGATCTTCTCAAGATCGCCGGGAATGGCACTATCATGGACAGAAGAGAGGAACTCCTCGAATTGGGATTAATCTGTGATAGAAGAATCAAAGAAGGGAGAAGAAACTATATAGTTTACGAATTAAGTCCAAAAGGAGAAAAACTTTTAAAAGAATTAAAAAATATAGTGAAAATATTAGAATCAAAAGGTAATAAAGAATAAAGATATTCCAAATTTATTTTAAAAATTTAAAAAAATTATTCAAATCACAAAACCGTATCCAAATACAGAAACAGGAGCCCTATTATGGATGTAATAGTTACGGGCACCCAGAGTATGTATGCAATCTGGTCTATCTTCAATCTCGCAAACGATGTTCTTGCTATAGTTACAGAAACTAAGATCACTGCAAAAGTTTTGATCAAAAAGAATGCGAAGTCTATTACATAATTTATGTATTGTGGAAAATTAAAGTACTGGGAGATTCCGTATGGAAAGAAGAGAGCGACGACTATGGAGGCCATTACTACTGTTTTGACTGCGTCTGTCATATAAAACATGGCAAGATTTTTCCCGGAGTACTCTACGAGTAAACCCCCCGCTATCTCTGTCTCTGCTTCAGGCACATCAAACGGAATTTTGGAAAGCTCTATGGGTGTAACTACCAGTAACACCCCCAGGAGTATTACCAATCCTATCAATCCAAAAACTCCAACTTTGTCCCATAAGGGATTGCTCGATATAAACTGCAAAGTGAATACATTTGACACTGTGTAAATTTTGCTCAATCTCCAGACCATTGCGATTATCGTTACAGCTAACGGGAATTCGTAGCTGATCATCATTACCATCTCCCTTTGAGCACCAACGGTAGCGTAAGGAGACGAAGAAGCAAATCCACCGAGTATCAAGCATATAGCAGGAAGCATCATAAGATACAGTACCAAGATTAAATCTCCTTTAGTTGAGAGTATCGGATCAAATCCCAGTGGTATGTACAGTAAAATGCTTATAACTGAAATCAGGGAAAGTATGGGCATCAGATTGAATACCCAGTCCACAGCGTTTTCAGGTACGAGGTTCTCCTTTAAAAGTAGTTTTCTTACATCTTTAAAGGGCTGTGTTATCGGAGGTCCAACTCTCATCTGCATGCGTGCATGAAGTTTTCTGTCAATACCTTTATAAATAAGTCCAAAAAATATGCCCAAGAATGCTATAATGCAAGTTCCTATTATAGATTTCAAAATTAACATCATTTAAAGTCCTCCTGCCAGAATTAATACGACCGCTAAAACGACGACAAACCAACTTACATAATCGTTTACATCCCCCGTGTGCTCTCCTTTTAGAGGGGTGTAATAAGATTTCAATGCCTCTGTAAATCCCCAGTATATGTTGCTGGACTTGACATGAGTCTCTTCTTTACTCATTTCGTTGCCAGAGAGGAAAGGTTTTCCCTTGTCTCCTGAAGCTTTTACAGTTTTTCCTCCGGATGAATAAATAAAATATGCTATAAGGAAGAGTACTGCAAGGCTTAACAGCCAGTACAAAGCACTCCAAAGTCCGTGACCCGTTTCTAACGTTCCTATCATTTTATGCACCTCCCAAGATCGCTGCTATGTACTGCATCGAGTTTACGAGCGCGTTAGCTGCTGGCGCGACTATCTTATCAACTACTATGTCAGGGAATAATCCAAAAGCTATGATAATCACCGAGAGACAGAGCATTGCAAAGATCATTGTTTTTGGTTCCTTTTTGATTTTTATTATCTCAGGACCAAGAAATGCACTCTGGAAAACTTTCACGAAGGATGCCAATGTCAGTATGGAAACAAGCATGGCTATTATAGACAGCATGGGATTGAATTTGTACACAGATTCATATATTATAAGTTTAGAGGCAAATCCATTGAAAGGGGGTAATCCTGCTATAGCTGCCGCTCCTATTATGAAAAATATTGTTGTAAACTTCATTTTATGAGCCAATCCTCCCAGCTCATTGAGGTTTCTTTTTCCCGTGGTATAAATGACGGCACCGGCAGTGAGGAATAGCAACCCTTTGTACATGGCATGATTTATTATATGAAATATTCCTCCCTCCATAGCTTTTAAGCCATAACTGTTCAATGCGTTTGCATCACTTAAAACAGCTAACCCCACGCCGACACCTAAGAGCATGTACCCTGTCTGGGAGATAGCATGGTATGCCATTAATCTTTTTATCTTTTTCTGGATCAACGCCATCGTGACGCCAATAAACATAGAAAGGATTCCCAGGATAATTATTATCCATCCCACTGTATGTGTAGATATAGTCAATCCATAGAGGGTGAAACAGACTCTGAATATACCGTACAAACTTGCCTGCGAGTTTGCTACAAGGATCATTGTAATTGGTGCGGGCGCCTCAGCGTATGCATCGGGAACCCACATGTGCATCGGCACAGCTCCGGCTTTCATTGCCAGACCAGCAACGAGAAGTCCTAACGCAACTTTGTCCATAGCAGTATACTGGATTCTTGAAGCCAATGTAGCTATGTTAAGAGCATCATACTGTCCGTAAAGAATTCCTACGGCAAAGAGGACAAACAGTGCTCCAAGCGTGTACAGTACCATAGTTTTGAAAGCTGCTTCACTCGATTCTCCCCTGCGGATTTTAAAACCAACAAGGCTGCACGCTGCTATGGAAGTGATTTCAAGGAACACAAAGAAGTTGAACATATCTCCTGTGAACTCCATACCAAACATTCCAGCCGTTAGGATCAATAGCAGAGTGTAATATTTATCTTTTCCTGTTTCCTTATGCATGAAAGCCCACGAGTATATGGCACCAAAGAATGCAACTACTGAGGATATTATAGCCATAAAAATAGACATTCCATCCACTTCGAGGATTATCCTTATAGGCATCCTGTATCCTGAAGGAAGCGACAAACCTGTAGATTTAGCGCCCATCACATAAACGAAAATGCCGTTGTCAAATACATTGAAAGCCAGTGAAACCACGAGACATAGTGTAGCCCCCAAAACACCTATCACGAAAATATTTCTCAGTTTATCGTTTATTTTACTTATCAAAGGCGTAGCAAAAGCTGCGAGTAAAGGTATGCCTATTATAAGTGCAGGTAAATGTTCATTTATCATCCTCTCAGCCTCCTTATTTTAGAAGCATCCGCTGTTTTATAGTGTTTGTAAATCAAGATCGCAAAGGAGAGAATCAATGCTGTGGTAGCCAATCCAATGACAATACTTGTCAGCGTCAATGCCTGCGGAGTCGGTAAAACCATCTCTTCTTTTCCAGCCATTGTATAGATCGGAGCTACTGAATCGGATTTGTATCCAAGAGTTATCAAAAACAGATTTACTCCACATTGTACTAAGTTAAGACCTATTACTATCTTTATCAGGTTTCTCTTGAAAATGAGTGTATAAAGTCCTAGGATTATAAGCACGACACACGCTACGAAAGGTAGATTTCCTATCATTTTTCATCACCCTTTTTTATACCGTATGCCATCAGAAGTACGATGCTGCCCAGACCTGCCAGAACTTTTAAGCCGACAGCCCAGCTCATGAGAGGCAGAACACCTGCGGTATTCAGATCTCCCGGGTTTATACCGATCACCGTTGGATTTCCGAAGAGAGTTCCGGAGTTAGCTAAAAAATTGTAGAAGAATGTAGTTCCTATCCCCAGGAACGCGACTCCAATAAAAGCAAGACCACCAATACTCTCCAAAATAGAAAGATTACTCTTTTTTATCCAATCTTTAATGGTATCGTAACCGTAGGCTATTAAAACTAAGGCAATTCCAGAGGCAACTACAGCTCCACCTTGAAATCCTCCTCCAGGTGTCAAATGCCCATGCATTATGATGTAAAATCCGAAGATCAGGATGGAGCTATATAAAATATTTGTTATAGTTCTGACTATCTTGGACATCATTTTCTCAGCCTCCTGAAAAGTAGAGAGACGCCCACTACTGCCGTGAACAGTACAGTGGCTTCTCCAAGTGTGTCGAATCCTCTGTAATCAAATACTATAGATGTGACGACATTGTTTGTAGATGTTTCTTCCTGAGCATTTTCAATGAAGTATCTGTCCATATCTTCTTCTGCAGGGGATCCAAAGCTGTGCATTTCGATTGCAGATAATAAAAAAAATCCCGAAACTACCAACAATGCTGCAAGTGCTACGTATTTTTTCATATTTCCTCCTCCCTTACAGTGCCTTTAATAGCGAGTATAAATATAGCTGTTGTCAGAGCTGCACCTATCCCCGCTTCTGCTATCGCGACGTCTGGAGCCTGCAGTATGTAGAACTCCAGGGACAACAAAAGACTTGTAGCAGCCAAGGATATAACAGCAGCCAGAAGATCCTTGAATTTTACAGCCATTATCGCTGTAACTATTATTATCGACAGAACTACTATCTGGATTATCTCTTCAATCACTGAGATCACCTTTTTCCTTAAGTTTGTCAACTACAGCTCTCTTTGGATATACCCCACTTCTGTGAGCAGCCCTTGCAATCGCATGGGCACCCGTAGGATTGGTAATTACAAGAGCAAGGAGTGCAATAAAAGCATGAATAGCTAAAACTCCATAAGAAGCAGAGTCTACGTGCCAGTGATAGACCCCATATGTTATGACGCCAAGAGAGGTGAATATGGACCCAAATGTCGTGCATTTTGTGGATGCATGAAGTCTTGTATACACGTCTGGAAACCTTATCAACCCAAAAGATCCCAGTCCATTAAAAAAGACTCCTACGGCTAAAAAGATATAGATTACTGTGTCTATCATTCGAGATCACCTTCTAAATATTTAGCGATATATAGAGTTCCCACAAAGGATAACAGCGCATAAACAATTGCAACATCTATGTATATCACCTCATCATATGCAGCCCCAAGAATGATCATTACAGCAATAACCAATGTATTTATTGTGTCCAGTCCGACGATTCTGTCAGGCGCTGTCGGTCCAAGAACGATCCTGATCACTCCAAATATCATAAAAATCAACAAAAAAATAGCCACTATAAAAAAAGTTTCTATCATTCGGCAATCCTCCTTATCCATTTCGGGAATCCATTACAGATCTCCTCTATTTCCGGCTCCTTGTGTTTTACATTAATCCAGTGTATATACAGATCGTTTGTTTTTTCGTCTATTTCTACACTCAATGTTCCCGGAGTAAGCGTTATAGAGTTTCCGAGCATCGTTATTCCAAAATCTGTTTTTAGGTTTGGAGATATTTTTACAATCCCCGGGTTGATTCTGCCTGTGATAACTCTGTAAGCTACATCTATATTTGCTTTTGCCATTGCAAATAGAAATGGTCCAAGATATGCAATAAAGTAGAGCCATCTCACAGGGTTTAACATTCTGTAATCTTCGTTCTTGAACAAAAGCTTTCTCCCAAATATTCCCGCGACAATAGAGAGAAAAACACCAGCAATTATCTCTGCACTGCTCCAAAGAAGGATGTTACCAGTTCCAACGGTCAAGATCAGATATAAAACGAATGCTACCACAGCCGTTATCAACGCCGATTTCATTCATATTCCTCCTTTATTAGCTTTTTATCAAAAGATTAAAAGATGCATATTTAAAGCTTTCGATTTGTTTTGAGATAGCATAATCAAAGTTTTCATTTTCTAACTTCGTACTGTTTCTCTTTTTATAATTTTCTGAGAATAGAAAAAGCAGAGAGCACCGATGAATATTCCAAACCAGTATGAAAGTAATCTGTCTAACAACGTAACAGAGGCTGAGATCGCAGTCGAAACACCAAAAATAGAGAATATTAGGATCATTATTCCTTCTGTCGTTCCCAATCCTCCTGGAAGTAAAGGTACCGCACTTACCAGTATTGCAAGTATAGTGACAATTATAGGTACTATGATATTTACATTATATCCAACAGTTAAGAACATGAAATAAACTCTAAAGAATGAACAAAACAACATAATAAACGATATTATCATAGATTTTGCCATTGCTTCTCTATTCTTACCTATTCTTAGCATTGTAGAGTTAAAGGCTATAAGCTTTTCGTCAACTAAATGCGAATATTCTTTTACTTTTGGAAAAAATCTGCCAACAAAATTTATTGTTCCCAAAATCAATCTTTCAGCTGTTTTTAAATTTACACATATATAAACTGTCATAACTAAAAGGAATATAGCAAAGAATAATGCAAAAACTAGAACATACTCTATCCATGTAGGCACATCCTTGAAAAAAAATAAGTAGAGGATAGAAAATAGGGAAAGAAAAACGTACGGGAAACTATCGAATACTCTATCCGCTGTTATAGTCGCAAAAGCCTTTTCAGATGTTATATTGTCCATTCTGCTTAGAATATAGGCTCTTACAGGCTCCCCGCCAGTTTTTGCAGCGGGAGTTATGTTGTTAAACAGAACGCCTATAAAAAGAGAGAGATAAAGGTTTTTAATAGATATTTTCTCTTTTGCAGCCTCTAAAATAATTTTCCATCTGTATCCCCAGAGTCCAAAAAGAAAAAGTTCTATAAATACTCCTAATAATAAAAAGGGTAACTTAATATTTTTTAAAACTTCCAATGTCTCTTGAATTCCTATGTATTTTAGAATAAATAGGATTATGAGGATACCTATTGCAAATAATCCCATTATCTTGAGTTTCTTTTTTTCCATAAATCTCCTTAAATACAGTAACATTTATATTTATCGCCAACATATTGAAATTAACTGTACTTTAAAAGGTGAAGCCTCTGTATAGAGTAGACGAAAAATTGAATTATGATAGGTTTAATCTCAAAACAAATCCATTTTCAAAGCTGTCCAGCGAAGGCATAAAAAATATTGATGAGATCCATGTATTTCAGGATATAGATTCAAAAATTACAGAGCTGCTCTCTGAGGTAATAAACAAAAAATCTTCTGTGGCTTTTGCTCTGGTAGGTGATCTTGGCTCTGGTAAAACCCAGAGACTGAAAGGGCTACACAGGCTTATGGAAAAAGCTGGATTTTCTATGTATGTGAAAATAGACACCAACGATATAATAAAGATTATTAAAGACATTTTTTCAGTATTTTTTTACATGAAAGAAGATAAAAAAAGTAGATTCGAGAAGTTTAAAGACAAAATTGACAGATCTCTGGGAAAAGAATTAGAGTTTGACGATATATGGCTTCTTGAAAGAGGGAAATTTAAATCTACGGAGATAGGAAACAAGCTTAAGAGATACATCTCCGAGTTTGAAGTTTCCTGTTTAATTCTCGACGAACTTGAAAATCTAGTCTCAGCTCCCGAGCAGGACCTTATATCTTTCTTTGAAGTATTGAGACAGTTCATAAGCGATATGCCAAGTTCATCTTTATTTATCATGACATGTACAAAAGAAGGTGCTGAACAGGTAAAGAAGGCAAATCCTGCCTTTGTCATGAGACTACACCGTATCTTAGATGTGGAACCTCTAACAGACAAAAAAGCATTGGAACTTGTAGAAAAAAGGCTTGCAACAGAGAGGATAGATCCTGAAAAGGTATTAAATCCAATTTATCCGTTCGATGAGTCTGGAATAAACTATGTAAACAAGATGATAAAGGGAAATCCCAGACTTCTTTTGAGAATGCTTCACACAATTATCTCTGCAGCGGTGAAAGATGAGTTAATAGAGATAATAGATGACAGATTTATAAGTGAGTTGATGACCACTCCTTCTTCTCTTGAGGAGTATATCCTCAAAGTCCCCCAGGATCTCAGAGATCTTGTAACGCTGATAATCAGAAAATTCAACGGAGGACCTGTAAGCTACATAGAAATTTCAAAAGAAACCAAGTTATCTCCTACTACAATCTACGAAAATCTGAAAGAGCTTGTCAGCATGGGCCTGATGGCAAATGAAAAGGGAAAGTTTGAAGTCGTACAGGGAATAAGGATAATGCTCGAAGAACCTGAAAAAAAGGAGAGTTAGGGTTTGTGAAGGAGGAATATGAGAGTTCGTGTTTTAATCCCTAACTCTTACGACTACCATGAATACCAGTAATATTGCAGCTAATGCACTGATCAGTAGCGAATCTCTACCGGCATTATTGATAATCTTTATTTTGTCTCTCATAATATAACATTGATGAGCAATAGTATTTAAAGCTTTCGGTAGTTGTACACAACAGTAAAACTTAAATACTATGCAAAAACTATATAAAGAGAGAAGACAATATTATAGTACAATGGTGATTACATATGAGAGAGAGTTTAGAGGAGCAGATCCTAGATTATTTGAAGAAGATGAGAGTAGGTGCCACCGCTTCTGAACTATCGAGGAAGTTGAATATAAACAGAATGACCGCTGTTAAGTATCTCGAAGTAATGAGGGCGACAGGACTCGTAGATTACAAAAATGTTGGCATGGCAAAGGTATATTATGTATCTACCGAGTTTTCTTATGCTCAGCATGTTTTGTTATTAAAAACAAGACAACTTCTGGAGAATTTAAAGACCCCAGAAGAACATCACACTATCCTGGAAAATATCCTGGAGTCCCATAGTGAGATTGCATCAACATACAAAAGATCAGATAGGGAAGAGATAGCAAAACTCTTGGAGGTATATGCAAACAAGATACGAGAAGCAAAACCTGTAAAGAATAACAATTTTAAGTCTAAATAAGGCAATTATCTTTTTTTCATACTAGTTTTTTAATAACATCCAGATCAAGCTTTTAGTAATCATAAGTTTACATCTTTGATCATCACAACATTTATAAACTATTGTATCTTAAAAAGATCATGAAAACTAAATGGGGCATAGTGGGTATGGTAGTGTTTCTTTTCTTATTTTCGCAGGTATTGTGTGAAAGGGTAGAGAGGGTTGTAGATGGAGATACACTTTTACTCGATAACGGAGAGACAGTAAGACTTATTGGGATAGATACTCCTGAGTATTACGAAATTACAGATACAGAAAAGTTTGGTTTCGATGAGGATTACCTATACGAGTGGGGGGTGAAAGCAAAGTTGTACATGGAAGATAGAGTTCTCCATAGAGATATTTCCCTGGAGTACGATTGGGAACGGAGAGATAAATATGGGCGACTTTTAGCTTATGTCTATTTAGGTCAGGAGATGATCAACAGAACGATGATCGAAGAAGGATACGCGAGAGCTACACCTGAATTTGATTTCAAATACGAAGAAGAATTCATGGAACTGGAGGAAGAAGCTAAAAATGAAGGAAAGGGTATGTGGCATACCGAGAATGGAAAAAATCTTGTATCATATGCTGTTATCTTTGTGTCCGTAGTATTGGGATTAATAGTTTTCACGTGGTTTAAAAAGTTAAAGTAAATCCTTGGCCTTAACTACCTCATATCCTAGATCTTCTACAATTTTTTTGACCTCGGATCTTTTGGGTGTTCCTTTCCAGTCCATTACTACGAGATCCACTCCCGAATTTTTTTCCAGAGCTTTTTTTATATTTTCTTCTGTTATTTCTACATATTTTGGGAGAACATGACCTACCGCTATATCAGTTTTTAATGCTACTTCTGTAAATTTTGGGCAATAATGACCTCCTCCAATCCCAACAGCTCTTTTCTTAGGCTTTAAATCCAGAAGTGATTGAATAACTTCTGCTACGATCTCTCCGGCTTTTTCATCTCTCCAGTTATTTTCAGAGCTTCCTATCTCCACAAATACTGACGGTATATCTGTCATGGGGCCATGATGCGTGGCTTCCATAGAGACAGTGTAATCTTCAGTCGATAATTCATTCATTTTCTGTATAGCCTCTTTATTGGCTTCAGGGATTGAAAAACAGAGTTCTCCATCCTTTCCACCATAATCCGCTTTACCAAAGTTTCCAGGCGTATGGGCTGTTAGTGCAGGAATATTCTTTTCAGATGAGTGTCTAGATGCAAATATTATGGAATCAAATTTTATGTTCAGGTCTTTTTCAATCTTTTTTCCTATGTGATCTGCAAATATAGAGTCTTCACTGATCACAGCTATTACTGCATTATTTCTCTTATAATAGTCTTCAGAAATTTCTTTATATCCATAACCTAGTAGATGTGAGAAGATGTTTAAAGAAGCGTCATCTTTTTTAGAAACTAGTATTAATTTCATGAGTTCGTCTTGCCCAGGCATAGTTCCTCATTTTTGAGGATCTTCCGTATCCACAGGAAGCACAGTACCCTTTCGTAACATTATAAGAACGTTTGCCACATCTTCTGCATATAATATGTGTTTTTTTATTCCTTTTTCCAAAGGAAGCTGTACCTTTGCTCACAAAATCACCTTATACTGGGAGAGATTAGGACTACACTATCGCCTCTGATTACTACATAGCCAAAGTTTCTTACTACTTCTCCATTTACAAGTTCTTCTGCGTCTTTAAGAACAAGATTCATATGAATATCATAACCCTTTAATGTTCCTCTGAACTCTCTTCCGCCTTTTAATTCTATCAGCACTGCCTCTTCTATCGACTTGTGTATGATATCGAGTGGTTTTTCTGCCATTTGAACACCTTTCTTTCTTTTTGCACCAAAGGATATTTAAAGTTATCGGAAAAATCATTCTTTGTAAGAGGAGTATTAAATGGAGTGGAAGATAAAGAAAAGACATTCATTAAAAAAAAGTGAAATTAAAAAGTTAAAGGAGTATATAAAAGAGAATCTTGGTGAAGATCTCGTTCTGAGTGGAGAGTATGAAAAATGTGAACTTTCCAACAAATGGAATATAATGCTTGTGGATAAATCACCAAGTTTTTTAGTTTTGGAAGATATGATAATCCCGTCACTAAAAATAATTATGGAAAGGAATATAAAAGATTTCAAGAACTATGTGGTAATCGATATGGGGGCTGTTCCCTATATTGCAAACGGTGCCGATGTAATGGCACCAGGGATTGTAGACATTGGAGAGTTTGAAAAAAACAAATTTGTTTTTGTAGGTGATGAAAAAAACGGGAAAATTTTGAGCATCGGGATATCATTATCAAGTAGTAAAGAAATATCTGAAAAAAAAGAAGGTAAAGTAATAAAAACTATACATTATGTAGGAGATAAATTTTGGAACTTTGAGGTTTAGGTGTTTTTATGGTAAATGTTAAAACGACAAAAAAAAGAAAGGATGAGCATATAAGTTACTCTTTAAAGAAAAATGTACAGAGCTTCAAGACAGCAGGATTTGAGGATGTGGAGTTTATTCACAACTCAGTTCCCGAGGTAAATTTTAATGAGATAGATACAGGAATAAAGATTTTTGGAAAAAATCTTGATTATCCTCTTGTTATATCAGCTATAACAGGAGGAACAGAAAGAGCTAAAAAAATAAATGGCAATATTGCCAAGGTTTGCGATAAGTTTAATATAGGGATGGGTGTAGGAAGCCAGAGGGCCATGATAGAGGATCCCTCTCTCATAGAAACATATGACATGAGGGAGAATGCTGAGAATATACTCCTTCTTGCCAATCTCGGCTTACCTCAGTTTATACTCGGATACGCAGAAAAAGAAGCTAAAAAAGCTGTTGAGTCTATAAAAGCGGATGTTTTAGCTGTGCATCTGAATGCTCTTCAGGAGATAGTTCAGCCGGAAGGGGATACGAATTTTAAAGGCGGATTGAAGATCCTCCGAAAACTCAAGAAAAATGTAAAATTTCCCGTAATTGCAAAGGAAACCGGAGCAGGAATATCGAAAGAAACAGCCGAAAAACTTAGTTTTTTGGACGGTATAGATGTCGGCGGACTTGGAGGAACGTCCTTCAGTGCTGTAGAATATTACAGAATAAAAAGCTCGCAAAAAGAGATAGCAGGGCTTTTCTGGGACTGGGGAATCTCCACTGTACAGAGCATTGTTGAAACGAGACCTTATACAAATGTTCTTATAGCTACGGGTGGTATAAGATCCGGGATCGATATGGCAAAATCCATTGCTATTGGTGCGGATTGTTGCGGTATAGCGCATCCCGTTTTGAAAACAGCTGAAAATTATAAGAAACTCGAAACAAACATAGAAAATATACTTTTAGAGTTTAAGAAAGCTATGTTCCTGACCGGATGTGAAAACATAAAGGAATTAAAGAGAGTCAGGGTAGTGATAAGAGGAAAAATGAAGGAAATTTTAGGAATAAGAGGTTATTCAAAGCAGATAAATGAATTCTTAATGAGATGATTCTTTGAAAATATATACAATTGGTGGATACGAAGAGATTGGAAAAAATATGACTGCTGTGGAGATAGATAATGATATTTTTATATTTGATATGGGTATAAAACTTGACAGGGTAATGATCCATGAAGATACGAATTTGCAGGATATACCCCCCGAAAAACTGAGAAAACTTGGCGTGATTCCAGATGATTCTATTTTGGCGAACAAAAACATCCGGGCGATCATTTTATCCCATGGGCACTTGGACCACATAGGTGCCGTTCCAAAGATGGCTTATAATTATAATTGTCCGATAATAGGTACAAAGTACACTATCAGCCTTGTTTCTTCTTTAATAAAGGAAGAACCATTCTCGAAATGCAGTAATCAGCTTATTGCTGTGAATAAAAAAGTAGAGATAGGTGACTGCGAAATAGAGTTTATAAACTCTACACACTCGATACCAGAGACAAAGTTTGTAGCCTTACACTCCAAAGAAGGTACCGTTCTGTATACAGGAGATTTTAAACTTGATATGCATCCCACGATAGGAGAGAAACCTGATTTTAAAAGGTTAAGAAAGTTGAATCCAAAAGTCATGATCACCGATTCTACAAGAGCACCGGAGGAAACAAAAACTCCGTCGGAAAAAGTAGCTGTTACAATGCTTCAGGATTTTCTTTTGGATGAAAATGACGAAAAAAAAGGGATAGTGACTACAACATTTGCCTCTCATATAGCAAGGATAAAGACGTTATTGGAGTCCGCTGAGAAGATGGATAGAATACCGATCTTACTCGGGAGATCTCTCTGCAAATATTATGGAATTGCCTTAAAGCTCGGTATAGTAACCAATGGCGCAAAAATGGTAAAAAGAAGGAACTCTATCGATAAGAAGTTCAAAGATATAAACAAAGAGAAAGAAAAATATCTTGTAATAACAACAGGATCCCAGGGAGAAAAAGAAGCTGTGCTTTCCAGAATAGCAAACAAAGAGACACCATTAGTTCTAAATAAAAAAGATACTGTCTTATTTTCTACATCAACGATCCCGCATCCCATAAATATTGCAAATAGATACAAGCTTGAAGCGAAACTTAAAATGCAGAAAGTCAGAATTATAAAAGGTGTTCATGTCTCGGGGCATGGTTCTAAGGAAGATCTCAGGGAATTTTTGAGGATCGTAAAACCTGAGAATATAATCCCTACTCATGGGGAGTATACGATGTTAGCATCCTGGGCAGAGTTAGGAGAAGAAGAGGGATACACAATAGAAAAAGATATTTTTATAAGAAGGAATGGTCAAAAAGTTTCTATAGGTGATTGAGTGATCGAGCACATAAAATTCTGCGGAGATCACCTGAAAATTTTAGATCAAACTCTTTTGCCGCATGAAAAAAAGTACATAGAATGCAGAAATACGGAAACATTGATAGAAGCTATAAAATCTTTAAGAATAAGAGGAGCTCCAGCTCTGGGGATTGCAGGAGCATACGGTGTTGTGATAGCAGCTTTGGAATCCGGAACGGAAAAAGAATTTATGGGAAGGGTAAATAAGATAAAAAATGCAAGACCTACAGCCGTAAATCTATCGTGGGGGGTTGAAAAGGTTTTAAACTCAGCAGATTCATTTGAATCTATAGGAAAAATGATGGATATTGCGAAATCCATACATGAAGAAGACATACAAAAAAATAAGAAAATAGGAAAAAATGGATCTGTATTGATCAAAGATGGATTCAGAGTTCTAACTCACTGCAACGCGGGTGCCCTCGCTACAGGAGGATACGGCACTGCTTTAGGAGTAATAAGAGCGTCTTTTGAAAAAAATAAAAAAATTAAGGTTTTTGTTGATGAAACAAGGCCTTTATGCCAGGGATCGAGGCTTACAGCATGGGAGCTTAAAGAAGAAAATATACCGTGCACGCTGATAACAGATTCTACAGCAGGTTTTTTGATGCAAAAACGAAAAGTAGATATTGTCATTACAGGGGCGGATAGAATAGCCATGAATGGAGATACAGCAAATAAAATAGGGACATACACTCTCTCTGTACTTGCAAAAGAAAATAAGGTACCATTCTATATAGCGGCACCGTTGTCAACATTTGATCGCAACTCAAAGACAGGAAAGGATATAATGATAGAGTACAGAGACGAAAAAGAGATTTTATATCTCTACGGAAAAAAGATAGCTCCTGACGTACCCGCTTTAAACCCCGCTTTTGATATAACTCCTAATAAATACATTACAGGAATAATAACTGAGAAAGGAATTATTTCTCCTCCTTATGAAAAAAATATAAAGGAAATTTTGACATGAGTAGTTATGACTCCAAAAAAAGTTTATTTAATATTCCTTTTTTTAATTATAATATGGGTATCGTTCATATTTCTAGCACCGTATTTAGCTTTTAAAGATTATAAGTACCTCTCAGATTACCTTTATCGCGTTTTTTCTTCTCTATGTCATCAAAGACCAGAAAGAAGCTTTTTTATCTGGGGACATCAGTTAGCTGTCTGTGCAAGGTGTACTTTTCTTTATATAGGAGTTTTAGCAGGAATGTTACTATATCCTATAAGATTTGGGAAAGGAATAAATTTTAAAATCGTGTTAATTTTTGGAATTCCATTAATAATTGACGGTGTTTCACAACTATTTTTTAGAGAAAGCACAAATGAAATAAGAGCTTTTACAGGATTTTTATTAGGGATAATCCTTCCTTTTTATATAATGCCGAAGTTTTTTGAAAGTTTAAAATAAAAAAAGAAAAAAATTAAGATCTTCTGTCGAGGTAGAGTATCGTGTACGAAACGGTACCATACATTCCGACTAGTACGCCCAAAATTCCACCGATGACAGGTATCCATCCTACCAAAAAACTCAGTACAAAGAATACGATTGCCAGTATCAGGACGTCAAAGAAATTGTTTTTCGCAATGTTATAACTGTTACTAAACGTGGCGCCGATATCAAGATTATCTATTATTATGCCCTGATTTACGAACATTAAGAGTATTGCCACTATCAGAGCACCGATGCACAGAGCAAAGAACCCCAAGAATATCAGTATTGCTGTTATTATTGCAACTACGAGTAATATCAGAATCTTTCCTGCCCCTATTTCACTCCACGCTTCAGAAAGTGTTACCTTCCTTCCGTTAACAGCATTGTTCGTTATATTAATGGCGAATGCTGTGGCCACTATACCAAATATCCAAGAGAGTATACCAAGGATAGAGGCAAATCCTAAGTATGCTAACGCATTTTCATAGAAAAACTCTGCACCAAAATCAAAATCAAATCCCGGACCTATTTCTCGTACGGGAACAAGACCCCCCCATGTAACAAACACTGCTATTAGTGCAAGTACTACAGGTATCAGATACAGCACTATCATCATTGGATTTTCCGTAATCCTGTTCAGCGCTTCTGAAAGTATATCACCTATACCCTTTTTCCCCTTTGCTTCCTTCGGAACTCCTTTCTCAAGTTCGGCACCGCATTTTTCACAATAAAGAGCGTCATCCTCGTTTTCCGCTCCACATTTTTTACAATATATTGTCACTTTACATCACCTAAGCATAATATATAATAAAAGAGTTTAAATATTTATCGTGAGAGTCTATTTCCTGTCGAGATGTGATATAAAAAGATCTACTCTTCTGAACGTGCCCTCGTTATATAGAACATTGTAATACCAATCGTAGTATACAAGCCAATAAAACCACTTCTTAATGGTTCGAGTGTTAGATTTATGATAATAGAGGGTGCACTGTTGGGTGATACCGATGCCAGCGTGAAAGGCAACAGGACAAGACCCAGTAAGAAGCTCAAAGCAGCAAAAGCTAAAGAAAGAATTATATAATCCCCCAGATTATGTCTTGCAATTCTCCAGCTCTGCTTGAGTGATTCTACATATCCACAGTTGTGCAGTAAGAATGCTTGATAGGGAAATGCCAATGTGAGAATTAAAACAACAGATATTGCTATAAATGCAATTATCATGAAAACAGCACCTAGAGCAAAACTCAGCATCATCAACCCAAAGGAAATCATGATCGGAATGAAGGTCACTGCTAAAGAGAATACTGCGATGAACAATGAGAACAAAATTAAGCTAGAAATCCTCTTTCGTGTATTCTGCCATGCCGAAGAGAGTGAAACACTTTCTGATTTCATGTAATCTTGCGTGGAAAAAATTATAATGGCGTCCACCACGACATAAGCTATACCCACTGGTATTGCAAGTAGTAAAATACTAATAAATCTAACTATAATTCCGCCAGGATCTATCATGTCTATACTTTCGGGATTAAAATAGTTGTAGCTGAATCCTATCATCCATCTGTTTATAGCTAAAATTATTATTTGTATTGCTAAAAAGAGCGATACACTTAAAATCAGCAATTTTGGAGATTTCTTAATGAAATTAAATCCCTCTTTAAAAATTTTAGATAATCCCATTTTTCTCTCTGAAGACTTTTTTTCAAAACTCTTCCCACACTGTACGCAAACCTCTGCATCATCATTATTTTCCACACCACAGTATCTACAGTACTTCGCCATATTTACACACCAACTATGTATAAAATAGTGGGATTTAAATATCTACCTATACTCCGAGATTATCTCCTTGATCCTTTCTACACCTATTATTTTGATCAAAGACCCAGCTCTCGGTCCCTGTTCCACACCCAGGATTACCATGTATATAGTTTTGAAGAAATCTCCAGGTTTTATCTCATTTTCTTTTGCTGTTTCAAATATCAGAGTTTGAATTTCTTCTGCACTCATATCTTCTGTAAGTCTCTCTTTAAAAATACTCAGAGTTTTCTTTTCCAAACTATTCAGTTCTATCTTTTCTCTTTTTGTTTTTCCCACATCTTCTACAAAGTTTGTAGCATACTCTATCCTTTTTTTAAGATCAGATTCGTCAAAGTTTTTCGGAAGAAGTTTTGTTCGCAGGAGAATATTTTCGATTATCTCGTATCTATTCTTTATTTTCTTTGGTATTACATTGCAGATATCGACTAAAGTATAATAAGATACAGTAAGAGGTTTCTCTTTTGGAGGTTTTAAAAGGCACATATACTCGTAAAGTCTTTTTAAATGAGCTCTTTCTCTTTCATTTTTTATTTCTTCTTCTCCAAAATAGACACTATTGAGAGAATCTACCTCATCCATGTGTTTCGGGATCTCGAAGAGGTTTACTACTCTAGTATAATTTAATCTTTTCAGCATCAGAAGTCTCATGGATTCTGGAGATCCATAATCGAGCCATACCTGGGGTGTAAAAACGTTACCCTTGCTCTTGGATATTCTCTCTCCACTCTTTTCAACAAAAAGTTCGTATAAAGCGTGTACAGGGGGTTCAAAGTTCAACATCTCCCTGCAGATTGCATCGTTCACCTTTACAGAGTCCAATATATCTTTTCCAAAGGCTTCAAAATTTATTTTTAAGGCTTTCCATCTCGCCGCAAACTCTACCTTCCATTGAAGTTTTCCATTTCTTATCGATGTTTCTCCTTTGTATCCGCATCCTTTAACCTCTATCTCTTCTCCCGTCTCTGAGTTTTTTCCGAGAAAACTTTCATCACAGACATACTCTACTTTATCATTGTGGAAATCTGTAATCCTCGTGGTATATATCTTTCCACAGTTCTCACAGATAACAAAAAAAGGATACTGTTCTGTATATTTCTCCTGAAGTGTCTCCCTCTTTATGATCTCTCCAGCTTTTTTATGATTTTCCAGTATTTCTTTAATTTCCTTATCCATTACACCTTTTTTGTAAAGGTCATCAGAGGAGATAAACTCAAACTCAACACCTATCTTCTCCATACCATCTATCAAAAGAGAAGACATGTGTTCTCCATAAGATTTATGACATCCAAATGGATCGTCAATATTTGAAACAGGGTGGCCTATAGACTCTTCTAAGTTCTTTGGAAATCCTATGGGTACTTTTCTCAACCCATCTCGGTCATCAGATACAGCATAATATTTAGATCTAAGTCCCCTGTCTTTAAGAGCAAGAAAAATCACATATGCTCTAACGCAGTCACCTGCTGATCCTATGTGCGGGATTCCAGATGCACCGAGACCACTCTCCGTAATAAATTCACTGGATTTTTCCTCCAGTTTCTCTTCTCTTTCCAGAATCTCGTCAACTAATTTGTCACACCAGAATATTTTTTCCATATTGACGCCTCAAAACCAAAAATCGAGTATTTTATTTATATCACATTTCCCTACTTCACCATGTCCCGGATACACTTTTTCAATGTCTAGGCTTGCTAGCCTTTTTAGAGATTTTTTTAAAGCTTCCATATCCCCTGACGGCAGGTCTGTTCTTCCTATCCCCTCTATAAAAAAGGTATCTCCTGAGAATATAATCTTTTTAGCTTCGTCATATAGACATATACTGCCGTTTGTATGTCCCGGAGTGTGAAGAACTTCCAATTTATAGTCTTCAGTCTCTATAACATCCCCATCTTTTAATCTTTTTGAAACTTCAAATCCTTTAAAAAAAGGTAAAACAAAATTAAAAATAGTTTTTTCCGTACCCTTTTCAAGATCTTCTGCATCTTTTTCTCCTATGGCTATGGGTACGTTCCTCGGATCTCCACCAACATGGTCTATGTGGCAGTGTGTATTGATGACAAGATCTATTTTAAAGGAGTTTATGAATCTGTTAAGAGAATCAGTCATTCCAGTACCTGCATCTACAAGGATCGTTTTTGAATTTTCTATTACAAATACGTTGGAATCAAAACCATAAGAGATGTACTCATGTATCATTACTTCACCTTTACAAATACATGATCAAATAGTTCATCCAGAGTCGATACAGTGCTAATCTTGATCTTGTTTTTATCTTTTTCCTGCAGATATACATCTTCTTTGTTATCCTCAGGAAGAACCACTTCCTTCATACCAGCACCTATTGCCGCTTCAACCTTTGCAGTAATTCCTCCAACGGGAAGTACCTCTCCTCTGATGCTTAAAGATCCTGTCATTGCAAGATCCTGCCTGATCGGCATCCCCTTAATTGCAGAGATGACAGAGGCTGCCACACTTACACTTGCTGAGTCGCCTTCTACGCCTTCGTACGCCTGCAAAAATTGAATATGTACATCGAAATCCGATATCTTCTTTCCTGTGTACTTTTTTATAAGAGCAGAAACGTTCAAGATAGATTCCCGGGCTATCTCCCCAAGTTTTCCTGTAGCAATTATTTTTCCTTCATTCTTGCTTCCGGCCGGCACAACCTCAGCTTCTATAGGCAATATTATGCCACTTTTTCCTCCGAGAACAGCCAATCCATTGACTCTTCCTATATTTGTACCAGATGTCTTAAAGACCCGATACTCCTTTATTCTTTCTATGTAATCATCTGCTAACTGATGTTCCAGAGACCTTGAAAGCCTTCTCGCCTTTTTCACGTGCTCTACAGTAACGAGTTTAACTTTTTCTTTTACAGCAATATCTCCAGCAGACCTGACCATTCCTCCCAGGTCTCGTATTATTAAAGTGAGACTTTTTTTTCTTTCCGCTCTTCTTCTCGCTTCATTGATTATCTCTTCAACAGCATTTTTTGCAAAATGAGGGATCTTCCCGTCTTTAGTAACTTCCTGAGCTACGACCCTGACAAGTTTTCTTCTGTTTTCTACTGTGTCAGGCATGGTATCATTCATATAAACCTCATATCCATAGCCTCTTATTCTGGATCTCAGAGCGGGATGCATACCCTTGATAGTCTCTAGATTCCCTGCGGCTACCAAGATAAAATCGCACGGGACAGCCTCAGTTCTCACCATCGCCCCTGAAGACATCTCGCTCTGTCCAGTTATGGGATACATCTTGTTCTGTATCGCTGTAAGCATAGCCTGCTGCATATTTATCTTGAACGTTGAGATCTCATCTATAAACAGAACACCTTTATGAGATCTGTGGACCATCCCGGCTTCTACTCTCTCGTGTGCTGGTGTACCCAATCCTCCAGATTGAAAAGGATCGTGTCTTACATCTCCCAACAATGCACCCGCATGTGCTCCCGTCGCATCGATAAAAGGTGCTTTATCTTTTTCTCCGTTGTCCATAAGGAGTTTTGGAACTAAAGTCTGAGATTTTGATCTTAAAATTTGAGATCCAAGAAAAATTGTGATTACAGCTACAAAGACTGCCATTAAAACCTGATTGTATAAAAATCCATAAAGAATGATCGCCATTGAAATAAAAATTAATAACATATTTTTACTGCTATCTTCTTTTTTTGCTCTCTTCTTATATTCTTCAAAAATATCTCTTCCCTCTCCCGCTTTTAGAGTTCTTATTTTTGGAGTATTCGGATCGTCAGGATTTGGATATACGAGGATATCTTCTAATTCTTCCCTTGGAAGGAGTTCAGCCATCGCCTGTCCGAGCATGGATTTGCCGTTTCCAGGCGAGCCTATAAGAAGCACATTTCTTCTCTGCTTCGCAGCATTCTTGATCGTCTCGACTCCTCTCTCCTGTCCTATAATCTGATCTACTATAAGCGTAGGTATAGGTATCTCCTCCGTAGTTTCGAACTCATAACCTAGCCCATGATCTACTTCCTTAGCTTCTTTCTTTTTCTCGTTGTTCATTATAAAGAACATCTCCAGAAAGGTATAAAAATCTAACGCATATAAAAAATGTCAATAACATAACCAAAAGTTTTAAATACATGTTAATACAAACTATTCATTGATGAGAAGAATTAGACTTCAAATCCTAAAAGCATTGGCTGATGGAACAAGATTGAAGATAATGGGGTTCCTAAAGGATGGCGAAAAAAATGTGGGGGAGATAAAGCCCCATGTTGGTACAACACAATCAAACGTTTCTCAGCATTTGAGAATCCTCAAAGATGCGGGAATTGTGGACAACAGAAGAAAGGGGAAGGTTGTATATTACTATATAGTAAATAAGAAGATTTTCACTCTTTTGGATCTTCTGGATAATATAGTTGAAGAAAATATTAAAGATATGATGAAATAATCAGTGCATCTTCTTTGTTTTCGGTCTATAGATCATTAGAGCCATAAATGTCCCAGCAATCATGAATAGAAATACTGTTATAGCATTAATTGTTATTAAATATGGGGTATATCCCGCTCTATAATAAAGAATGAGAGTATAAAGAGATGCAACGGCTCCCGAGATAAGCCCTATTTTTAATCCTTCAGGATATGTGAGTTTTATCTGTTTTCTCACGATAAATACCCCAAAAAAGCCGCCTATTAATATCATAATTGGAGGCAATAATCCAGAAAGGAGAACAAAAAATGTGCCGACAACGCCACCCCAGAGTCCTCCCTTTATGTGTACAACTTTAATTTTAAACTTCTTTCTCATGATCTAATTAAAAATTTCAAGTTTATAAATCTATTGGAATAACTTTTTAAATTCCGTTAAAGTAACTTTTGCATGAAAAAACCGATTATACACGAGAGCGCTTTTGTGAGTAAAAACGCCTTCATAATTGGAGATGTAGAGATAAAAGCTAACTCAAGTGTCTGGCCATTTGCTTCGATAAGAGGGGATACTGGAAAAATAAGGATAGGTAGGTACACGAATATACAGGATAATGTTTCTGTTCATGAGAAAGTATCGATAGGAGATTTTGTTTCCGTGGGGCATAACGCTGTTATTCATGGATGTGAGATAGATGATAATGTGATAATCGGGATACATGCTACGGTAATGGACAACGCAAAAATAGGGAAAAACTGCATAATCGGTGCAAAAGCTCTAATTACGGAAGGAAAAGAGATCCCCGATAATTCTTTGGTCCTGGGAGTTCCAGGAAAAATTGTAAAAACTCTCGATGAAGAATGGCACAAAAAAATAAGAGAAAATGCGAATATTTATTACGAACTCTCACGAAAATATATGAAAGGAGAATATAATGAATCTGTTTAGTTTTTGTTTTTCAATACTCTTAAAACCTGTATACAGGGTATATGAAAAAATTCTTGAAGATAGAGTAAAGAAGAGAAAAATGCCCCGGCATGTAGGGATAATAATGGACGGAAACAGAAGATATGCAGAATTTTTTGGGATAAATCTATGGAAAGGGCATAGTAAAGGAGCAGATAAGCTTGAGGAGATACTGGATTGGGCAGATGAACTCGGGATCGATATAGTAACTGTATACGCCTTTTCGACTGAGAACTTTAAAAGAAGCAAAGAAGAGGTAGAACATATAATGGATCTTTTTGAAAAGAAGTTTAAAGAGCTTGCAAAGGATGAAAAAGTCCACAAGAACAAAGTAAAAGTGAGAGCTATAGGAAATCTCAACATGCTGCCAAAAAATGTAGTGGACTCCATAAAAATAGCAGAGAAAGCCACTGAAAACTACAGTGATAAGGGTCTTAACATCTGCATTGCTTACGGCGGGAGAATAGAGATAGTTGAAGCTGTAAAAAGGATTATAGAAAAAGGAGTTTCACCGGAGGATATAACAATGAAGATGATCAAGGATAATTTGTATACAGGCGATCTTCCCGATCCTGATCTTGTAATAAGAACTGGCGGCGAAGTGAGATTGAGCAACTTTCTCCTGTTCCAGTCAGCATATTCCGAATTATTTTTCACAGAGATATATTTTCCCGCATTCAGAAAGATAGATTTTTTAAGGATAATAAGAGAGTATCAAATGAGGAATAGAAAATTTGGTAGATGATATGAAGATAAAAAAAGATGAAAAAATATTGGATGAGATAATAAATGAATACAACAAAGATCCAGAGGGCTGGAAAGTTTCTGGATCTAGAAAAGGATCGAGATTAGATTTTTATATAACCAAAGAAGGAAAGTTCTGGCAGTTAAAATCTGAAATAATAAATCCATACAAAAAAATCGGACTTGGGGGCAAAATAAGGAGTAAAGAGGAGTTAAATCACGATATTCACTTTGGATGGAGGCCTCTTACAAGAAAGCAGATGAGAAGGATAATAAGAGAATTGAGAATAGAGGGAAAGATTTCTTATTTTACAATGAGAGAGGTTCTTCAGATTTCTCCAAAATCTTTTTTTGACATAGATGAAGATTACATATTTCAGGGCCCTATAGCTATTTCCAATAAACCTCTCCAAAAAGTCTCAAAAAACCAGAAAAAATTAGATCTGAAGCTGACTGAAGAGCTAAATAAATTGGTGTTCTATAATGGAGGAAGCATGTACAGATGATTACAGAAAAGAGTTTCTGGATAGATACAGGATTCTTTTTAAGGATTTTAATTCTTTTTTAAAAGCAAATGAGAAAGAAAATCTATGTATTAGAGTAAATACGCTTAAAATTTCTAAAAACGAACTTAAAAAAAGACTTGAAAATAGGGGAGTAATACTGGAAGAGATAGAGTACGGATTCAAAATATTGAAATCAGATTTCTCCATAAGTTCATGCCCCGAGCATCTTTTCGGATATTTTTACATACAGGGAGAAGCTGAAATGAATATCGTTCCACTTTTTGAGCTCAAAGAAGATTTAGTTATCGATATGTGTGCATCTCCGGGAGGAAAAACAACGCAGATATCAGAGCTCATGAAAAATAGAGGAATAGTTCTTGCTTTCGATGTTGATAGAATCGAGGCTCTGAAAAACAATATACAGAGACTGGGCGTAGAGAACTGCATAGTATTCAAAAAAGATTCGACTAAACTGGATATTGAAGCAAAGAATATTCTTCTTGATGCTCCATGTACAGGATCCGGGATTATAAGGAAGGATCCTACAAGAAAGCATTCAAGGAGTATGAACGATATCTATTTCTGTCAGAATCTGCAAAAAAAACTTCTTGAAGCTGGGATTAGATCGTTAAAAAAAGATGGAGAGTTAATTTACTGTACGTGCAGCCTGGAACCCGAAGAAAATGAGCATGTGATAGACTGGGCTCTGAAAAATTTTGATATATCTCTGGAAGAGATAAATACAAAAATCAATGGAAAAAAACTCGTGGACGGATTTCAAAAACCGTTTAGAAAAGAATTGGATAGTGAAGTAAAGAATTGTAAGAGGTTTTTGCCGCACATACACGATACTCACGGAATGTTCGTGGCCAAGGTAGTAAAATGAAATTAATCTTTTATCTTTCCGGAGAAAATGTTGATCTATCAAGAAAAGAAGTTATCTATCTTCTAAAGGCTTTTGATAAAGGATATAAGATCATTGAAGTCAAAGATCAGATACTTATAATTGAGACTGATATAGATTTCAAAGTTTTTAAAAGACTCGGATTATGTCATAAAGTTCTGGAGTATATGGACAAAGAGATTATTCTTGATGGGACATTTGCGGTAAGGGTACAAAATCTTGGAGAAAAAAAAGGAAATAAAGAACTTGAAAAAAAGATAGCGGATGAGATTCAAAAACAGAACGATTTCAAACTGAAAACTGATCTTGAAAACCCTCAAAATGAGATATACTGTTTAAACTCTGAAAAGCTTTACATCGGGAAAACACTGGTAAGTATAGACAGAAAAGATTTTGAAAAGAGAAAACCACAGTTCAGACCCTATTTTCATCCTTCTTCTTTACATCCAAAGTATGCCAGAGCATTAATAAATCTCTCTCAGGCTAAAAAAGAAGGTCTCGATCCTTTTTGTGGTACAGGAGGAATTCTTATAGAGGCAGGACTGATAGGATTGAAAGTTTTTGGACTGGATATAGAGAAAAAGATGGTAGAAGGGTGCAAAAAGAATCTGGATTTCTACGGAATCAAAAACTATTCGATAAAAGAAGGAAATATTGAGGATTTGGATTCATATTTCGAGAATATTGAAAGCACAGCCACAGATGTTCCCTACGGGAAATCCACGAAACTAAATAAAGATATTTATGAAAAAGCATTTGAAAAAATCTATGGAACTTCAAAAAAAGCATGCATTGTGTTAAATAAAGAATATGATTTTGAAAAGGTAGGTTTTAAAGTTCTGGATATGGAAAAACTGAGGATGCACAGAACTTTAACAAGATTCATATACGTTTTGCAACGTGATTAGCCAGTATATGCGCCTTCCTCAAAACTTCAGGGACTCTATAGATACATTCGTTTAAAACAATATCGGAAGCCTGTTCAAGAGTAACTCTATTGCCTATGGAAACGTATATAGGATTTTTTGAACTTCTTATGATTTTTCCTATAACTTCTTTGTCCTGATATACATACTCTCCTTTTACTTCTCCGCAGAGTAAAGACTTCGCCACACCTATCGTCTGTTTCTCCAGCATAACACCAGCCATCGTAGCAAGTCCTGCTTTATAGGGATGAAGTACCCCGTTTCCGTCAAATATTATGCATCCTTGACATTTTTTGATCAAATTCCACAAAATCGGTAATTCTCTGAATGCAAAATATGTCGGTATGTATGGAAAATTTACCTCTTTAATCTCGTAAGATTCGTAATTTTTTGAGACGATAGCTCCGACAGCCTTATCTCCTTTATATGCTACGTCAGCTCCGTAAATTTCTCCTGTTTTATTATACTGAGTGTTTACATTTTTGGCTATCTTTATTTGAAATTTTCGCAACTCTTTTAAATCAGGATTTTTTAATAACTTAAAAAACTCTACATCATACATGATTCTAATGCTTCTTTAAGTTTTGGAACTGTTTCCATTTTCTTTAATTCTTCCCTATCCACCCATCTATACTGAGTATGCTCAAAATTCAATTTTAAATCTTTTTTACTCTTTAGCTCAAATAAAAAGGGATGAACATAAAAAATATTTTTCAAATTTTCATCTTTTATTTTCAGGATATCCCCTCTGCCGCGTAGTGTAACGTCTTCCTTTTTTAACCCAAGCTCTTCAAATATCTCTCTGTATGCCGCTTCGAGCGGATCTTCATCCTCTATATACCCGGATATTCCCGCCCATTTTCCCTTATATGTAGAAACCTTCTCACTTCTCTTAAGTATTAAAATCTTGTTATCAAAACTCAAAAAAGATGTGACGACATCAGAGATTTTGTAATGCGATTCATATTTCTCCATATATCTTCTCCACTCTTCCTTCGAAAATCTTTTTTCCATTATCTCCAGCTCTTCGAGAACAGCATCCTCCAGATCTATCCCGTAATGTAATGCCAGTTGGGTGAGCAACGCGAACACCTGTGCAAACTCTCTTTTTAAATCTTTCACGTTATATTCGTGACCTATTCCCTCTTTCTTGTATCCTTCTTCAAACTGTATGTATCGCGATATTTCCCCGAGTTCTTCAATTATATGAGAAAATACAAGAGACGGCGGAAACTTTTCCCATCCTCTTTCTTTATCGAATCTATCTATTTTTTCCTGGATCTTTTTTAAATCCATTATTTTCCCTCTTTCAGGATTATCCCTTTAGCTGTCAGCACACCTGTGACAGCGGCATAGATAATCCCTCTCGATCTTCCTGACGCATCCCCGGAGATGTACATGTTTTCCAAGTTTGTCTCCATGAACTTTGATGTAGGATATTTGGTGTCGTAAAACTTTATCTCCGGAGCATACAAAAGCGTAGAATCGGAAGCGATCCCCTCTATTACAGAATTAAGTCTCTCTATAGCCTCCTTTATGTTGAGAACTATCCTGTGGGGCATCGCCATTGATATATCTCCAGGTGTCACGTCTCTTAACGTCGGCTTCACGAGCCCCTTGTCTATCCTGCTCCACGTGGACCTTCTTCCCTTTATGAAATCTTTATATCTCTGGAGTATGGGCTTGCCGCCGCCGATAGTGGTAGCAAGTTTTGCAATCGATCTTCCATATTTTGTTGTGTCTTCTACCGGGTCTGTGAGATTTATACGGGAGAGAATGGCCAGGTTTGTATTTCCTGATTTCTCTTCCTTTTTTGCATGCCCGTTTACGAGTACGAATCCTTCGTACATCTCTTCCGTAACAAAGCCCTGGGGATTTGTACAGAAAGTTCTCACCATATCGTCATACGTTCCCGTAAAGAGTCTGAACTTTGCATCGTACATTACCTTTTCGATGGGCTTGTAGATCGTGGCTGGAAACTCGACTCTGACACCGACATCTATAGGTCCGTATATTGAAACGATCCCGAGAGAGTAAGCCTGCGATCTAAGCCAGTATGCGCCAGCCCTTCCCGGCGCTGCGATCACGTACTCTGCTTCTATATCTCCATTATTCGTCTTCAAAATAAAACAGTCTTTACTTTTTTTAATATCTGTAATTTTCGTATTTAACAAAAATTTTACTCCTTTAGACTTTAAATCTCTATAAAAAGTGTCTATAATCTCTTTTGTTTTGTCGCTTCCTATATGCCTCTGTTTTCCAGAAATAAACTCTATCCCATTCTTGCTCGCTTTTCTTTTCAATTCCTCCAGCGCTTCTCCGTCCACCCCATAAGTTTTATCTTCCACTCCATATTCCAAAAAGATTTTATCTACATAATCTATAAGTTCCTGGATTTCCTCTGGAGTCCTTTTTAAAGAAGCAGGATCTCCGCCTATCTTATAAGTTAGATTTAATTTACCGTCCGATAATGCACCCGCTCCCCCCACTCCGGATGTGATCTGGCACGGGTCACATTTCAAACATAGATTTCTATCAGAGACAGGACACTCTCTTTTTAATGCTTCTTTTCCAGAATCTATTATCAAACATTCTATCCCCTTGTTTATAAGCTCCCTTGCCGCAAACAAACCTGATGGTCCCGCTCCAATTATTGCAACTTTGATTTTCATGCTTACCACGTTTTATTGTATATCATAATTTAAAAAGGTTTCATTTGGGGGTTTGGAATTGAGGAAATCATTTTTATTTATAAAAAGATAATAAAAGAGCATGAAAGAATCCGTACAAGATCTCATGAGACGATGGGTAATCGCCGCTGTTCAGGGAATAAAAACACATACAGATAAAGACCAGCAGGCAAAAATATTGGAAATGTGCGGGTACAGCTGTGCTCATCACGACATCCAGAGAGTACAATCCTTGAAAAGTAAAGCGAAAGATGAAACGGAACTTCTCAAATTGATAAACGAACATATTCTCTGGTGCGGAACGTGGATACGGGAAAAGAACATCATTCACTCGAGATGTACCAAATGCGGCTGCCCCCTCGTACAGAAATACAAGCTAGAAGTAGATCCGATCTTCTGTCTCTGTTCTCTGGGCTGGGTCAAGGCAATATTCTCAGAGGCGTTCGGCAACGTGCGCGTAGAACTATCCAAATCACTCATGCGTGGCGATGAGTACTGTGAATTTGTCGTGGTTTTAGATGAGGATTAATTTTTATTTTCTTCATCTTGTATACGGTCTCTTTATCACTTTTGAGAGGAAAGGATATATAAACTTAACTTCTATAATTTATAGTATGGAATCGTTGGAAGAGATGATAAAGTCCTTGCCACCAGAATTGAAGCAGGAGGCGAAGGATTTCATTGAATACTTAATGCAAAAACGTCAGTATTCTAAGAAAGGTAAAAAATTATCTTTAGATTGGGCAGGAGGATTAAAGAAATACAGTAAACGTTATTCTGCATTGGAGTTAGAAGAAAAGGCCTTAGAATGGTGGGGAGAGTAAGTGTACTTGGTCGATATAAATATCTGGTCTGCTTATTAAAAAGAGAATATGCTGTTTTTTGAGAAGAAACTAATAAAAGGATCAGAGTTATAATAATTTACTATGAGTATATCTGTGAAGAAGGAAATTGAAAAAATCAAAAATATAAAAGAGTTTGAAAAGGTACAGTTCATTATTCTTTATGGTTCGGCTGCTGAAGAGAGAATGAGAGAGGGCTCGGATATCGATCTCTGTATATACTATGATGGCACATCAGAGGAAGCATCGAAATTCAGGCTCAATGCTCTTGCAGAACTCTTTAACGATGAGTACGATGTGCAGATATTCCAGCAGCTCCCCCTCTATGTGCGAAAGGAGGTCCCGAAAGGGAAAGTAGTCTACTGTAAAGATACACGGTTCTTATACGCGGTTGCCCGTGAGACGATACGCGATTTTGAGGAATTTAAGGATAGATTTTATGATTACATTGGGGAGAAAGCGATTTCATGAGAAAAGAGATTATTAGAACAAAAATAAAAGAGATAGAAGAGAGTCTCGATCTGGTAAAGACGCATCTTCCTAGCGGATTTGAGGAGTTTCTCAACTTAGGATTGGTCAAAGATGGAATTTATAAAAAAATAGAATTCTCTATCGAAAATGTTTTTGATATCTGCGCCATTATCAATACGGATCTCGAACTTGGCATTCCCCGCGACGATGAGAACATCGTAGAAAACCTCATAAAAAATGGCGTTCTCATCAAAGAAATGGGGAAACGTTGCGATTAATGAAAGGATTCAGGAATATTCTTGTACATAGGTACGGAAAAATAGACGATACCCTTGCATTCAAAATATTAACTGGAAATATTAGCGATTTCTATGATTTTATAAAAGAAATAGAGAAATTTTTAGAAAAAAAGTAAATTAGAACTCCTCCTTTTCACCTTAAAGAACTCACCCTATCCCGCATAGCGTCCTATAGAAACGTTTTTATTCTCCAGAGTGAGAATATTACTGTGATTCGGCATGGGTTCGCGAAAGGTGATATATGTCATTGTGATATTTCTTTTGGTAATTTCTATTGTTCATTTTCCTGGGGTGGTGGGGGAGGAGGATAAGCATAGAGTAATAACAGAAGAAGAATTTCAAGACAAGTTAAAAAATAAGGATTATGATTTTTCGTGGTGTGTGTTTCCGTTTGAAGTTAATTTGAGTGGATTAACTCTTACTAATGCAGATTTTAGCAATGCGATCTTTGAGGTCTCTGAGGATTACACACGATTTATTGGAACGACTTTTAAAGGAGATGTACATTTTGAAGATGTGATTTTTAAAGGAAAAGTTGCCTTTAATGGTGCAATTTTTGAACAATCGGTAAGCTTTAAATGCACTACTGATGAAAAGACTTTTCAAGGGGGTGTAAGTTTCTCTCGTACAACATTTGGAGATGAAGAGAAAGAAGAGGAATACACTACAGATTTTACCAATGTGATTTTTAGTGATTATGCAAATTTTGAATATGCTATTTTCAATGGGAAAACCATTTTTGAAAAGGCAAAGTTTCTTAATAGTGCAATAAGATTTGTCCACGCTGAGTTTTATGATGAAGTTTATTTCGATAAGGCTGAATTTAATGAAAAAGGTGGTTATACTACCTTCGATGATGTAAAGTTTGGAGAAAGCGTTAATTTTATCTCTGCAGAATTTAAAGGAAAAGATACAAGTTTTCGTGATGCTGTTTTTGAGCAGATGGCAAATTTTACTGATGTAACTTTCGAAGATGAAACAGACTTTCGAGGAGTGACTTTTGAGTCTAAAGCGATTTTTGAAGAAGCCATATTTAAAGGGAGAGTGAAGTTTCAGGAATTTAATAAAAAAACAACTTTTAATGATGTAAGTTTTGATGGTGCCAACTTCAAAAAATCTGTGTATTTCAATGGTATTAATTTTGGAGGTTATGCGTCTTTTAAAGAAGGAACTGTATTTTACAATTCCGTTGATTTTACCAATGTAGATTTTAATGCTAACGTAATTTTTTATAAAACAGTTTTTGAGGGAAGAGTAATATTTCGTGATACTGAATTTAAGAAAGAAACAAAATTTGACAGGGCTACCTTTAAAAAAGAGGCAGATTTTACATGTGCAAAGTTTGGTAAAAAAAACAGAGAATCTGCGGAGTTTACTAATGTCACATTTGAAGGCATAACTCTATTTGAACAAACGAATTTTTTTGGAAAGGCAAAATTTGATGGAACAACTTTTGAAAAAAACGTTTATTTCGATGATGGAACAACTTTTGAAAAAAATGTAGATTTCACAGGAGTAACATTTAGAGGGAATACAGAATTTGAAGGCACAATTTTTAAAGGTAATCATATTATTTTTGAAAAAGCAAGTTTCGAACGAAAATGTGTATTTAAACCTTGCCCAAATAGTTCATATGAGTTGATTAATTTAAAAGGAACAGATTTCTTTCAATATGCGCGAATATACGATTTGGATCTAACTAAAACTATTATTCTGTTTAAAGATGCATATCTGGTAAATGTCAATTTCATCAAATGTGAGTGGCCAGAAGACTTCAAACTTTATGAAGAAAGAGAGGAGAAGTTAAATTACGAAGATCTCGAAACCGTTTATCGAAATCTCAAAAACTCTTTCACAAAATATGGGCAAAGTGATCTTGCAGGAAAAGCTTTCTATCGCGAAATGGAAATGAAAAAGCTCAGAGCAAAAGAAGAGGGAAAATGTTTACTAAAATGCTGGTATTGGTTTTTAAAGTGGTCTTGTGGATATGGCGAGAAAACTTTGAGGATAATAGGCTGGGATATAGGAATCATGGGATTTTTCGCCTTTTTATTCTGGATATTAGGAATTTCAATTAACACACTTCCTCGCCACAATATAGAGGGATTTGAAATTGATTATTTTAGAAGGCATGTTAGAGATGTAGACAATCGCTACAAAATACACGGTTCACATGAACATCGTAATTTAGATAAAATTTGGTCCTTTTTTTCATGGATAGGCGTTACAGATTTCGCCTACTGCCTCCTCTTTAGCATTGCTTCATTCTCAACACTTGGAGCAAAATATATCAAACCCAAAGGCAACGCGAGCCGCTGGCTCTCCGCTTTAGAGTCCCTCATCGGTGCGTTCTTCATCGCGCTGTTCATCTATGTGTTTGTGAGGAAGATGTTGAGGTGAAGAAGGAGGACAGAGAATGGTGACAAAAATGAATCTCTTTGATAAAATAAATAGAGAATATACTGGTCCAGCTTTATATGCAGAACCTAGATTCGAGTACTTAAATCGCTCTGCTCGAGAAGAAAGTGGAAGAATTCGTAATCTGTTGGAGTGCTGGTTTAAGAATTATCCACCAAGTGAAGATAAATCAGATTTAAGAGGACGTTTTCGGAGTAAAGATAATCGACAATATTTGGGTGCATTTTTTGAACTTTATTTTCATGAATTATTGCTTGAATTAGGCTTTGATATCGAAATACATCCTCAGATAGATAGTACAGGAGAAAAGCCAGATTTCAAGGCATCAAAGAACGAAAAAGAATTATTTTACTTAGAAGCTACCTTAGCTGCCCCCTCTGATGCCAAATTTTCTGTACAAGCTATAGAAAATCAAGTTTATGATGTCATAGACAGAATGAGTTCTCCCGATTTTTTTATCGGACTTCAAGTTCATGGAGCTCCCGAATCACCTCCAGCGGGAAGAAAAATAAGAAAATTCCTTGAAGATAAACTTGATAAATTAGACCCAAACGAGGTAACTAAAAGATATAAGAAAAATGATTTTGGAATCAATTGGAATTGGAAGCATGAAGATTGGCAAATCACTTTTTTTCCTATCCCGAAGCCACCTAAATATCGTGGGAAGACTGATATTCGACCTATAGCGGTTAGAATGAATAGTATGCATAAAGTAACTTCTCACGAGAAAATACGAAAAGCAATTAAAGATAAAGCCCGCAAATATGGCGATTTTGATTTACCCTATATAATTGCAATAAACGTTGCTGTTGATCCATTTTCAACTGATGATAGCGATATTATGAATGCACTATTTGGTGATCAACATGATATCGTATCTCACCTCAGAGGAAAAGTTATCAGCCAAGAGACCAAACGTAAATCAAAAGGTGCTTGGTATAGTAAAAAGGGTCCACAATATCAAGGAGTTAGTGCGGCACTTATCATTATTAATCTAACTTCATGGGAGATTGCTAAAGTAACACCCGTTATTTGGCATAACCCTTGGGCGAATTATCCTTTAGATCCTAATTTATTGCCTCTTCCTCAAATGATTCCAAATTTAGAAAATAACAAACTAACAAAACATGGAGGGAAAGAAAGTTGGCAGCTAGTCGGTTTAACTCCAGAGTGGCCTCAAGAATAAATTTTCATAGCGATTTGTTCGTCCACCCCCATCCCAAAAACCTTCTCTATCACTTTTTTATTACCCATATAAAGTTTCACTATGCCACAAAAGATGAAAGCAAAGTTATATAAATCGCAAAATTGAAAGTACGTGCAGTGATAAAAATGGGAGGAATTATCGTCGTTGCTGATACCCACTTTGGAATTAAAAAGGGCAGTATAAGCATGCCCGGATACTTTGCAGATTTCCTCCGATGGATCAAAGAATTAGAAGAGAAAAAAGAACAGAAGGTTAAAATCCTCGACAGAAACACTATTAAAGATAAAACATTGATCAAACCCAAAGAAATCATATTTCTTGGAGATATTCTAGAATTGTGGGATTCTGAAGATGAGGCAGTCAATACCTGTGTATCTACGTTAATGCCTACTCTCGCAGAGATAGAAGCAGAGAAGATATATGTACTGGGAAATCACGATAACATTTTGGATAAAGCGTTGTTGTCGCAGGAAAAGGAATACTATTCACTGGGAGAGTCAAATCTCAAAATTGTGGAAGAGTATCCCTCAGATGGATTTTTGACAATTGGAGATCAGAATTACCTCTTTGTACATGGGCATCAGTTTGATAAACATTTTACAAATATAGGGAAATTGTATAACATTTTACCTGCATTGAGAAATGTTTCAAATGCCCTTACAAATTATGTCCCA
>Ga0209986_10000599_pt1 | contig 35220 bp, 25 predicted proteins | sample BlataG_FD_183168 | JGI IMG/M metagenome (GOLD analysis project Ga0209986, IMG submission 183168) | Deep subsurface microbial communities from Black Sea to uncover new lineages of life (NeLLi) - Black_00105 metaG (SPAdes) (version 2) | ecosystem: Environmental > Aquatic > Marine > Oceanic >...
CAGCCTTTGGTTCAGCCTTTGGTTCAGCCTTTGGTTCAGCCTTTGGTTCAGCCTTTGGTTCAGCCTTTGGTTCAGCCTTTGGTTCAGCCTTTGGTTCAGCCTTTGGTTCAGCCTTTGGTTCAGCCTTTGGTTCAGCCTTTGGTTCAGCCTTTGGTTCAGCCTTTGGTTCAGCCTTGGGTTCGGCCTTGGGTTCGGGCTCGGTGGCCGGCTTTGATTCAGTCGGCTGCTCGCCCACCAACGCCTGCTTCGCCTTTACGAACATGTCCTCCAGTTTCTTCGTCGCTTCCTCAATCTTCGGCGCGAACTGCTTGAAGTCGAGCTTCTTCAGCTCTTCCTCAGCACCATGCAGAGCCTCGTCGATGGCTCCATAGGCATCATAGATCTCATCTACCGCCGCCTTGGCCGCCGCCTTCGCCTTCTCGCCCAGTTTCGCCGCAGCAATTTTTTCCTGGAGATCCTCAATCCGGTGCCCAACGGAGTGCACGATGTCATCGGCGACCTCGGTGTTCCCGCCAACCAAAGCCTTTTCGACCTTCACCCCAATCTCCCTGAGCCCGGCAATCGCCCCCTCAATGGTCTTGGGAAGCTCAATCTCGTGGTCGTGCTCGTGATCGTGGTCGTCCTTTTTCTCGGCGGCCGCCGGCTTTTCCATGGTGACCGCTGGCGGAACCGGGGCTGCGGCCTGCGGCGGCGGGGTGGGTTTCTCACCACTGCAGCCACTCAGGAGGGTGAGCCCCATCAACATCATCGCGGTCATGGAAAGTGGGACAGCGGGTTGGGCAATAGCGAACAGCGTTGGAAATCGGAAAGTCATTGGGCGAACTCCGGGAGTTTGGTCGACCCCATCGGCCGCAAATGGCGACGACGAGGCGGTTGGGACGGTGTGGCACCAGCCCAAAGGCACATTTGCCACGGGCATTTCCTTGGTGATGTCGCACTAAGGATACCCGTTATGAGCGGCTCTGGCCAATGCGGCGTCTCACTTTCGGCCGGGCATCGGCCACCAGACAGAGCAGGTTGTGGTCGGTCAACTCCAGTGGCCTCGTGACATCAATCGGCTTGCCGCTGCCACTGGCAATGTCATGCGGGGCCGGAGCCGCTGTATCGATGAATGTCCGCCACGAAAGGGCTCGCAAAGCCCCCGCAACGGGAAACTGAAAGCTCCGCGCATCCGAGCCGGCATGGCTAAAAATCAGGACGTGTCGAGGATCACCCTCGGTGCCGCCGGCCGACAGATCGTCTTCTTCGAGCAACCGTCGCCGGTCAGGCGCGGCGAAAAAACAGACCAGGCTCGCATCGGCGGCGTACCAGTCGACATGGGTTCCCTCAGGCGAAAACCATTCCACATCGGGCAGTTCACCCCCGGCACTGCTGCCCCCGTGCAGAAAGCTCCGCCGCCGAAGCGTGGGGTTACCGAGCCGAAAGCGGATCAGTTCCCGCACGAATCGCACCAGATCGGCATGCTGCTCGACCAGCGACCAGTCAAACCACGAGATGGCGTTGTCCTGGCAATAGGCGTTGTTGTTGCCCTTCTGCGTCCGCCGGCACTCATCCCCTGCCACGAGCATCGGCACACCCTGACTGAGCAACAGCGTGGCCAGCAGATTCCGTACCTGGCGGGCCCGAAACCTGTTGATCTCTCCCCGGCGGGTCGGCCCCTCCACACCGTAGTTATCGGAAAAGTTGTTATTGTCACCGTCGCGGTTGCCCTCGCCGTTGGCTTCATTGTGCTTCTCGCGATAGCTCACAAGATCATTCATTGTGAAACCATCGTGCGACGTGATGAAGTTGATGCTGTGGTAGGGCTGCCGGCCGTTGTCACCGTAAAGGTCACTCGAGCCGGCAATCCGGGTAGCCAGGTGGCCGGTTTGGGCGTAGTCGCCCCGCCAGTACCGACGGACATCATCGCGGTAGCGGCCGTTCCACTCGGCCCAGCGAAGGCTGGCGAACGACCCGACCTGGTAGGCACCGGCCGCGTCCCAGGCTTCCGCGATGATCTTGGTGTCGGCCAGCATCGGATCCTCAGTGATCACCTCGACGATTGGCGGGTTGGCGATAATGTCGCCATTACGGTCACGCGAGAGGATGCTGGCCAGGTCAAACCGGAACCCATCGATGTGATAGTTGTGCACCCAATGCCGGAGGCAGAGAAAAATCAGTTCCCGGACGATCGGATGGTTGCCATTGATGGTGTTGCCGCAACCAGAGTAGTTGCGGTAGCTCGAGCCGCCATCGCCCAGCATGTAGTAGACGCGGTTTTCCAGGCCTTTGAATGAAAACGTCGGGCCGAGTTCGTTGCCTTCAGCGGTGTGATTGAAGACAACATCGAGAATCACCTCGATACCGGCGGCGTGCAGGGCCCGGACCATCTCCTTGAACTCCCGCACCTGGCAACCCGGCTCACTGCCGGCCGCATAGCCCCGGTGCGGGGCAAAGAAGGCCATCGGATCGTACCCCCAGTAGTTGGACCGCTCCCCGCGGGAGCCATCGACCGCCTCGGTCGGAAACTCATGGACAGGCATCAGCTCGACCGCGGTCACCCCGAGTGACTGCAGGTAGGGAATCTTCTCGATCACCCCGAGATACGTACCAGGATGCTCGATGCTGCTACTGGGGCTCTGCGTGAAGCCCCTTACGTGCATCTCATAGATGACGGTGTCGGCCAGCCCCCGCCGCAGATGCCGGTCTCCCTGCCAGTCGAACGAATCATCAACCACAACACTTTTCGGCGGCCGGACGATGCCATCGTTACCCGGAAGGTAGTGCCCCGCGAGCGCCTTTGAGTAGGGATCGATCAGCCTCGCGTTGCCGTCAAATCGCTGCCCCCGCTCCGGATCGAAAGGCCCATCAGCCTGAAAATGATAGAGCTGACCGTGGCCGATCCCAGGCACGAAGATGCTCCAGATATCCCCCCAGCGATCCTGCTCGGGGTCAAGGGCAATCACCTCGGCCGGTTCAGCGTCATCGACCCGGTCGTAGAGCAACACCCGCATCGCGGTGGCCGAGCGGCTATAGACAACAAACTGGACCCCGCCAACCGTCTCCGGGCCAGCTGACTGGAGAATAGCGCCGTACGGCAGCGGGAAATTGAACTGCAGTGGCGGCAGAGCCTGCTGGGCATGCAGGCGGCGGCTGCTGAGACGGTGGGGCTTGGACATGGCCGAATGATACACCGCCGGACTGCATTTCGGAGCGTTGGCGATTCGGTCCGCTGGTCTGCTATCCTGCGGGCATGCAACAGCTCGTGCAAACAATCGTCTCCGCCCTGCAGCGGACCCTCCATTTTGTCACCACGACATCCACCGGGCAGATCATTGGGGCCGGGATCGCCCTGCTCGTGGCCGGAGCGATTGTTCGTCGACTGCTCAAAGTCTTCCGCAAACCGCGGGAAATTTCACTCGTCGACCCGCTCCGGGTGGTCGATCTCTCTGCCGAGCCGCTGGGAGAACTCAGCCGGACCGACCTCAAGGTTCATAACCTTCCGGCCCGGCTGGGGGCCATTGCCCTGGCCCCACTGGGCCGCATCGAGTTGCCGGAGGATGCCGAGATCCCCGGCGTGCTCGACGAACTGGTGCCGGGGCTCGGTGCGTTTTTTGTTCGGGACCAGCCCGTGATTCGGCACTGGCCAAATCAGGTCAGCGTCGGTGGCTTCGCCAATAACCTGGCGCTTCACCTTCAGGTTCCGGGGAAAGATCTCTCCGAAACCCCTTGGTGCCTGGTTGCTGGCAAGACCCGCCGACCCGCGGGACTGCTGCTGATCGCCCTGGCCTTTGCCGCTCCGCGGCCCAATCGGCTGGGAGTGATCAGGCTGGAGGATGAATCGCAGTGGATGCAGGCGGTGCAGGTCACTGATAGCGGTTCTGCCGGAGGCTGATGCCGGCTCTTGCAGGACGCAGCGGCCCGGCGAAGATAAGCCCGTGAGCGGAGCAACCTATTCCAGCGCCGGGGTCGATCTTGCCCTCTACGAAGAGTCGATGGCGAGACTGCCTGCGCACATGCGGCGGACCCAGTGTCCGCGGGTGATCAGCAAGGAGGGCGGGTTTGCCGCTGTCTTCCAGCTCCAGTTGCAGGGCCTGTTTGCCCGGAGGTACGAGGACCCACTGCTGGTCTCGTGCACCGATGGCGTCGGCACCAAGCTGAAGGTCGCGGTGGCCGCTGGCGTACACGACACTGTCGGTGTCGACCTGGTGGCGATGAGCGTCAACGATCTGCTCTGCACGGGTGCCGAGCCACTCTTCTTTCTCGACTACGTCGCGATGTCGCACGACGAGCCGCCGCTGCTGGAGGCGATCGTCCGAGGCATCGCCGATGCCTGCGTGGACAGTGACTGCGCTCTGGTCGGCGGTGAGACTGCCATCCTGCCCGACCTCTACCAGCGGGGCGACTATGACCTGGCCGGATTCTGCGTCGGGGTCGTGGAACGGAAGCGGCTAATCGACGGCAGTCAGATTCAGCCGGGCGATGTCGCCATCGGCATCGCCTCGTCGGGCTTCCACTCCAATGGCTACAGCCTGATCCGTAAGGTTGTGTTCGAGATGGCCGGGCTAACGCTCACCGACACCGTGCCCGAGTGCGGTGGTAAGACGGTGAGTGATCTGCTGCTGAAGCCGACCCGGCTGTATGCCCGAGCAGTGCGGTCGGTCCTGCGGCACTACAGGGTCAAGCAGGTTGTCCACGGCATCGCCCACATCACCGGCGGCGGCCTGGCAGAAAATCTCGGCCGGATCGTGCCCGACGGCGTGCAGATTCAGATTGACCGCAGCAGCTGGGAGGTACCCCCGGTCTTCGGCTGGCTGCAGCGGCTCGGCAGCATCGAGTCGGCCGAAATGGACCGGGTCTTCAACATGGGACTCGGCATGGTGCTGGTGGTGTCGCCGCACTTCGCCGACAGCATCCAGCACCAGCTGGCCGATCAGGGGCTGACCAGCTGGCAGATTGGCACGGCGGCGGCGGCCGAGCCAGTCGCCGCCCGCGTCAGCCTCACCTGACCGGCCGTTCCCGGACGGCGTCGTTGTCCAACGTCTTTCCAAGGAGCCCTCGACATGGCAACAGCCACACGCACGATTCACAACCAGCCCAGCTACCTGCTGGAAAGCGACACAGTCTCACTCGCCGTGACCCGGCTTGGCGGGCACATGGCGCCGGTGACGTTCGGCACGGCCAACGATCGGGTGATTCGCCCCTATTATGTCAGCCCGTGGCAGGATGAGGGGCATGCCTCGATGCCGGCGGCCGTGCTGACGCCCCTGCGGGGCGACTTCTTCTGTTTGCCGTTCGGGGGCAATGCCGCGGCGTTCCGGGGCGAGCAGCATCCCCCGCACGGTGAAACGGCCACGGCTGAGTGGACGCTTGAATCTGACACACCGCTCTCCGACGGTACTGCCAGGCTGGCACTCTCGCTGGAGACGACCATCCGACCGGGTCGAGTCACCAAGGAGATCTTTCTCAAGCCGGGCCAGCCGGTGGTCTACCAGCGGCACTTGATCGAGGGCTTCGCCGGGCCGACGCCGCTCGGCCACCATGCAACGCTGGCCATGCCCGACGACGAGGGCGTGTTCGCCCTTTCGACCAGCCCGTTTCGGCTCGGCATGACCAACCCCGGAGTCTTCAGCGATCCCGCGAACGGCGAATACCAGCAGCTGGCACTCAACGCGACGTTCACTGATTTGGAGCGTGTGCCGAGCCTTTTCAAGAATCCGGACGAGATCGACTGTTCACGCCTGCCGACCCGGCCTGGTTTCTGTGATCTCTTTGCCCTGGTAGCCGACACCGAGTCCCTGGCCGGGCAGCCGGCTTGGACGGCGGTGGTCAACACCCGCGACCACTGGGTCTGGTTTTCGCTGCGAAACCCGGCGGTCCTGCCGACCACCGCATGCTGGCTTGAACAACGTGGCCGCCACAGTTTTCCCTGGAACGGCCGCAACCAGTGTCTCGGCCTCGAGGACATCTGCGGCTTCTTTGCCGACGGGCTGGTGCCTTCGGTCGAGCCCAACCTGCTCTCGCAGCAGGGTATTCCGACGGCGGTCGAACTCACCGCCGACCGGCCGACCGAGGTTCGCACAATCCAGGCGGCGGTCCCAGTTCCTGCAGCCTTTGACCGGGTCGCCCGAATCGAGTGTGGCGACAGCGACGTCGTCCTGCTGGCCGCCAGCGGTGATCGGGTGACGGTTGCCCTCGATCATCAATTCGTACTGGGCTGCGGTGATTCCCCCGGCTGAAGCCAGCCGCGGCCAATCCCCGAGTGATCGGATCGCCGAGAAATCGATCGACCGGACTCCAGTTCGGCCACGGCGTCATCGCTCTGCGGCAGGTCCAGCCTGAGCACGCGTCCAGGCAGCCACGACAAACGCAACGATCGGGGCGGGGTCTTCGAGGCTGTGAGGGTGGTGCCCGACGCCTGGCTTGTGAATCACGGTCATGGCCCCGCCCAGAGCCCGGTAGCGTTCCTCGGCGATCGCAGTGTTCTCTGCAACGGGAACAACCGTATCGGCATCCCCGACAACATGAATGATCGGAACCCCGGCTGCGGCAAGTGGGCCGAGCCTGTCAAGCGGCTGAAGCCGATAGGCCGCCGCCTGCTGCTGAGAGAGGCCGTACGCCTCGAGGCAGGCTTTCCAGGCAGCCGGGGCTCCGGGGGCGGACTTGCCTGCCTCCCGACCGCCGGGCCAACTTTTGAAGTCCATCACTGGGGCGTCGCCGTAGATCGCTGTCACCTTGTCAGGGTTGGCCGCCGCCCAGTTGTAGATGAAGAGACCGCCCCGGCTCATGCCCTCGAGAACCGGCTTCGTCGACAATTCATGGTGGCTGACCATCTCGTCGTAGAACGTATCACCAACTTCGACAGCGCGAGGACTGCCAAACAAATTGCCGACGTCGCAGAAGGCAACATGCCAGCCGCGCTCAAGCATCGCCCGATCAAACTGCGGCTCGTGGCCCCAGAACCGGGCTCGCCAGACCCAGGGTCGGCCCGCAGCAACGTTTTTGGGGATTACGATGCGCCGACCGGCTGCCGCATCGTGATACATGGTGAAGCCCTGAAAATCAGATTTTTCACCCGAGAAGGGCTGCGCTGCCTGACAGAGCCCTGTCGGAAGCAGGACGCAACTCACGATAAGAAACAACCGCTTCATGACATCCCGCAGGCAGTGGAGTATGGTGTCGTCGGTGGGTCTGACCACGCCATCACGACCGAGTATAGCCATCACGATTTTCAAACCAGAGCATCTCATGGGTTCACACAGAAGCTTGCAGACATTCGCGCAGGTGCTGATTCTTGCCGTCGCCAGCGTGGGGCTGACCGCCCGATTTGCTCGGGCGGTCGAGAACCGGCCCAACATCATCCTGGTGATGGCCGATGACCTCGGCATCGGTGACCTGTCGGCCACGAATTCCGCCGCCAAGATCAAGACGCCACGGCTCCAGCAAATGGCTGACGAGGGGATCACCTTCCTCGATGCCCACACACCCAGTTCGGTCTGTACGCCGACCCGCTACGGATTGCTGACCGGCCGCTACAACTGGCGGTCTCGACTGGCCCGCGGCGTGCTCAGCGGCACCAGTGAGCATCTCGTCCCGGCTGATCGGCCGACGCTCGGCCAGCTGCTGAAGCGGGCCGGCTACCACACCGCCATGATCGGCAAATGGCACCTCGGCTGGGATTGGCACAAAGCTGGAAACACCATCGATTTCACAAAGCCGGTGGTGAACGGTCCCGACATCAATGGGTTCGACACCTACTACGGTCACTGCGGCTCGCTCGACATGCCGCCTTATGTCTGGGTCGAAACGGGCAAGGTCACAGCCCTCCCTGTCCGCGAAGAAGGCGTCACCAAGCAAGAGGATCGCTACGGCTGGTACCGCAAGGGACCGATCGGCCCCGACTTTGATATTCCGCAGGTGCTGCCGCATCTCTTCGACAAGTCGATTGCCTACGTGCAAGCAAAAACCGCCGCCGCCCGAGCGGGGACACCATTCTTTCTCTACCTGCCGCTGCCCGCTCCGCACACCCCGATCGTGCCGATCCCGCCGTTCAAGGACGCCAGTGGGCTCAACCCCTATGCCGACTTCGTGATGCAGGTCGATCACCTGATGGGCCAGCTGCTCGACGCCGTGAAGGAGGCGGGGCTTGATGAGAACACGCTGGTTATTTTCACCAGTGACAACGGTTGTTCACCCGAGGCGAATTTCCCGCTGCTCGCCGAGCACGGCCACGATCCCAGCGGGCCCTACCGCGGCCACAAGGCCGACATTTACGAAGGCGGCCACCGGGTGCCCCTGATCGCCCGCTGGCCCGGCTCAATCAGCGGCGGGCGAAAAACCGAAGCCCTCGCCTGCCTGACCGATATCTATGCAACGCTCGAAGACATCGTCGGTCTGCCGAAACAACCATGTGGCGGCGAGGACGGCTACAGTCTCCTGCCGGTGCTCACCGGCTCCGGCGACACCGCCCGCGACAGCCTCATCAGCCACTCCGTCGACGGCTCGTTTGCGATCCGCCAAGGCCCCTGGAAGCTCTGCCTCTGCCGGGGCAGCGGTGGCTGGAGTGCTCCCAAGGAAAAGCTGGCTGCCAAGCAGGGCCTGCCACCGCTGCAGCTGTTTCACCTGGGCGATGATCCGGCGGAAACGACCAACATCGCCGCCGACCATCCGACGGAAGTGAATCGGCTACTGCGGCTGCTCGACAAGCAGGTAGCAGCCGGCCGTTGCACGCCGGGTGAACCGCTGGCGAATGATCGCGAGGTCACGTTCCTGCCAGCCGGTCTCAGCCTGCCGGCAGAGTAGGTCCCGCTTCGGCAGGACGGTCACCTGCAGCAACGAGTCAACAAAGAATTGGCAACAAACTCCGCGGGGGCGACGCTGGTGTCCCGATAGGCTGTGGGGAGAACGACGGTCTCACTCGTCTCGCTCACTTTGGAATCACCGATGCGATTTGCTTTCGTGCTCGTCGGCTTGGCAGGCGTCCTTGCCGGCCCCTGGCATGCGGCTGCAGGCTCACCGGCCCGGCCCAACATCGTGCTGATCAACGCCGACGACCTCGGCTACGGTGATGTCGGCTGCTACGGCGCGACCAAGCTCAAAACACCGAACATCGATCGGCTGGCCCGCGAAGGCCGGCAGTTCACCGACGCCCATGCGGCCTCGAGCGTCTGCTCACCCTCCCGCTTCGGCCTGCTGACCGGCCAGTACCCCCTCCGAAAAAACTTCTGGGGGCCAACGAACCTCTACCAAGAGCTGACGATCGCCACTGACCAGCCGACTCTGGCCAGCGTGCTGAAGTCGGCCGGCTATGCGACCGCCCTGATCGGGAAGTGGCACCTTGGATTTGGCCGGGGAAGGACGGATTGGAACAAGCCGCTGGCGCCGGGGCCGCTGGAAGTCGGCTTCGACTCTTACTTCGGCATGCCAACGGTCAACAGCGGCCCGCCGGCGGTCTATGTCGAAAACCGTGGCGTGGTTGGCTTTGATCCCACAGATCCATTCGTGCCGGGTCAGGCATCGGTGACGCAGCGGTGGCCGGAGAAGGGGGGCTACACGAGCATCGGCGGTGCCCGAAATGCCTTCGAACGCTACCGCGACGAGGCGGTTGGCACCACGTTTGCTGAAAAAGCTGTTGGCTGGATTGAAAATCAGCAGCAGCAGGCCGCAGACCAGCCATTTTTCTTGTACCTCGCAACGACCAACATCCATCACCCCTTCACGCCCGCTCCGCGGTTCGTCGGAACCAGCGACTGCGGCCGCTACGGCGACTTCGTCCACGAGCTCGACTGGATCGTGGGCGAGGTACTCGCCGCCCTCGACCGTCACGGCGTCGCCGACAACACGCTGGTGATCTTCACCAGCGACAACGGCGGCATGCTCAACCGCACCGGCCAGCAGGCCTGGAAGCTCGGCCACCGGCTCAATGGCGACCTGCTCGGCTTCAAGTTCGGCGCCTGGGAGGGGGGCCACCGGGTGCCGTTTATCGTTCGCTGGCCCGGACACGTGGCCGCCGGCAGCACCTCGTCCGCATTGGTCAGCCAGATTGATCTGCTTGCCACCTGCGCCGCAGCCGCCGGGGCGGTTGTTCCATCAGGGGCGGTGGTTGACGGCGTCAATCAACTGGCGGAGTTCACCGGCACCGCCACCGGCCCGGCCCGGACAGAACTTGTGATTTCGCCCAACAGTCCCCGTCACCTCACCCTCAGACAGGGTCGCTGGCTGCTGATTCCCGCCCAGGACGAGGGCGGCTTCCAGGGCAAGCGGGTTGGCGACCATCTCCTCGGTGGAGCCGCCGCCGAGCAACTCACAGGGTTGGTCAATAGCGATGTGATCAATGGTCAGATTCGACCTGATGCCCCACCGGTTCAATTGTATGACCTTGCCGCTGACCCACGGCAGACCACGAACCTGGCAGCACAACAGCCCGAGGTTGTTGAACGAATGCTGGCTGACCTCGTATCTTGGCAAAAGCAGATTCCCGCGAGCCCACGACTCGGCTGGATCAACCTGAAGCAGCCGTAGCCCGATACTAGAATGTTTGGTGGAAACTGCCGTGGCCGACGTCACCTGCCACTCGCCGAGTCGGGGCGACCGTCTCGTCCGGGCACAATTTCGAACGAAAAACGAGCCGGCCCCGCCGTGGAAACATCCACCTCCAGCGAGGAGTTGGCGTTGTATTGGGCAGGGATGAATTGCTCCCTCGGCGTCATGCCGGGGGTGAGTTCGACGCCGCCGACTTTCGCCCGGGAAGCGTAGATCTCAACGCGATAACGCCCCGGCGGACAGCGGAGTTGAAAGACGCCGCTAGAAATCTGGCCGCCCTCCGGAGCGAGTGTGTCATCGAGTGGATGAAACGATATCGCTCCCTCGGTCAGGCTTTCGCCGGCAAAAGTGACGGTGCCACTGATGTCGACGAGTCCATCTCCCGAACAGCCGATAACCAAGGCGAGCAGCAGGGCCGCGACACCGCGGATGACGATGTTACTCCAAGTCACCGGAGACCTCCCCACCGTTCCGGCTTCCTCCCCCAATGATCTGCTTTTTCGAGCAATATGCGATGCATCATTCAGCAATTCGATCACAGGTAGCCTTTGTAGCGTCAAACGCAACTCAGATTCTTCTGTGATGAAAGAAATACGCTCCATGAAACGCTGGTCCAACCGCAGCGACCGTCATGTTTATCCGAACCTCGGCATTGTGATGCTGCTTGCCCTTGGACTGAGCATCCAGCCTGCCGCTGCGGACAACCAACCGGTAGAGTCCCGCCGGATACTCGTCTGCGGAAAACGGACTGCGATCGTTCTGTTCTCGCCGGAGCGTCCCGCCGGTGCCGTCGAGTGGACGTATCCGGTCAACTCCCGCGAGGGCTGGGTCTTGCCGGACGGCAACGTGCTGCTGGCAGTCAGCAAGGGTAGCCGCCTGCCCACTGGTGAGATCGTGGCCGGCGGGGCCGCGATTGAAATTCATCGCGGTCCCCCGAAGACGGATGCCACCGGCGACCGAATCGTCTGGCGGTATGACGGGACACAGGCTGAGGTGAACAGCATTCAGAAGACTGCGGAGGGCACGTACGTGCTGACCGAGGCGGGGCCCAGTCCGCGGCTTCTTGAACTCAATGCTGACAACACGCATAGGACCGAATTCGGCCTCGCCTGCCAGCAGCCCAACGCCCACATGCAGACACGCATGGCCCGCAAGCAGACCGACGGCACGTTCCTCGTGCCCCACCTGCTTGACTTTGCGATCATCCGCTACACCGCGGACGGCACGGTCATGGAAAGGATCGACACGCATGTGGCCGGTCAGCCGAAGCTCAACAGTTGGCCCTTTACCGCCATTGCACTGGAAGACGGCGGCATTCTCGCGGGGCTGACCAATGGAAATCTCGTGGTCGAGTTCAATGCCGACGGCGGGATCCGGTGGCAGGTCACAGCTGCCGACGTCGACGGTGCGATCAACGACGCCTGCGGGATTCAGCGGCTGCCAAATGGCAACACAATGATCGCAAGTTATCGAATTGGCAAAGGGGGTGAGCGACTGCTGGAAGTCTCACCCGCCAAGGAGATCGTGTGGGCGTGGAAGGCAGACGTGCCGTCGGTCCATCATTTCCATCTCTTCGAGATCGACGGCAAGCCAGTGCCGTTTCCGGCGATGCGGTAAGGAAAAGGAGTTTTCGGCCGTTGAGGAACATGTCCCAAGCCCCCTCAATGACAGTCGCTGACAAGGGTTTCTGGCTGAAGCCGTCCGACGTCACCCCCAGTTCAGTGGGCCACCGCCGGGGCCAGCGAAGCCGACCGCGCCCGCAGCTCAGGCCCAAGCCCCTTTGACCCGCCGGCCTCTTGGATCGCGGCGAGTACCTGGGCCTCGGTCACCAGATCTCGCAGCACGATCGGGGCGGGGGCCGGCACCCCGGGCTCCTCTGCCGGAAAGAAGGCCAGCACCGGAATCGACTTGCTGTCGAGGCTTTCGAGCATCGCCTTGATCTCAGGCGAACCATCGGTCCAGTCGGCCAGCATCGGCACGATCTGGCTGTCTGAGATCGCTCGCTTCACCCGCGGCGTCTCGATCGCGAAGTTCAGGTTGTACTTGCAGGTCAGGCACCAATCAGCGGAGAAGTCGACCATCACGGTCGCGCCCCGCTGCCGCAGCTCGGCCAGCCGGGCCCGGGAGAAGGGCTGCCACTCGATCACCGACTCACCCGGGCCGAGCACCACAAAGGCGCTGGCCCCGACTGCCGCCGTCACGATCGCCCCCTGCAGCCAGCGGCCAAAGCTGGCGGTACCGGTCGCCTTCTGGCTGCGGCCCACCCACCAGCAGGCCGCCCAGATGCCGATCAGCAGGGCGAAGGTCGGCACGAAATAGTCCTTGTTGAGGAAGGTGAACAGGAAGACCACCGTGCCGAGCATGACAAAGCCGAGCACCTCCTTGAGCGTCTCCATCCAGGCACCGGGCTTGGGCACGAACTTCACCAGGGCCGGAAAGATGCCAACCAGCAGATAGGGAAGGGCCATGCCGGTGGCGATCGAGGCAAACACGGCGTAGGTCACCGGCGTCGGCTGGGTCAGCGTGAAGCCAAAGACTGGCCCCAGGAACGGCCCACTGCAGGGAGTGGCCAGCACGGTGCTCAGTACCCCCTTCAGGAACGAGCCGGCCGGCCCCTCCTGGGTCTGGACCTTGCCGGCGGTGCTGCCGATGAAGCCCGGAATGGGAAGTTCCCAAACGCCGAGGAACGACAACGCAAACGCAAAGACAATCGATGCCATCACGATGTTGAACCCAGCCGAGGTGAACTGCTCGCCCCAGGCCAGATTGCTGCCAGCCAGGCCAAGGTTGGCCGCCACGCTGGCCGTCGCCAGCACGAAGAAGACGGCGTAGAGCCCGGCGCAGTACCAGAGATTGAGCTGGAAAATTTCGCGTCGGGCCCGGCCCGATTGCTGGGCAAAGGACATCAGCTTGAGCCCCAGCACTGGCAGCACGCAGGGCATGAGGTTGAGAATCAGCCCGCCCAGCAGGCCCGCGGCCAGGGCCAGCGGCAGCGACAGCGGCGTGCCGGACGGTGCTGCGGCCGCCGCAGCGTTTTCACTTCCGCCCACCGTTGCCGGCAGGCTGGCTGGAGGCTGGCCGACAATCTGAACTGGGGCCTGACTGAGCGTTGCCGGCTTTTGGGCAGCTTCCGCATACCGTGCATCATCAAAACTGACCCGCGGCCGAGCCGAAGTGCCCGCCGGGGGCACATCGACCACCAGCCGGCTGGCCCAGGGCGGATCGCAGGTCGTACCGCTGCAGGTCTGGAATCCGACCAGCAACTCAAGCCGTCCAGGGGCAACCGCGTCCGCCGCAGCCTCGGCCTGATCTCCCGGCACCTCGATCATGACCGTCAGTGAGACCGGTCCCTCGACCGCACCGGCCGCAGCCAGTTCGGGATCGGTCGCTAGCACCGGCCGCTGAGCAACGATATCACAGACCCGCAGCCCAGCCCCGGGGACGAGCGAGAGAATCGTCGGCTTGCCCTGACCGACCTCTGTGTTCGTATCCGACTTGGGCGCGTAGAGATGCCATCCCTGTTCGGGCAACAGATCGATCGTCAGCGGCCAGACGGTGCAGGCATTCGCACTGGTCGTGACGTCACCAACGGTCGCCTCGATTACCAAGTGGCCCCGCTCAGGCAGATGACGCACCGGCTCGCGTGGCAACGGTTTGGCCGCCGGTTGTGCTGCGATCGCATCTCCAGTGGCGGCGGTGAAATCGATCGTTTGCGGTGGGGTACAGGCGTTGTCCTCGCAGAGTTGCAGGCTGACGCTGCCGTGGACCGCCGCAGCCGTGCCGGAGGGGTTGGCCGTCAGCGGCGCGGTCCAGGTCACCTCACCGGAATGCTCTTCGACCACCAGCCCCTCCCAGCCCGGAACATCCGAGACAGTTTTCTTGTTGGGGGGCGGGGCGGCCAAAAAGCGACCCGCCAGCAGAAAGGGTGAATCCTCTGCAACCACGATTTTGGTCGCCTTCGGTCCGCCCGGTTTCTGGTCGAGTGAATAGAGGTGCCAACCCTCACCAAGCGTGGCCACCACCACCAGTTGGTGACCGCCATCTGGCAGCGTTTCGACGCCTGCGGCAATCTGGACGGGCTCGCCTGCCTCACCGCCGACACCTGCCAAGGGATCAAACGACGGCCCAAATGCCGGGAGGGCAGGGCTCGTATCGACCGCCCACGAAACTGCCGGACAGACAGTTCCACTGAGGATCGCCAGCATCAAGATAGGCAGAATTCTCAGCCCGACGGGCTGCCGCCCTATTGGCTGGCTGCCGGCTTTCCCTGCCACCTTCAGCATCGACCACTCAGATTGCGTCATGGGTTTTACCACTCCCTTAGCTGCAGCGGACCGAAGTTCAAGCCAGGTACATTCCTTTGCCGGCCGCACCAGTTGCTTCGTCATTCACTTATCGGCGAGTCTATCGGTCGTTATTTTGTGGGGTCAATTGAGGCCGGTACACCTGGCGTTCCCCCGGTTCACGCCGCCTGAAGACGGGCGAGGGCCGCCGGCAGGGCCCGCAGCAGGGCCCGAATCCGCGTTATCGCCTGGGAAAAATCAGGAAATTCTCTTCCGTCCCGCAACAGCCAGTGCAGCCAGCGGTCAAGGCCGCAAACAACCGCCGTGTCGTGCAGCCGTTGGACATCCGCCGGGAAATCCCCGGCAGGCCGGCAGGAGCTTGCGTAGCAGTCGAAGGCCGCAGGCCAGCTTTCCGTCAGCGAGGCTGTCGGCACGCCTGATTCAAGCTGCCAACTGCCCAGCAGCCTCGCGAGATCAACGGCTGGGGTGTCGATGCCGGCAGCATCGAGATCGATGATGCCCGAGACCCGTGCCCCGCCGGGGGCAGGCTCAAAAAGCAGATGGGCCCACCAGCAGTCCCGGAGCACTGGCTGAAGCGGCTGCGGAAACTTCTCCGGAGCCAGGCGGGCAACCAACTGCGGCCCAGCCGTCGCAAAAAAACACTCATTGGCCTGCTGCGAAATCGACGCCAACTCACGCCAGGCAGCCTGATCGCCGGCCAGCTGTGATGACGCAGCAGTTGGCCGCGGAAAGCCGGTGGCGGCCAGCTGTTTCAGCTGCCGCACCCGCGTCTGCCAGCCGGTGGGTCGGGGCAGGGGGGGCGGTTGGTGAAACTGGCTGGCCGCACGGTGCAGCATTGCCAGCGTGGCCACCGCCGCCAGCACCTCGGCCTCCGTCGGCCGCGAAACTGCTCGGCCCGGTAGATAGGTCAGGCACTGCCAGAGTTGCCCTTGCCGATCAATCGCGACGTGGCCTGCCTGCGTCAGCGGATGTTTCCCTGCCTGCAACGGCAGCGGGGTGGACACACCCGCCCGAGCAAGATGCTGGGCGAGCAGCTGCGTCCAGCCGATCTGATCGGGCGGCAGGCCAGCCGGCAACTGCTTGAGGACATACCGCGGAGGTCCGCCAGCGGGCGAAAGCAGCCAGACGGCCGCTCCGCTGAAGCCAAACGTCGGCGGCTTTTGAATCGTGAGGCTGGCTGCCTCCGCAGCCGGCAGAAAGCGGGCTGCCAGTTGTCGAACGGCTGCCAGTGAGTGTTCTGCCTGCAAGTTGCCCATGATTGGCACGATACCACCCTGTCGTCGGTGGTGATTGCTCAGCCGCTGCGACCTTCAGGTCCGCCAGCTGCCGCCGGGCGGCTTCCAAATCGGCCCCTCATCACCATTGGAACTTTTCATGGTGCCGCTTCGCTCCTACCGGGAAAGCCCCATGCTTCGAAGCCCGAAGCGCAAGCTGAGGGAAATCACGTTATTTGATCCCCGAAACGCATTCCCTCGGCTCGTGCCTCGGGCTTCCTGGATTTCGGTTTTCACTCAGCGCAACATCAAAACTCGCGCCTCGGGCATCCCGGAGCTCAGTTCCACCTTCCACGCTAGCAGTAAGCGGAAACGACCGGACACCCTGTGCCGACGACCGACCGGCTTCAGCAAATGATCACACGGAGACACAGAGGCACGGAGAACGCGACCGCTGTCCGACCAGAAGCCGGAAGCGGAAGTCTTCAATGTACGGCTGGTATCCTCGAGGGATGAAAACACTCCGTCCACTTGTCGTCATCAACGTCGTCGGCCTCACGCCCAGCATGCTCGGCCCTGACACGCCAAACATCTCTGCCGTGGCGGCAGAAGGCTTTGTCCGGCCGCTGGGAACGGTGCTGCCAGCGGTGACCTGCTCGGCACAGGCGACACTTCTCACCGGCCTGCTGCCGCGGGACCACGGCATTGTCGGCAACGGTTGGTATTTCCGCGACCTGGCCGAGGTCATGTTCTGGCGGCAGTCAAACCGGCTGGTGCAGGGCAGCCGCATCTACGACCTCGCCCGCAAACGGGAGCCGGCCTACACCGTCGCGAAGATGTTCTGGTGGTACAACATGTACGCCGACGTGAACTTCTCGGTGACCCCGCGGCCATCGTACCCTGCCGACGGCCGGAAGCTGTTCGACTCCTACAGCCACCCAGCTGGGCTCAAAGATGAACTGCAGGAGCGGCTGGGGGTCTTTCCGCTGCTCAAGTTCTGGGGGCCGGGAGCTGGCATCGAAAGCTCGGCCTGGATCGCCGATGCCTCTGCCCTGGTGATCGACCGACAGCGGCCGTCGCTGACTCTGGTCTACCTGCCACACCTCGACTACAACCTCCAGCGGCTCGGCCCCGACGACCCTCGCTGTCGAGCCGACATTCGGGCAGTCGATGCCGAGGCGGGCAAGCTGATCGCCGCGGCCGGAGCTCAGGGGGCCGAGGTGGTGGTGCTCTCGGAATACGGCATCACTCCAGTCGACCGGCCAATCCACATCAACCGGCTGCTGCGAGAGCGGGGCTATCTCACAGTTCGGAAGGAAATCACGGGCTGGGAGACCCTCGACTGCGGAGCCTCGCGGGCCTTTGCCGTCGCCGACCACCAACTGGCTCACATCTATGTTGAACGCCCCACCGACATCCAGCCAGTGGCCGACCTGCTCCGCCGCTGTGACGGCATTGAGCAGGTTCTCGATCGACAGGCCCAAGCCAGTGTCGGCATCGACCATGCGCGGGCCGGCGACCTGGTAGCGGTCGCCGACCGGCAGAGCTGGTTCACCTATTACTTCTGGCACGACAACGCCCTCGCCCCTGACTACGCCCGCACGGTCGACATCCACCGCAAGCCGGGTTATGACCCGGTCGAGCTGTTCCTCGACCCGACCCTGCGGTTCCCGAAGCTGAAGGTCGCTGGCCGGCTAGCCCGCAAGCTGCTCGGGTTTCGCTACCTGATGGATGTGATCGGCCTCGACGCCAGCATCGTCCGCGGCAGCCACGGGCGGCTGCCCGACCCCGGCCGGGAAGCAACCGACGGGCCGGTCTTTATCTGCTCATCGCGGGCCATTGAGGCCGACGACTGGCCGATGACAGCCGTCCGCGACCGTCTGCTGACGCTCCAATTTGGGAACGATTCTTGCAATGAGCCGGCCGTGGCAAGGCCCCGCTGACCCTAGAATTGGTGTTCACCCGACCGCGATGCTAGCCTTACAAGCTGGTGTCTGCTGTCGGCATCACCTGTCCTTGTGCTTCTGGAAACAGCCACGATGAATTGCCTGTCACGGATGTTTGCTCCTTTTCCTTCCATGCGTTCGGCAACGCTCTGCGGGGCCGTGCTGGTGGCCATGCTGGCGAGTCCCGCGCCAGTCCGGGCTGACGAGAGTGCCAAGAAAGAGTCGGTGGACTCCTTCAGCAAGTTGACGAAGGACGCCAAGCGGCACGACGGCCTGCTGCCGCTGTACCGCAAAGAAGACAAGCTTTACGCAGAGATTCCCCAGCGGCTCCTCGACAAGGAGTTCTTCATCACCATCTCGATCGCCCGGGGCATCGGCGACCGGTTCCTGCTCGGCGGCCTTAGCTGGGGCGATGGCGATGACTGGGTCTGGGCCTTCCACAAGGTCGATGACAAGTTGCAGGTGGTCCGCAAGAACGTTCGGTTCTTTGCCGACCGCGGCAGTCCCGAGGCAGCAGCCGTTTCCAACGCTTTTACCGATAGCATTCTCTACAGCATCCCGATTCTGGCCAAGACGCCCGCCGGCGGCCATTTGATTGACCTGGAAAAAATCTTTTTCGCCGACCTGCCCAAGATCTCAAATCAGCTCTCCGGCTTCTCATTTGCCAAGGATCGCTCCACCTGGGCCAGTGCCAAAGCCTTCGAAGACAACGTCGAGATCGAGGTGGCTGCCACCTATTCCTCAAGTGGCAAGACCGATCTCGACACGGTGCCCGACTCGCGGGCAGCCACGCTGACGATTCACTACTCGCTGAGCCTGCTCCCCCAGAACGACTACCATCCACGGCTGGCCGACCCGCGGGTCGGTTACTTTGTGACGGCGCTCAAGGACTTTTCACAGGGTGTCGATGACGACCGCTTCGTGCGGTACATCAACCGCTGGCAGTTGGAAAAGGCCGACCCCAAGGCCAAGGTCTCACCGCCGAAAAAGCCGATCGTCTTCTGGATTGAAAAGACCGTCCCGTACCGCTACCGGCAGCCGATCCGCGAGGGCATCGAGGCCTGGAATACCGCCTTTGAACAGGCCGGTTTCGCCTCGGCAATCGAGGTCCGGCAGCAGCCCGAGAAGACCGACTGGGACCCGGAGGACGTCAACTACAACACCTTCCGCTGGATCACCTCGGGCCGGAGCTTTGCCATGGGGCCGAGCCGGGTGAACCCTCGCACCGGCCAGATTCTTGATGCCGACATCATCTTCGACGCCGACTTCGTCAAGCACTGGCAGACCGAGTTCGAGACCTTCACGCCCGAGAGCATCGCCTGGCTGACTGGCGGCTTCGATCCAACCGGCATGCGGGGGATTAACCGTCAGGCAGCCGGCTGCGGCTGCGGCCATTGCAGCCTGTTTGCCGGCCACAGTTACCAGACCGCACTCGGTGTCACCGCGCTGGCGGCCACCGCCACGCCGGCGGTGTCTGAAAAGGAAAAGGAGAAGCTGGTCCGCGAAGGCCTGAAGCTGGTTGCCATGCATGAACTCGGCCACACCCTAGGCCTGCGACACAACTTCAAGGGCACGAGTCTCGCATCGCTGGCCGACATCAACGCCGCTGACGCCGGCAAGCGAAAACCCGCCACGACGAGTGTGATGGACTACATTCCGGTCAACATCGTGCCCAAGGGGCAACCCCAGGCCGCCTACTACCCGACGCAACTGGGTGTCTATGACCGCTGGGCGATTGAATACGGCTACACGCCGCTGACCGGCAGTCGTCCTGAGGATGAAAAGGAGGGCCTGGAAAAAATCGCCTCCCGCAGTGGCGAACCGCTGCTGGCCTTTGCCACCGACGAAGACACCGAGTCGGGCGACCCCGATCCACTCTCCAATCGCTATGACCTGGGCGACGACCCGGTGGCCTTTGCCAAGCAGCGGGCGGCACTGGTCCAGGAAGTGATTCCCCAGTTGGTCGAGCGGTTCACGGCAGACGACGCCGGTTATGAGCGGGTGCGGCAGGCCTTTGGCGTCTTGCTGGCCGCTCACGGTCAGGCCGCCTTCATCGCCTCACGGCTGATTGGTGGCCTACACGGCTCGCGAAGCCATCGGGACGACCCCGGGGCTCCGCCGCCATTCACTGTGGTCGAAGCCAAGCAGCAGCGGGAGGCCCTCGAACTCTTGGCAGAGCAGGTCTTCAGTGACAAGCCGTTCAGCTTTCCACCCGAATTCTACAACCAGCTGGTCTCGACCCGCTGGCTGCACTGGGGAGCCAAGCCGGTTGATCGGGAGGACTATCCGGTGCACGAAGTTGTACTGCTCTGGCAGCAACGGGTACTCGATCAGCTGTTGAACGCCCGGACCCTGACCCGGCTGGCCGACAGCGAACTAAAGCTGCCCGCCGACGAAGACGCCTTCACCGTGGCCGAATTGCTCGACCGGCTGACCCAGGCCGTGTTTGCCGAAGTGGGTGACCTTGCCGACGGCAGCTACACGGCCCGGAAGCCGGCCATTTCAAGCCTCCGCCGCAACCTCCAGCGGGCCACGCTCGGTGAGCTCGGCAGCCTGGCCCTCGGCCGGTCTGGCCATTCGCTGAAGATCAGCTCCAGCCCCCACGGCACCACGGTCAGCCACAGCAGCAGCCCGCCTCCAGATGCCCGAGCCCTGGCCGCCCTGCAGCTGCGGCGGCTGGCCAGCCGGATCGAAAAACTCCTCGGGCGGGCAGACGCGGAAGAGCCGAAGCTGGTGCTCGATGACCCGAGCCGAGCCCATTTGGAAGATCTGGCGGCCCGCATCGATTCGATTCTCGATGCCGACGTGATCACAACCCAGCCGTAGCAACGGCTCACGGCTCGTGCCAGCGGCTGGAGAGCGGACCTGATTCCTCGGCTCGACGGCTGAGCCGCCGGCACGGTATCGTGAGGGGGTTCAGGCGGAACCCTCTCACCCCCGCAGCCCAATGCCGCAGCCCCTGCAGATCCTGCTGATTTCCCCCGACTTGATGTCGACGAGCAAGTTGGCAGGGCTTACTCGCCAGGCTGACGGGCTGCTGGAGACGCTCCGCAGCCTTGAGGACACTCCCCGGGGCAGCCACTACGACGTTGTGCTGCTCGACGTGCAGGCCTTTGCCGACGACCCGGCAGTGGTCGTGGCCCGGGTGCTCAGCCTGCTCGACAGCCTGCCGGAGAAAAAGCCGCCGGCCCGGCTGATCGCCTTCGGCCCGCACGTACACAAGCAGCGGCTTGATGAAGCTGTCTCCGCCGGAGTTGATGAGGCGGTCAGCCGCGGTGAGCTCTTTGGGGCCTTCCCCGCCCTCATCCGCCGCTGGCTCGAGCCGGCGACCGAAGGCTAATCCTCTTCCGCTTAGGCCCCCGGCGGCTCGTCCAAAACGATCTCGTCGAGCTCGGTGGCATCGACGTCCTGACGCAGCAGCAGGTAGATGGCCGGGGCGATCGACCAGAAATACCCCCAGCCAAAGGCGGCCAGCACCGCCCGCAGGCCATCGGCCCAGAACTGCAGGGCCTGCACACCCCAGCGGGGGTCGGCTGCGCCCCGGACCACGGCCCCGATCACGTCAGCCGTGCGATCGTGCCCCATGCCAAAGCTGGTAGCCCAAAGGGCAAAGGTCAGTGTGGTGTCGGCAAAGAGGGCAGCGGCAAAGAAGGCGAGCACGGCCACACCACAGCTGATCAGGCTGTAGAAGGCGAAATGGATTGGCCGTTGGTAAAGGTAGGAAAAGGCAGTCGAAATTGCCTGAAAGCTGTCGCCTCGTTCAACCCCGACCGCCGAGACCATCAGCGGCCAGCCCGCAGCCAGCCCGATTGCCAGAATGGCCAGCACGACGGCGGCAAGCAACACCAGCGGCCAGATCGCGCCGGCCACCGCCAGCCCCCAATCAAGCCGCATCAGCAGACCGAGCAGAGCCCCCGGCACAGCCAGGGCCGCCAGCCCCAGAAAGACGAACGCAGCTGCATTGAAGGCGGCCGGCCACTTGCGGCTGCCAAAGGCGATTGCCTGCGACAGGCCCGGCAGTTCCTCATCGACCAGCCTCAGGGCCACGTGCCTGGTGATGGCGGTGGCAAAAATGGACCAAACCAGCAGAAACCAGGCCACCCGGGCAAAGCTGCCTAGAAATTCCGGCGTGGTCGCCAGAGGATTCCACGGGGTGGCCAACACCGCCAGCAGTTCAGACACCGGAGCCGGCGCTGCCTTAAGCCAGCCATAGGCCATCGGCAGGGCCACGCGGCTCGGGGTGGGCAACTGACCACTTGAACTGGTGCCGCAGCTGCCACAGGCGGCCTTGGGGGCCGGGTCGGCTGCCAGTGTTGCCGCCACCGTCGGCAGACCGACCGAATCGGCCAGTGAGAAGCCGGCCCAAGTTGCCAGGGACCCCAGAGTGGCCAACACCAACACCGTCGGCGCGAAGGCCATGCCGGCGGCCTTGAAGAGAATCCACCAAGAAAAGGCATCGCTCCAGACCACCTCGTGAACAACACGGCCGGCAGGGGAGGGCGGGGGAGAATCTGGCATGTGTGCAAACAGTCTTCAGCTGGAACGAGAAGCGTTAAGGATCAATGAAGATAGAAGGCGGTCAATCATTCACCACCAAGGGCAAGAAGAGCGCAATATGAGGCTCGGTTGGTTTTCGGCAAGGAAAATGAGCCTTTTTTCTGCTACTGAAAGGCCTCATCTCACCCACTCCTTCGTGCTCTTCGCGGCTCCGTGGTGCACTTCCGGCCGGCTTCTTACTTCTTGCTGGCCGAGAATACCAGACAGACGCCGCCCCCGAGGCATTCTCCCTGACAGGAGGATTTCACCGTGAGACTAGGGCCTCATCATGCCCCTCGGCCAATTCTTCGTCGTCTTCGACGCGGCCGACATGCGGCACGCTGTAGGATTCTTGAAGCCAGCGGCCGAGGTCGATCGTTTTGCAGCGATCGCTACAGAAGGGTGCGGTTGGCGTTGCCGGTCGTTCGGCAGTCGGTCGCAGAAACACGGGGGTATCACACACAGGACAGCGTGGCATCGTTTTCCTCCTGATTGAAAACGTGGCAAACCCGGGACAGGTGTATCCCATTGATCGAAAGTATACCGCTACGCAGGCAATCTGACGAACTGAGCCATCTCTCAGCTGTCGGATGCTCCCCCTGACTTTTTCTCAGCCGCCCCACCCCCCTCTTTTTTCCAACTCTCCGGCTTGGCACCGGGAGGCTTGTCGGCCGCCGCAGCCTTTTTGTACGAATCGCTGCGGTAGTCGGTCTGGTAGAACCCTGAGCCCTTGAACACGATTGCTCCGCCTGTGCCAATCAGCCGGCGGAGCTTTCGTTTCTTGCACTCGGGGCAGGTCTTCTTGGTCGAGTCGGTCATCGACTGAAACAGTTCAAAGGCATGCCCGCAGGCGTCGCAGACGTAGTCATAGGTTGGCATCGGAGTGGTGCCTTTGTCGTGTGTGGGTCCTTGCTTTCAACACCCGGACGGCACCCTGCCGCCGGCAAATCTTTCAATCCGCCGCTGCCACGATCACCTGCGCCGGCCGCACCACGCGTTCATGCAGCAGATACCCCTTGCTGGCCACCCCCATCACTGCGCCGGGGGAAGCATCGCCGGCAGGCTGCTGGGCGATTGCCTCATGAACAGCCGGATCGAAGGCGACGCCATCGGTGGCGATCGTCTTGCAGCCATGGCTTTCGAGTAGCTTCTCAATCTGCTGGGCCGTCATCCGGAAGCCGGCCCGCAGGCTTTCAAAATCGGCCGTCTTTTCACTCGCCTCGATCGCCCGCTCGATGTTGTCGAGCACCGGGAGAATGTCACGCAGCAGGTTGATCTCCGCATATCGCAGCAGATCCTGGTATTCCCGCTGACCCCGCTTACGGACATTCTCGATTTCGGCCTGGGCCCGCAGGAGCCGTTCCTCCGCGTCGCGCAGCCGCGACTCAGCCGTCGGCTCAGCAGGCCCTGCTGCTGCATCTTCAAGAGGCAGATCGTTCACGGGCGATTCGCTGCCTGCCTCATGGTCCCGATCGTTCGATTCATTCATTGTTTTCTCCTCCGCTGGAAGCCACGTTTTGCAGGAGCGATATCCCCGCCACCCCGCTGCTCTCTTATGCCAGTCAGGCTGATTCGTCCGGTTTCTCGCCCGTCGCCGACTCCGCCGTGAAGTATTCTGCGAGCCGGCTGAGAAAGCTGGATCGCTTGGGGCTGACCTCGGCCTGCTCTTCCTCGGCCAATTCTCGGAGCAATTCCTCGGCCCGCGTGGAGAGCTTCTTGGGCACCTCTACATGCACATGCACGTTGAGGTCGCCCACTCCCCGGCCCCGCACGTCGGGCATGCCGAGGCCGCGAACCCGGATGACATCGCCCGGCTGCGTGCCGCGGGGAATCTGGAGTGGCTTGGGCCCGTCAAGCGTCGGTGCCTCGACCATCGTCCCGAGGGCACACTGACTGAACGTGAGCGGTACCTCGCAGTGCAGTTCATGCCCTTCCCGTCGCAGGAAGGGATGTGACTCAATTTCAATGACGCAGTAACAGTCACCCGGAGGACCACCATTTCCACCCGGCTCGCCCTCGCCGGCCAGCCGCACCCGTACGTCGTTGTCAACGCCTGCCGGAATGGTCACCCGCCGTTCAATTGCCACCTCGGTCAGGCCCTGACCGGCGCAGTCGGGGCACTTTTCGCGAACCACCCGCCCGGCTCCTCGGCAAGCGGGACAGGTCGTCTGCAACCGGAAGACACCGGCCGCCTGAACCACCTGCCCCTGCCCGCCGCAATAATCGCAGGGTTGCGGCTTTGTCCCCGGTTTCGCGCCGCTGCCAGCACAGCTCCCACATTCTTCGTGACGACTGAACCGGACCGTCTTGGTTGCTCCCCGCGATGCTTCCAGCAGCGACAGTCGCGTCGTGCAAAACACATCCCGGCCCTTGCGAGCCCGGGCGGCCCGGCCTCTGCCTCCGAACACCCCACCCCCGAACAGATCACCAAAGGCCTCAAAGATGTCAGAAATGTCATTGAATTCGTGCTGGCCGCCCCCCCCCTGGAGCCCGGCATGCCCATACCGGTCGTACCGAGCCCGCAGATTCTCGTCGGAAAGCACCTCGAAGGCCCGAGCAGCTTCCTTGAACCGGCCGGCCGCCTCATCATCTCCCGGATTCTTGTCGGGATGGAAGCGAATCGCCAATTTCCGGTAGGCCTCGGTGATCTGGCCGGTACTCGCCCGCCGTTCGACTCCGAGCACTTCGTAGTAGCAACGCTGGTCGACCATCGGCTCAGTTCTCCCGGGCGTGGCTTGGCTGCGGTTGACAGCAGTGCCCCGCTTCCCGACATGGCCGTTTTCCTGTAGCGGCCGGTGCTCCGTAAACACCGACCGCCGGCGGGCCGACTTTTCGTGGCACCGCCGGCGGACAGGTTGAAATCGTCATGACAATGCCGTCCGATTCGTCAGCGGACCGAGCCTTCAATCCGCTGCTTCTTCGCATCCTCCTTGTCGAGGTTCGTCACCAACGCCTCGGTCGTCAGCAAGAGCCCGGAGATACTTGCGGCATTGGTCAATGCGACTCGCACGACCTTCACGGGATCGATAATGCCTGCCTTCACCATGTCGACGTATTCACCCTTGTTGGCATCGTAACCGGTCTGGATGTCCTTTTGAGACACCTCATCGGCCACCACACCACCGTCAATTCCTGCATTTTCAGCGATCTGCCGCAGTGGGGCTTCAAGGGCACCGAGGACAATATCGACCCCAATCTTCTCGTCCCCCTTGGCCTGCGAACGGGCCTTCTCCACCGCGTCGCGGCAGCGAATCAGGGCAACGCCGCCACCGGGTACGATCCCCTCTTCAACAGCCGCCCGGGTGGCATGCAGTGCGTCCTCAACCCGAGCCTTCTTCTGCTTCATCTCGGCCTCAGTTCCCGCACCAACCGACACGATTGCCACGCCACCGGTCAATTTGGCGAGCCGCTCCTGAAGTTTCTCGCGGTCGTACTCGCTCTCAGTCGCCTCCAACTGATTACGAATCTGCTGCACGCGGGCCTGAACATCTGCCGGTTTGCCGGCACCCTCAACGATTGTCGTCTCGCTCTTGTCGATCGAGATCGTCCGGGCCTTGCCGAGGTGGGAGAGTTCAACGTTCTCAAGCTTGATTCCCAGGTCCTCGCTGATCAGCGTACCGCCGGTGAGGGTGGCGATATCGCCGAGCATTGCCTTGCGACGATCGCCGAAGCCGGGAGCCTTGGCAGCGGCAATATTCAGCACCCCACGCAGTTTGTTCACGACAAGGGCCGTCAGGGCATCACCGTCGATGTCCTCGGCGATGATCAACAAGGGCTTGCCGGACTGGGCCACCTTCTCCAGCAACGGCACCAGATCCCGCAGACTCGAGATCTTCTTCTCATGAATGAGGATCAGTGCATCCTCAAGTTCACAGAGCATCTCCGCCGGCTTATTAATGAAGTAGGGCGAAATGTAGCCTTTATCAAACTGCATGCCATCGACGAACCGCACCGATGTCTCGGTGGTCTTGCCTTCTTCGACGGTGATCACGCCGTCCTTGCCGACCTTCTGCAGTGCCTCAGCCAGCAGATCACCAATGAAGCGGTCATTATTTGCGCTGATTGCGCCAACCTGGGCAACCTCCTCGGGCCGGCTGACCTGACGGGCAATCTCCATCAGGTGCTGTACCGCGGCAGCCACCGCCTTTTCGATGCCCCGACGGACAGCGGTTGGGTTACTGCCGGCCACAATATTGCGGATGCCCTCACGGAAAATCGCCCGCGCCAGCACGGTCGCAGTCGTGGTGCCGTCACCCGCCAGGTCGGAGGTTTTTGAGGCCACTTCGTTGACCAGTTTGGCTCCCATGTTCTCGAAGGCGTCTTCGAGATCGACCTCTTTGCTGACGGTCACTCCATCCTTGGTGACCGTGGGGCCGCCAAAGGCTTTGTCGATGATCACGTTCCGGCCGGTGGGGCCCATGGTGACCGCAACGGCGTCGGCCAGTTTTTCGACACCCTTGAGAAGTTTGCCGCGGGCGTTGTCATCGAACAGCAATTGCTTGGGCACGACTTGTCTCTCCTAAAAGTCAGACGAGCTGATGGGTCTTCATAAGTTGACGGGGTTGGCACCGACCGGAGGTCGGTTCTTCTACTTCATCACCTTCGCCAGGATGTCGGTCTCCCGCAGGATCTTCACATCGTGGCCGTCAACCTCGATGTCACTCCCGGAATATTTGCCATAAATCACTTCGTCACCAATGGCGACGGAGAGCGTGGCCCGCTGACCGTTCTCCAACAGCCGACCTGGGCCGAGGGCCACCACATGCCCGCGCTGTGGCTTCTCTTGGGCCGAATCGGGCAACACAATGCCACCGGCAGTCCGCTCCTCGGCCTCGACCGGCTCTACTACAACGCGATCGTCCAACGGATGAATCTTCAAGTTCTTCGCAGCCATTCGTCTCATGCTCCAGAAGTGGGTTCAACCAAATCCAAATTGGTTCGACGGCTGACGGCCACGCGGCCGTCCCGCCAGCCCGGGGACGCACCCCGGAACGTGTTCACATCATGCCCGGCATGCCGCCCATACCGCCCATGCCCGGCATGCCGCCCATACCGCCCATACCGCCCATGCCGTGGTCGTGGCCCTCGGCGGCCGGTTCCTCTTCCTTGGGAATCTCGGTAATGAGCGAGTCGGTTGTCAGGAGCAAGGCAGCAACGCTGGCAGCATTCTGCAGGGCCGTACGGACGACCTTGGCCGGGTCGATCACACCAGCACTGACAAGATCGCAGTACTCGCCCTTGTCGGCGTCATAGCCATCGTTTTTGCCCTTCAGCTGCCGGACCCGATTGACCACTACAGAGCCGTCGAGGCCGGCGTTATCGGCAATTGCCTCAAGCGGATAGTGCAATGCGTTTTTGACGATCGTCGCGCCGAGCTTCTCGTCACCCTTGAGATCAAGCTTCTCAATCGCCTTTTCACCCCGCAGCAGGGCGACGCCACCGCCGGGTACGACACCCTCAGCCAGGGCCGCCTGGGTCGCGCTCTTGGCATCCTCGATGAGTGCCTTCCGCTCCTTCATCTCGGTCTCGGTGGCAGCACCGACATTGATTTCGGCCACCCCGCCGGCGATTTTGGCGAGCCGCTCCTGCAGTTTCTCCCGGTCGTAATCGCTGGTTGTGTTTTCGATCTCCGCCCGAATCTGGGCGGCCCGACCGTCGATCGCCTGCTTGGTACCAGCACCGCTGACGATGGTGGTGTTCTCCGCCGCGATAATCACCTTCTTAGCCCGGCCGAGGTCACTCAGTTTGACGGCATCGAGGGCAATGCCCAGGTCTTTGAAGATCGCCTGACCGCCGGTCAGCACCGCAATGTCTCCGAGCATCGCCTTACGACGATCGCCGTAACCGGGCGCCTTGACCGCAACAGCCTGAACAATGCCCCGCAGTTTGTTGACGACCAGGGTCGCCAAGGCCTCGCCGTCGACATCCTCGGCAATGATCAACAACGGCTTGCCCGCCTTGCTGATCGCCTCGAGCAATGGCACAAGAGTCTTCGCACTCGAGATCTTCTCCTCAAAGAGGAGAATGTAGGGACCCTCAAGCTCACAAAGCTGGGCATCGGCGTCGGTGACGAAATGCGGCGACAGATAGCCGCGGTCGAACTGCATGCCCTCAACGACGTCAACGAAGGTCTCTGACTGCTTGCCCTCTTCAACAGTGATGACGCCGTCCTTACCAACCTTGAGGAAAGCCTCGGACAACACGTTGCCAATTGTCGGGTCGTTGTTCCCGGCGATGGTGGCAATTTGAATGAGTTCCTTCTTGCTCTTCTCGTTGATTGGCGTGGCCATTGCCAGCACCGACTGCGAAACCGCTTCGACCGCCTTGTGAATCCCGCGGCCCAACGCCATGGCGTCAGCTCCAGCGGCAATCATCTTCAGTCCTTCGCGGAAGATCGCCTCCGAGAGAACTGTGGCGGTGGTGGTGCCGTCGCCCGCCACATCGTTGGTTTTACTGGCAGCCTCTTTGACCAACTGGGCGCCGAGATTCTCAAACGCGTCCTCGAGTTCGATATCCTCGGCGACGGTGACACCGTCCTTGGTCACCTTGGGCGATCCCCAGCCCTTGTCGAGCACCGCATTGCGGCCCCGAGGGCCGAGCGTGCTTTTCACGGCCCGGGCGAGCTTGGAAACACCTGCCAGCAGCGGCTGGCGGGCCTCATCCTCGAACACCATTTGTTTTGCCACTAGAAGCTCCTTCGGAAGGTGTGTTGAACGGACCTCGCGTTCGCGGCCCGGCTGAATCTGGCAGCCGGCATGTTCGTTGCGGTGCAGGGATGCAACCGCCGTGCCGGAACCAGTTCCCACTGAGAAAATTTTGCTCAGTCCTACAAATAACGGCCCAGCGGGCATCCTGTCCGCGACAGTCGCCGTCGGCCGGCCGCCTGCCAACTCGGCCACGTGCCGTTTTGGCAGGAGGCGGTCGGCATGAGCGGGGTTAGTGGCTGCGGGGAGCCCAGTCGATTTCGCCCTCAAGTCCCCGGCAGAAGGCGGCCAGCAGGTCGGCTGTCTGGTCGGCATCCTCCAGCGATATGGTCTCAACGGCCGAGTGCATGTAGCGGTTGGCGACGCTGACCAGACCGGTGGCGACCCCGCCGCGGGTGACCTGCAAAGCGTTGGCGTCGGTCGGCGTTGCCCGGCCAAAGGCGGATAGCTGGATCGGGATGTTGTTGGCTTTCCCCGCCTGCAGCAGCCGCTCGACCACCTGCGGGTGCATGTTCGGCCCCCGGTAGACAACTGGCCCCTTGCCGAGGCCAATGTCACCCTCTGTCTTCTTGTCGATCGTCGGGCAGTCGGTCGCATGGGTAACGTCGACCGCGATCGCCACATCGGGATCGACCCGGTGGCAGCTCGTCTTGGCCCCCCGCAGGCCAATCTCCTCCTGGACGGTCGAGGCCACCGCGAGGGCACAGGGGAGAGGGCCGGCCGCAACCGCCCGCCGGAAGGCCTCCAGTACCACCCACAGGCCGATCTTGTCGTCCATTGCCACCGAGGCGGCCAGGCCATTCCGCAGCGGCTGGTACTTCAGCTCAAAGGTGACCGAGTCACCAATCCGAACGACGCTCTCGGCATCGGCCTTGTCCTTGGCTCCGATGTCGATCCAGAGGTCCTTCATTTTCGGGACCGTCTTCCGCTCCTCCTCTGACAGCAAATGGATCGGTTTCCGGCTCATCACCCCGGTGATTCCCCCAGAGCTCGTCCAGATCACCACGCGGGTGCCAATGAGCTGCATCGGATCCCAGCCACCGATCGGCTGGACCGAGATGTAGCCATCAGCATCGATGTGCTGCACGATCAGGCCGATCTGGTCGCAGTGGCCCGCGAGGAACATCCGCGTTTTGCCCCCCGGGTTTGCCGTGCCGATGACGTTGCCGTGGGAGTCGGTTTCGACCGTCTCAGCACACCCACTCAGGTACTCCCGCACCAGATTCTGAACCGGCTCTTCGTAGCCCGACGCGCTGGGGGTTTCGAGGATTTTGACGAGAAATTCATGGGCGGCGGCATCCACGGGCGGCTCCTGCAAACGGTAGTGGGGGCGGAAGGAACTGAACCGCCCGCCAGAATAGCAGACGTCCCCGAGATCGGCCGCCGGCCCGTTCCCGGCGGTGGCCATGCAGCTCGCTTCCGACGATCGGCCAGCCTGAGTAGGATCGGCGGATCGGAATACGGCAGCCAAGGAATGCGGAGCGGGTGATGAGCGAACCAGTACGGGTCGGTGTGGTCGGCATGGGGACGGTCGGATCGGGTGTGGTCCGCGTCCTCAGCCAATCCGCCGACCACATCGCCCGGCAGGCGGGTCGGCCAATCGTGGTTGAGCAGGTGGTTGTTGGCGATACAGGCAAGCCCCGCGGTGTGCCTGTGCCGGGAAATCCGATTTCGGCAGACCTCGCGACCGTGAGCGACAACCCGGCCATTTCGGTGGCCGCCATGCTCGTTGGCGGCCTCGAGCCGGCCCGGTCGATCACGCTTGAGCTGCTCCGCAAGGGCAAGGATGTTGTGACCGCCAACAAAGCGCTGCTGGCCGAGCACGGCCCCGAACTCTTCGGGGTGGCCCGCGAGATGGGCCGGTCGATTGCCTTCGAGGCCGCCGTCGCCGGTGGCATCCCAATCGTTGCCGCCATCGCCGAATGCCTTGCCGCTAATCGGATCGAATCGATTCGCGGCATCCTCAATGGCACCAGCAACTTCATCCTCACCCGCATGGAGGAGGACGGCAGCGACTATGCCGAGGTACTCGCCCTCGCCCAGGCTGAGGGCTACGCCGAAGCCGATCCGGCGATGGATGTCGATGGCACCGACGCCACTCAGAAGCTGGCGATTCTGGCCCACCTTGCCTTTGGAGTCTGGGTGCCATGGGGCCAGATTCCCCGCGTGGGGCTCGAGACGATCGATCAGGAGTTGCTCCGGTTTGCCGATGAGCTGGGCTATCGGATCCGGGTGGTGGCCGATGCCAGCCGGGCTGACCGGACCCTGGCCATGAGGGTCGGGCCAACGCTGGTTCGCAAGGGGACGCCGCTGGCCGAGACCCGGGGGGCTTTCAATGCCGTCAGCGTGGTCGGCGACGCGGTCGGGCCGATGTTTTTCCATGGCCTCGGCGCGGGGCAGATGCCGACCGCATCGGCCGTGGTTGCCGACATCATCGACACCGTCGTTGGCAGGGCCGCCATCACCTTCCAGACAACCGGCATGCTGGAAGCCGACCCGCCGGCGGCCCCCCTCGCCGGCGGCGGCAGCAGCCGGTATCTGCTGCGGTTGCAAGTGACCGACAGGCCGGGGGTCATGGCCGATCTCACCAGTGTCCTCGGAAGCGAGGGGATCTCAATCGCCTCGGTGATCCAGCATCAGACCGCAGCCGGCTCAACGGCGGTACCGCTGGTCATCATGACCCACACCTGTGAAGCGGCAGCGATTGCCCGGGCGGTCGCCGCCCTCGACCGCCAGGCGGCCGTGCAGGCGGCAACCAGCTGCCTGCCAGTGCTCGACGACTGATCCCGCAGCGACCATTCGGCCGTCAACCCAGCCAAGGCCCCAGTCCCTATGAAATATCTCGTTATTATTCCCGACGGCGCGGCAGATGAGCCGCAGGAGTCGCTCGGTGGCCGCACGCCACTGTCCGCCGCGGTGACGCCCGCACTCGACGCCCTGGCCAGCCGGGGCGTCGTTGGCCAGACGAACCACGTACCCGACAGCCTCAATCCGGGCTCCGAGGTGGCCTGCATGAGCCTGCTCGGCTACGACCCGCTGGCCTGCTTCACCGGCCGGGCTCCGCTGGAAGCGGCGGCGAAGGGCATCACCCTCGGCCCGGACGACTGGGCGGTGCGGTGCAACCTCGTCACCATCAACGCTGGTGCGGAAGGACCGGTGATGACCGACTTCACCGCCGACCACATTGGGACCGACGAGGCTGCGGCCCTGCTGGCCGCCTGCCAGGCCGGGTTGGTTCGGGACTTTCCCGACTGGGCTGGCTGGGAGTTCGCCACCGGTGTCAGCTACCGCAATCTGCTGCTCTACCGGGCCAGTACCGACCGCGCGGCACCGCTGGGGGCCGACCTGCGAACCACCGCCCCGCACGACAGAGTCGGCCAGCCGGTTGCCGACGCCTTTCCCCGCGGCACCGGCAGCCGGCTGCTGACCGAGATCATGGCCACCAGCGAGACCTGGCTGGCCGACCATCCCGTTAATACAGCCCGACGCGCGGCGGGCAAGGGGGTGGCGACTCATCTCTGGCTCTGGGGGGCTGGCGGCCGGCCAGCCTTGGTCCCCTTCGCACAGCAGTACGGCGTGAGCGGCCGGATGATCACCGCGGTCGACCTGCTGCGGGGCCTGGCCAATCTGGCCGGCTGGACCTGCCGCGAGGTGGACGGCGCTACCGGCTACCTCGACACCGACTACGCCGCCAAAGGCCGGGCGGCCATTGAGGAGTTCGCCCACGCCGACCTGGTCTGCGTTCACATCGAGGCTCCCGACGAGGCCGGCCACGAAGGGAACGCCGCCGCCAAGGTCAAGGCGATCGAGGAGATCGACCAGCACATTGTCGGTCCGGTCGTTGGCCATTTGAACGAGCAGGCGGCAGCGGGTGAACCCTTCCGGGTGCTCGTCTGCCCCGACCATCCCACATTCTTGTCCACCCGCATGCACTCGCGAGGCCGGGTGCCGTTCGTTGCGGCCGGTGCAGGCCTCACCAGCTCCGGACAGCAGGCCTACGACGAGGTGGCAGCTGAGGCAGGTCCGCTGGTCGAACCCGGCTGGCAGCTGATGGGCCGCTTCATTGCCGGCACGCTTTGAGAGAGGAAACAGACCAGCCCATGGCCCGCGTTGTCCAGAAGTTTGGCGGCACCAGCGTTGCCGACCCGCAGAAGATCATGGCTGCAGCCCGCAAGGCGGCCGTCCGCCACGCCGCCGGCGACGAGGTGGTGGTGGTGGTCAGCGCGATGGGTAAGCAGACAGACACGCTGGTCGACCTGGCTCGGCAGATCACCGACTCACCCAGTGCCCGCGAGATGGACATGCTGCTCTCCACCGGCGAGCAGGTGAGTGTGTCGCTGTTCGCGATGGCATTGCAGCAGTTGGGCCACAAGGCAGTGAGTCTCACGGGCGGCCAAATTGGCATCCGCACCGACTCCAGTCACACGCGGGCCCGGATCCGGTCGATCTCCACCGACCACGTCAACCGGCTCCTCGCCGACGGGGCGATTGTGATCGCCGCCGGCTTCCAGGGGTTCGATCAGGACGGCAACATCACCACGCTTGGCCGGGGCGGTTCCGACACCACTGCCGTGGCGCTCGCCGCCGTGCTCGAGGCGGACTGCTGTGAGATTTACACCGACGTTGATGGTATCTACACGACCGACCCGCGGATCCTGCCCAAGGCCAGCAGGCTCGACTCGATCAGCCACGACGAAATGCTCGAACTGGCCAGCCTCGGGGCTGGGGTGATGCACTCCCGATCGATCGAGTTCGCCAAAAAATTTGGGGTGCCGGTGGTGGTGCGGTCGAGTTTTGCCGAGGGCCCCGGCACCGCGATCGTGCCAGCCGATCGGGCGGTGGCCCGGCCCGTCAGCGGTGTGGCCCTGGCCGGAAACGAGGCCCGCGTCACCCTGGCTGGCGTGCCTGATCAGCCGGGCTCAAGCCACCGCCTCTTCTCGCGGCTGGCAGCCGCGGGCATCGCAGTCGACATGATCATCCAGAACGCGGGGCAGGGGGGGACCGCCGAAATTTCCTTCACCGTCCAAGAGGATGACCTGGAGGCGGCGCTCACGATTACCGCTGAGGTCTCGGCTGAACTCGGGGCCGGCCGCCTGACCCATGATCGCAGCCTCGCCAAGGTCTCGGTCGTCGGGCTCGGCATGGCCACGGCCGAGGGCGTTGCCGGCCGGCTGTTCGCCGCCGTTTCTACCGCCGGCATCAACGTGCAGATGATCACCACCAGTGAAATCAAGATTTCGGTGCTGGTCAGCCGTGCCGACGCGACCCGCGCCGTTGCCGCCGCCCACCAGGCGTTCGGGCTCGAGGCTGCCGACGGTCACCTGGCTCAGGCCACCCTGCCGCCGATGACCAAGTCGGACCCGCTGGAGGTGGTCAGGCGGCTGGAGGGGATGGAAGACCTAGCCATCGAGGGCTGCCAGCTTGACGCCTCCCAGGCATTGATCACCTTCACCGACCTGCCAGACACCCCCGGCGTGGCGGCTGACGTCTTCGCCGAGGTCGGCCAGGCGGGCCTGTTCGTTGATATGATCGTGCAGAGTTTTCCACGGGAAGGCCGGGCTGAGATCTCCTTCACCGTGCCGGCCGCCGACCGCGAGCGGGCCGTGGCGGTGGCTGCGGCGATCGCTGCGGCTCGGGGAGCACGGGTCACCGATGTGCCGCATGTGGCCAAGCTCTCAATTACCGGCGTCGGCATCCGCAGCCATGCTGGGGTGGCCGACCGGCTCTTTGCGCCGCTGGCTGAGGCGGGCGTGAACATCGACCTGGTCAGTACCAGCGAAGTCCGGGTCAACGTGATCGTGGCGGCTGCGGCCGGCGAGCGGTCGCTGGCCTTGCTGCGGCAGGCCTTCGGGCTGGACTGATTCGCGGCGAAAACTCGAACCCTCCGCGGAAAATTCCTCACTGGCCCTTGCCCGTGAATGCGGGCGATCCACAGTCACTTAGGCAGTGCCCGAAAACGCCGGCGGTTCTTGGGGGTGCCGATCGCTGCCCTCTG
>Ga0209986_10000600_pt1 | contig 35218 bp, 31 predicted proteins | sample BlataG_FD_183168 | JGI IMG/M metagenome (GOLD analysis project Ga0209986, IMG submission 183168) | Deep subsurface microbial communities from Black Sea to uncover new lineages of life (NeLLi) - Black_00105 metaG (SPAdes) (version 2) | ecosystem: Environmental > Aquatic > Marine > Oceanic >...
CCACCACCATCATCCTTGCTACAATCCACTCCCAGCACCACCCCACTATGTCCCCCCTCCCCCTCCCCACCATCACCACCTCCTTGCTTTTCTTTCCCTCTCAATATCCCAACCAACTCAGTTGTATGCAGATCCCATATATATACATGATGATCTTCACTCCCGCTCACAATAAACTGCCCCCCTCCCCCTCCCCTTCCTCCTCCTCCTCCTCCTCCTCTCTTCTTACCACCACCACCACCATGACTCGGTATCCAATGCGGGTTGATGAGGAATGTCGAACATACATGGTACTCAGTAGCAGTGTGCCCTTTGTACATCTTCTTCACCTTGGCTCTTTCTATGTCCCATAATTGTATACTTGCCTCATCAAACTCACCTCCTCCTCTTTCTCCTTCTCCATTCAATCCATTGATGGACCCCAGACAGGACATCAATGCATATTTATTATTATTAGGAGAGAATTTAATGCTAGACACAGCAGGAAGACCCTCTGGAATGAGACTTCTCAGACACCGTCCACTGTCACTAGCCCAAATACGACACATGCCGTCGGTTGAGCAGCTAGCTATCAACGGGGTGTCTTCATAATCGTTAGAAAAGTCTACTGATGTGATGGGGTCTGAATGAGCTGGTATATGCTTGATGGGGGTGCCGTTGGCTACATCCCAGAGGATTACTGTCTCGTCGAATGAAGCAGAGGCGAGGAGGGTACCAGCGGCGTTGAATGCGCAGGAAAAGACGGTGTGGGTGTGGCCTCGGTTTGAGGGGGACAAGGTGTTATGGAAGGGTTTTTTGGATCTGAGGTCCCAGATTTTGAGGGACTTGTCGTCGCTGGCAGTGGCTAGGAGGAAGGGTTGGGTGGGGGACCAGGCGACATCGTTTATGCCGGCAGAGTGGTGATGGGACGGTGATTGAGAAAATGGGGTGATTATTTCCAAGCCTTGTTGCAGGTCCCATATTTTGAGGGTTTTATCTGCAGAGACGCTAGCTAGTTGGTGGTGTTGAGGGGATGGGTTGATTTTGCAACTGGTTACCGCATGGATGTGGCCATTGAGGGTGTGTTGGATAGAATAGGCGGAGATGGTGGGGATGTCGGTGCAGGGACGGAAGGATGAATCGGTTGGTCTAGCGGCCACATGAGATGCATCTATCATCATTGTGTCCACCATGATTGCTACAATTGCTACTGTTGGTGAGAATCACGCTACTACATATATATTGTTGAGATTTTGATTGAATGAATCTATCGTTGTTGGGGAGAAACTTTAGGTCTGGATGGAACATAACATAAGCTTATTCAGACAAATAATTTAAGTATCATACAGACTGAAAATTCAAGGCTTGTGGCTCGTCCTAGGAGGAATTTAAACATATCCCTCATGATGATCATCATTTTCAAAAGTCAATGGGGGCCTTTTTTGAAGACTAAAAAGAACTCACAATGTCCCATTTTGATCAACAGCGACATATGTACCATTATGATGATCATATCACTTCGACTAATATAGATACACGGCCACCTTGTCTCATTAAAAGAACTGATCAAAATGGATGGAGATGAAATAGAGCACCATACCTGCTCCCTTTCCCATGTCGAGGAAGCTCAAGAACTACAAGATATTGTCAAATCAATCATATCAAACTCAACAGAGGTGTCACCATTCCATGTCTCGAGATTCAGTCAGATCATCTCCAAATACACTGAGCAATCTCAGCTGCTCGACCCTTTACTAGAACAACTGGTATCCCCCTTGGCTCTCGTACTCGTCGATATCAGCTCATCCCCCACTTCACATGCAGCGGAGAACATCGCTAAAGCTGCTCCCATTGGTCGCCTTCTATGGCAGCTCGGCATCGTCAGGGGCCCCAAGATCATCCTCCGCTTCTTCCCCAACGATGCTGCTTGTCTAGAACCTGCCATCTCTATGCTACAGTCAATAGACGATCATTATAACATCAATAATAACGAAAATATTAATGAAAGCAGACCTTGGGAATTGCAATGGGTATTGTTGCTCTGGTTGTGCATGCTCGTTCTCATCCCTTTTGACCTCTCCCTTGTCGACTCCAACATGACCACTACCACTGGCTATCCATCAATAGTAAAACAACTCTTAGATCTCTGCAAACGTCACCTTGCATTACCAGGAAGTACAAGGGAAATGGCAGCTGGTGTTATTGGTCGTTTGCTCAGCAGGCATGACATGGTACAAGCATTGACAGAGTTTCAACAATGGGGCTCCACCATCTTGTCTCACTTTGACACCGCTACTACTATTACCACTTCTACTACTAATAATAATAATAACTGTAGTAATACATCAGATATAGAACAAACTAATAGTTATGAATACAACCCTTCTAATGCAGTATTCATAGTTCCAGGAATAATGCTGGCTTTTGCTACATTGTTTGATCTAGGAAAAAGGGACTTGTTGCTCCCTGCTGCAGTCAACATCTTCCCAAGGGCTGCTGACCTCATCCTTCAAGCTAACAGTATTAAGAGTAATAGTATGGCTAGTAGGAATGCTTTATCCAGAAAACTAGCTGTTAAAGTAGTTCAAAGGATAGGACTGGTGTTTCTAAGGCCAAGAGTTGCTGCTTGGAGATACATAAAGGGACAGAAAATCCTGAATGTAGCTGCAGGTAGTAGAAGTGATGGTAGGAAAGGTAGTAGCAATGAACAAGAAGGCGAGGGTGATGGGGATGAGGAAGGAGCTTTAGAAGACCTAGCACAGCATGCACAGCATATAGAAGGAGTTATAGAAGCCCTCCTCACCGGCCTTGCTGACAAGGATACCATCGTCAGGTGGTCTGCCGCCAAGGGCCTGGGACGAGTGACGGGACGACTGCCCAAAGACTTTGCAGACGACGTAGTAGCATCAATTCTAGAGGAATTCTTCACTCCGGCTACTTCTGATACGTCCTGGCATGGTGGATGCTTGGCTATTGCTGAACTTGCTCGAAGAGGGCTGCTCCTACCCGGTAGATTGAGCCCAGAAGTGGTCCCTATCTTGGAGAGATCTTTAGAATATGATGTCAGAAGGGGTCACAGTAGTGTAGGAGCTCATGTCAGAGATGCAGCTGCATATGTCTGTTGGGCTCTAGCAAGAGCCTACACACCAGACACACTCCAAGATGCAGCATTGAAGCTGGCACCTGCTCTTATAACCCTTGCACTGTACGACAAGGAGGTGAATTGCAGGAGAGCAGCAGCTGCTGCTTTCCAGGAATGTGCAGGAAGGTTGGGAAACTTCCCGCATGGAATTGAAATCCTGACATGTGCTGATTACTTCACCGTCAGCGTTAGAGCTCAGGCCTACTTGGTAGTTGGCCCTCAAGTTGCTGCTTTTGGAGGGGAGGGGTACCTTGAAGTGATGGCATGGCATTTGGCGAGGAATAAATCAAGACACTGGGAGAAGGGGGTGAGAGAACTTGCTGCGCGAGGACTAGCTTCTTTGGTGAATCTTCACCCTGGGTTTATTTCACAGGAAATAATACCATACTTGCTTCCATTGTGTATGGATGGTTCCATTGAAGTGAGACATGGGGCTGTTGCAGCTATTGCAGAGCTGTTGCCTGCTATTCAGGCAGCTGGAGATCCTAGCAATATACTACGATTGAATGTTTGTAGTAATAGTGATGAAGTTTCCAACCAAATAGGAAGTATCATTCCTAGATTGCATCAAGAGAAGCTGACCAAAGGTAAAGGGGGAGAAATACTAAAGAGTGCACTGTGTCGGCTGGTTGAAACAACATGTTTGGTGGGAGTTGAGCTCACACCGAGTCAACGTCAATGCATCTACAGGGAGACAATACTGGATTGTCTTCGTCATTCTTCTCCTGATATTCAACAAGCAGCAGCTGCAGCTTTGTCTACTTTTAGTAATAGATACTGTAGTCAACCAACTGAAGAGAATCTGGACAAGACACAACGGCTATTTACTGTAGAGCTGCTGAATGCAACAAATGTATCTGCAGCAACACAGCGAGGAGCAGCATTGGCCCTGGGTTCTATTCCTGTGTCACTACTCTCCAAAGTGAAGCAGCCGGTTGTGTCGGTACTGGCAATGGTAGCTGTCTCTGGAGCAAAACGAACTGCACCTCATACCACTGATAGTAGTGGTCTGGTGGTTGATGATGTAGAGACTAGAGTGAATGCTATTCATTCATTATGCAAAGTGACTTCTGCTCTTGTTCATAGATCTACAGATGCACATACTGACAATGATGATGATGTTGATAATGGTAAAGAGATACTGCTGTGTGTTAGAGTAGCGATAGATGTCCTCACTGAAGCACTGCATGACTATTCTTCGGATAACAGAGGAGACGTAGGCAGTTGGGTGAGAGAAGCAGCAATGACCGGATTGCCTCAGTTACTAGCAATGATGATCAAAATGAAGAAGGAGATGCAACAAGATACCGATACTGAAGATGAAGAGGATGATGAAAAATTGTGGTGTGGGTGCTTGATAGGCCTCCTGAAACAGGCAGTTGAAAGACTCGGTCGGTTGAGAAGTAGAGCAATGAGCTGTATTCAAGATATAATGCACCTTGATGTTGACGACAGCGGCAATCGTAACCATAGCTGTATGTATCCTCTGTATAACGCAGTTTCCCTTGCATTGCAACCCTACTACCAAACACGTCAACCAGCTGGTGTTGATAATAATAATAATAATAGCAACAATAATGCAGGGATAGTGGATATTGAGTCGTTAAGTGCACTGCCCAGTGTTGCCAGACTGTTGTGCTACTCCGAGTTGCAAGAGCCTCTTTTGGAAGGGTTGGCATGTAGCATAGGTGGGCTAGATGCGTCACTGGCCAAGGCAGCCAGTGATGCATTAGTAGAGGGTATTGGTAGCCTTGTAGGAAGAGATCACGATGGTGATGATGATGATGATGGTAATCTGCTGCTGTCCACAGTGGCTACCTCGTATATTAATGTATGGAAGAAATGGAGCAAATCGACCAGAATGGCAACTCCTCTCCTCATCACTGCTGATGTCCTAGTATCTAAAACTGCTCTGAATACATTAACACCGCCTCACCATAGTTTCTTGACAGACATACTATCTTGTGCAGCTGTAGAATGCAGTAAATGCAGCGACATAGCTAGACTAAAGGCCGGCGCGAGCTTGTTTTCCCAGTTAGTAGCAGGGTTGGATACTCCTGTCGTGCACGCTGAGGCAACGAGATGTTTACTGATGTTGTTGGGGAATAGGTTTCCTAAGATAAGGAGGTATGCAGCAGAGCAGTTGTATACTGCTTTATTGATAGTAGGAGATGCTGAGAGTGAGGTACAGATGGGGGAAGAGGAATTTATGTGTGTTCAGGAGGTGTTGTCGGACGTAGCTTGGGATGGTGGGATGGTCGAGGTGAGAGAAGCTAGGTCAAGGTTGTTTGGATTGTTTAAGATTGTGGAGCCTGTGAGGAAGAGTGTGGAGGTAGAGGGAGGAGGGGAGGTGAAGAAGGTAGGAGGGGAGGGGGAGTCCTATCAAGGGCTGATTGATAGGGTGGCTCGTGATATGTGAGGGACGTGATATGTGGGCGTTCTTCTCTCTCTCTCTCTCTCTCTCTCTCTCTCTCTCTCTCTCTCTCTCTCTCTCTCTCTCTCTCTCTCTCTCTCTCTCTCTCTCTCTCTCTGGCGAAATGTATAAAGGCTGTTGGATTGGATTGCTAGAATAAAATAGTGTAAAGACATAATCATGGGTTGTTGAGCTTAAGATTTGAGCTTGTTGCTTCTAATAGAGGAGTATTTTGCAAGAGTCTGGAAAAGTGATCGAGAGATTCCATGAGTTCTCTACCATTCTCGGTAGTCTTCGTCGGTGCCTCAACTCCAATCCCTGGCACATCATTTCAGCAGATTGATGCCACTCATTGGGCAAGTAACATTACTCTTCGCCTCCATCTTTTTTGTCGAATCATCCAGACATCCTCATCCCCGTCTTCCCCTACCCTTCACACACAGGTCCTTGACGTCGCTCCATTAGCCGGTGCATCCATCATCAACCTCAAAGAAGTAGCCTTCTTCCTCCTACAACCAAACTCCCTCCCTCCGGATACAGCATTATCCCTTTACGTGTCGAACAATGGTACAGATTGGTCCTTTAGAGGCTTCATTTCCAACACCCATCCCTCTGAAGTTTCACCTCTCTCTTGGCCTCCACATTGGACCCAACCCTCCACCACATTACCATCATCCTTAGATACTACTACTACTAATAGTAATGATATGTCTCATCCACAGATAGGTATAATATTAGAACCTCTAGCCCACGCTTCCTCCCTTCAAAGCAGTAAAATAGGTGCAAGAGAAGACTTTGCTAAAAGAGTAGGACTGGATTTGTTCAATTTTATGCAGAGTTTTGGTGGTGTTCAGAATGTAGGGGGGGATCATCTGTTGGTTCCTACCAATGTGTTGGATTCTTGGTTTAGGAGGTTGTCTAATAAATTGGAGAGAGATCCTGATTTCTTGACAAGAAGTAAAGAACTTGTTTAGAGTAAATGAAAATGAGAATGAATCCATGGATGTAATATATTGGGTCACAGTATTACCAGCCTCTCACTGGAAAATAGAAGACACTATAACTTGATATAAGTATACTATTACAGTGAGTCAGAACAAGAACAACATTGTTTCTTTCTTTCTTCTCTTAAACAGTAACTCCAGCATCAGCCAACAGTTTATTCAATTGCCCACTACTCTTTGCGGCCATGGTGTCATCACACCCACCAACATGCACATTACCAATAAACACCTGAGGAACAGTTCTTTTACCAGTAACCTCTATTAAAGCTGCATGCACTGCATCTCCATCTTCAAGTTGGTCTAGTTCGACAACTTTGGTTGGGATGTTGAGTTGGGAGAAGAGTGATTTCACTTGGGAGCAGTAGGGGCAATAAGTTTTGGAATAGATCATTACTTGGTTGCCTAGATTCTTTTGTTTAATCATTTGGACCATGTCCGAGGATGAGGATGCTTTGATTGATACATTTCTACTAGTCGATCTTTTCGCGGTGGTAGGTTGGACACCTGTATAGAGGAGGAGGAAGTGGGTGAGTTGTTGTGATGTGTGGTGAGGGAGGGTCGGGGAGATGGGGTTTTGGACTAATGAGCTGTACCTGCGGTTCTGGTGAATGAAAATGGCATCAAGCGTGATGTTGATGCCATTTGAGAGCAATGCAGACGGGATGCCTGTCTGCACAAGGGCATTTTTGTAGCAAAGCTGGAGAAAGCAACAAGTGTCATTGTCTACTATGTGCTAGGCTGATCTATGGTGAGAAGAGAGTTTCAACGATTTGACGTTGCTTAAAACTAACATAAATTTAAATGTGTGCCTGCAAATTGATACCACCAGCGAAAATAAGCTTTGCATTGTCCAGAAAATCTAAACCTCCAGTGGTTGCTGTAGGCGCTCAAAACACAAGGAGGAACAATGTGCTCTGTATAACTTGTCATTTCAACCATAATTGTTTCTGTCGCAATATTAACAGTAGGATAAACGTCTTCAAAGCGATTATTTGATTGGGGAACGCCTTTAAAATCGTTAATTATGGGATCTCGACATGGAGATTCGTTGGGTTCTCTACTCCAAGGACTAGATGGAATCGATACAAGAGCATTCTCTAAACCCAAGACATTAGCTGGAATGAAGAGCAGCAAACCAAGCCGAGGGATGCAAGTAGAAGCAACATCTGTAGGACTTGGGACGAAAGAACAACCGGTGATCTCTACTCCTTCCACATCAAATTCACCGTCAATCAGTCCATCCAAACCCACTCCTACTATATTAGAACCATCTAGCACCAATAACTCCGACGCTTTCACCAACGTGTCATCCACCGCTGCACACAACCCCACCGCTCCTTCTTCACAACACTCCACAGACGCCTTTGCAGACTCCCTCTTCACCACTTCTACAGCACATCCTCCATCAGCATCATCAAAACAACATCCAGATGATATTTTTGGTACTATTGAAGGAGGAGCTTCAACCACTGACATTGTAGATGCTTTCGACTTATTCGGTGGCCTCCCTCCTCCTCAACCAACTACAATCACCAATAATAATAACAATAATAATAACAATAATAACAATAATAATGGTAGCAGTATTGGAGGAGACTTTTTAGCTAATCCAGAAGATCTGATGGCTGGATTTTCCCAACCAACGAAGGTTCACGATAATAACAATAGTGACATTAAAAAGGATACAACATCTGGTGATTATGGAACCTTCACCACTGATCATCATCGTCGTCGCACTTCCTCATCTACTAGCAACCGATCTAACAAATATAAAGTATTTGATCACATAGATGCTCAACAAGATTACATCAACAAACACAACAACAATATACAACAACAACCTGCATCATCACCATCATCATCTCTTCACCCAAGCAACAGTCACACCCCTCTAGGTCCTCTCCATTCGGATGATGGTACCCTCCCCCCACCCCTTCCTTCATCATCATCATCTCATAATACTAGGAATGTAGCCGACAAACCAGGAGAGATACTGGCGGAAGCAGGTCAACGTGCAGCCAAACTACTACAAACAGGCACTAAATGGTTTATGAAGACCAGTAAAACAATAGTACAAGAAGTGTCTACTCGTATTGATCATCAGCGTGGAAAGCATGGTCATCATAAAGATGGCTTTAATGGTAGTGATAGTAACGGTTATAATGGACGTGATCATAGTTCAGGCCAAGGTCGTACTACTAGTGGTGGTGGTGGTGCTAGTGGTGGTATGCAAGGGTTTTATTATGAATGGGCAACTCAATTGGCAAGGATGTCTCCTGATAGCAGATCAGCAGCATTATGTTCTCTAGAGGAACATGATAGAATGGCAGTACAGTTGATATTAGATGAGAATAGTAGAGGAGAAGAGTACCTGGCATCATCATCTGAGCACAAAGAACAACAACAAAAGCAGCCTCAGAAACAACAAGGTGGAAATGTTGTGGATGAGCCCTCTCCTCCTTCTTACAATCATGTTGTAGGAGGCGATAGTAATATTGATAGGAAAGTGAAGCCAACACTAAATCAAGTTGAAGATTTACTAGGTCTGCATACTACTACTATTACTGGTGGTAAGAGTACCATGGAAGCTTCATTATTCGGGGAAGATGCGACTACTACTACTGGTGGTGGTAAGAAGTCCAGTCCATTAGACTATATGACTGATTTGGAACAATCTCTTGGAGATGGTAATAATGAGGCTTCTGAAGCATATAGTGACCTGTATACCAGTGGTAGTTTTGCCCAACAAGGAGAAGCAGGCGAGCCAGAGGAACGCCGCTTCCTGCGAGAAAAACGCCTCGCCGCTCAAGCCGAGAGAATGAAACGGCAACTGCAAGAGAAACGCGCCAGAGAAGAAGCAGAAAATGCAGTAAATGAAGGCAAAAGAGACTACAGAGATGTGTTGCAACCTAAGATAGATAGCTGGGCGGCAGGGAAGAGAGATAACATCCGTGCTCTGCTTTCTACACTCGACCAAGTGTTGTGGCAAGACAGCGGGTGGACCAAGCCCAGTATAGCAGACATGGTGGAGGATGCTAAAGTAAAGAGAGTGTATATGAAGGCCAACTTGATTGTGCATCCAGATAAAGTAAAACAAAAGGGCGGAACGCTGGAGCAGATTACTACCGCTGATATGGTGTTTGATGTGTTGAAAGTTGCTTGGGGTAAATTTGATGCTGGCAGGTAGAGAGAGAGATATCAGATTGATTGATTGACCTTGTGTAAATTATGTATAGTGTTAGAATGTTTAACAGAGCAAACCGAAGCAAAGGAGAGAGGAATAGAGATATGTCCCCTCTCCCCTGTCAACTTGGGAGGGAAAAGAAAAGAAATATAAGTCAAAAATATGAATGTTCTTTTGGCAACCAAAAAACTGCCACTAAAACATTCCCTCCCTTTTTCTACAATACCAACCAATGAAAGCTGGTTAAAGTAATACTATCTATAGAGTGACTATAATGCAGTCACATATCTATCTACCTCCATTTCCTTTAAATCACGAGTGTATCTGCATCTGCTGCCTCCCTAGCCACCAAAGTTGGATTTTCCATAGCGTCAATCATAACCTTGTCCAAATCATCAAAATAAGAATGAACCAAAGAATCCTTGGCAGTAATACGCTTGGCTGGGTCATATTCAAACATCTGCTTCATCAAGTCAATGCCAGCTGGACAGAGACGGGGGAAGATCTTGGTCAAGTCTTGTGCCTTCCATTGTGGAAACTCGTGCCAATCACGGAGCTTGCTGACACCAGGCCATTCCTTCTCGCTGGGAGTTCCTAGCATCTTGAAGATGTGGAGGAGCTGTTGGAGTTCACTGTCGCCGGGGAAGATGGCTTGTTTGCGTGCCAGCTCTGCAAAGATGCAGGCGACGCTCCAAATGTCTACAGCTGGGGCATAGTGGGTGCAGCCCAGCAAGACTTCAGGAGCTCTGTACCATAAAGTGACGATTTCGTGGGTGTAGGCCTTAATAGGGATGGAGAAATGGCGGCCGAGACCCAGATCGGCAACTTTGACGAGTGGATGAGCGGTGGTGTCATCGACGAGCATGTTTTGAGGTTTCAAGTCACGATGCATGACGCCGAGTTTGTGCATGTGAGCGACACCCTTGATAAGCTGGTACATGATGCTCTTGACGAGCATAGGATCTAATGGGTTGGCTGGACCTTTCCCGTTGCGGTCCATGTACTTTTTGAGATCAGTGGAAAGGTATTCAAAGACGAGATAGAGGCAGGGCTTGCCATTCTCCTCGAGGTGTTCTACACAGAGGAGCTTGACGACATGGTTGCTCTCGGAGAGCATTTGGAGCAAGGAGACTTCTCTTAGAGTGGTGGATGGGACGCCTTCTTCTTCCATCTACAACAAGGAATTAGACAGAACGGGTAATGTGCGGGTTAGAGTCGGAGTATAAAAGGAAAAATGAAGAATAATTCAATTGCTGTTGGGAAACGAATTTCTTACCTCCAACCGTGTCTTTTTCAAGGCAACCAGCTTTCCTGTGGTCTTGTCCCTAGCTTTATAGACCTTTCCATAGGTCCCTTCACCAATTTTCTCTAGCTTTTCGTAGTTATCCTGCAAATTGCAAAGGGAAAACGATAATGAGAGAAGATCCCACAACAGCTCTAGGACACTGAAATACATCAAACGTGTTACTTACCATTATGAGGTTATGGTGAACAGATAATTTTGATATTTACTTGTATAATAGCAAACTGAAAGGATCAAGGAGTTGCAATTAGACAAGCTATAGAGTCTGAATAAAGCTCTAACAACGGTGTATCAACTGTCGCTAATGTGTATTTATGATTCAGTGAAGTGATTGCTCAGTTGGCGTCACTCCACAATTTTGTTTGTTTCAAACTCCTCCCCTTGTTCCATGCTGCTCACCGCTCTCTCCTGCTGAGCCACTCTCTCTTTCAACTTTGACTGGGCAAAGAGAGGGAAGCAGAATCCAGATTTTCCCGCCCACAGTCAAAATTCGAAGACTCGCCTTGGGACGACCATAAGTTGAGACACTTGCTGTGTGCTCTGCTTCAAGTTCAGGTTGATTCATTGAGGCTTTCACCAGTAGATTCCAGTCTTATGGCAGGGTTAATTCTGTGATCTATGATGGACTTTGTTCATCCTGTAAGTGCTTTTTTGGATCTACAAGCATGTGTGTCTTGGGATCACATTGCTTGAGGACTCTGGGAATGGTTGGAGTGGAAATTTCAGTGCTGGAGGCTCTCTAATTTCAAATTGGTGATGATGGCGGTAAAAATATTTCACCAGAGGGGCCGCCATCGTCTGAATCTCTACCATCTACAATACTATTTGACCATCACAGATCAGCCGATAACCCGCCCTTCCCATTTTCTTACGCAGGCCAACTCTGGTGGGCATCAACATGATGAGAGTGGACCACCCACAAACCTACTCACGTTTGCCTCTGTTTCCGTATCTCATGCGCCTAGTGAAGCTATGCAGACCACAGCTCCGCAGTCAATCGGTCAAGTCCCACTTTTAGGCCCAATTCACCCAGGCACTACTGATCTCACCTCCGGCTATGATCCCATTCAACAACTCCAAGCCTGGCGATCTATGAATGCCACAACATCTCAAACACACAATGTAGCTGGTCCATTTAGAGCCAAAAGTGTCCTAGAACAGGTCAGCTTCAATTCTCAGAAGGCTCAACAACAGCAACAACAGCCACTACTACAACCCAATCAGAGAGCAGCCACAGTCAACCTCACCGCTGCCACCATATCAGTTGACCGCCGGCAAGATGGTGTATACCAACACCCTCCCTTACCTAGTTATGCACCCACTACAACCAACACTATCAATATCACTGCCATGGAGGCCACTGTTCCCGCTCCAGCTGCAGAACAACAACAACAAACAGATATCTGCCGCCGTACTCGCCGCAGACGTCCCGGAGCTAGACGCAGCCTCCAGTCTTCCTTCGATAAAGCAGCCGACCTTGAACAACAACAACAGCAGCAGCAGCAGCAGCAGCAGCAGCAAAGGGATACAACTTCCTCCCTGGTCTCCTCCTTGGATGCTACTTGGGGTCTGGGTAATCCCAATGCCATCGACACCAGCTTCAATAATAATTATAACCGTGGTGATAACAAGATGCTGATGGTGGAAGGAGATATGTTGTTAGAGAAACCAGATACGCCACCTGGTGTAGATATGTTGGCGCTCAATAATAAAAGTGTATCTCCAGAATCTCATGTGCCCCCTTATCATCCTCCATCATCATCCTCTGGTGCATATATGATGGTGGTGCCAGAGGGCAGGGAAGGTTCCTTGCCAGTTCATGGTGGTGGTACTGCAGGTAAAACTACTACTACTAGTATTACGAGTAATAATGATACTGTGTGCCCTTCTTCTCACCTTGATCATCACCATCATCATCATCATCAGCAGCAGCAGCAGCAGCAGCAGCAGCATTTAATTAGTCTTCACACAGAAGAGGAATACATCATCTCCCTTGATCAGTTTTACGAAACTGACCGTTTCCAAAGAATGACCGTCCCAGAGGTCAAAGCCATCATCCTTAGTATAGCCTCTCAGCTGGTGGAGTTGCATGTTGTGGGCAGAGCACATGGTGCTATTTGCCCTAGAACTGTAGAGCTGAAAATTAAAAAGGATACCATCAGTACTCGCCTTTCACCTCCGCTACATCCTAGTAGTAGTAGCGGTATCTGTACCACTAATGGTACTACTGCTATTGGTGGTACTACTACAACTACTACAACTGGTACTGCTACACATGGTGGAATGATTGATCATCAAATGTTGCTTGCTGCTACTGCTACTGCTACTGCGGATCAGATCAAGGCAGTACAAGGATGCCCCTTCATGGCCCCTGAAGTATCATGCTGTCGAAAATCTAGAGGAGCAGCAACACCTGCTTCTGATATGTGGTCCCTTGGTGTGTTGTTATTCCAGTTGTTGTCTGGGGTGCAGTTGCCATTTGGAACGCAGGGTCTGTCTGTGAACACCATACCTTCAAATCAGCAGCACGGTGCTAGCACTAGTGGTAGTAATAGACGCTATAGCAGACATAGTAGCAGGCATAGCATTATCAGCAATGCAATCATCAGTAGCAACATCACCAACCATAATAATAATACTGGTAATAATATAGTAGGGGACCCTACTAATCTACTAGGTAGTGGTAATGGTAATGGTAAGGGTATTGGATGCACTGTAGACACCCTGCAAGACTGGCTCACCAGTTATTTGGAAGACAGATTCGACCAGCTGAACAAACAAGCAGCTGCCCAGATAGACATGATGCTGATGGAAGACGCAGGCATCATTCTTACTGATCCTCAAGTACTTGGGTTTGACAATGATGGTGCCAAGTTGTTGCAGGGATCGCTGTTGACGGCTGATCCAGCTCAGCGTGTTTCTGTGAGGAAGTTGTTGAGGCATCCTTGGTTGAGGCAAGGAGTTGTCATTCGGAATCATCAACGTCCCAAGGAGTATAATAATAACAATGATGCATCTCCAACACAAAGGCAGCTACTGGCATCACATTCCAGTAAGAGTCCTTCTCCCGATTCAATGCTTTCTTCAGGAGATGAAATGCTGATGCATGACCTTCAACATGATCACGATGATGTACGGCCATCATCATCATTGCAAGGTGTTGTTGCACTTGAGGATGCAGCATTACAGTGGGGAACTAAGATGCAACATCAACAGCAAGGTGCTAATATGGATAAAGTCATTAATATGACAGCCACTATGGGCTTTATGGCTGCTGCTGCTGCTGCTGCTGCTGTTCCTGCTTCTGCTTCTGCTACTTCTGCTTCTGCTTCTGCTGTTCAGAACACCATGATGAATACTAATGGTAGACTGATAAAGCAGATGCTGACTCCAGCTGCTCTCCAAGGATGCAATGCTACTACTGCATATGCAGGAGGGGATCTCATGAAGAGAAACAGCAGTCAATCATCAATCGATAGCGTCGACACATCCAAGCTCACCTCTATAGACAGTGGAGGACCGCTGGACTTCAAAACTGCTCCTGAAGGCTTTATTCCAGCTCCAGCAGAGCAGCCACCTCCAGGTTTGTTGCTTCCACCTGGAGCTGCTCAAGTGGCACCTCCCCATGATGCTGTGGTGGTAGGGTATTTGTTAAACTTCCATTCGTTGTTGTGCTCTAATAGGCCAGTAGAAGTGCAAGCAATGCATGCTGTGGTTAAATGGAATGGTAGGCATTATGTGGCAAAAGCACCCGCCAAAGTTTCGAATACAGATATGAGGAGTAGAGCATTTGAGGCTATCAAGCTTACTGAAATGGATCAATCTTAGATTTTATGCCTTGATTTAGACCCAGCTGATGATGTGCGTCTCTCTTCACAAGTACCTGGTATATATACTGGAGAACGAATTTGAAAAAAATCAATAAATCTGCCTGTGGAAATTGAAAGAGAGAGAGAGAGAGAAAGAGAGATAAAATAAAAATAATAATCCCTTTTTTGATACATATATGAGAATGCAGATCTTAGTTTAGGTAGAAGGTGAAGATAGAGGAAGAGGAAGAAGTAGTAGAAGCAGCAGCAGCTGATAGTAGATATGGAGTTGAACTGAATGCTGACCGTGCAAACCTCTTTTGAACCCCCCTTCGCACCCTTTTTTTTTGTTTGAGTTGTAGTTATACCATTAGCTGGTAGTATATAATTTGGAAAACGTAATGGCCTGTGTTTGGTAAACAAATGAGATGCTGTATGATTTTGAATTTATATGAATGAATAATCTGGAACAGTCTCTCTTGATTCATTTTTGTAAAGTTTCTGTTTTATGTGCACAATAGAGTGCTTATTGTTGCTTGGGTTTACTATAATTGTGCCATGTAATACCAGCAGAGCTTGTTAAAAGTTATTATGAAGATGGTGAGGAGGTAGGTCAAGTCAATGATGGCCGACAAATGTCGTACAGATCTGACGTGGTCGAGGAGCCTAAAGCGGACGAGATCAGCTTTTTGATGTGTAATTGTTCAGTTGTGCTTCAAGATGAGATACGTACGAATAAATTCAAATCGACATTGCTGCTTTATGCAACGGTTATCGTCAAGACCTGTCTTAAATCGTTCGAAAAATAAACTCAAAGTCTACAGTTTTGCACCACCTGGCATATGCTTTGATCAATCATGTCAACAAGCCACAGATCGTATCTTCCTAGCAGCCATAGGCCTTCCACTCCTCGGTCTTGCAGCCGCAACTTCATTGACTTTCCTCCGCCAACCCGACCCCATCGGTGACAATGACAACATATTTGAAGACCCTGACACTGGTGCTATTTTTAGTTCAGCTGATGGCATCCAACCAGAAAGAGATCAAAGAGGCAGCTTAGCATTTCGAGCCATAGGATTCACTCCTTGGCCTGCAGAAAAAGACACAAATAATGAGAAAATCAGGCTTCTTGTCGGCCCAGTTTCCTCCGACGCCGCCACACTTACCAAGCAGTACAGAACATACGCATTCTCGAAACTCCAGAGCACCAGTAAAATCATCCTTATAACTCTCCCCAGACCTCTAGGCATCATTTTCCAAGAAGACCCCAAGACATCCCGCATATTTATTGCACAACTGATCCCAGGCAGTAATGCCGACCAATTGCATAAAACCTGCAAATTAAGTGGCTCCCTAGATAAAGCCCCTGCTCCTGGTGATATTCTAAGAGCAGTGACGTGTACTAATATTGTGTATAGAGCTGGAGCACTGTTATTTGGGGCTCAGAAACCTGGGAGAGAGATTGTTGTGTTTGGGGCGGATGATGCTGGGAGAGAGGGGAACCCGCCTCTTCCGGTGCCCAAGGTGTTTGGGGCTTTGAAAATGGGGTTGATAGAGGATGGGGAGGTGCAGGTGGTACTGGAAAGAACTGCAGTCTATGAAGCAAAGTAATAGTAGTAGTAGTAGTAGTAGTAGTAGTACCAATGTGTGAATGAATAGTAGTGTCAATGTACAAATCTGTGTAACAAGGTATGTCATATCTTGACCTTCTTGGTATCCCTCCCCTCTTCATCTCCATCTCCATCTTCATCTTCACTGCCTTCCTTCTTCTCTACCATTCCCATTGCAGTCAAAAAAATTGTCAACCTTGCCACCTGCCTCTCTTTCTCCTTTCTCCCATCTCCACTTTCTTGGTCACCTTCATCTCCATCTTCTCCAATCTGCAATCTCTGCTCCACCAAAACCTGCCTCACACTACCTAATGTTCTCCCCTTTTGATGCAGAGACTGTAGCACTCTCTTTTGTAGACCAGGATCATTCAATGACCATAATGTAGCAATGATAGTAGCAGCCTGTTGTAGTGTGTACAATCCAGCATCCATTCTAGTCAGGAGCAACTCATCTTCATCCATCTCCTTCTCTTCCATTGTCTGGAAGAGCTCCTGGGCAGCTGCTGCTACCTTGTCATCATAGTTGAAGAAGAGCTCCATCAAGCGGTCACATTTTTCAAAACTATTTTCTACAAATTTGGCCGCCAGCCGTTGGAATAGCGGACGAGGAGAAGAAGAAGAAGAAAAAGAAGTAGAGGAGTGGGGAGGTTTGTCACCATTCGTAATACCCCCAGCAGTACTTTCTTTCTCTTCAACTAAGTTGATGCACATATTGGAAATGATGCTCATTATCCGCTCATCGTCCTCTCTAGCCACAGCTGCATCCTTTTTAGCCATTTTATTCTTCAACTTTCCCATAAACACGGCAAACACCGTCTTCAGTCCATTAGCAGTGACAATACGGCAGCATGCAGGACCATAGCGTGTGGTAGCGTAATCTAAGACTTTCAATGCACCTCCTCGACCACTGGTCTTGTTTTTCAATACAATCAGCATCAGTTCTATGCCTTCAATGTCCAAAAAAGCCGCCTGTCCTTGGGGTTTCATCAGGCAAGAGCATACTATGTTGAACAGGTTTTCTACATATTCCTCTTCATCTACCCCATGTGCATCTTTTGTCCTATATGGAGCAATAGCTTGCAATATATTATCTAATAATGGAGCAGCACTACTCTTACTACTATTGCTTTCAATTAATGCGCTTCTAGTTTTATCACTTGCTGCCGCTAGAATCGATACTATTTCACATGCGTATTGCTTATTGCTATCTACCTCTGTTTTAGGATTTAATTGGCCTACCAACCATTGAAGTAACATTGTTTCTTCGACTACTGCATCTGCAACAGTAGGTCTAAGCTCCACCATGTTTTCTACAATGCTGAGTGCACGATACACAGCAGTGGCCTCTTCTTCATCTTCATTCATATTTAATGTTTTTATCCGTTCAGCCAACAGTTTCAAAGCATCATATTCCAGCATTGCATCTACTAATATCCTTGATTCTTGTCTATTATCTTCCACTGCATCTGTGTCGGTCAAGTCTGATAGCAATTCAAGAGCGTCGGCTGCAATGTCGGCATTGTCGTGTGTTAAAAGTGTCAGGAGGGTCGGTATGGCTCCTGCTTCAACTAGATCAGGGTAGAGCTGAGGAGTTGATGCTACTGCTAGCAGAGATTTCACTGCTTCATCCAAGTCTAGCTCGGATTCTAAAAACTTGGTTGGATCATCAGCATGCTTGAGTCGGGATTCCATGTTGGTGCGGTATCGTTTTTCAAGGGCAGCTGCAAGTTTCTTGACTGCTTTGCCATCTGCTGGAGGTGGGACACTAGTGAAGGGGGCTGCTTCTTGCTTGCAAGCTGCGGCCTTTTCTGCTTGTCTGAGGAGCTCTTGTGGGTCTAAGGGGGCTGATGGTTGTTTGGAAGAGGAAGGAAGAAAGGGATGGTGTTGGTGATTGCCAGGGGCGATTGCGTGCCGGCCATTGACGTCTATGTAGTAACCAACACCTTGTTTCCCTATTCCAAAATAGTAGCCTAGCCTCTCACCATTGAAATTTAGTGATGGTATGAATGGAATTGCGTCCATGGAAGCGATTGGCTGCAAACTCAAGGGAGGATCTAAACTGATCAATTATGCAGATACCCGACGGTTTTATCAAAGTTATTGGGTATGATTGTTTGAGAAACTAATGTCTCAATGCTCAATTTGCACATTGTGATTGCATAGATGTGTCCACCGAGCTTTTAAGAGAGAAGAGAAGTCCAAAGCTGATGTCCATCATCTCCTCGGCGACTCAATCCGTGTAAAGATGTAAATTTAGATAGGTCAAGTGATGTTTAAACCTTACTGTTGATACAATCAAGAGTAGCAGCATGTCACAGGTCTATGAGGAAGGGAGGAAAAAGTCAAACTCCAAATTTGCCCCACCTACTGATTCGCTCTTAACTCTGGATCCACTGGGTGACGGAGTTGACCCGTCAGCGTGTGCAAGACATAAAAATACAGGCACAATTCAACCTGCTCTCTATATCAATTATTCACACACAATCTCAAGTCTGTCACAAGCTAGTCCACTCAAACCGATTCTCCATACAGCAACAAAAAAAATGTTCATCCAAAGACGTCCAGACCCAGCTGCAGTCAGACAGGAGCTCAAAAGGAACATCATGTACTTTACTACTGCTGTTCTTGTAGTAAGGGCTGCTCCTATCATCATATCTTTCCTGCAAGCTCGCCGCGCATAAACCAAAAGTAAGTTTTTCTCGATCGACATCGCCACCGTGGCACTCCTGTCTCTCCCTCTCTCCCTCTTCAACTTCTGAACCCCCCCCTACCCCCCCCACCACCACCACTGTCTATCAACAGTGTGTGGCATATTCGGGTACTACAATTACCAAGTACCCAAGAGCCGCCAGGAGCTTCTAGACTGCCTTCTCAATGGACTTCGTCGTCTTGAGTATCGCGGTTACGACTCTGCTGGCGTGGCTCTCGACCCTGATCAACCTCCACCCCAGACCCTCCCCTCTTCCACTACTACAACTGGCCCTCTCATCATCAAAGCCTCTGGTAAAATAGACGATCTACAATCAGAAGCTACCAAAACACTGGAAAACCACAACCCCAACACCATATTCCCCACCCATGTCGGTATCGGTCACACCAGATGGGCCACACATGGCCCCCCTACCGCCATCAATGCACACCCCCACTGCTCAGGACCTCCTTCTCATGACTTTTGTGTTGTTCACAATGGGATTATTACTAATTATAAGGTTTTAAAGTCCTTTTTGGAAGCTAATGGGGAGGTGTTTGTTAGTGAGACTGACACTGAAGTTATTCCCCGTCTCTGTTCCTACCTTTATAAACAGAGCAATGGTGCTGGTGGTGGTGATGGTGCTGGTGATGCTACGGGAAATGATGGAGTTCAGTTATCGTTGCCTATATTGGTAGAAAATGTGATGAAGGAGCTGGAAGGAGCATATGCATTGCTGATTAAGAGTAGATTCCACCCAGGAGAGCTGGTGGCATGTAAACGTGGATCTCCTCTCATTCTGGGCGTGGTGGAGGACACGTCGCAAAAAAAGAACAAGGACACGGGTAAGAGCAATAGTGCAGCAAAGGTAAGGAACAAGGCAAATGCCGTCGGCGTGAATGGAGGTACCACAACAACAACTACTACTACCACCACTACATCAGTAGGAAGGGAGTTTTATCTAGCTAGTGATGCATCAGCAGTTGTAGAACATACCAAGAGAGTCATTGTTCTAGAGGATAGTGATATTGTCCACTTGAAAGATGGGACCTACCAACTGTTTACCCATCTCCCTGATGATTTCATAGCCAACAGTAGCAGTATGCCTACTACGAGTACTGCTACGGGTATGGGAAGAAATATCAGTTTGTCTTGCCTCTCCAACACTACTACTACCCCTACGACAGTATCCAGAGCACTACTCACCCTGGAAATGGAAGTATCCCAAATCCTAAAAGGAGGGTACAGTCACTTTATGATTAAAGAAATCCATGAACAGCCAGAGAGTCTTCACCAGACAATGAGAGGAAGAATCAGACTGCCTCAAAAGACACTTAAACTAGGTGGTTTTGTTGATCATTTGAAAGTTATGTCTACGGGAAGGAGGTTGATGTTGGTGGGGTGCGGGACATCCTACCATGCTTGTTTGGCTGCGAGACCTACCCTGGAGGAGCTGGTCGGATTGCCCGTGTATTTAGAGCTTGCCAGTGATTTATTGGACAGGCAGACACCTATATTCCGAGATGATTCTTGTATATTTGTATCACAGAGTGGAGAGACCGCTGATACCTTGGCTGCATTGCAGTATGCTAAAAGAGAAGGAGCTCTGTGTGTGGGTATTACCAACACAGTGGGCAGTGCCGTGGCCAGAGCGACACATTGCGGTATGCATATAAATGCTGGAGCAGAGATTGGTGTGGCTTCAACCAAAGCCTACACCTCTCAAATTGTAGCTCTCACAATGATGGCACTGGCTCTAAGTGAAGATTCAATCAAAAAAGCAAGCAGAAGAGCGGAAATAATAGAGAGTCTGGTGACATTACCAGAGGCAGTCAAAACAGCACTCACCACTCTTGACGCCCAAATGGCTGCGTTGGCTGATGATTTAAAAGATCAACAGAGCCTGCTGGTCTTTGGAAGGGGGTACAATTATGCTACCGCATTAGAAGCGGCTCTAAAAGTGAAAGAAGTGGCTTTAATGCACAGTGAAGGTATCCTGGCAGGGGAGATGAAACATGGTCCTTTGGCTCTTGTCGATGAGAAACTACCTATATTAGTCATTGCTACTAAGGATTCCATGCATAGGAAGATGTTGGGGGTTATACAGCAATTGAAAGCACGGTCTGCGCACGAGAAACTCATCATACTTAAATGTACCGATGGTGATGGTGATGATGGTGAAGGAGGGGGGAGCGGTGGGAGTGGGAGTGATGGTAGGATAAGGGAGATTGTGGTGCCCAGGGTAGTTGATGCTCTGCAGCCTATAGTTAACATTGTACCTTTACAGTTGTTGTCGTATCATCTGGCTGTGTTGAGAGGGCTGGATGTGGATAGACCCAGAAATTTAGCAAAGAGTGTTACTGTACTGGAGGAATGAGGAATGGTGATAGTTATAATGGCTGGTTTAGGAGAAAGGGGTGTGTGTGTGTGTGTGTGTGTGTGTGTGTGTGTGTGTGTGGTCTCTGCTTTCCTTTTACCATTTTTTTCTTGTATGAAAACACGTAGTTAACAAGAAAGTTACCTGCCCTTCCAACCTGTTCGTGTAGTCAATAAAAAGTCACCCAGCAGTTGCTCCAAGTTCACCTGTAGGAAAATTTTCCTCTCTTGAATGAAAGAAGCAAACGTGGCTTGTTACATATGCAACATCTCTTATATATATACTAATAATAATTTTATTGATTCAAAGTACTGAGCAGCTCTTCCTTGTGCTCCACCACCCATTGCTTGAATGATGCAGCCTTGGGATACACCGCTTTGGTCGACTCAACAGCCCTCACTGTATCAAGAGCCATTCCTTGAACGATATAAAAAGTGCACATTTGAGCGAGGTCAAGTGCGACAACTTCTGGTACACCAAAGCTCTGCACAGCATGTGTCCATGTGTCTGCATCAGGCGTCACTGCCACAATTTTTTTGCCTAATACCTCGGTCATGATGGCAGCTGCCTCAGCCAATGTGAGCTGATCACCACACACTCCCTGTACCTTGCCTCCCCATTTCTCTGGTCCCTGTATCAAAATCTCTCCAGCAACGTTCCCAATGTCTTCGGTGGAGCACCAGGCGCATTTCGCATCAGCAAGGGGAAGAAAGAGGTTGAAGGCTCCTGGTTCTTGCTGAGAGGGCTGGGCATCCATTCCCTTTCCTGGAGCAAAATTGCTGTAGAATATTGAGGTGTGGAGAGCGGTGGCTGCATCTCCCAGTTGCTCAAACATATACTTCTCGCCCTCTGACTTGGCATCAAAGTGAGGGACAGTATAACCGGCAGTGAGTGGTTTCAAACCAGGAGTTCCACGAGTGTCTTCAAGAGAGGAAAACACAAAATGCTTGATGCCTGCCGTCTTGGCAGCATCGACAAGGTTGATGATCTGGGCCTTTTCTTTGAGGGGATCACAGCCACAAGCAGCCCAGAAATCTGTGACAGCAAAGACACCATCGACACCCTGGAAGGCAGCAACAAGCGAGTCGGGAGAATCAAAGTCTGCGACAGCCAGCGAGACTCCGGACTTGGCGGCGAGCGCTTTGGCCTTGTCAGAGGAGTCGTTCCTTGTTAAGGCGACCACCTCGGCACCGTGGCGGAGGAGAGCTTCAAGGGCGGCCCCTCCTTGCTGGCCAGTGGCACCACATACTGCGAACTTCATGATTCAGATTTGATCGGGGAAATGGCTCACGGAAAGAGCTGAGCTTGTGAGTATTTGAGTTTGTTGGAAACTAAGATGATTGGTGCTGATTTGGTGCTCCGGCTCGTTGTATTAGAAAGAGAGAGGAGGAAGTATTAGACCTTAACATAACTAGAGGACCCGCCAACGCTCCTTTCATGAGGGACATGTGGTCTGCCTTTCTTTTCACACTGGTCAGCAAAACTTTACATTAGAAGGTACATCTGTAAATGCTAGGATTTCCACCATTGAAAACAAAAGCCTTCCAGATGTATAGCTGTGATCAAGTAATAAATAAATACATTTTACTTTTATTTTTAAGATTTCAGTATCGGTACCAATTCCTGGTCAGAACACTTATTCTTCCTACTACCACTGCTATAATAATTAGGGTTGAACAGTACCAATCCTACACCACTCCCAATCAACAACATCCCCAATATAGTCAACGCCACCGTAGATCTAACATATCCCAACAACACAGGACCAAAAAACCCACCAATCGCCCCCATACTATTAATCAAAGCAAAAGCAATCCCAGCTGCCTCTTTGCTGGGCATAAACTCCGCTGGCCAACTCATGAATGGTCCATGAAAAGCCCAGATCCCTCCTGCAGCTCCAATCAGGGAAGAGAAAGAGAGAACAGGACCTGCCAACCACCTCAGCATTGGTGTCATCATGAGGAGCAATCCACCCAGGATGATGGGGACGCCCGAGTGAAGGTTTCTTTCTTTAGCTTTGAGAGCCCAGTCTGCGTTGATCACCATGGCTGCTGCTGCTGCTGCAAATGGTAGTGTTGACAAGAATACCGCTGTCACATCTGATGATGATGTGCTATGACCACTTCCTCCACACGACGACGATGATGATCCATTCTCTCCTCCTCCATTATTATCACCACTACTACCAAACAGATCGCTCATCAGAAATGTCAAGAAGAATATCACTCCATACATTGAGCTAGCTATTAAGAACCATGATACTCCTAAATATAACACTCTCCAGTCTGTCACTGTTTGTTTCACTGTACTGAAGTACTCTGGAGACATGAGCTTCTTGGGAGATGTAGAATCGTCACCATTATTAGTATCATCCTTTATACTATTTAAATTATTCCTGTGTGCAGTAGAATTGTTGTTGTTGTTGTTGTTGTTGTTGTTAATAATTCCATTCTCTAAGATATTATTATTATTATTATTGGCTTTAGGAAGCCATTTATACAAGACCAATCCAAACATACACGTTGCCAGCCCTTCAATCAAAAACAACCACCGCCATCCCTGCATTGATAACACTCCATCCAATCCATGCAAAACTGCTCCTGCTATTGGTGCTCCTAAGACTTGGGCTAGAGCCGTTGATGTGGCTACTTTTGCATACGCTGGGCCTAACTCTGCCTCTGTGTGCATGGCAGCTAGGTGGGACCACATGCCGGGGAAGGCGCCACATTCTGCTGCTCCCAACAGTAGTCTGAGAAGGTAAAAGGCTGCTGCGCTGTTGGCTAGAGAAAAGGCAGCTGCAACTAGTCCCCAAATGATGACAATAATGGTGAGCCAGAGGTGGGTGCCTAGTTTGACTTTGAGGTACTCTGCTGGGACTTGGAAGGCAGCGTAACTGAGGAAGAAGATGCCTGCAGAGATGGAGTATTCTCGGCAGGAGAGGAAGCCATGTTTGGAAGCGTCAGTGAGTTGGATTGCTGCGAATGCAAGGTTGGTGCGATCAAAGTAGCAAAGGACCCCAAGGGTGAAGAAGAGGATGATGGTGAGGGTGGAGGGGGATGAGATCATGGAGAAGGGGAGATGTGGGGAGAGCGGTGGCGTGGTGGTTGTGGCTTTCTTTGCGATCGGTGCTTGGGAAGGAAGCAATGGTGTATTACGGGATGTTGATGATGCGGTTAAAATGCATAGCTACCGTTTTTGGATTAAGTTTGGAGATAAACGGGTTTGAGTATAGTTTTTCGAAACTTTTTGTAATGATCAGGCAAAATGCAGAGTAGAAGGGAAGATGGAGTGTCTTGTTTTTTTTTAGTTATACAATAAAGTGAAGTAGCGGGTGGTGGGCGCAAGCATCAGCTTTTGAGGGAAGTGTGAATAGGAGGGAGTAGTGCTAGCCTTGAACCTCTGCCTCCAAGACGACTTCCTTCAAGTAGTGGCAATAAATAAATTGTATTCAAACTACTATTTGGATAAACTTACCATTCCCATCGAGCAATATCATGAAAAATAAGGATGGTGGTGACAATGCGCGCGAAATAAAAAAGAAAAAAGTGTTATATAACCATTAGTTATTGCCATTTGTTAGTACCATCTTCAAAAGAAGAATTATGAAGAGGTAACCAGTTCGATTCTGGTATGGAGCAGCAAAACACCCCAACCACGCTCCATTAGCTCATCGGTAGAGCGCTTCATTAGTAGTTATTTTTGCCTTTTGGACACCTCCTGGAGCATAGAAGGATCAAGGAGGATCAAATGAAGAGAACATTGATCATTTTTAACGCCAATGCAGGCCAGGAGAGACTGCCAGAGGTCCCCTCCCCTCGACTCGAGGCGTGTCGGTGACGGTTGTGCTACACCGGCCAAATGTCCATCCTCCGCCTCTTCTCGTTACAAATTCATGACAACCACACATCAACATTGACCGCCTACCACCGCCAGTGCAGTGAATTCGCCCATAGATTCTCCCCAAAGTAATAATTACCTGGATCAGTCAATCATGCCAGACAAAAGCACCGTTTCCACCAAATTACAAAACTATTGGGATAGTGCAGTGCCATACATGTGGAAGGCTGCTCACTGGGGATTCATTCCCGCAATCATAGCATACGGGATGCTCAAGACGGAGCCCCGCCCATCGTTCCTTCAGCTGGTTGGGCCAGTCTAATCAAGGTCCTGGGTCTTTTAGTTCAGCCTGGTCTATTCCTCTCCCCCATCTCACACAAACATTTCCTCTGTAACTCAACGGTTACCAAGCCAATATATCCACACATATGTAGTACAAGTGACATTCAACACATTCCCACATTCATTTTCCATCTGTTACATCGTCTTATCACTCACATCTTCACTTGTCTTGTCAGGATTCAAAAACAAAAGGCAATCCAAAGCCCTCATCATCATCTTCTCCACCCTTTCTTTCAATAGTACACACCCCTCTTCTTCTCCATCACCACATACAACCTCCACCTCCACCTTTCCACCACCATTACCATGACCACCCCCACTCCTCACTATCACCCGCTTCCCATCAACATCCACCTCAACCGACCCACTTCCTAAATCAGCTCTCGCAGGCCCAAACTGAGCTCCCAACAATGACGTTAATATACCCAGCTCTGCCCTCTCTACTGCATCAACATCCCCTCTAGACAGAGCATCCATCCTGGCCATCTCTACTTCTGCCAATCCAGCAGGTCTCCCTGCAGCTCCCAACACCACCGCCACCATCAAATGTACATCTCTTCTCATTAAAGAAGGGTATGTACCTTGTTGTACACCACTGTATACTTGGCCAAAAGAATAGGTACCCTTCCCTGCACTCCCAGCCGAGATTCCTACTCTTCCATCTGCTCTGAAGGTCGTCCGTCTTCTCTCTGTGGAGCGGTCAACAAGAGAGGGAGTTTATTTGGATGACATACCTCAATTATGGCCCATATTTTTGAACAAACGGGAACTACAAAGTTGGCTCAGTGGGATCAGGGTGTCCACCATCGCTCTCACAGTGATATTGACACGCTGCAACTCAAATAATAATTTACATAAAGAGGGCTCTGATCAGTATTCACCGAGCTATGACTTCTATTCTATAGACAACTACCACATATAGGTTTCAGAAATGTCCAAGAGAACATCGTTGAGGGTCGATGTCCCCGATGACGAAGATGAGGCCGGTCCATCGGCCCAACAACAGCAGCTTGATCTCGACCAACAGGGCAGCACTCGCCCCAAATTTAGCCCTGGTACCTTCCTCAACAAGACAGCTTCCTTCTTCCAACAAAGTGCTGCTCTTGTTACTTCAAAGGCTAAAGAAATTCCCTCTAAGACTTGGAATAGACCATCTATGAGACTCAGTGTCAACCCCATCTCTCGAGCAGCAGGTGACGCACAGTATCGCACCAGCGTAGCTCTGGCTACCCAGGACCAAGATGTCAGCACTTCCCCAGCTCCTAGAGGCAGTGGTAAAGGAGGAAATGGCGCAGAAGCAGTTAGAATCATCGCATATGCTCCTACAGCCCCTCCTCCACCGCCCTCTTCTTCCCATCTCCCTCATCAGGGAGGATCAGCAGCAGCTCCTCCTCCTCATTTTGTTACCAACAAAGTCATCACTTCCAAATACAACATCATCACTTTCCTCCCAGTGTTCCTTTTTGAAATGTTCTCCAGAGTGGCCTACCTTTATTTCCTCATCCAAGCCGGCCTCTCATGGTGGAGCGTCGTCTCCCCTTACTCTGGCATCGGGGCCACGGCAGCCTTGCTCTTTGTCCTCATCGTGGCCGGGGTCAAAGCTGTGTGGGAAGATATGAAAAGGCATCAAGAAGATCAAAGAATGAACACCAGTATCACTCACAAAATAGAGCCAGACGGGTCTGTTGCCGACATTCCATGGACTGACGTCAAAGTGGGAGATGCCATCATGGTCAAAGACGAGGAGCTGTTTCCAGCGGATCTGCTGTGTCTCCACTCCCACTTGGCAGATAATGTGTGTTTTATTAAAACTACTAATCTGGATGGAGAGACAAATCTTAAGATTAGGAAACCGCTGGATTTGAAGCAATCGGTGGCGCCTAGTGTAGTGGAGGAGGTGGTTAATTTGGACCTGGTGTTAAAGGCAGAATTGCCTAACCGTAATTTACATAAATTCAAGGGTAGTGCAACCATCCACATTAACACTAAAGCTAATGATGACAATGGAGCTGATCGTGATCAAAATACTTCTACTACTACTACTACTAATGAAACCACCACAACAAATCCTATTACCAACAGTTCCTACCATGTACCAGTGACCATGAACGAAATGCTATTGAGAGGCTGCATGTTAAAAAACAGTGGCCACATTGTGGGCCTGGTAGTCTATACTGGCAAAGAGACCAGAATTCAAATGAATGCCGCCAAGACACCACTGAAAGTAGGATCATTTGACAGATTCCTGAATCTACAAATTGCACTGGTTATTCTGATGCAACTGTTGATGTGCCTGCTGTGTGCAGTTGCTGGCTACATTTGGAATCAGCAATGGGGATTAGACAGGCCTCATCTGGCCCTGAGTTATCCAACTCAAGGAATCTATGAAAATGGGTTTGTCCAGATTGTCATCAATTTCTTGACATTCTGGATCCTGTTGTCATACCTTGTTCCTATTTCTCTCTTCGTCACGCTGGAAATTGTCAAATTCTGGCAAGGTTTTGTCTTCATCAACCTGGACCCTGACATGAAGGACCCCAAGACAAAAGACCATGCGTACTGCCGTAACTCCAACTTGAATGAAGATTTGGGCAAAGTGGAGTATATTTTCTCAGACAAGACTGGTACACTGACCAGTAATGAAATGCAGCTGAGAATGGTGTCTATCAAAGGAGTGCCGTATGGAACCACTGAATTTCGTATTGAAGAACACCCCAAGAAAAATCCTAGAAACATATTGCGTCATTTTGATCCCCGTCTGTATGCTGCTGCAGTGCGTGTGGCCAATAGTAAAGCTTGGAAGGGACTGGTGACGGCTGGTGGAAGTAAACGTCACGTCATGGGTCATCATACTAGTTACCCATCTCTAGGGACTGAGAAAACACTTGGGATTGCTCAGCATGATTGGTCTGCTGAGGTGATGCATTCCGCCCCCAGCCTCCATTCTTCTCTAGGTGGAGATGAGGAGGATGAGGAAGAGGAGGAGGAGGAAAAGGTAGTGGTTGGTGCTGTTGAAGCTGCTGCTGCTGCAGAGGGAGGTGCTGGGAATGATTTGGACCGGGGAACCACTGCATTGGGACACCACATGGTGGACTATTGGACCAATGTTCTGATCTGTCAATCACTCATTTTGGAAGAAAACCCAAATGGAGGGCTGCCTATTTACCAGGGGCCTAGTCCGGATGAAGTCGCCCTGGTTGATGCCGCTCGTAGAATGGGTTTTGTGTTCAAAGCACGTGCACAGAGCACCGTCACGCTGAGCATGCTGGGGGAACAAGTCGTTTACGAAATCCTCAACATTATGGAATACTCTTCTGAACGTGGATGCATGAGTGTTATTGCTAAAGCTCCTGATGGTACTATTAGACTGTACTGCAAAGGTGCTGATAGTAAAGTGATGAAGAAGATTCGCTCTGACACTGACTTCAAATTGATGTCAGAGACAGAGGATAATTTGACTTTATTTGCCAGGCAAGGCCTAAGAACTCTCGTTCTGGGTACCAAGATCATCCCCGAGGACGTCTACAGTGACTGGGATGCTAGGTACCAAGAAGCAGCCATGGCATTTGAAGACAGAGACGCCCGTATGGATGCACTCGGGGCAGAGGTGGAGAACAGTCTGGAACTCATTGGCGTCACTGCTATTGAAGATAAGCTCCAAGATGGTGTCCCTGCTGCTATTGCAACCCTATTGACTGCTGGAATCAGAGTGTGGATGATTACTGGTGATAAACAAGAGACAGCAGTCAATATTTCAGTGTCATGCCGACTAGTAGGGAGCCCAGAAGGTGTGATGATGTTGAATGTGGATGAAAAAGCAGAAAATGCAGCAGAATCTGCCTCACAGAAACTTGACGAGTGTTTAGCTACAGTGTGCAAGAAGTATATGGAAGACAGTGGGATTGAAGTGCAGAGCGTGGTAGACATTCCAGAAGAATGGCAGCATGCTGAGCTGGCAGTGGATGGTCCTACCCTCACCTTCTTGCTGGCTGACCCCATATTGACTGAGAAACTGGCGGTATTGTCAGCTCATGCAAGTGGAGTGGTCATCTCCCGTAGTTCCCCCTCTCAAAAAGCTGCTATTGTCAGAATGATGAAGAAGTACGAGATGAACAAGGCTACAGGAAATAGCAGAGGCGTAGTGAGGTGGTATAAGAGGTACCGCCGCCGACTGGCTGGAAAGATGCTGTCCATTGGTGATGGCGCCAACGATGTGGCCATGCTTCAGACTGCTGATGTTGGCATTGGCATTGCAGGGAAAGAAGGTAGACAGGCAGTGAATAACTCTGACTATGCTATTTCCCAATTCAGATTTTTAGTGCCTCTACTGCTGGTGCATGGCAATTTGTCATACTACCGCCTGGCCAGACTGATCAAGTATTCCTTTTACAAAAACATTACCTTTGCATTCATGATGTTCTTCTACCAATTCTACAATGGTTTCAGCGGACAAGCTCTCATAGATTCCATCACGGCTGCAATGTTCAATGTGGTGTTCACCTCCCTGCCAATCCTGTTGTTTGCAGTGCTGGACAGGCCAGTGAAGCAAATGAGCGCCTTCATCCGCTACCCCCAATTGTACAACAAGAAGAATAGCGCTGCTCTTACTACATTGAGTTTCTGGAAGACTGGTGTCCTGCAAGCTATTGCACACAGTGCCATTATATTCTTTATTCCTTATTATGGCATAGTTCTCAGTGGTGGTGCTCAAAACATTACAGATGTCTATTCCATTGGTAAAGTTGCTTTCGTCGCTTTATTGGGAAGTGTCACCCTGGAAGTGGCTCTCATCGCTCGTTACTGGACCTGGCTATTTGGCATTCTCACCTTTTTGTCCTACTTCCTCGTCTACCCATATTTGATTGTCTTTTCCTACATTGAAATATGGATCGACTACAGAGATCCCTCTAACATTGGCGTCTGGAGTCATGTCTTTTCAGCACCATCATTCTGGCTGGTCATATTCGTTTGCTACGTGTTTACCTTTGGTACCAGATTGGCTGAGAGAACCTCTATATGGCTGTTCAGGCCACATGATACTATGATATTAGCGGAGAAAGAGGAGGCAGAGGGGGGGTTGTTGGGAGGGTTGTCGGTGCAGCAGAAACAGAGGTTGATTGAGCTGGGGACGCTGAGAAGACGACATCACAGTAGTGGTTACCCTCCTGCAGGAGGAGGAGGAGGAGCAGATGGTGATGATGATGATGATGATCTTTCAGAGAATAGGGATACTGTCGCTGGGTGGGATGGACTGCAGCCTAGACTGTCTCCCTCTGGAAGAGGAGATTTGAGTGGGAGTGGTGGTGGTGTGGATGGTAATGGTGATGGAGTAGAAGGGTCTAAAAATGTGAGGTTCTCTAGACATGAAAGAGGGCCATCATTGGCTGGGGGGTATTCCTAATTGATATATAAGGTTGTTAACTATTTGTTTGTTTGTTTGTATTACGGCTTAGTAAAATAAAGTGGCTTGTTTTTTTAAAGAGCATAAGAAGAGTGAGATGGTTGAGGGAGAGAAAGAGGGGGAGAAGAGAGGGGAAAGTTAGAACAATAATTTGTTCCTGGTAGAGCCTCTCTCTCTCTCTCTCTCTTTGCTTCCTCTTTCTGTTCCCATATGTGTGCAGACATTGATGAAACCGGCCTCTCTCAAACATATAATAATCTAGTGAACTGGTTAGTGGAAAGCGAAGGAGCAAATCAAGGTACGCCGCAATATGGGAAGGGAGCCATCACTCATCTCTCAGTCGATTGATAAAAGAGAAGGATTTGGCAGTGCTGTTCACACATCTGAGTTGTGAACACTTGTGCACATATATCAATGCATCTTATGGCATATTTAGATTCCATTAAATCCACGTTTCCGAGACAAACGGCATTAACATTCTTACATCTTTTCCAAATTCTTGCAGATGGCCAACGATAGAAGCGTAGGAAAGCCCCCAGCTAAGAGGGAATACACAATCAACCTGGGCAAAACGCTCCATGGTATCCAATTCAAGAGGAGAGCTCCCAGAGCCGTCAAGGAGATCAAGAAGTTCGCCTTGAAGATGATGAAAACCCAGGACGTCCGCATTGATGTCAAACTTAACAAGGTTGTTTGGAGCCAAGTAAGTATCCCTAATACCACAATCTACCTAGCAAATTAATCCACACCCACACAGAGTGGGCAGTGCATACCATTTGAGCAGGTGTCGATCACACATTTCCCCCTTCCTTGTCTTAGTACTACCCATCTATGCTTCTACAATCACTCACACACACACATACTCCCCCCTTTCCACTAACTACAGGGTATTAGAGATGTTCCAAAGAAATTACGTATTGTTATTGAAAGGAAGAGAAATGAGGAGGATGAGGAGGGGCAGGCCATGTACTCCCTCGTCACATTGGCTGACAATCAGGAGAGATCAGGCAAGGGCGTTGTTGTATTGGAGGCTTAGAGGTTGTGCAACGTTCATGTTCTATTTTTCTATTATAGATTCTGTAATATATATATAATGCACACGTGTATATTTAATGGATACGTTTTTTTTCTTCAAAGAGTGCATATCCATGGAGAGGAAAGAATGAAGAGGCATCTTCTTCAAACCAAATATTATTCTTATGCTGTTCACAAAGATATACTGATATATAGGTATAGTTTACATTAGACTGCTACTAATAATAAAAGGACACCAGTTGCTTTAAAAGCGGAGCTTGGTGAAGAACCATCTGTTTTGCCCGCTCTTGAACTTCTCCTCTAAAACCTCCTTCAGCTTCTTCTGTGTCTCTACTTTCTTGTCACGGCTCTCCAGAGATTCTGGGCCTACACCAGCAGCCTTGAGATCTACATCCAAAGTGTAACGGGTTGGCATTAAGTGTTGGTAGTTGACAGTCTTGATGAAGGTCTTCAAGCTGGAGCGTCTAGCTTGGGTCTTCTTTGATGATTTCTTAATGACCTGTATGGATGAAAGAGAAGGGAGAAGGAGATGGGTGTGTGAGAATGATGATGGAATGAAGGATGACTACATAGAATTTTTGGTTTATAGATGTAGAGCTTCTCATAAAGCTCCCCACCACCAGTGCTACCAGTAGGCCTCTCTCTCTAGGCATGGAGGCGGCGAATGATGATGGTGGGGACAGGTCAACCAAAACGCACCTTGCGTGGCTCTTTGCTCAAGCCACAGACCAAAGCATGTCCATATGGCTTTGCACTGTTACCATCATCGTAGTTCTTGACGATAACAGCCTTCTTTCCAGCATATCTGCCAGTCAGGAGGATTACAACCTTGCCCGCCTGCATTGTTAACGAAGTAGATGGATGTTAGACATTGCTGTATACCAACTAGATTTTGAATCTACGCTAGGAGTGTAGCACCACCCAGTTATATGATGAAAATTCAATCAATTGATGCTGCACTCACCTTTAGGAATTTCACCATGTTGTCTATATACACGGCGTAATAGTTTTGAAAAGTCCTGATAATGTGGGCGTTTTCTGATGATTGCCACCTCTTTAATGCATAAAGCAGCCATCAGAGAGAGGACGGAAAGGGGCGGTGGCTCCTCTCTCCAATTTTGAGTGAAGGTGCAGGATGGCTTATAATGTCGACGTACGCCCACCAATGCACCAATTGGCTTCATTTCTATCTGAACATATGTAATTGACGTGGATTAAGACGCCTATCATACTGAAACAGCACCTGATTGTGGTCTAAAATCTCCCTTTCTGTGGGACTATTCTGTGATTTGCAGTGATGCCACTCGGAATAGCCCAAGGGCCAAGAAAGATACACCATACATCACTTAGATCGTACCAAACACTAGCTCTAGCTCCATCGCACCACGTTTTGAAAACTTCTTTATCATCACCCATTCCCCGCTCTAGCTCCACCAGTCGGCGACGAGCAACAACAAGTACAACCAAAGTAGCAGCAGCAGCCTCTTCTTCAGCCTCCTTCTCATCTGCTGACTACGAAGATATCACTGATTCTCCTAGCACCAGTATTGATCCATCCACCGAACCAAAGAAAAAGGGATCCAGCAGCTTGGCAAAACGTGCCGTCTTCGGCACAGTTCTAGGCCTCACTGGCGCGGTGGTCATTGTAATAGGCGGCTGGCTATATGCAGCAGTTACTTGTCTTGTAGCTTATCAATGCTCCAGGGAGCTAAGTGGACTATTGAATGCAAAGGGAATCGTAAAAGGAATGAAGCCGCCACCTCCAGTTGTATCTTACGCCACCAGTTTGATCTGTGTTGCCCTGAATGCCTGGGCCTTTAAATCGGGTGGCAAAGCTCAAACAGCCATGGCGGTAGCAACATTTGCCGTGATGATCATCCAGCTCCTGGCAGTCAAGAAGCCCAAGTTTTCTCAGCTAACTTCATCAGTATTTACATTGCTCTACTGTGGTTATCTCCCCAGTTTTTGGATTAAACTGAGATTGTTGGCGGTACCAGCAATTAACAGTACTGTTGTCCAAGAAAACATTCCTGCTCTACTAGCAGGTGTGACCCATTCAACTGTAGGTCTAATCGCTACCTTTATGACAGTAGCTTGCATCATCGCTGCAGACACAGGAGCTTACTTCTGCGGCAAATCTCTCGGAAAAACCCAACTCATTAGCATCAGCCCCAAAAAGACAGTAGAGGGTGCCATAGGTGGACTTGTATGCAGTATATTAACTGCATTTGGCCTATTAAAATTGTTTGCGTGGCCTGATAGCATCTTAAGCGCAGCTGCCTTTGGTACACTCGTTTTCTTCAGCAGCTTGTTTGGTGATTTGATAGAGAGTGTCATCAAGAGAGATGCGGGATTAAAGGATGCCAGTAATCTTATCCCTGGTCATGGAGGGTTACTTGATAGGATGGATTCCTATCTGTTCACTGCAGCAGTGGTATTTTTCTATATTAGATTCATTCTACCTGGATTTGGTGTTTAAAGAGTATATAGAGTGAAGAAGTAAAAATGGGAAGAGGGGGAGGGAAGCTTCTGTCTCTTAGGGATAGCTACTTTATTTTCAAATGCTAATAAAAAAATGTAAACAATTATTGATGAATAGACATGTGTGTTGCTTTATGGGATACAACGGAGGAAGAGTAGTTGGAAGAGGAGAGAGGGAGGGTGTTTAGATGGGGAGGGAGAGGGAGGTGGTTTGAAAATTGAAGAACCCACCACCATGATCGGTTGTCTTCATTAGTTGAATATCTTGCAAATGACGATTCTATCCTATTGGCAACTTCGTGTGGTCGATCATAACACAACTTCTTACTGCCAGCAAAATTCTACAAAAGTCATCAATCGTTTCAATTACAAAACCCGAGCATAGCTAGGGCAATAAAACTATTCCACTAGGCCCAATATACGTCCATAAATATGTTCACCCAGCTATACATACCTAGACGCACGTTTTGCACTGTCAAACAACAGTCATCCTCTCGGCAAAGCCGCCGACTCGCCACCGCCTCTCCAGCTCGCTGCTCCAGTGGTGGCCTCAGCTATAAAGATGCCGGCGTCGATATCGATGCGGGGAATGAATTTGTTCGTAGAATCCGT
>Ga0209986_10000601_pt1 | contig 35217 bp, 32 predicted proteins | sample BlataG_FD_183168 | JGI IMG/M metagenome (GOLD analysis project Ga0209986, IMG submission 183168) | Deep subsurface microbial communities from Black Sea to uncover new lineages of life (NeLLi) - Black_00105 metaG (SPAdes) (version 2) | ecosystem: Environmental > Aquatic > Marine > Oceanic >...
TGTCGCTTTAGATGTCTCCAGCCTCATCCTGAATCGAGAGTAGAATGCGGTCTGTAGCGCTGGTGCCCTTCTTGACGACCTTCAGATAGTCCTGTCGAGCCTTCTCGAAAGCTGCACGACTTATCCTCTGCTTCTTCTTCCTGAGAAGGAGCTGACGGAGACCGGCCTTTGCACCCTCGATTCGTTCTTCGTGTAGCTCGAGCTGAGCTACTATGTCTCTGTATCTCACGCCTTCGCTGACGAGCTTATCCTTTACCGATGGGAGCTGAGAGTCAATCTGTTCCATCTGCGACTTGATGTCCTTCTGACGAATCATGAACTCCCGCTTCTTGACCTTTCCTCTTCTTCGAGAGGCCTCAATCTTCTCAAGATCCATGTTCAAAGTGGTCTTCTTGGAATAAAGAGTAGCAAACTCCCTCAGGAGCTCTGGAGGCGCACCCGTAGCTTGGGCCGTAGGTGCAGTTGTTTCTTCTTCACCCGAACCGACAAGCTCCTCTGGCAAGTCTACTTTTCTGTACATCACATAGATGAGGGCAATGAAACCCGCAATCAGTGCAAAGAGGATAGGTCGAGCGGCAGCCCCTACCGAAACCTGGTACACCAACACGATGTTGGGTGGGTTCTCCTGTGTCGTGTTATAGACTGTGTACCTAATCGACGTGTCGAATACACCATATATGAGCCGATAATTGCCTGAGGTCTCTACGAGGTTGGATGAGATTGGAAACACAATATCGATTGTATGCTTGCTGACGAGTACCTCACCGAACGTTGCTATCGGAACCGTCAGCCGATTACCTGATGGGATAGCAGTGGAATAACTTGAAGCTTGTACAACGTAGTCAATCCAGAATGCATACGAGCTTCCGGGCCAGAATCCGTTGTCGCCAAAGCGGTCACTTCTGAGATCAATTCTAATCTCAATTGTATCATTGAACTTCAACTCTCCACGGGGCATCGACTCCGCGAGAGTTCCGACTTCATCATAGATCCGAAGATTGGCTGCGTAAGCAGGTATCGTGTATGTGAAGTAGTTCTCCCTAGCAGGACCAATGTTTTCTATGCTGATAGTTTCGCTATAGGAGAGCCATCCCCATGCATCGACTACAATCTGAGTGGTCCGTTCAGCAGCAATCAACGGTGTAAACGACCGTAGCGAGAAGTCGAACTCCTCCATGCTCATCGGAGCCACATTGACGTCGTCAGTGTCTGGAATATCGCCGTCAATAGAGTCACCACTCCTGAAACTGACTCTCATCGTTGCAGTCTTCATGACATAGGGTACAGTGGGATACTTCAGATATGTGACGTTGTAGATATTGCCTTCCACTAACTTGTGCAACGAATGCATCATCATTATCGTCGTAAATGTTAGGGAGTCCTGAAATCCCACTGGTTCGACGAAATAGACTCTGAAGTGCATCATTCCGTTGAGATTATCCAGTTGTACTATCTCAAGCTCATTCTCAGTCCAGTCTTCCGCAGACACTGAGAGGAAATAGCTCGGCCATGGTTGCGGAAGGAAGAATTCCAATGCTCCAATCGGGGCCGTTCCGTTGTTGAGGATTGTGTATTCGTCCTCAATCTTCGTGTTATGATACATCTGTGTCACGATGCTTCTTCCGACATTAAGGCGCATACCAATAAGTGGAGTATAAGGCCAATCAATTGTGATGTTCATCATTGCCGTACTGGTCACATTGGAAGCATCAGTTGCGTTGAACCAGACTTGGTGACTTCCAATCTCAAATTCAGAGAGGTCAACATGGACTTCCCATAAGTCGGACTGGAAGCTGTGAAATATCTGTGTCCAGTTCTCATCGTCAATCCGGTAGTGAGCAGTCCGCACGTATGTATTGTCTGTCACGTTGATCTTGAACGCTGCCACCAAACCAAGAACTTCATCCTGAGTTGGGCTTTCCACAACAATCGATGGCGCTGTATTGGGCACTATTTCAACCGCGAGTGGATTTGCCCAATCAGTGTGCTGTACCGGAAGTTCATCGAAGTTCTCAGAATCTCCAAACATCAGGATGAAAGGAAATTGTACATCTGTTGCATTGAACAGAGGTATGTCATTAGGATCGGTGCTGTTCATTCTGATGAAGTACTCTAGGTGTGTTGTGGTGCCATCATCACTGCCATTCGCTGCAACAATCCGGCTTTGATCAGCGTCCGGAAGATGCTGGAATGTGCCTATGGCATAGTCATCCCTATAGACGATTTGACTTGCGTCAGCAGGGTTGTTTGTATTGGACCCGATTCGTGTCAGAGTTATGGTATATTCAAGGTCCTTTCCATACATCTCATGGCTAGTAGTAGTATAGCCTTCCTCAGCAGGAACGATGAAATGCCGTTCTTCACCAACTCTCATGCCGATTATTTCATCTATGTAGCTGTGGAGTAGCCGTTCATCTGCTATCGGGATTGTAGAATCATCAGTAGGAGCATCGCCCTCCTGTATCAGGGTTCCATTCCGATCAAACAGTTTGTAGTGAACAGTGACTATATCATTGCCAGTCACTCTCGAATAGCCCTCATGCGGCTCACCTGGGGCGCAGCCGAATACCAAGTCACTGCCGTTGAGGCCGCTGCTTGTAAAATCAGAGGTGTAGTTCTGCCAGCCAAGCGCAATCCAGCCGGAAGTGGTGGCTGAGAGCCCGACATAGAGGTGTGTTGAGTTGTGCTCAAGGTAAATGGTAGCTCCAGTGGCTGAGTCTGTGTAGCTATACGCGTACTCTGTTGGGTCGATTATCCCGTCAGCGGACCCATAGTGGACGTCAACATAGGGTATTGAGGCGTTTAGCATCGACTCCGCGTAGGAGTAGTCCTGCTGGGTGTTGTGAGCCAAGGTCATGGGATTCCAAGAATTCAACTCAGGAATAGTCAACGCGACACCACTGATTACAAATATCGCCAGTAATGCAACTGTTGCTATTCTTCTACGTAGTAGGCTCAAGATGAATCACCGAATCTGATGTGTTCATGTTATGCAGTTTCAGGTCTCACTGGACCGCAAACATTGCGCCCCAACTTCGGGTCTGTTAAAATAGATTTCGGCAAGGAAATCTTCGTACTGTGACTAGCTCGGCCCGAAAAGTGTAAAACGGATGGTAAATGAGTCGGGATACAAGGAGATAGTCTGGTTGTATACAATCGTTGTCGCTGTCATAATCGCATTCCTCATTGTTCTCCTAGCAATGCCGACCACAATCCGAACCCTTAGAGAGAAGGGCAAAGTGGGGATTGATGTCCATAAATCCGGGGGGCCGGAGGTGGCAAAGGGGGGTGGCTACATAGTTCTCTTCGCGATTGTGACGAGTCTGCTAGTTGTCATCGGTTGCACCACATTCCTCAGTGCCAAGGCAGTAGACCCTGCGATCTTGGCTGCGTTGGTATCAATACTGATGGCAGGTATGATTGGACTTCTCGATGATAATCTAGATTTCAGAAACAGGACAAAGATAGTGCTCCCGCTCATCGCTTCAATTCCAATGGCTGTGATGGCTGTGGGCACGACTATCATGTCGATTCCCTTCGTAGGAACAATAGAATTCGGAGCTCTCTACCCATTGATTATTGTGCCATTGACGATGACATTTATCATCGACTCCACGAACATGTATGGGGGCATGAATGGATTGGAGGCGGGATTGGCGGCTGTGAACTCGTCAGCCGTGGTTTCGTACGTGCTTCTTCTTCCGTTATTTACAGGGACGGCAATCATGCAGAGCCAAATAGATGCCGGCACAGTTGCGGCCGCTCTACTGGGCGCGGCGGTAGCGTTTCTCGTTTACAACAAATGCCCCGCAAAGATTCTGCCAGGTGATGTTGGAAGATTGCCAATTGGTGCAGCAATTGCTGCGGCGTTGATTCTTGGGAACATGGATAGGCTTGCACTTATCATCTTTGCACCCTTTGCAGCGAATTTCCTGCTTTACATCCTGTACAGGATTCATGTGAAAAAGACCGGGATGGATTACGTCAAGTTTGCCAGTCTCAGAGAAGACGGGACTTTGCAGGTAGTTGGTCCATTCACCATGTACTGGGTGCTACCTCATTTCTTCAAGAACATGACCGAAAAGAAGAATGTGATTCTTCTTGTCATCTTCCAAGCGCTTTTGGCATATGGAGCAGTATTCCTTCTTCTCATAGCATATCCATGGGGAGTTGGGTTGTTCTAGTGTATCTTCTCTGGGAGATACGTGTCCACGACATAGTCCATACCATGCCTACTGAATGCCTGTTGTTCCGCCTTCCTCTGCAACTGACGGAAATCACGGATGTAGTCTTGCCATATAGAATCAGAATATCTCAAGTCTCTTGAGAGCTCGTCTAAGCGCTTCAGGTCAGCATTGTTCAGTGGCTCCGATGGTAAGGAGTATTTGGTTATGTCATCAGCAGTGACTCCAATCCATTCCGCATCCGGTGTTGTTAACCCCTTGATGTGTGCTGCGTTGGCACTGCCTGTGGAGATTACTCTTGCAATGTGCATTCCCCAGGGATCTCCGTCAGTGAAGACGTACACAGGTAGATCAAGATCGTCATGTAGTCGACGCATCAACTGACGCGTGGCTCGTGGGGGCTGGCCTCCCAAGTGTATCAATACTGCATTGAAACGGTCCCAAGCTCTTGTTTCAATAAGACGAGAGAACATGCCTCCGGATTCAACTGCCAGAATCAACTCAGCCTTGGATTCGATCGGGTCCGCAGTTACTAGTGCCGGACCTATTGGCAGTCCATCAGGGCTGAGTGTGAGGTCCACGTCCCGTCCTTCGTATCCCGCAACGGTGTAACGCATTGTCACCTGACCATAGACTGACGAGCGCTCCTCCGGAAACACACCAAATGCTTCTCTGGCAATGCCCGTCAAACACTCGAGATCTGTCACAGTTCGATCTGATTCGGCTTGATCTGTAAATTCAACGCCGAATGCTTCGCTTGAGTAGTAGAGGTCTCTTAGAGAACTGGTTCTGCCAGCCTGTAGCAGTTGTTTGGCGTAGGAAGCGACCCAAACAAGTTGTGTAAAACTCTTGATATGACGAAGGTTGCTAGAGTCCCTTATGATTCTGGTATTGCCAAGCACGAATCGCTTACTCTCTTTATCATAAACGAGATTTTCAGTCCCGCGACCGGGAAATTTGAGCGTTGGAAATTCTTCGTTATCGATTGACTGAACTATGGCAATTCCAAGATTTTTAAGAACGCCTAACGACTTGGACTGATCAGACATGATGATCCACCTCGAACAATCTGTGAATGAGTTCAGCTGTTGATGGAACCGCATCGCATTCTGCCAATTCCGCACTGAACTGTGCCACCTGTTTCATTGCTTTGTCAAATTCACGCTTTTTCTGCGCATCACGCACCGAACGTTCGCCCCTCTTGAGAGTCTTCTTCAGGCTTCTTCCTAATTCTCTAAGCAATGAGAGTACTTCGTGCTCAATCTCTGGCAAAGAGGCAATCGACTGCTTTCCAGCGGCTTTGAAGGGAATTCTCGTCGAGCAGAGATGAAGGAAGATTGAAACAGGGGTAGTCGACCCGACCCCATATTGAACCCAGTTCACCCGTTTCAGCATCTTTGCAAGAGTATCCTCACCACTGTCGTACAAAAGCGGAACCCGGTTGGCGAATCTGTACAGTGTCGGAACCTCTGCCGCACGTGCGCCCGTACCAATCGCTGCCACACCCTCGACAATGAATGCATTACCATTCCATTCGGTAGGCCCTCTGCTTCCGTAGGTCAGAGCTGAGGGGGCGAATACGGACTCGACTGAGGTAAGAAAGGCATCTTTTCCAATCGGACTGAGACATTTGCCATCCGGACGACCGAGTCCATCAAAGGAGCGAAGTGCAGAGCCAAGACGAGAGAGGTCTCCCCGACTAAGCGTATTCACAACCTGCTGGGGATTGATTGCCAAGAACTTGAGAAAACGCGTTGCAGTACGTTTTCCCATTCTTTGAAATGACTCAACCAGAAAGTCATGGAGACTCCGTTCACCGGCGTCAGCAACAAGCCGCCGAAGCAATTCCAAATCAGCACCATGAGGATGTGGTTTTGATGTTGTAGTTGGTGCTGGAAGCATCTGGTGCCACCAGCCCATCCTCATTATGGAGGATCCATTGATTACAAGTTCCATGTGTGCATGAGGAGAAGCCACTGTAGTCAATTGCAGATAGTCGTATACGCGTTCTCTCGACCGGTTGAGGTCACCTTTGAGCCTGATTGTGACTTCAGTGCCTGGACCTTCTCTCTCATGTGATTTGTCAGACAGAATCACAGGCTGGTTGTTCTCGATGTCAATGAGAAGCTGGCAGTATCTTCCAGTCGTGTGGCTAGTTTGAGTCACTACAATCATGGGAGAGTCCGTAGTGATTTGTCCGTAGAGCGCTGCCATGGTCACTCCGAGGCCAAAGGTTCCACGCCTCTGTCGTGCTGTGAATTTATCGCCATAGAGTACACGAGCGAAGGCATTGGGAATTTCACTGTGGGGAACTCCAGTGCCGTTGTCAGACACCGTGACCCTTACGATACCAGCCCGCTCTTCATCTATGCTCACTCGCACGTCAGGCTGCCTACGTGCTTCCTCGCATGCATCAATGCTGTTCTCCACCAACTCCCTAACCGTCGAGTACACCGCCTGACTTGGATTACCAAAGCCTGCCATCTGGCGATTACGATAGAAGAACTCTGCAGGTGAGATGCTGCTAAATTCCCCGTGTAGGGAGTTATCTTGATTCATAACGTTCTAAATGATAAAGCGTTCGACTTCATATTAGACGAGGTATTACAGCGCTCAAAAGTCCTCTTCCCATAGCTCCGTCTTCTGACGATTCATCTCTCTGCGCATCTTCTCAAGATACCTGTAGACTGTGCCGTGGGGAGCGCCTCCAATGAGCATGCCTATTGCTCGACTTGAGAACTCAAGCCCTGGGTCGGCACCAATCACCGAAACTGTGCGACCGTAGACCGAGATTTTGGTTTCTGTAATCTCTTCGATGGCTCTACGGGTGCGACCATTCTCCCCGATTATTCTGCCAGCCACCCGCTTCAGCTGGTTCGGTGATGTTCCCACAGCGTCGCGCAATGATATTACAACTAGGCGAGTGTCCTCATCGATAAGCGAGAGAGCCCTCTTTGGACTAAAGCCTCGAGCCATTGCGCGAATCATGTCACGTGCCTTCCAAGCAAGCACAGGATCCTCGGTCTTCTCGGGGCTGGTGATGGTCACAGTACCTTCTGGATTTACCTCTATCTTAACATTAGTGAGTGTCTGAACCCGCTTCCTCACTCGCCCGTTCCTTCCAACAATGACGCCAAGCCTTTCGGCGGGCACTCTAACAGTTTCGCTGTACCGCATCTCATTTCTCACCAGAAGAGAGAGTATACTTTGTTATGACCTTTGGATCTTCTGTTTCGACCCCTAGCTTCCTAAAGTATTGGGTTATGTTTTGAATGTCACGGAACAAGTACCGTCCAGCGCTAGTGTGACCTTGAAGTACGGCCTGAGAAACATCGATGATAACCGGCCCGTCTAGCCATAATATGTTGTACTCGCTAAGGTCTGCATGCACAAGACCGGCCTCATTGTAGCCTTGATAGATCATCTCGATCAGCTGGTTGAAGGCTTCAACTGGAGATTCTAGCTCAACATTTCTGAGTAGTGGCGCCGGAAGATCCTGTTCATCTCCGATGAACTCCATGATTAGGACATTGCGCTCAATGCCCAGTGGTTTTGGAACCCTGATTCCGGCCTTGTGATAGCGAATCAGGTTCTTGTATTCTTTCATTGCCCACTGCGGAATCAGAGATCGACTTCGCTTGGCCACGCGCTGAAACCGAGGATCACCAATGATGTACTCGCGCATCCAGTTGGTTTCTGCAGTGCTTATTCTGTATATCTTGACAGCAACCGAGTTGCCTTCGGGGTCTACGCCTCGATACACATTGGCCTCTTTTCCTGTGCTGATAGCACCATGCAGCTCATGAATCACCCCGCGGTTGAACAACTTGTAGAGAATCTTTAGAGTAGGCGGATCGATTACGCCTTCAACCACCTTGAGCTCATCAGCATCTTTTCTGCGCTTCATCCTACGGCGCTCTAGCTTGTCATCTATCTGTTTGCGTTTGGTTTCCACACGCTTCAAATCGAACTGTCACTCCGGATTGCAGGGCTTACAATAATCCGATACCGAGAATAGCCCCGTAAGAAGAAAAAGTCTTGGAACTATCAGAACATCTTCAGATAGCCTTTCTTCTGGAGCCACTCAATCTCATTGCCTCTATAGCGCCATATCACATCGCACTTGGCGTCGGTCTGAAACTCCCACGGAACAACCAGAACTGTATCCCCGACTCGCATCCAAACTCGCTTCTTCATGCGACCAAGGATACGACCTATGCGAATCTCCCCATCTTCACATCTTACTCTGACTCTATCAAAACCCAACATCTGAACGATGATGCCAAAGAGTTCTCCATCATCTTTCCTTGGCGTCCTCACTCGCAATATTTCTTCGCCAGCTGTGGGGGCACCTCTGTGACCGCGTTTTCCTTTTCCTCTTGGGGGCAAGTTAATCCTCCAGTTAGAAGCCAGACTACTCAGTCTAATGGCCTCGAAAGAGTACGCATTGGAGGGCCATTTAAGCGTACCTACGCATGAGCGAGCCTGCATGACCCTATTGTATCAAAAAGGCGGGAGCATAAATTCCCTACGATTTCGCGAAGGAATTCCTAATCCTCAGTTGGCAGAGGGTAGAAACGCTCGTCGATTAGCACGACATGAACAACACTGCCATTTGTGCTCTGAGGATTCAAGAGGTTATCCTCAACCTCGATTGTTTGATACGTCTTCGAGTCCATGAGCTGAGCGGGCTGTCCATGCTGGCGAGAGATGACCATACATTGCCGACTCTCAGATGATGGAGCTAGAAACTCAATTGCGTTCCATTTGGAACTCTTTGGATTGATTGTGAATGTAGAGCTCTCAGTGAGATCATAACATGAGATGCCGCTCTTGCTCATAGACTGAATCCGACAGGGTTTCGCGGCGACCCTTATGAAATCGCCATTAACAAATCTGTGAAGTCTTAGCAAGATTGTGATTCGATGCTTGTCCTTGCCACCTTTCTGCCCAACCAGTTTGTAGTTCACCTTTTTATCTGCCAAGAACGTGCGTTCAATCTCATCTGCAAGACGTCGACAGAGGTGTTCTGAGCCAATTCTGAAATCGAGACCGTACCGGTCCTTGCTCGCAGAGGTGATGAAAGCCTTGACATCTTTCCCGTATGCTTCGACTGTTCGTTGAGTGACAATGGTGTTGATTTTCTCTTCTTCATATTCAGTGAGTGGGCGATTGTCGGCCCGTATCTGGAGAATGGCGTTATAATAGCCTCCGCTCATCATTCCGCAGGTATCACAAGTCCCATGACTGAATCTGACTTCTACTGGATAACTCTCTTCGTGGGTTGGTAGAGTGTTGTGGGAGCGGCCTAATGCTTTCACCCTGATGTGCAATACCCTATCGAGCCGATTTTCCTCTTCAAGCAAAATCTCAACATTCGAAATGTGGCGTTTCACGCTCTGGTGTAGCAGCAACTCCAGCTGTCGCTCAATCAGCTCATCCTTAGCTGGAAGAGGCCCAGTAATCACCTTCCAGCCACCTGGCACCTTCACTGCCCCACAACGTTTGCAGGTGCGAATCTGAAGCGGAGTGTCCACTTGAATTAGAGGGTGCTCCTTTGCATAGCATGAGGCGCACAATCCTTCTAGGACTGCATCTTCGCCACAGAGGTAACACGGTGCTGGCAAATTAATCAACTGAGAAGTATCGTGAAACCTTTAAAATGTGGATGAAATGTGCCTTACGAACGCCAGACGTACTTCAATGATGAAAACAATTCTAAGTCAAGGAGTACAGCTAGCAAGAGCCAAGGGGGTTTATGCGATTCCTCGAAAGAAACTACATAGACGGGTCCATCAGGAACCACCAGTTTCAGTCTTCAAGCCTGCAGGCATACCTGCGAGGGAACTTGACGAGATTCTGATAACTGTGGACGAGTTCGAGGCGATCCGACTGGCGGATTTCGAAGGCATGAGTCAGAGAGAGGCCAGCGTCACAATGCAGATTAGTCAGCCTACGTTTAACCGTGTGCTATCATCCGCTAGAAGCAAAATCGCAAAGGGGCTAGTTCAGGGTGATGTTCTGCGGATTGAGGGGGGGCGCTATCTTCTTGAAGATGGCACAGGAGTCTTGTTATGTGTTGCGTGCGGTTACACACTTGATATGAAATCGGATGACAGGAGCTCCTGCCCCAAGTGTGATTCAACCAACCTACGATGGAACAGATGGAAAACCGAAAGGCGGAATCCTGCCTAAGCGGATGAAAAGCAATCGAGATCCATCTTCATATGTCGAAAGCGCTTACATGCGCACCCACTGGGCATGTGGATGGCCTTCTATGTATATCACGGCGCTCTCGTGAACAAGGCCAGCATTTATTGCTGCTTTCACGGTAGTCTGTCCAATCATGTTCGCAATTGTGGCATCCTTGAGTTGCACAAAGCACTTCTTCATGTCTACAAGTTCCCCCCCATAAAACTCCTCGCTGACCTTGAACGTGAGATCGCCCTCGACTAGAGTCCGTCCCAATAAATTCTCATCACAGATTGATACGAGTAGATGATCATGGGTTGCTCGAACTCGCATGTAGACGGACGGCATTGAAAGATCACCTTTGCTAGACAGGTCTGATAGCTGTACGAGCTCCACACGCACTGCAATGCAAGTAGTAAGCGTTTTTCTCCTTGCCCATGGTTGTGTCTGGCCTTCCACACACCGGACAAGTGACGTAGGCCTCTATATAGCGCTTCAGAACGTCCCCAATGCCTTCAGCAGTGAACTTACCTTGGAAGACTGCTGTGCTCCCCTCGAAGTTTCCCGCTGTGGCAAGTTGGCCCGAAACGAATTTCATGACTTCTTTTCCAGGCCGGTTCAGAACCATGATAATCTCTTGAAAGTTCTGCCAGATGCTTCGGGTGCCTTGAACTATGAGCTGTACGCTGGGGACCTGGAATCGCTCACCTGATTTCTTGAAGGCATCTTCCGGGATTTGGCTTCTTGCTCTATCGAGAAGGCTATCATAGTCGTCCATGAGTTGATTCACACCATTTCTGCTATTGAAGGTTCTGCTCGTGTCAATGGACTATGTGTCAATGGGCAAATAGTATCCAATCTTCACTTCGCGAATCTTCTGTTGATCCATGAGATCAATGACCTTCAGTGTGATAGCAGATTTGCTACTACCTTGTTTCTCGAAGCGAGACACGATATCCTGAAGGTAGATGCCATCCGGCGATACGTTTTCTTGGATGAATTGAAGAATCTGTGTAGACAGCGTTCCAGGGGATTTGGGCTTACTAGTCGAGGCCGAACTCCTACTCTTAGCTGGTTTGAGGATTTCTTGGACATCGCCCATAGACTCACTCTCACTGGGAGTTGAAACGCCACTGCGAGTGAGAATGGCTCTATAGCGCTCCAGCTGATGAAGTGTCATGTAGTTTGCGTCATCCAGAGACCGCACAATCTCGGGCACTATGTAGATCTCACCCTCATACTCTCGCACCTTCCCTACAATCATTGCAAGTGTGTTGGTTTCAACTTGTTCAAGTGATTGTGTTTCGCCCCAAGATTTTGCCCTGATCGTTTCAGTTCCGTCGTCGATTGTTATGCTGGCGAAGCTTCCTTGGCCCACGTACTGACGAACTATGAAACCCACCAAAACGACACGCCGAAGCTCGACGCCTTGAGGAGACACAACGTGATGGCCGTCTTCCTCATTATACGTCCCACGAATAATGTCAGCAACTGATGCTCTAACAGCAGTCATTCGTTCTCGCATTCTATAGTCCGTCCTTAGACACTCGTTATAGTTCAGCTGTATAAACCATTCTCTGGAGCAAAGGAACACTTCTCAAGCGGCTAGATGAACTGCATCGTTTGATGAAACGTAATCGTTTTGATGTCAAAAGAAGTCGCTCAACGCACTCTGTTTAGTCGACCCGTGCAGTTCTTCTAGCGCTTTGGAGAGCCTATTGAGAGTGCTCTGAATGCGATCCTCGCCAAAGTCATGTTCCTTGCACAGAATTCGCCTTATCTTGTCCGGCTCTGGATCATGGAATTCCAGTTTCTCCATCTCTAACGTGGGCGGATTTAGAAATATCTCTCTTATTTCCACATAAGGGAATCTCAACTCCATTCCTTTCTCGGATTCAATCTTCTCAAGCGAATCATACTGTTTCACTAGCTTTAAAGCTGTTTTCGGACCGACATGAGGAACTTTCTCGTTGTAATCAGTGCCGATTAAGATGGCGATATCCACTAACTGCGCTCTGGTGATGCCCAATAGTTTGAGGTTGAGGTCTAGGTCTATGACCTCGGGATGCACTGTTTTGTAGGCCTTGGATCTGGCGACTTTGCGACGGCCAGAGATGGATAGATTGCGAATCATTCGAGGACAGTTGTATAAGAGAGAGTCATTATCTTGACTTGCGCTCGCCCAAACGAAGCCTTCACGAGCCATCTGTGCCGCGAGTGCTTCCCCTTCAGACGGAGCTTGAATAACTGGTATCCCCAAGGCAGTGATTAACTTCTTACTCTCCTCAATCATATCAGAAGTCAGTCGTGAACTAGCCTGTCCTGCTTTCCGGGCATCTTCAATGCGCCCCTCTGCCTTTGCTTTCTCCCAAGTTTCGTAAGCAGCCGCTCTAATTTCTCGCCTTCTCTTCACCTCATCATCTTTGAGTTTTGGTGCCTCGCCATCAAAGATATAGACTGGGCGTATGCCGCTCTCGAGAAGGTTCACATTCCGGTAGAACAGTCCACTCAAATGGCTCGTTACTTGGCCACGTCGGTCCATCAGCGGAGTGCCATCTGGCTGTCTAATGCTTGAGAGAAACTGATAGAGTGTGTTGAATGCATCAACGGCAATCTCTCGACCTGACAGGTCATTCAGTGTGATTGTTTCTGCTCTGATTATGTCTCCGAGCTTTGTTCCCATCAGGTTTTCTCCTTCGTCGGGTCTGCATCCTGTCTCCGGTCATAAGTTGTTCGATTATCTGGAGGTGACCGGCATGCCGCTTCGCTAGGTTTATAACAAATCTCCAAATGAAAGCCAGAAACTGGTCAAAGAAGAAACCTTTTGGTGATATTTTGTCAAGTATGCAAGCGATCAGATGTGCTTCGTGTCATGGGTCGATTTCGCCGCATGAGAGCAGTGTGAAATTCAAATGTCCATCGTGCGGTGCATTTGTGATTTGGCGATGTGAATCTTGTAGACGTTTCTCGAACAGATACAAGTGCCCCAACTGTGGATTTGAAGGGCCATAGATAGGCAGCGGTGCAGTGAAATGGCAAGAGTGGTTATCACACTAAAGATTATGCCAGATGGTATTGACATGAATATGGATGACTTGCTGGAACGCGTAAAAGGCGCCATTCCGGAGGGTACTGACGTCAGAGCCAATGAGGTTATTCCAGTAGCGTTTGGGCTCAAGGCTCTCAGAATGAACGTGGCCAGGGAGGAGTCAATGGGGGGAACCGACGACATCGAGGCAGCCATAAGTGCCCTAGATGGCGTTGCGCAGGTAGAGGTCGAGATGGTTTCACGAATGTGATTATGAGATCAATCCTTGGCAGCGTGATTACATATAGCTATGATGTCAGGTAAGTCAGAGTTTATATGGAAGCCAGGGCGCGGCGGTCATATAACAAGAGTTGTTACATACCAAACTATATCGGTGGTAGAGAAATACTCTTTAGCGGAAAACCAGAACAGAGTAACAAGACGGCATTCATTGAATAGGGATTTACCGTCCTTGTTTCTGGACTGCAAACTTATACTATGGAGGTTGCGTTTAGCTAGTGGTCGAGATTGTTCTGAAAGTTGCAGAGGCTGAGCACAGAGATATCGGGCGGTTCATAGTAAGAATTGACGCGGTATCGATGGAGAAATTGGGTGTCAGGACAGGAGACATAATCCAAATCAAGGGCAAGAGAGCAACTGCTGCCATCGCTTGGCCAGCCTATCAAGGCGATAAGGGCCGCGAGATTATAAGAATGGACGGCCGGATTAGAAGAAATGCAGGTGTTAGTTTAAGCGAGAAAGTGACAGTTTCCAGAGCTAACGAGGAACCCGCACGCAATGTCACACTTGCCCCAACCTCTGTTCCAATCAGACCCGAGCCCAGATTCGAAGAGTTTGTAAAAAGGAAGCTGCTTAACTGTCCTGTAACTCCTCAAGATACTGTATTCATCCCAATTCTTGGACGGGCGATTCCCTTCAAAGTTACATCGATAAAACCGGCTGGTACCGTTGTTGTGCAACATTCAACTATACTTACGATTACCGAGAAACCGACCGGTGATGTCATTGGTACGGCACAGGTCACGTATGAAGAGATAGGTGGTCTTTCAGACGAGATCCAGCGCATTAGAGAGATGGTCGAGCTTCCCATGAAGCATCCAGAGCTCTTCAAAAGGCTAGGAATCGACCCTCCGCGCGGACTGATTCTTCACGGCCCGCCGGGTACGGGAAAGACACTCCTGGCTAAGGCCGTTGCTAGCGAGTCGGAAGCGAATTTCATTCATATCAACGGTCCTGAAATCATGTCGAAGTTCTACGGCGAGTCAGAACAGAAGCTTCGTAAGATCTTCGAGGACGCAGAAGAAAATGCTCCTAGTATTATCTTCATAGATGAGGTTGATGCGATTGCGCCCAAGAGGGAGGATGTGCAGGGAGAAGTTGAAAGAAGGGTTGTCGCACAACTTCTCGCAACAATGGATGGCCTCAAATCTAGAGGACAGGTTGTAGTTATTGCAGCCACAAACAGAGTGAATGCAGTTGATCCGGCATTGAGAAGACCGGGCAGATTTGACCGCGAGATTGAGATTGGCGTTCCGGATAAAACGGGAAGACTCGAGGTACTCCACATCCATTCAAGGGGAATGCCTTTGACAGAAGAGGGCAAACTGCGCGTTGACCTAGCATCATTAGCTGATAGAACACATGGGTTCGTAGGAGCCGATCTTCATGCTCTCTGCAGAGAATCGGCAATGAAAGCATTGAGAAGATACTTGCCAAAAATCAACCTTGATGAAGAGGAGATACCTCAAGATGTGCTCGACCAGTTGGAGGTCACCAACGATGATTTCCTCGGGGCACTACGGGAGATTCAACCGACCGCGTTGCGAGAGGTATTCATTGAGATTCCAAACGTGCGCTGGAGCGATATTGGAGGGCTTCAAGAAGTAAAAGACACGTTAATCGAGGTTGTAGAGTGGCCTCTTAAAAGACCCGAAACATTCACGCGCATAGGAATCTCGCCCCCAAAGGGTGTACTCATCTATGGTCCACCTGGTACTGGAAAGACCCTCCTTGCTAGAGCTGTAGCAACGGAAAGCGAGGCGAACTTCATTAGTGTCAAAGGCCCAGAACTGCTCTCCAAGTGGGTGGGCGAGAGCGAGAAAGCGGTCCGAGAGATATTCCGAAAAGCAAGAACTGCAGCACCAGCAATAATATTCTTTGACGAAATTGATGCAATTGCCCCGACGAGGGGCAGGAGCTCTGGAGATAGTCATGTCACTGAGAGAGTCATTAGTCAACTCTTGACAGAGATGGACGGTCTTGAGTCTATGAAAGATGTGATTGTCATAGCGGCGACAAATCGTCCAGAGCTCATAGATAGAGCTCTTCTCAGGACTGGCAGGTTTGACCGGTTTGTCTATGTGCCAGCACCCGATAAGAGTAGCCGAGAGAGGATATTCGAGATATATACCAAAAACATGCCACTTGACGAGGATGTAGAAATTGAGAAACTGGTGGAGATGACCGAGTACTTCGTTGGCGGCGATGTCGAAGCACTATGTCGGGAGGCAGGCATGCGTGCCCTTAGGGAGAATATGGATGCCGAAATCGTTTCAATGAAGCACTTCAAGGATGCATTGAAAACGTTGCATGCATCCGTCACGCCGCAAATCCTTGAGAACTACGAGAAAATGGACAAGGAACTTCGAAGGATTGCTGTGACGGATATGGCTCAACGTCCTGGAACAATATGAATAACGGAAAGTGATGGTGGATTGGCGACTTGGACAGCAATACCACTTAGGAATTTGGTGGTAAACATACTGAAAAAACGTCATGGAGTCATCCTAGAGGATGAGCTCAGAAGGGCGTTGAAGAAAGAGATTGGCAATGAACCCAGTGAGACTGAGCTTAACTCGGCTCTAATGCAGCTCGAAATCAACGGTCTCGTACATGTCAGTCAAATCACTAGGACCAAGCGTCGTATAGAAGTCGTTGGAGAGGGTAGAGAGTTCCTTGCAGTGGATGAGGACTAGTGCGCCTCTGCGCTAAGGTGGGAATCCTATGCTTGGTAAGAGAGTCCTAGCAGCGGGCAAGTTTGACATTCTACACCTTGGACATCTTGCATACCTAAACCAAGCCAAACAACTTGCAGGTGAGGATGGCGAGTTAGTGGTCGTCATAGCTCTCGATAAGACCATAAAAAAGCAGAGAGGCGCCCCGCCAGTCTTCCCGCAAGAGCAAAGGCGTCGACTTGTTGAATCCCTAGAGGCTGTTGATAGGGCAATCCTCGGATATGATACTGAAGACCAGTCCGTCATTGTGCATGATATCAAGCCAGATATCGTGGTTCTTGGATATGATCAGAAAGCCAATACGCATGCCATTGAGGAACGGCTGTCCGAAGCTGGACTGAGCACGAAGATTGTCAGGCTTGAGAAGATGAAGGCTGACGGTCTTTGCTCATCTACGCTTATCAGAAAGCGAATAATCGACTACTATAGAGAGAATGGCAGAGCCCGCTAACTACTCAAATTATTAGCTCGCCACGTACCTCCGCATCATGCCGCATGGTAGCTAACCGTTCTCTACGGTCAAATGTGGCCTTCCATAGGAAATAGGAAACTCCAGCTAGCCCTATCAGCAGTGCTAGTCCACCCAGAGCCCACCATCCGGCCTTGAAATGTTCTGAGAAATCTTGTAACGGCCCCGCAATGAAGTAAGGCCAGTTGATGAAGACTCCAATCGTATAGAGGAGAGCTACCAAAGCAATCTGTCTGAGATAACCCATGGCTTGTTCATCATCCTTGAGAAAAATCGCTATGGCACCCAACCAGAAGACATACCATGGCATTTCCCAACGAAAATAGAACAGGATTGCCGGAAGCATATAGATATAGAGCGGCACAAGAAGATCCAGTTTCTCTCGCCAAGAGGCTTCAATGAATTCCTGCCTATGGGGGAGGTACTTCCCTACAGTGAGGAGCATGAAAGCTGTGTAGATTACAAGTGGAATCAATGCAGGAGGCCAGAAATACGTCACTCCCGCAAGCGGACCCTTTGTTGGCGATGTAAAGAGCAATCCGGGATACATCGGATTGACTATTTCTGTGCTATACGCAGAAGTGTTGAAGAAATGTGACATGAGCGAATCAAAACTGGCTCCTAGAAAGGTGAAGGGAATTATCGTTAGCAGAGATGACAAGAAGAACCAGATCGACGCACCGGGGGCGCTTAGAAACATCAATGGAAAAGCCACTCCGGAGTATATCTTTGTCTGCACCGACAAGCCCAGCGTGAGCATCGCTTTGTTCATCTGACCCTCTTTCTGCAATACGAGTGCTATCAGAAGGAGACAGTCAACAATTGGTTCCAGCTTCCCTCCTCCTGCAGACATTACCAGACCGTAGATGAAGTATCCGGCGAAGAATAAACGGGCCCATTGTACTGTGTAGATCTTATCACGGAGCAGAATCGCTATGAGGACCAAGTTCAGGTTGAACACGAGCACAAGAACGAAGTTTATCCAAAGCGGCTGCAGTTCATTCACACCAGGAAAAAGCCAAGTAGCGACTGCAAAAAAGATTAGTCCAAATACAGGATACTCGTAAGTAATGTTGCCAAGATATCCTGGAAGTACGTGTTCACCATCGTTGTAACCCCACTCGGGGGGAAGCGCTTCAGCCAGCTGTTGGTCTGTCATGTTGTATACGCCGAAGCCATATATCCAGAATGCTTCTCCGTACATCTCGTTTCTGTTGCGATCACGTTCGATGACCATCGTATCTGCAATAGGGATTGCAAGTATTGAGATGACCAAGCTCAGCACGAGGTACTTTCTGAACTCGTATATGCTTAGAGAGATTGCGCTGAGCATCTTCTTGTGACCGCCATGCCGGGATGAGTGTTTCGCAACCCTCCCCCAGTGGTGGTAATTAACCTTTTCTAACTTCGGAGAAGTAATCAATGGTATTCATTCACTGAGTTGTAGAGGACGAGTCATGGCAATGGTAATATATGGCGCATAACCGAAGCTGACTCCACAGACGATTTATCTTGATTGAAACCTCATATTGGGCCATTGGATTACGATGACTAGGAGCTCGAAGACATGCATCAGACGAATATAAGCAGGAATGCCTACGCGCTGGCCTTCTGGATTGTGCTGCCATTCATAGCAATGGTATTGGGCATTCTCTGGCAGCAATACATACACTTCCTGATGGATGCCTACGCGTCATATGCCCTAGAATCATTGGTGCTAATCCTGCTCATTCTGCTTGTGTCACGGGTATTCTTCAGAAACATAAACTCGGAATACACTGGCAGAGTTCTATTTCGGATTGGATTCATTTGGGCAATTCTCTTCTTCGTATTCAATCTGGTGCACGGGCTTTACTTTCTTGCCATTCCACTGGATGGCATATTGTCTGACTATGATACATTCGCAGGTCGTTTTGGCTCTATCGTGCTGCTTGTGGTTTTCCTCGGTCCACGCTTCTTCGGACGAATTCCTGAGGACGATCCAGACCTAGCTAGTATGCCCATTGGTAAGATGGCGACTATTGGTTTGCTTCCTTCAGGAATCAAGATAGCATACTATAGGCGGAGAGGCGCAGAGATAGGTGAGGGTGTATCAATGGGCCTACTCTCGATTCTTGAGTGCAAGAAGGTAGTAATTGGAGATCATGCGAAGATAGGGATGGCATGCATGATCAGAGCGAACGAGTTCAATCTTGGTAGATACTCAAAACTTGGAATGCTCGTGATTATCGATACACACAAGGTAACAATCGGAGAAGAGGTCACGATACAGGAACAGGTCTACATCGGAGGCCTGAAGACTGACAAATCAGTCATTGAAATTGGAGATTTATCCATGATATTCTCGGGTAGTGTGCTGAACCCCACACATCCAATCAAAATTGGCAAGAGAGTTGGTATTGGAGGCTACAACTACCTCTTTACTCATGGCACATGGCAACCCATTCTGGATGGATTTCCAGTATCTTTTGGGCCAATCACGATTGAAGATGGTGTCTGGTTTCCATGGCGAGTGTTCGTGCTACCTAATGTGCACATAGGCAAAGAAGCTACCATTGGCGCAGGCGCTGTTGTGAACAAGGATGTTCCTGCACGCGCCCTTGCTGCAGGAGTCCCCGCAAAGGTACTTCGACGAGATGAAGAGTACATCAAGAGGTTCACGGACGCAGAAAAGCACGAAATTCTAAGGAATATACTAGTTGACCTAGTTGGTTATCTTAGAATCGAGGACTGGATCATTGAAGACCCCAAGATTGAGGAGAGCTACGCAGCTGCTATGTTTAGAACTCCTAAAGGCCCCTCATCAAAGGTTGATAACCACATTCTGTTCATGTTTGAGAATACGGATGATCTATGGAGTCTAGTGAAGGACAGGACTCTGGTGGTGTCTCTCTTTGCCCTTGATGAAACACAGAGGAAGCGGTTGGAGGAAGAAGGCAGCTGGTGGTTTGACCTAGAAACCAGCGAATGGGGCGGACTACATACAAATGTAAGCGTCATGATGAGCGGTTTTCTGAGTAGATATGGTCACTGGCTCAAGTACATGTCCTAGATTGATGGTGGAGAGATCTTGAAAATCTCAAAGAGTGACTACTACCGGAATGAGATGGACATACCCTACGACCCCGGTATAGGATTTCAGATCGGGATGAGTCTCAACCTGATTCAGCACATCCCGTACCAAGTCCGGGATAAGTTTGTTTCACTCGTTTCCATCATGGGGAACCGGTCTTCATGTGCGCCGAGGAGATCATTCCCGATAGACGACCTTGCTGATAGGTTAGATCCCACTACTGAGGAGAAGAGAGAATTCTGGGACAAGGACTTTGGTGTGTTGATGACTCATGATGTGGATACACGTCTTGGCCATGATTACGGACTTGCCAAGTTTGTTGAGATTGAGAAGCAGATGAACTTCGTGTCCACATTCAATATTGTACCCAAGTCCTATGAATACGACGTTTCAAAACAGCTAGTAAAAGCGCTATTAGATGATGGCTTTGATGTGGGCATTCATGGTCTTCATCATGACGGGAAGTTCGCATATCTGACACCATCGGAGCAGAGGGAACGAATCAAGGAGGCTGCTTCCATTGGAGGGAGACTGGGTGTATCAGTTCTTGGCTACCGGGCACCTCTATTACATCGCACCAAGCAGATGGTGCGGATCTTGACTGAGGAGGGATTCCACTGGGACTCCTCTTTTCCCGATACCGATGCATCAACAACCGGTTACGCCTCTACTGGGAGTAGAACAATCTTCCCGTTCTATCCGCTGTACTTCAACGGAACTGAATGGCAAAGAAGCGGTATGCTGGAATTACCAGTTTCAATGCCTCAGGACTGGACTCTGCTCTACTACTACCGTCTTTCAGAGCAGTCCATGCTGAAGGTCTGGAAGAAGAAATTGGATTACATCAAGTCCAGAGGGGGTCTCGCAGTGTTCGTGATTCATCCGGATCAAGAAGACTTCGGTCATCCGAAACACCATAAGGCATACAGAGAATTGCTGTCCATCATCATCGATGCGGACCCCGAGATTCTCACGTCGACGGAGCTCTCCAAGAGATGGAAAGCCAAGTTCCCTTCTATCTAACCCAAGTAGGTGGGGCATGGCCAGTTATCACACTGTAGACAATTGATGCATTTCTCAGGGTCAACTGATACTTTGCCTTCGCTCAAGTTCAGAGCTCTGTGTTCGCACTGAGGTATGCACGATCCGCAGGCCTGACAGAATATTGCTCTCTGCACGGCACGACCGATTTGGCCCGCTAGCCGCTCAATTGATTTTTCATCATTCCCTCTGACGACAAGAGAGCCGGAACTGAACATCGTGATTGCGTTTTCTCTAGACTTGGTCCTCAACGCGCCAAGGCTCTCAGAAACTTTTGTGCTGCCGAAGAGGGGCATAACTCTTGATACCCGGTTGAGGTCTACTCCCGTAGAGAACTGGCCCTCTAGGCTGAAACCTGAATCTTTGCATGGTGACACGCCTTTCGCAATGTTAAGGTCCAGCTGGTCCTTGGGTCCTGTTCGAGTGCTCTTTATGTCGAGTCCAAGATTTTCGGCCAGATTCTGTTGACCCTGAGGAAGGTTCTTCCAACGCCAGAAACCATGTTCTGCCCATCCATCTACAAACCCGTATCGTGCCGCCCAAGTCTTAAGCTTCCCCTTCCATCGCTCATAGAGGGCAGGATGGGTCTCACGTATGCTTTCCAACTCAGCCAGAGGGGAAGAGGGACAGAGGTAACACCCCATTCTGTGATATCCTCTGTTGTAAAGGGGGTTGAATGGCGCATTCTCCTTGAAGATGTACAGCCAGACTTCCAAAGCGTTCCACTTCTGAATCGGATTAGCGGACTTCTGACCGGGTACCCAAGGGTTCGAGGATACGCGGGATTCCTGAGATCTTTGGAATGACTCTAGTTTCCTTTGACCCATAAAGGTGAGCGCCTGTCCGCCCAGATTCTCTGCTATCGTCTTGGCTGCGGGGCCCAGCTTTAGGACCTTGCAGCACCAGCGAAAGTCTCGCGCGGGAGGACCAAAAACATCAACGGATTCCCAGAACTGTTCTCCCGAATCATGACCTATGATTGTAGCATTGTGGATTTCTGCAAACTCCTCGATATGGCGGATTGTTTCAGGAAACTCCAAACCGGTATTCACGAAGAACATGGGCGGACTGAGTCCCAGGGCCTTCTCAACAAGAAGATAGACCACGAGTGAGTCTTTACCCCCGCTGAACCCCACGACCACCGGCGCATCCTCTCTCTGAGCCGTGCGCTTGATGAAATTGGTGGCTTCTTCTTCAATCAAAATCAGGTCATTCTCATTAGCTTGAACAGCGTCGTCCCATGATGCCGTCTTGGGATTGATGTTTGGGGCACTGGCATCAGCAACGTCGCGCATCTTGACTGCGTAACCCTTCTCCTTGCGCGCCATGTCCACGCCGCTCATTCTTGCAGTTCCTACGCCAAGAACGACTCCATCCGAGTCCATAAGCATGACTTCGTCATTTATCTTGATTCCTGAGTCGCAGCCAGCCACCCCCGGGACCATGAGGTTCACTCCATCCTTGAGAAACTTCAATACCCCATCGTGAAGCGAAACCCACTTCTCCCTCGTGAACGCCCCTATACGTCGACCGCCCTCGAGTGTGAGCAGGAAGGTATAATTGTGTTCTGGGATATCGAATCGCAGTCGGCCCACAATATGCCCATCGATCACTACTTCATACATTGCGTCCAATGATGATACCTTGTTCATCACGATAGTCTTGTCAGGAGGAAGAACTCTCACACCAATGCCTTCACCGAATTGGCGATCTATCGCAAGGATAGCACGCTCAATGTGACCGTCCATTGCGGGGAATGGGTCACCTGGTGGAGAGATGTTGACTTTTCGCGACGTTAACTTGCAGATACTGCATTCCGTTTCCTCGAATCGTGGAACATTGCACTCGTCACACCAAAACAACCGTATCTTACCTAGATATGGTGCATGTCCTCTGCGAAACTTTCTTCTTCTACGGCTCGTCCTACCCAGTTGCATCGGCCCCCATTCAGGGTTTAGGATATTGGAATATCCAGCTTCTTGAGGGTATTCCTAGTGGGGTGACCTGCCTTATCCCAGCCCCTCAAAGCATAGTACTTTGTAAGCATCTCCTCGAGATGAACCACGCGATTACGAGAACCCCCTTCAGAAAGAGCCGTGGAGAATCTTTCCGGTAACCTATCATCCTTGGCAGTAAGACCCTCGCGGAGGTTGAAGAGGCGCTCTAGGTTCCAGATTCGTTCACCAATGGCGAGTAAGGCGGAGCCATCTATTGGCAGTCCGGTGCAGGCAGCCGCCATATCAGCGTAATCATCAACTGCCCAAGCGAAGTTTGTAAAACGACAGACCACCAAGGAGTCCATTGCCGCAGAGAGATTCTGGAAGAGAATAACAAGGTCCGGCTTTCCCTCAGTTTTGTCACGGTCGATTCGGACAGGGGAGCCCATTATCTCTGGACCAATCAAGTAGGATCGTAGATGGCATCCTCCACGGTTAGACGTTGCGTACCCAAGAGCGTGGCCTTGAGCTCCTCTAGGATCATACGCGGGAATTTCAAGCCCCTTAACATGCATAGCAATCTCAGGTGCACCGTAACGCGAGGCAAGAGTGCGGGAGCCCTCACCCAGTTCTGCACCGAGACCGCGTGCAAGTGCAATATCCTCAATCAGGTCGAGGATACCTGTCGTGTCACCAAACTTGAGAGGTGCCTCCATATTGCCCTTCTGAATGAGCTCCATGGCACAACCGATAGTGCTTCCTACCGATATTGTGTCAACACCCAATAGGTTGCAGCGGTGATTCGCCATCGCAATCCATTCTAAGTCGTTAATACCGCACTGAGGACCAAAAGCCCAAATCGTTTCGTACTCTGGGCCTCCAACCTCTTGACCATAGGCAGTACTGACGCGCCCACAACCAATGGGGCACCCGTAGCAGTTGTAACGCTTTACTAAGAGGCGCTCCAAAAGCTTCTCACCTGACACTGCCACAGCATCATTGAAGTTTCCCTCTTGGAAGTTAAAGGTCGGGAGCATACCAAACTCGTTTGTGACATTCACCAAAACTGCGGTTCCGTAGACTGGAAGTGCCTTGCTTGTGACTGGGTTCTTCTGAATGAGACGCCTTGCACGCTTCACGGCATCGTTCAGTCGATTAGTATCATCTGCAGCCACATCACCGGTTCCTCGGACGACAACAGCCTTCAGCTTCTTGGACCCCATCACTGCGCCAACACCGCCGCGTCCAGCGGCCCTATGCAGGTCGGTCATGATTGCGGCGAGCTTGACTTGGTTCTCGCCGGCAGGCCCTATGCATGCAACCTGAGCCTTAGAGTCGGTTTCCTTGAGAAGCCCCTCAGTAGTCACAGCAGTGTCTTTTCCCCATAATTTCGAAGCATCCCTCAACTCCACCTCGCCATCATTAATCCAAAGATAGACTGGTGAGGATGAAGCACCCTCGAAAATAACGGCAATGTAGCCAGCCTTTCGCAGCTGAGCACCGAAGTAACCACCCGCATGTGAGTCGAAGATTGTGCCTGTCAATGGGGATTTGGTCACCACAACAAAGCGTCCAGCAGTAGGGACTGACGTCGCAGTCATTGGACCCACAGCAAAGATGAGCCAATTATCCGGGGACAATGGGTCGATCCCTGGAAGCAGATTCTCGTAGAGGAGTTTCACTCCGAGACCTCGTCCCCCAAGATACTGCGCAAAATCGTCAGAGGAAATCTGTTCCCGACGAATGGAACCATCAGTCAGTGACACACGAAGAATCGCGGCATTGGTATAGGTTTGCTTTGACAAACGGGATTCCTCCTAATCGTTGAAGACATTATCTTCACGGTGGGGACATGTTAGACATCGTTCCTTGTACCAGAGATAGACCTCTTTGGGTTGCTTGGCCATACTGGCTTGACGGCTTGGGCAGTCCCAGCACGGTCTATCTGGTTGCATCCATGCATCGCTATACTGAATCCAGCGAAAGTCTTCCACAATGGCAACGCCCGCGCTAGTCCCGAGACGGTTGGCGCCCGCATCAATCATCTTGATTGCATCCTTGAAGTTGCGGATGCCTCCAGCCGCTTTCACGCCCATGGAATCACCAACTGTTTCTCGCATGAGCTTTACATCGTGTGGAGTCGCGCCCATAGGACCAAAGCCAGTTGATGTCTTGACGAAGTCTGCACCGGCCTCTTTCACTAACAAACATGCTTGACGCTTCTCGTCGTCAATCAGAAGACCGGTCTCTAGAATCACTTTCACATGCGCGTCTCCTGATGCCTCAACTACAGCCTCGATGTCTCTGCGAATAAAATCATAGTTCTTATCGCGGAGTGCTCCAACGTTGATGACCATATCGATTTCATGAGCACCCAAACGAACGGCCTCCTTGGCTTCCATGGCCTTCACCTGTGTTAGGCTGGCACCTAGGGGGAATCCGACAACACAGCAGACCTTCACGGATGAGTCCTTGAGCATCTCGGCAGCATACTCAACATGTGTAGTATTGATGCACACCGCAGCAAACTCGTACACGAGTGCCTCCTCACAGAGCTGCTTGATTTTGGACTGCTTTGCTTCAGGCTTTAGCACAGTATGGTCAATCGTTTTAGCCAGATCTTCAACTGTGAGGTCCATGAGAGTGCCTCCGGTTTTGGAGAGCAGCTCTTACCGCTATTAATCCCTTCGAAATGAAGAGATGCTGGACAGTCACCTCGAGCCAAGATAGCTTCGGATGTCGTCTAGTACTTCTTTTTGAAGTCGCAAAACATCGTGAACCTCGATTTCTTCAGCGTCCTTGACGACCGAGTTGAGCTGTACTACCGTTCCCACAGCGTCAATCCGTTCGAAGTCAACGGGAAACTCAACTTCTGCACCTTTCACTATCAGCTCGGATCGGGTTGGATGGAGCCCGATTCTAATGCTCCTTACGATTCCGATTCTTCGCGCTCTATTGTCAAGAACCTCTTTTCCTAGAAGACGACCGGGCATGCTCAGCTCGTAGAGCTCAGCTTCGATACTGGGCATAGACTCCTTGGTAGACATAACATCTCGACTCCTTGTTCCAAGTTACAAAAGAAGTAGGAGGCTTTTTACAGTGAGTATTATCAATGAGCGCTGAATGGCGCTTCTGCCTATGTGAGGAAAGACTGTTGGTTAAGAGCGCGTCCTTTGTCGATTTGCCGCTTGTCAAAAAGGATAGTATTGAATATAGGTCATATCAGGTCAATATTGCGGAGATTGCCGAGAAAGAGAGCACGATGGTCGTGTTAAGCACCGGACTTGGCAAGACAGTAATCGCAGCTCTTATTGCTGCTAAACGCCTGAAACTCTTCCAAAACAGCAAGGTTCTCTTCCTTGCGCCATCTAGACCACTTGTCGACCAACAGGCAAAGTTCCTCAAACGAGTCCTCGAGATTAGTGCTGATTTGATTGTGTGCATGACCGGGCAGGACTCACCCGAGGACAGGCGAACCATATGGGCGAACGCTCAAGTAATTGTGATGACGCCTCAGGCATTGCAGAATGACCTCGTGCGGAGAAGCTATGATCTGACTGAAGTTTCATTGATTATCTATGACGAGGCTCACCGTGGAGTCGGCAACTACGCATACACATTCATTGCCGAAATGTATGAGAAGCAGAGAGAGAATGCTCTGTCACTGGGAATAACAGCATCCCCGGGACATCAAGCAGAGAATATCAAGACTGTATGTGAAAACCTTCGCCTAGTCCATGTTGAGGTGAGGGATGAACAGAGTCATGATGTACGTGACTATATCGTTTCGGTAGAGAGCACCATCCGATATGTGACCCTTCCCCCTGAGATCGAAGTTCTGAGAGACATCCTATACTCATTATTGGACGATTATATCGCTCCAGTTGTAAGCAATGGCTTCTCGCTTCCTGACAGTCGTAGACTCAGCAGGAAGGAGATACTGAAGGTTCAGGGCGAAGTGCGTCGAGAGATTGGTTCCTACACCAAACCCCCTCGTCAGCTCTATTTGGTCATGCGTAACCTGACCGCATCGCTACGCATTGTGCATCTCCTAGAATTCATTGGTACACAAGGACTAGCACCTACTCACAGGTACATCCAAGGGATGTATGAAGAAGTCCGTAACAAGAAGAGCTCTAAGGGTGTCAAGGACCTGATTTCGCGCCTTGAGTTCAGGCAGTTTGAGAACCTGCTGCAAGCCATGGTAGTGAAAGGACATCACCATCCTAAGGCGGATGCAATACTAGAGATAGTCAGCGAGCAGCTTTCTGTCAATCTGGATTCGCGTATCTTGATATTCACGCGCTTTCGTGACACGGCAATCGAGGTCGTTGAAACACTGAACCAGCTAGATGAAACTCGTGCTAGTCGGTTTGTGGGCCAGAGCACGAGAGGCTCAGACAAGGGACTCAGTCAAAAGAAACAGGTGGAAATCCTTGAGGGATTTCGGAACAACGAATTCAACGTCCTGGTTGCTACCCAAGTAGGAGAAGAGGGTCTAGATATTCCAGAGTGCAATCTTGTTGTCTTTTACGACTGTGTTCCATCTGTCGTGCCGTACATTCAGCGGAAAGGAAGAACAGGACGTAGGGCTCCGGGGCGCGTAGTGATTTTCGTGGCAAAGGGAACACACGATGAGTTCTATCATTGGAGTGTGATTAGGAAGTTGAAGAAAATGCCTGACGCCTTGAAAGAGGCAGATAGGGAACCAGATGACAAGCAGACGAGCTTGGATGATTTCGCCAGCGAAGCTAGTGAGGAGCCGAGCATTCCCAGCACAGGGACCACTCGCGCGTCCAAGACAAATGACACGATAAGGCTCATTGTGGACTCTAGGGAGCTTCCTACAGGTGTGGCTCGGGAACTTACACGTCTAAATGTCGAGATTTCAAGTGAAAGCTTGAAGATTGGGGACTACATAGTTTCGGAAGACGTGGCTGTGGAACGGAAGGAGATGGGAGATTTCATCCAGTCAATGATTGATGGCCGACTCTTCGACCAGCTGGTGGCGCTCCGATCAGCCTATCGGAGGCCGGTACTTATCATGGAGGGAGAGCAGCTCGTTGGCTTGAGAGCAGTCAATCCAGCTGCAATCTATGGTGCACTAGCATCTATCGCAATTAGGGTCCAGATACCGATTATCTGGACACGGAATGCTGAGGAAACCGCTATTGTTCTCTATCGCATGGCGCACCTTGAGCAGATAGGTGCAAAGAAGATTCTCAGAACAAGATCCGGAGAAATAATGGGAACGGATGCTAAGTCGCTGGAGTACATACTGTCAGGATTCCCGGGGGTCGACACAGTCATTTCGCGTGCAATTCTGGCAGAGTTCGGGACCTTAGCCAAGGTCTTTTCTGCAGAAGAGAAAGATCTCCAAAGGGTCAGTGGAGTAGGGAAAAAGATCGCATCTAGGATTCGAAGGCTGCTTACAACCAAGCATCCAGATTACAGTGAGGAGGATTCTTGACTGCTCTAGTATACTTCCGGATTCTTTCCAACGCCCTTGCTGTATGCCTCTCTGAGCCTGTCTATGACGCTTCGGTTCAATTCCCAGTACTTCATATAGTCACCATCTTCGAGTTGAATGACACTGAGGATTCTATACATTCGTCCATAGACCGCCGGGTCAATCTCAGCGACCTCTTTGAGTGTCTTCTTCGCCCCTTCGCTGCCTTTGTTTGCAAGGTGATCGCGCTCAGTGAAGTCATCAGCGAGCTGTTGAGTGCTATCATCATCGGGCAAGTCAAATCCCAGCTTCTCCATGACTCCGACAATATCGAGTAATCGGTCCATATCGAGGGGGTACCGCTCCGGGAGATTGTCCATGTCCCCAGTGGCAATGAAGACATTCTCTGCAGTTGCCCTCCAGAGCTTCTTCATGATGTGCGTACTGCCGTTACCAGCCGGTTCGTGGCCGTCTTGTGCGATGAGTCCAGCCTTCTCCAATTCCTTCAGGTGATAGCGGACCGTCTGAGGCTTGACTTCCTTCTGGTTCTCTTGCCGCTCTAAGAAGTCACACAGCTCGGAAGCAGACATCCGCTTTGCTCTAAGCGCATGGAGAATCTGCCGACGGCTCTCTTCATTGAGCGCGTGAACCGCGTCCACTGCTTCCTGACCAGTCAGGATCTTCAGAGTATCCAGTTTGCGTTCCTCCGAGCTAGATAGTATACTGGCTCCTAGTACTATAAGGATTCAGAAATGTCCCTTTTCAAAGGGATACTTAACCGCCGCCATTGATCTAATAGCCTCCGGCGGTGGTCTGATGTTTCTCAAGTTCGTGCGTTGTTGGTGCCTTCTATACGGGGACGTAAATCCACTGGCGCATATCCTGCAGACAGGGCACTCTCTTGATCAACTGCTTCTTCAAAAGCTTCCTAAGTGCGTAACGGACGGTTCTGGGGGCAAAAGACACTTTGTCCAAGAGTTGTTTGGGTGTCACACCATTTCTCCCGCTGCTTCGCAAAATATCGAGGACGATCATTTGGCTCTTAGTGAGCTTCATGCCTTTCAGTTCCTCGGCGAGTTGTTCATTTGTCATCAATTATTGTTCACCTACTTATCTAAGTTACAGATTGTAAAAAATTACAATACACATACTCTTGCCGCAATCATCTATATTAATGTATCGCAGTCTAAAGTTTTGTATCGCAGTTCTTCACCGCGGTAGATTCTTGGCTTGCAGGGTGTTACCGACCTGCTGCTATCGATTTAGATGATGTAAGTTGATGAGAGCTTGCACCACAGATAGCTGTGGCAAACTCTTTAATGACGTGGACAGACTCCACCATCGAGCAACGATGAAGAAGGCCGCTCTACTTGCAGCAGGCGATTCCACAAGGATGATGCCACTCTCAGCAAATATCTCTAAGCACTTATTGCCAGTTGCGGGAGAACCGTTGATCTTTCATACTCTAAAGGGGCTTCGCGATGCTGGCATTAAGGAAACCCTGATTGTCTACGGCTACCGAGGGGAGGACCTCCAGGATGCCATAGACTCTGTGGACTGGAAACCGATGCGTATTTCGTGCATCCTGCAGAAGGAAAGGAAAGGCACAGCGGATGCAGCACGATATGCAAAAGCATTCGCGCTGGATGATGACATAATACTGATGAACGGCGATGTATTGGGCGGGCCCGGTGCTTTCAAAGGACTGATAGAAAGCCACAGAAAAAGTAAGCGGAGTCTTACCGTGACCGTCAAGCCAGTTGATGACCCCTCTGCCTATGGCATCGTTGTCGTGAAGGGGAAGAAGGCGGTCGACCTGATTGAGAAACCAAAGCCGGAGCAGATGGTGAGTAATCTGGTCAATGCAGGGATCTATGCTGCTGGCTCCGAGATTTGGGACGCGATAGATAAGACTCAGCCCTCGAGTCGAGGAGAACTTGAGATTACAGACTCGATTAAGATGTTGATTGATCAGGGGAAGGTAGGCGTGTATGAGCTCCCGTCGTGGTGGTTGGATGTTGGTAAGCCTTGGGATTTGCTTGAAGCCAACAGATTGATTCTAAATGATGCGACTGGGTACGTCTCAGGGGAGGTTGAGGAGGGAGCTGTACTAAAGGGAGAGGTCTTTGTTGAAAAAGGGGCCACCATTAGAAGCGGATCTTACATTGAAGGTCCAGTCTACATAGGTGCAGGTTCAACCATCGGACCGAATTGCTACCTACGTGCACACACTTCAGTGGGCAAACAAGTCAAGATTGGAAACGCGGTTGAGATTAAGAATAGCATAATCATGGATGGCACCAATATTGGTCACCTCTCGTATGTGGGCGACTCGGTGATAGGTTGTAAGGTGAATTTCGGCGCAGGAACAATAACGGCGAATCTAAGACACGACAACAAGACTGTGAAAGTTTCTGTCAAGGGTAAGAGAATCGATTCGGGACGTCGAAAGATGGGTGCAGTCATTGGTGACAAAGTCAAGACCGGGATAGGCACGCTGATTGCACCGGGGATTGTTTTACACCAAGGCTCGCGCACAGGAGTGGGCGTTATTGTGGACAAGGATGTTAAACCAGAAAAACTTGTGCTGACTGACCAACGTAAAACGGTAGTTGACGTGCTTCGGGAATGAGGGAGAAACCGTGCCCATAGCCCGTTTAAGGGAGCACAATGCAGTCATAAAGGACGTCAGGAAAGTGGACGTTCTCTTTGGTTACTGTTATCCCTCAACATACAGGGCGGGGATGACTGGACTTGCCACTCACATATTCTATTCGGTGCTGAACGCTCGTGAGGATACGTCTTGCGAACGCTACTTCAGGTACGATGCCCCCTCACCGATTCGTTCAGTGGAAACCGCACGCCCTCTACATGATAACCACATTGTGGGCTTTTCCCTCACCTACGAGGAAAACATTCTTGGTATGGTCCAGATGCTCGATCTTGGAGGTGTTCCCGTCTTGGTGAGGGATAGAGAGGACAAACACCCCATCGTGCTCGTGGGAGGACCTGTTGTCAATTCGAATCCTGAGCCTTACGTTGACTTCGTAGATGCCTTCGTCATTGGTGAGGGGGACCTCGTAGTACATGATATAATCGATGTCGTACGGGAGTCTATCTCAAGGGAGGATGCTTTGGAGAAGATTGCTCTTCTGAGAGGCATCTACGTTCCAGCTGCTAGTCCCTCTTCTGTGACTAGGCTTATAATGAAGGATATTGATTCAGTCTTCCATCCAACTGCGCAGATCGTTCCAGACGTCCCCGTTGGCGCCAAACTTGAACCTGTATTCGGTAGATCCTTTCTTCTGGAAGTGGCACGGGGATGCGGTCACTCATGCAAGTTCTGCCTGGTCGGCCACATCTGTCGCCCCAGAAGAGTCAGAAGCATTGGTCGTCTAAAGGAAATTATTGAGAGTGGACTGGAGGAAACTCCGGTGCGCAAGATTGCTCTGATAGCATCCTCTCTTGGCGACCTCAAGGAGCTGGAGGACCTTGCCGACTGGATTGTAACGCAGGACCTTCAGATGTCAGCTCCATCATTAAGAGCGGACACCGTCACTGAAGGGTTGCTGGCATCTTTAGTCACCGGTGGACAGCGAACGCTTACGATTGCACCTGAAACAGGGTCGGAGAGCTTGCGGTCTGCCATGGGCAAAGGACTGAGTGATGATGCTATTGAGAATGCTGTGAGTCTGGCGGCGCAGGCGGGCTACAAGGCGATTAAGCTCTACTTCATTGTAGGTCTGCCTGGAGAAACCGATGAGGATGTAGAGGCAATTCCAGAGATGGTGAAACGCCTATCCAGCGGAAGACGTTTGCGCATCTCAGTAGGTGTCAATCCGTTTATACCAAAAGCCCAAACGCGACTTCAACGCAGTGCGCAACCGCCCATAGAGGTAATTCGTCACAAAATTGGAGCGGTTGAGAGGGGCTTGCGAAATGTGCCCCGTGTAAATGTGGAATCATTTGATCCGAGAAATGCACGCATTCAGGCTGCACTGTCACTGGGAGATAGGTCCATCGGGAAAGTTATTCACAGAGCTGCGTCGTATAGTGGACTCAGCGGGTGGAGGCGCGCCGAAAAGGAAACAAACATACCATTCTTCTCATTGGCGAATGATGCTAAGCGTCTTCAAGGAGCTCTTCCGTGGTCAATAATAAGAGAGCAAAGATAGGTATCCCTCAAGCTAAGGTCTATAAGGCGATTTTCGAACTCATCTGTGGAATGCACCTTTCCTGGTAGCGGGATTGGCAATCTGGTGAAGATCAATGCCCAATGATGATGAATTCCGAACCGACTATCCAGCATTAAACAAGGAGCTAGAATCAGGAACTGCCAAGGTTGGGATCAACGGGGTCCGCACAATGTCAGAGAAAACCGATACGCCTTCTACTGAGAGATTTCTGCCAGACGTAGTGGACTACATACGGCGATGCGATACGATGGATCAAGCAGTTGAGATTATTAATTACATGCTGAAACGCGGCGAGATTAATGCAAAAGAAGCGCGAGAATTCAAGTCCCAACTAAAGGCACAGGGCCTTAGAAGTTTCGGAACTAAGAAGGAAACGGACCATTATCTACACCATGGACTCAGTGAGTAATTTACGCTTCTTCTGGGTAGTCTAGCAGCACCAGACGAACTCCTGAACACAATTCGCTGATACATGTCCAAATCACGCCTTCACGACCCCACTGCATAGACTGTGCCTGGGACGTTTGGGGCGCCAGTCTGCCATCACAATGACTTGCTTCCGGGAATCTGCCATTCAGAACTCTCTCTCTCATGGGGCTAGCAATCACGGAAACTTACGAGTATGCGTATACACCCCGCTTCCGCGCCCAATCTATCGTTTTGATATCACATCTCTTCAGTTCTCTCTCGGGAAATTCACTCAGAAGATTCCATCCAAGGTCAAGGGTTTCCTCAAAGGATCGATTCTCGTGATCACCTTGATTGACGAATTCTTGCTCGAACCGGTCTGCGAATGCAAGGTACTTCTGATCTCTGTCTGTGAGAGCCTCAGAGCCTACTACGGCAACGAGGTCTCGAAAATCCCTTCCTTCAGAGTATCCATAGTAGAGCTGTGCTTGAATTTCCTTATGATCAAAACGTGTCATGTCCTTGCCAATGCCTTCCTTCATCAGGCGGCTCAGTGATGGGCCCGGATCAATTGGTGGATAGATGCCGCGTCTATGGAGGTCGCGGGCAACAATCATTTGTCCTTCAGTGATGTACCCACTAAGGTCGGGGATAGGATGAGTCATGTCATCCTGTGGCATTGATAGGATTGGCATCTGAGTGACTGTGCCTTTTCTGCCCCTAATTCTTCCTGCTCTCTCGTACATCATGCTAAGATCCGTGTAGAGATAACCAGGGTAGCCACGCCTGCCAGGAACCTCAGACCTTGCTGCGCTTATCTCGCGGAGAGCTTCCGCGTAGTTAGTCATGTCCGTAAGAATCACGAGAACGTGCAAATCGGACTCATAAGCCAGAAATTCTGCTGCAGTCAGTGCAGCACGTGGCGTTATGATTCGCTCAATTGCAGGATCATTTGCGAGGTTAAGGAAGAGTGCAGTATGTTCGAGTGCGCCAGTTTCCTCAAAGGAGTTCATGAAGAATTGTGCTTCAGTCGCCGTGATGCCCATTGCTGCGAATACAATGGCAAAATCACTCTCTTCCCCAGGAATCTCCGCCTGTCTAACAATCTGTGAAGCAATCCTGTTGTGTGGTAGGCCAGAGCCAGAGAAAATGGGAAGCTTTTGACCCCTGACTAGAGTGTTGAGCCCATCAATGACTGACAACCCAGTCTGAATCGGTTGCCGGGGGTACTGTCTCGCATATGGATTGATTGGGGAACCGTTAATGTCCCGGTGGTCCTGAGCCGTGAGCGGCGGGCCTTTGTCCAGAGGGTTTCCAGAGCCATCCAAAACACGCCCGAGAATCTCCGTTGAAACCGGCAGTTTCAATGTGTCACCGGTGAATCGTATGGCAGTCTTATCTGCATCAAGACCGCGGGTTCCTTCGAACACTTGGATGATTGCCTTTCCACGACCAGTTTCAAGGACAGTCCCTGTTAGCATCTCTCCGCTTGGAGATCTAATCTTGACTACCTCGTTGTATCCGACGTTGTGTATATGCTCCACAACTAGGAGAGGACCACGTACGTCTGAAACCGTGCGGTAGACAATTGAAGACTCCTTTGTCATCGGAAGAACCACCAGCGGGGGTTAGGTAGCCCGTTTGAAGCTCGTAGAAGATGTGATGTTTTAAGAGTTACGTACTACAAGTCACAGTTCTTCAGAGCCATGGCGACAAATGAAAGAACACAAGGACTGGAGCCAATATCAAGGCTCGAACTATCAGTGACTGCCCTCTTTTCTTAAGGTCGTTTGATGTAGGGGTGAAGTACAAAATGGCCCCAATCAATATGCAGAGGGCCATTAACGCATCTCCCAAGAAAACAAGGATTGCAATCAGCTCGGTGTCCGCTATGCCGATCAGGCTTAACCAAGCGTAAGTTGCACTCTCCAGAGTGATGGGGTTCACACCAGCCGTTTCCACAAGGACACCCAAGATGATAGGACTGATGAGATACAATGCGATTCCTACGAGAACCAGTGTCTTACTCAGACCATCGCTGAGTCCGGTCATGTAAATCATGAGTCCGATAAGCACGAAAATCAAGTATCCGCGAATCGAGAGGGCGAGCATGATATTCAATACAAAGCTGATGAAATCCGACCAAGATGTGAATGGCCCGTCAAACACGGGTTGTTGGAGCACTTGGTAAGCCGTATTGTATGG
>Ga0209986_10000602_pt1 | contig 35202 bp, 34 predicted proteins | sample BlataG_FD_183168 | JGI IMG/M metagenome (GOLD analysis project Ga0209986, IMG submission 183168) | Deep subsurface microbial communities from Black Sea to uncover new lineages of life (NeLLi) - Black_00105 metaG (SPAdes) (version 2) | ecosystem: Environmental > Aquatic > Marine > Oceanic >...
ATGGACTTTTGCCTGGCTATTGCTCGAAAACGGCCCTATCAGGGAGAAAACCTGGCTTCCATCCCATCCTGTGTTAAGAGGCAAAGAGCACGTCTGAGAGTCATCTATGGAAATCTTGTAAAGAAGGAAAACCTCGTTGTGCAAGGATCCGCTGAGGCACCTTCTGCCGAGGAGGTAGAGCGACGGGAAAAAACCGTAACTAAATTTGGACGAAGAGTGCCGGACCTAAATCTGCGCCAAAGGCCATCTGAAGCCTAAAGAAATCCGGAGCAGCAATGCTTCTGCCTTCGGCCGTTTGCATGTCTACACTGCATCTTGTGTCCTCAATAAATAGGTTCATCGGGGGCTTGTTTTGAACACAACTATCCATCATATGAATTCGCCTCTCGGAATCTAGCAGCAAAAATATCCACACGGCTCCACAGGCGTGTAATGCTTTCCTCCTGCAGTAGACTTGGCGCGTATTGCGCATGGTTTTTCAAAACACTGGCTGTCATGGGCGCCATTTGAAGACAAAAGTTATTGAAGCCTTCAGGCATTTTGAAGGCTCTTGAACAGATCGAATGCCTGTCTCGGCGTGACCCCATCGTGGACAACGGCGTTTAGCGCTCTCATCATGGCTACCGGGTGTGGGTTTTGCCAGACGTTTCTTCCTAAGTTGACCCCAATGGCGCCCTTCTGCATACCATCATAAACAAAGTCAAAGACTTCCAGCTCGGTCTCGCATTTTGGTCCACCTGCCATGACTACCGGTACCGGGCATCCATTGGTCACCTTTTCAAAGTCTTCGGCGCAGTAGTAGGTTTTTACGAGCTTTGCGCCCAATTCAGCCGCGATACGGCAGGACAGGGCCAGGTAGCGTGCGGTTCGTTTTTCGAGTTCTTTGCCGACTGCCGTAACAGCCATAACCGGTATCCCATAATCTTCACACTCATTGACCAATAAGGCCAGGGACTCCAGGGCTTGTTTTTCGTAATCACTTCCCACAAAAATGGAAAGTCCCACTGCCGCCACGTTGAGCCGGATCATTTCTTCTACGGAGGTGGTTATGATCTCGTCGGAGAGGTTTTTGCCGATAACACTGGTGCCCCCCGAAACCCTCAAGATGATTGGGGTGTCAATGTCAGGGGCCACACAGGTGCGCAGAACGCCTCTGGTCGCAAACAGACCGTCGGCATAAGGGAGAAGGTCTCTGATGGTTTCGCCAGGTCTCTCAAGACACCTGGTGGGGCCCTGGAAATACCCATGGTCTATGGGAAGAAACTGGCAGTGTCCATCCGGCTTGATCAGCCGGGACAGGCGATTTCTCATCCCCCAGCCAATGTTGTCAGCCCCCTTGATGGACTTCTCATTGACACTCGCATCCTCGGATGCCATCTCTGACACATCCCTTGCTTCCAAAATTCCTTCTGCATCCGGCATAGTTTTTTCCTCCTTCAATTAGTTCAACCCATGGTATCCGTTCACGGAGTATTGGACTACTCCTGCATTAGGCAAAAGCAGGTGGTAATATCAATCTCTCTGATATGCCTGTGAACAGTTACAACCGATCAGACAGGAAGTCACTATCTCTGTGGTTCGATGATGACCTTAATCGAATCCCTGGCCTCGGCCACCAATTCAAAGCCTTTGCCCGTCTCTGCCAGGCTCAGCCGATGTGAAATCATCTCACTGACGCGCACACGGCGAGCACGAATAAGCTCAAGGGCGGTTACGTGATCCGCTGGGCTTCCCGCATAGGAAGTCATAAGGACAACGTCGTTTCTAAAAAAAATATCGTTGATGGATACCGGAACCGTAACGCCAGGATCCGTGGGAGCAAAAAAAAGCACTGTGCCTCCCCGTTCCACCAGTTGGAGAGCCTGCAAATTAGCCGACACAGCGCCGGTACATACCAGCACCTTGTCTGCCAGCCAGCCGTCATTAATCCGACGTACCTCAGAGACAATATCTTCCTTGGCATGAATCGTTGCGTCCGCTCCAAACCTCTTGGCCGCTCTCAAGCGGTCCTCGCTGATATCCGTGGCGACCACCCGGGTTGCACCAAGGGCACAGGCAAGCTGAATGTGGAGCAGGCCCGCTATGCCGCTTCCGATTATCACCACCGTGTCGCCAGGCCCAATCCCTGCTGTCTCTTGTGCACGCCACACACAGGCGAGCGGCTCTGCGAAACTCGCCTCCTCAAAGGATACTCCATGGGGAATGAGATATACGCCCCGGTCCACATTGATCGCAGGCAATCGCACATATTCAGCAAAGCCCCCAGGATCAAAATTAGTTCGGCGAAGCGTATCACACACCGTGTGATGCCCCCTGAGGCAGAAACGGCAGGTATTGCAGGGAACGTGGTGCGACGCAACCACCCGATCTCCTTTCTTGTATCTATTAACTCCTTCCTCGACTTGGACCACTTGTCCGGCAATCTCGTGGCCAAGAACCAGAGGCGCCTTTTTGATCCGGTACCATTCCATCACATCGCTGCCACAGATGCCGCTGGCCTCTATACGCACCAGGAGTTCACCCCGGCCGATTTCTGGAGTGGGGATTTCCTCTATCCGGATATCCTTATTGTTGTAGTACATGGCTACGCGCATGTCTTATTTCCTCTGTTGGACCTGTGGCTTGAGCCTTTACCGGCCTGTGTTGCACCCGCAAAGCACTCTCGAAAGACAGAACTTTTCGTGTGTCTTTGATTATAACGCTTCTTCAGCAATTGAAGCCACCACATCAACCTGATTTCTGAATTCTTCCGGCGCATTCAGGAACTCCAACCCAAGTGTCTCGTTGTCTTTCGACCGTTTGACGCAACGTATGATACATAGAATATCATATTCTTGGTTATCTGTTGGCATATCAAAGGATATGTTCACCTCTTCACCCACATTCCACGCGGTTACTTGCTTTAGCTTGACCAGGCAGCCCGACTTGCTGAGGTTCACGACAGTACCCTTGAATAACTCCAGAATCTCACTGCTTTCAGACCCGAGATCGGCCGCAAAAAAGGTTGTGTAGCGAGGTTCCTTGCGGAGTTCGACGCTTTCCACCACATCCGGGTAACCGAACAGGAGTAAAGGAACCATAGTCTGGATTTCCCTGAAAAGATGTGCTGTGAAACCGTAAACCCTTCCTCCGCTGATATAGATTACGTTATATGTCGCTCCGCTTTCGAGTTTGAGTCGAATACCGTTTTCGTACGGACAGGTTGTCAGGAAGAACTTGCCGGCTATCCATCCAACAACCTTTAGCGGATGCTTGATATCTTCAGTTTCAGCTCTTCGCTGTAAGAATATGGTCATGTTGTGTCTGAGTATTTGACCAAAATGTGTCAATATTTCAGAAGCTCGTTCGCCCGACACTGGATGCTCCTTTCTGGAAACTATTCGAAATCCTCTTCCCCGAAGACCTCAGCCTGATACACTTTTACCTTTGTTTTCGGGTCTTGCCATGCCTTTGAGGACATGCCGCCTTTAAGACAGAGATGCTCAAGAAACTGCTCTTTGTCCGGAAGCTGCTTCCAGACCTGGGGAAGAAAGGTCGATCTGTTATGGCCCCTCGAGAGAATGACACCGTGAACGAGGGGCTCAAGTTGACTCTTGAGGTCCTCTCCATCCTTGAAGCTGAGTTTTTCCGGTACAGTCAAGACACTGACCTCAATGTCTATCTCAGAGAATTCGTCTGCCTTCAAGGAGGAAAATCTCGGATCTCGAAAGGCAGCGCTTTGAGCGTTTTCTTCCACGCATTCCACAAGGGATGAGACAGGCTCAATGGTGCCTATGCATCCTCGAAGTTGGCCGTGTTTGTGCAGTGTAACAAAGCAGCCTCTCTCTTCTGTTAATGCTGGAGAAGACAACCCAGGCCTTTCCACCTTGGCGCCTCTTACAAGCTTTGCCTCAATGGCAGAACGGGCAAGCCTCAGGAGGGCCTTTCTGTCCTGGGCAGACAGGTTCGCTTTCATTTTTGTTGACCCCTCCTTTCTGTCTACAAAGGCGATGCTCGTGTAACCGACCACACGGTTTCTGTCTCCTGCGGTGTCGCCGGAATTTTTGTAATCAATAAATATGCCACCCCAGCCTTTAGTCTTGGCAATATGCATGAGAGTCAAAACAGCCTGCTTGCCACAGGCCTCGCACAGAGGCATGTCAGAAAATATGGAGCTGGTGATGGCTTCAGTGCAGATTCGGTCCAGGGTGACAGCCGTGTCGTAAGAATAGAAATGGGAAAGATCCGAACTGGCCACAACCAGAGTGTCTTCACCAATATGCTGGACGAGCGCGCTAGCGAGGGCCTCTGGGTCTGAGCTGTTTGTCAGGATAGGAACGATTTCAAAATCCCCCAGCATCACTTGCAGGAAGGGGAGTTGAACCTCGAGGGAATGTTCCCTTTCGTGAGCTTGAGGGACATATTCAAAGAGCGGCAGTTTTCGGAGGGTGAAAGCAAGCTTTGCCAGGGGGACTTGTCCCAGTGGTGTTTGGTAAGCCTTCACGTTAGGAATGGATGCATCCCTCAAAGGGGCCCGGTGGCTGGGGCCAAGGAGTATAACCGTCTTTGTAGCCGGGTCTATCTGTGTGTATCCTGCAGCAGCCACAATACCTGAATAGATATATCCCGCATGGGGAACGACCAGTCCTCGGATTTTTCCCGGAACCTTAATGCCGGAGGCATCTCTCAAGAGGCTTCGGACTGTCTGTCCAAGCTCATCGTGCTTTTTAGGATAGAATAGGCCGGCCACAGCCGGTGGTCGCACTGTTGTGCTGGTTTCGTCAGAGGCGCACAAGGATTTCCACGTCCAACCGATTGCCAATGCCAGGATAAGAGCGATGAGTCCGAGTCTTTTCATTATCATCATTGTCAATCCCACGTGCCGCTAATGGGGGTTCCACAAAACTTGCATTTTCCCTTGTCTATCAGGTTTGCTACAACCGTGTAACCCCTTCTTTGAATTACAGTACGCCTGCAGTTGGGACATATGGTCTTGTCACACCCACCAGGCACATTGCCGATGTAAACGTAATTGAGCCCTTCTTTCAAAGCTATTTCCTTGGCCTTTTCCAAGACCTCGACCGGCGTGGGCGGGAGGCGGATAAGCTTGTACTGGGGAAAGAATCTGGAAAAATGAAGGGGATATTCAGATCCAAGGTTATCCAGAATCCAGCCGCACATTTTTTTTGTCATTTCCAGATCGTCTGTGTAAGTGGGAATGACCAGATTGATAATCTCCATCCAAACCCCGCGCCGGTGAAGGGTCTTGAAGGTTTCAAGGACAGGCTCAAGATGCCCGCCGTTTAAGTCCCAATAGATCTTGTCTGAAAAACTCTTGAGATTCACACTGGCCGCATCTATCACATCACATAGCCTGTTCAGGGCGGCTTGACTAATGTATGCATTGCTTACCCAGATATTCTTAATCCCCACCTTTTTCGCCTTGGCCGATATGTCGACCATGTATTCGTAAAACGTCGTAGCCTCAGAATAAGTATAAGCAATGCTTTTGCACCCGTAACCCGAAGCCATCAACACGACTTCGTCCGGAGACATATTCTGATTGCGCGTCTTGTCCGGGCTTGTTTGAGATATCTCCCAGTTCTGGCAGTTCAGGCAGTGGAAGTTGCATCCGGCTACTGCAAGAGAAAAGGCCTTGCTTCCGGGATGAAAATGCAGCAGCGGCTTTTTCTCCACGGGGTCAACATGAACAACGCAAGGGTTTGCATAAGAAATGGTATAGAGTTTTCCCCCTATGTTCACCTTGGTCAGACATCTTCCCCGGTTGCCGGGAAGGACCACGCATTCGTGGGGACAGGTGCCACACCGCACCTTGCCATTGTCGAGTTGACTGTAAAAATAGGCCTCCTTTACATGTGGGTCTGTGGGAGAGAAGTCCTCTTTGGCCCATGCAAAATGCCACGGAAGCAGCAAAGCGCCACAGGTTGCGCAAAATGTGGTCTTTATGAAATCCCTGCGGGTTGTTTCCATGGGCATTCGTTTGAAAATAGTTTCTAAGACCTTCGCGACACAATATTGAGACCAAAGCTCAGGCCTTTGAGGATGATCACTGAGATCAATACCCCAATGATTCCGATCTTAGGAAGAAACAGCAGTCCTGTCAATATGGTACCGCAGGCAGCACCCGCAAGATCTGCCACATAGAGGCGTCCCGTGATCTCTGCTTCGCTCCCATGGGCCAAGCGGGAGGCAGCCGAGAACTGACATCCTGCCGCAAAGGCCACGCAAAAGATCAAAGACGGAATCACCACGTACTGCATGGCAAACAACGAAGCCTGGCTTCTTCCGCCAATCCCGGCCAGGGTGGCAATGCAGGCCACGGCGGCCAGCACAGCAATGGCAGAGTCTGTTACAAGCACCTGGAAAGAGCTGCTTTTTTTGAGCCTTCCCGATGAAAAAGCCCCTAAAATACATCCTATCATAAAGAGGGTTATTAATATACAGATCCGCAAATATACGTAGCCGTATATGACCTGAAAGAGGAGGAGAAGGGACAACTCAAAGGCCATGCCTGCATATCCGGACGTCATGATCGTAAAACCGATCAGGTCTTTGCGGCATGCAAGGGCCGCAAAGACTAGAGTCAACACAAAGATGACGTAAAGAAATATCTTTTGGCTCCCGGATTTTTTTAGCCACATATCCATGAGGTGTCCGAAGGCAGCAGGGGACAGGTCTCTGTTAGGCGGGAGGTCTTGTTCAGCCAGGAGACGGCTGAGAACGTCCATGCGGAACGGATCGGTTATGGTGGGGAGATCATAATCTACCAGACGCCTGGTGGCTATCTTGCGTTTGGCCAGCACGTCTGCGATGTTGGTCGTTAAAGGAGCATTGGAAGCTAAATAATAATGTGTGATCCCGGGAAAAACCAGCACATGTGTAAAAACCGTTTTCAGGGCCGCATACACGGAACGATTGACAGCCAACCCTTTTTCTTCAAGGTAGTTCTCAGCGCCTATAAGCGTAAAGGAAAGGACTCCTTCCGGAGTTAGGATCGATTTTACCTCATGAAAAAACTCCTGGCTGTAGAAGCGGTTGAGTTGCGCATTCTCCGGGTCCGGGAGGTCGATAATGATAGCATCATATTTGGTGCCCGTTTTTTTCACAAAGAGGCGGCCGTCACCAATATGGACATGGACAAAGGGATGGGAAAGGCTTCGGCCAATAAGCCTGTCCAGGTCAAGGATGGCAGGATCGAGTTCGACATAATCTATACGTTTTGGTTTGTGCTTGGCAATTTCTTCAATGGTTCCGAAGACCCCTCCGGCAACGAGGAGGATACTGGCCCATTGCTCGACCTGGCAGAGTGGAAGATGAGCCACGGTCTCCATGTCAAGATCGCCTGTTGAAAACAGGGGTATGGCGTCTTGCAGGACATTAAGCTGCTGACCGGTCTTCGAGATTGTAAGCTGAGCAAAGGGCGTGTTCTTATGCACGATGAGTTCTTGACCGGGAAACCGCCATGAAAGAGTGGGCACATGAAGAGGTCTGGCTGCCAGCAGGCCGAGCCCCAAGACAACCAAGACGGGAAGTCCAGCATATGAGGTCATCACGGCTGCGGCAAGGAGGTTCAGCAACCCAAGGCAAACCAGGCTGTCCCAGTGGGAAAGGGTATAAACAAAGACGAGGCTAAATATGAGCCCGCCGGCAATATCACCAATGTTGTCGGCAATATATACCTTGCTTGTGGTCTCCTTGCCTTGAAGGAGAGCCCCTGCTACGGGTATCATCGCACCTGCTACAAGACAATAAGGCACGAGGATCGAGGCGCTCGAGAAAATGGCCGAAGTCAAACCGAGCATTTCACCCCGGACCCAAAGAAGAGGAAGGGCTCGAATAGCCGCAACCTGGACAAAGGGTATAAGCGCTATGAGGACATGACCGCAAAAAAGCGCTCTTTCCGGCCTTCTCCTCTTTGCCAGCGGTATGCCAAGGGCACTGCCAAGGCCTGTAAAGAGAAGCCATACACCAAGGACCAGCCCTATGACTAATTCATTACCGCAAAAGCTGGACATGACCTCGCGGATCATGACAAGCTGAACGGAGATAGATGAAGTTCCCAGGGCCAAGAGACAGATCCAGAATCTTCTCTTGGCCGTATAGCCTTTGTGTATTGCCATTAGAATATTATGTCAGGCGCATTCTTGCTTAATCACTAATGACACAATTCAAAACATGTCAACATCCTGTAAATATTGTATAAGCTCCTGGTCCGCCGGAGGCGGATTAGTCATTTGATATTCGAATTTAGATATTGTCCTTCGACTTTGCTCAGGATGGTGAGCTGGTCGAACCATTTCGAGTTTCGATATTCGGATTTGCGGCTGACGCCTTGAGAACAGTACGTATTTGAGTCCCGTTATTGGCAGAGCAAATCCTCCAGATTTGACCAAATTAGAGTCTACTTTGACGTTACCGTGGCAGGGTCAACTTTTGTCTTTACAAGATCGCCACATTGTGCTAATTTTTTCAATTTAAATTAGCATTCATTCAATGAATTCCCTTATTTATTCAAAATACCCAACTGGGATGCTGAATGCAATGCATTTTTTCTCTCCTTGGCGTATACTTGTTAAGCAGGTATTGGGATGAAAAACAAGGACCTGGAATATTTCAAGAAGCATTTGACCGAACGTTTGGAAACCTTGCTGGCCGAGGCAAGTGGCACAGTATCCGGTATGACGGATGAGAAGCCTAGTTTCCCTGATCCGACAGATCGGGCAGCCTTGGAATCGGACCGCAACTTCACCCTTCGCATACGAGACAGAGAGCGGAAGCTCATCGCCAAGATAAGGCAGGCCCTTGAGCGAATCGACAACGGCACTTACGGAATTTGCGAGACCTGTGGCGGGGAAATAACCCTCAAACGTTTGAAGGCTCGACCAGTTACCGCCCAGTGTATTGAGTGCAAAACCGAGGAAGAAGCAAGGGAAAACGCTCTCGGGGTATAGAAGGCTGCGAGTCTCCTCCCATGGATATAGCCTTCCGAAACTCCGGTTGTATTGACCTTCACATCCACTCGACTGCTTCTGACGGTTCGTTTTCACCTCTGGAGATCATTGAAGCAGCCCGGAAGATTGGCCTCAGGGCTGTAGCCATTACAGACCATGATACTGTTGACGGTTCAGCCGAGGCCTTAAGCCTCCCCCGCTCCCATTCTATCGAAATTCTTTCCGGCATTGAAATCAGCGCCGATTTCCCCAGCGGCACCATGCATATTCTGGGTTATCTTATTCGGGTAGACGATTCGGCCTTGAGGAGAACTCTTAAAACCGTGCAAGACGCACGGGCGAAGAGAAACCTCAAGATCGTTGGAAAGCTCCAAGACCTTGGAGTGGACATACGATATAATGAGGTCATTGAGGTTTCGGGCGGGGGACAGGTTGGAAGGCCCCACATCGCGCAGGTATTGGTTCACAAAGGGGTTGTTCAGAGTGTTGATGAGGCCTTTAAGAAACTCTTAAGAAGGGGGGGGGCTGCATATGTTTCCAGGTATCGACTTTTGCCTGCTGAGGCTATCCAGATGATTTTGAAGGCAGGAGGAGTTCCCGTGCTGGCCCACCCTTTCACGCTCAATGCAAAAAACGAGACGGAATTGGAAAGTATTCTGGTTGACTTGAAGCAAGCCGGACTAAAAGGAGTGGAGGTCTACAATTCTGATCACACCCTCGAACACAAGAACCGCTACGAGAGGCTTGCGCTCCGCCACGGGCTGTTGCTCACAGGGGGGACGGATTTTCATGGCACGGCAAAGCCAGGTGTTCAGCTTGGGATTGGAAAAGGGAATCTGCGCATTCCGTACAGGCTTGTAGAGGAACTCAAGAAGAGTATCGTTAAAGTTTAGGCAACCGTTCACGGTTACAAAAAAATGAACATCGAACATCGAACGTCCAACATCGAATGTTGAATGGGAAAAGATAAAACAGAAGAACTGATTAAGATTTTCGTTACGAGTATCAAAACGGTCGTTCGACAGGCTCACGGCCCTGAGCGGAGTCGAAGGGCTGAAAAGAAACAGAAATAGCCGTTGAATGTGCCGACTTCGCCATAGTAGCTTTAGCTACGACGGCTGAATCGGTATTGGATATTCGTTTTTCATTCGACGTTGGGCGTTCGATGTTCGACGTTCATCTTTCAAAACAATTCCGTACGGCATAAATGTAACCTGTGAACGGTTACATATTCGTGATGCACGGTGACTGGGATTATGAAAGCGATATGGTCTTTTCAGGGCTTTTTTTTGCTATAATTTCAGGCGTAAACTCCTGTCTTCTGGAAAGTTCACGTCCTTTTTTCCCAAGCCACAAGAATGAACAGGCAAGTGCAAGTCCTGCCACGATACCCACCATCAGATCCTCGCCGAGTGAGAATATCTTTGCCAGCAAGTATCCGGAAAGCATGCCCCCAATAAGCGCCAATATCGGTACCGTGTAAATGTAAAACGAAACTTTGAGCAGGGAAGCGCTTCGCAGGCCTATCGTCACAGTGTCTCCCACCTGAGCCCCGGCTGTGTTGCGGGCCCTTACCTCCACATTGGAGCCGGATCCTCCGAGGGCTTCACAGCTATCCCTGGCCTTGCAACTCTCGCATTCCGGCTCACGCTGGGTCACCGCCACTGCCATTGGGCCGTGGATTGCCTTTACAATTCCAGTCTTAGTTATAAGCTGTGCCATATTCTTTCGATTTGGTAGGCAGCCTCCCAAAACCTGTAAGGGGCTAAGTTCTGTTTGACTAAAGTGAGTCGCCTATCTTAAGGTACACTCCGACTTTCTATTGGAAAGGAGTCCTACCATGGAATCGTTCAAAAATAAAGCCCTTGAAGCCACCGAGTTTATAAGGGCCAAGATTTCGGCCCGGCCAGACATAGGCTTGCTTGTTGGCACAGGCCTTGGCGCCAGTGTAGAGAGTCTGGAAGAGGTCATGTCTGTGGACTACGGGGATATTCCGCACTTCCCCGTTTCAACGGTTGTGAGCCATCAAGGGAGGTTGTTGTTTGGCAACATGAAAGGAAAACCAGTCCTGGCCATGCAGGGACGTTTTCACTACTATGAAGGTTACAGCGTGAAGGAGGTCACTCTGCCGGTAAGGGTTATGCAACTCCTTGGTGTTAAAACACTCATAGTGTCGAACGCATCAGGGGGGATCAATCCTTTGTTTTGCGCTGGTGATATCATGGTCATAACAGACCATATCAATCTGACTGGCAGCAATCCCCTTATCGGGCCTAATGTGGAGGAGTGGGGGCCGCGATTCCCGGATATGATGCAAGTCTACGACCCAAAACTCATTGCCATTGCAGAGAACGCCGGCCTCGAAAACCGTATTCGGGTTCAGAAAGGAGTATATGTCGGGCTTGCAGGCCCGTCTCTTGAAACAAGAGCGGAGATTCGTTTTTTGAAGACCATTGGCGCTGATGCCGTGGGGCTTTCTACGATTCCTGAGGTGATTGCAGCCGTGCACGGGGGGATGGCCATCCTCGGCCTTTCGGTTATTACCAACATGAATCTGCCGGACAACCCAAGGCCTTGTCGGATTGATGAAGTCATTGCCACGGCCGAGGCTACAGCTCCCCGTCTGAAGGCTATTATCGAAAAGGTTGTAGAAGAGTTGCCAAATGCAGTCCATTGACATCATGATAAGAAACGGGAAGGTCCTCACCATGGTCCCCGACAACGCCGTGATTGAGCGAGGCGCTGTGGCCGTAAGCGGGGATCGCATTGTGGAGATTGGCCCTGAAGATGACCTGGATAGCCAATATCAGGCAAGGAAAGTCATCGACGCTTGTGGTGGTATCATAATGCCTGGCCTCATAAACGTCCACACCCATGCGGCCATGACCTGCTTTCGTGGCCTGGCCGATGACCTGCCCCTAATGTCGTGGCTCGAAGAGCATATCTTTCCTGCTGAAGCCAAGCTCACACCTGACATAGTCTACAAGGGGACACTGCTGGCTTGTGCCGAGATGATCCTTTCCGGCACCACGACGTTCTGTGATATGTATTTATACGAAGATTCGGTGGCTCAGGCTGTCAAACGGGCCCGTATGCGGGCCGTGGTTGGAGAAGTCCTTTACGATTTTCCTTCTCCGAACTACGGTCCTATTGAGGAAGGCTTAAAGTACACTGAGGCCCTCATTGACAAATGGCGCGATGATCCCCTTATTGCCATAGCCGTTGAGCCGCACTCGCCCTATCTGTGCTCTCCTGACCTCCTCAGGCAGGCTAAGGCCATTGCCGATCAAAATGGTGCGCTCATGGTCATCCACGTGTCAGAGTCAGAGCAGGAGGTTGCCCAAGTTAGAGGAAAATATGACAAAACGCCTGTAGGACACCTGGCAGAGACTGGAATTCTGAGCCCTAACCTCGTTGCCGATCACTGTGTGGCCTTGACTCAGAAGGATATCAGCCTCCTTAAGGATTTTGACGTCAAGGTCGCTCACAACCCGGAAAGCAATATGAAGCTTGCCTCTGGCATCGCCCCTGTGCCGGAACTTCTCGACAATGGCATCATAGTGGGGATTGGAACAGACGGTTGCGCCAGCAACAACAACCTGGACCTGTTTCAGGAGATGGATACTGTGGCCAAACTCCATAAGGTCCACACTTCTGATCCCACTGTTATGGACGCCCGCACTGTGGTAAGAATGGCCACCATTGACGGGGCCAGGGTCCTAGGGCTGGAAGACCACATCGGCTCTCTGGAGCCCGGAAAAAAGGCGGACATCATCATCATTGACACCCGGCGCCCCCACCTAATACCGATGTACAATGTTTATTCTCACCTTGTCTATGCGGTTTCGGGCCATGATGTTGTCACCTCTATTGTAAACGGGCAGGTGTTAATGGAAAACAGGGTATTGGCTACCCTTGACGTGGATAACGTGATGGAAGATGTAAATCGGATTGCCCAAGATATTGTTGGGAAAACCGGCTCCTGATGTCAAAAGAAGGGCCGAAGACGATGGCGTTCTTCTTCATGCCGCGGGGTTTTTCCCCACAATTTTGAAACATGCGTACGATGCACCAGTATCCCCCTTACGACATCGTTGTCCATAATGGCAGCATTCTGACACTCGATAGGACCCTTGAGGTTTTCGAAAACGGGCTCCTGTGCATACAAGATGGCAGAGTGGAGCGCATTGAGACGAGAACGCCAACCCAGCCATTGCCCGAAGCTCGCCAGATCATAGACGCCCGGGGAGGGATCATCATGCCGGGACTGGTGAACACCCACACCCATGCTCCTATGAGCCTTTTTCGAGGCCTGGCTGATGACCTTCCCCTGATGACATGGTTAAATGACTATATATTCAAGGCTGAAGCAAGGTGGTTAAACCCTGAAGCCGTTTATACAGCCACGCGTCTGTCCTGTGCGGAGATGCTTCTGTCTGGCACGACAACATGTTGTGACGGGTATTTTTTTGAAGATAGCGTGGCTCAAGCTGTAGAGGAATCCGGCATGCGGGCCATCCTTGGACAGGGGATCATAGACTTTCCGGCCCCTGGTGTTGCTGAGCCTGAAAAGAACGTAGCCGAAGCTCTCCGATTCATCCGGAACTGGCAAGGCAAGACCTCTTTGATTAGCCCTGGGCTTTTTTGTCATTCCCCTTACGCATGCAGTGAGAAGACTCTGAGGGAGGCTCGCAGGGTGGCTGATGAAACAGACACGCTGTTTCAGATTCATGTGGCCGAGACACAGAGTGAGGTGAAGCAAATCCAGGCAAAGCACGGCCTTTCGCCAGTTCAGTACCTTGATTCACTTGGCATCCTCAATTCCAGGACACTGGCTGTCCACGCCATATGGGTAGATGAAAAAGATATGGGGATCATGGCCGGAAGAAATGTTGGAGTGTCCGTCACAACAGAAAGCGAGATGAAGCTTGCCTCGGGCGTTGCGCCTGTTCCCGGGTTTCTGGAAAAGGGAGTCTCTCTCGGACTTGGCACAGACGGCTGTGCCAGCAATAACAATCTTGACATGTTTCAGGAAATGGACTTTTTGGCTAAGTTGCACAAGGTAAATAGCCTGGATCCCACAATCCTTGATGCCCGGCAGGTACTAATGTTGGCTACCAGAGGCGGCGCCAAGGCCATTGGCCTTGCAGACCAGATCGGTTCCCTTGAAGTGGGAAAGAAGGCCGACTTGATCATAATCGACACACACAAACCTCACTTAACACCTCTATATGATCCCAGCTCTCATCTAGTTTATGCGGCCAGCGGAGGGGATGTCAGGGATGTCATCGTTGATGGCCGGGTGGTAGTTCGAGACAGGACAGTCCTCACCATGAAGGTTGAAGATGTCATTGAGGAAATGGAGCGCCTGGCCCGTCAGATTGCGCTAATTGCCTCTTCCGGAGTGAAGACATAACGGACTTTTTCCATGTCTGGCCACGTATCCAAACCTATTACCGGTTTTCCCAGTTTCAGGGCTATACTGATTTCAGATAAGGTGCCGTACCCTCCGGAGATAGCTACCAGGATGTCCGAGCTTCGTACGACCAGGATATTCCGGGCATGGCCCAGGTCGGTTACAATCGGGATGGTCACATAAGGGTTGGCCTGGGCCTTGTCCGGGCCGGGTAGGATGCCCACGGTTTGTCCTCCAGCCTCACAGGCTCCGCGACTTGCTCCTTCCATGACGCCACCCAGCCCGCCACATACAAGGATTGCCCCAGCCCTTGCAATGCCGTCACCAACTTTTCTTGCCAGTTCATAAATCTCGTTATTACAATGGCCCGCCCCGATAACGCCGATCATTTTCATAGCCTGACCTCCTCCTTCACGCCCGCCTCAGTCCTTGCATAAATTGGTAATCCTTATACAATCATACGAAACGTTCAACTACAATACAGGCATGACAAAAGACACCCCTCATATTCTTCTTATCAATCCCTGGATTTACGATTTTGCAGCTTATGACTTCTGGGCAAAACCGTTGGGACTGTTGACCATTGCAGGTATCCTTCGGGGGCATGGCTACAGAATTACATATATTGATTGTTTGGATCGCTTTCATCCCGAATTTGTGGACACCCTTAGGCCAGGTCAGTTTGGCAAGGGCCATTATCTGAAAACGCAGATTGCAAAACCCAAGAATCTATGGGACGTGCCTCGTACATACAGCCGCTATGGCATTCCTGAAGCAGTGGTTCGCAAGGCCTTAGGGCAAAGCCCCAGGCCGGATGCCGTGCTTGTCACTTCCCTTATGACTTACTGGTATCCGGGTGTTTTTGCTGTCATAGGAATCATTCGCGAGATGATGCCTGAGGTCCCGGTCCTGCTGGGCGGTATTTATGCAACCCTTTGTTATGATCACGCAGTCAGGCACTCTGGCGCCTATGAAGTTCTTTCAGGAAAAAGCGAAAGGGCGGTTGTTGAAGTCCTTGATCGCCTGACTGGCTTTGCCGGTGGCCGCATGTTTCTTGCTGATGATCTGGACACCTATCCTTATCCGGCCTTTGATCTGCAAAACGCAATTTCCTACGTTCCGATCTTGACCGGCCGTGGTTGCCCCTTTCGTTGTGCCTACTGTGCGTCAGGTTTTCTAAACCGCAAATTCAGGCGCAGATCGCCTGAGCAGGTAGTAGAGGAAATCACATACTGGCACGAAAAATACGCTGTTAAAGATTTTGCCTTTTACGATGACGCCCTGCTGATTGATGCAGAGCGTCATATTGTGCCAATCCTTGAAGGGGTGCTGAGGCGGGGAATTGCAGTGCGGTTTCACACGCCGAACGCCCTGCACATAAGGCCGCTTTCCAAGGAGGTGGCACGGCTCTTTTTTCGGGCAGGATTTCAAACGATCCGGCTCGGCCTCGAAACAGCCTTTTTTGAGGGCAGGGAATCCCTGGACACAAAGGTGGGTCCCAGCGAATTTGAACGGGCCGTGAGTCACCTAAAGGGAGCCGGCTTTTCGGCAGAGGTCCTAGGCGCCTATCTCCTATTTGGTTTGCCGGGCCAAGACCTCCGTGAGCTTGAAGCTTCCGTAAAGATAGTGAAAGCCTGTGGAGTGAGGCCCGTCCTTGCCCAGTACTCACCCATTCCTCATACGGCCTTCTGGGAGGATGCTGTCATGGCGTCACGCTACGACCTGGCCTCAGATCCGATATTTCATAATAATTCTATCTTTCCCTGCCAGAAAGAACCATTTTCATGGGACAAGGTCTCATACCTTAAGAAGCTAACGCAGTGAAAGGGTTACCCATGTCGAGACGCAGCAAACGATTTATAAGGGCCCTTGTGGCCAATGAGCAAGGGAAAATCTTCGATCTTGACGGTTATGCAGCCGTGGGGATGGCCTGCGGCGAGCTAATTCCCCTTACGGAGAGTGACACCATCAACATGCCCGCAGGAGGCGAACATCTGTTCCTGCCGGATCGCAGACCTATCGTTTACAATACTTCATCTGAAGATTTTGAAGTACTTACTGAAAACCCCTATGCCCCCGGCAAGCAGATCTTTCCTGTGGCCGCATTTAACGCTCCCGGATATACGATTTCCCTTGTCAGTGCCTATGCAGAAGAGTCAGATGCGGTTCAACTGCCGCTTTTTTCCTACGGCGCTGTTGGCTGGTCAAGAGGAGGCTTCCGGGTTGCAGGCCTCAGGGTTGACCCGGAAAGGCGGCAGGATTTGAGTCTCATGCCTCTGGATAAGATAAAAAAAGGAGTCACAAAGCTCCGCCGCCAGACGCCCTCCAACAGGCTCAGGCGCCATCTTGAGACCTGTGCCCTCACATACGGTTGTCCGGCAGCCAAGAACTTTTTCCTGGGGCGTTATGAGGCCCCCCTGCCCACTTCCAGAAATTGTAATGCAAGGTGTTTGGGGTGTCTTTCACTCCAAGAAAAAAGCAGTATTCCAAGCACCCAGAAACGTATCGACTTTACTCCCTCACCAGATGAGATCGCACAGATTGCTATTCATCACATCAAACGCACCCGGCGGGCTGTAGTAAGTTTTGGCCAGGGATGTGAAGGAGAACCCCTCCTTGCGGCAGACGTGATTGAGCCCGCCATACGACTGATCAGAAAGGCCGTAAGAAGTGGCACTATCAACATGAACACCAACGGGAGCCTTCCGGCTGTTCTGGAAAGACTCTTTGAAGCAGGCCTGGACAGTATCCGTGTAAGCATGAACAGTGTCAGGAAATCGTGCTATGAGGCCTATTTCCGGCCAAGGGGCTATGGCTTCAGTGACGTTGTTGACGGTATTGATCTGGCAGGGCGCAAGGGAAAGTTTGTCTCCATCAACTACCTTAACTTGCCCGGTTTTACGGATGCCAAATCAGAGGTTGCAGCACTTCTGTGCTTTCTCGAAGACCATCCTGTCCGGATGATCCAATGGCGGAACTTAAACTATGATCCCGTGCGCTATTGGCAAATCATGGGCAGCAGAAGTAAGGATCATGAACTGATTGGGATACCCACGCTGCTCGACAGGGTACGCCAGGCCTTTCCCAGGTTGAAATTCGGGTACTTTAACCCACCACGGGAAAAATTTACTGTCTGAAGGCTCTCTTCGCTGAAATGCTCAAAACGGCACGGCCGGTGGGTTACTTATGATTTAGGTTGTGAGGCCAAGGAGGTCACTAATGGAAGAAATACCGGAGAAGTTACGGATTGTAGCAGAAATGCCAACGGGCCAGCCAAAAAAGCTTGTGGCCGCTTTGGTAGAGTATCGCGGACAGCCTACCATCGATATCAGGGCCTGATACGGGGGTAAATAAAAGGGGCGGAGCACGCTTCTTCTGCATGCCCGCCCCGGAGTAAGGAAGGGAGGAGGATGTCTTCCTCAACTCAATCAACGACAGCACCGGGGCCGAGGTCGGTGTCTCATCCGGGACAACTGTTACCATCGGCCCCAGACTTCTGCCGTATACAAAAAAAAATAAGCATGAAATTGGTATATGTCAAACTGGATATAAGGCAACAATTTACTTTTTGTGAATATGGCGCTTCAACCTTGATACAAAGCGGTTTGACAAAGCATGCAAACTGGCTTGCAGAAAAGTTAAAATGAGTATAAGGTTATTTTGCAACTGAGGAAGAACGGCTGTCCGTATCATTGTCCGGTGAGGCATCCCTTAAAGAGTGGCTATGATTATCTATTTCAGGGCATAAGACCGGGTCGGCCTTTAACAGATGCAACACGCCCCCGTAGCTCAGGGGATAGAGCAAAGGATTCCTAATCCTTGCGCCGCCAGTTCGATTCTGGCCGGGGGCACCAACTCCCCTCTTTTCCGCGCCAGTTTTTCGATGCAAAGCCCTTGGAGTATCTATGCGTGACTTTCGTCGCATAAGCCATCCTAGAAGCAACGAACCCAAACCTTCAGTTCCTTGCCACACTTAAAGAAGGGTAGCTTCTTCGGCGGCACCTGGGTGTGCACACCACTTTTGGGGTTTCTCCCCGTGTAGTCTTTGTATTTCTTTACGTAGATGCTACAGAAACCCCTTATTTCGACCCGGTCTCCCTTTGCGAGAGCTTTGGACATCTCTCCGAAAAACAGGTTAACGACTTCGATGGCTTTTGTTTTTGTTAGTCCGGTTTCCTTATTCAGTGCCTCTATGAGATCCGCTTTGTTCATGGGGGTCCTCCTTCGAAATGCATTTTAAATCAGCTTAATAGATGTTTGCTGGTGAGATGTCAAGGGATATTGAGGGGTTATCGTGGTTTTTTTGCCTTTCCTTTGAACAGCACACGAGTTAACTCTCCGGCACGGACCGGGTTGTGACCAAGAGTCAATAATCTGACACATCCCCAGACCACCAAACACATCCCCGCAGGCTTCGTTACTTCATATTCGGACACGCAAGCTATAACACCTTAACATCATAAAAAATGCCTGTGAGCCGCCTTGCGGCATGATTCCTGCTAGTAAAAAACGAAGGTGTAGTGTTCCCACGTTTTGAGTTCTCATCACCTCGGGTGCCGAGGGAAACAGTAAGGAGCTTCGCCATGTTGGACGACGTCATAAACAACCCGGATCTGAACAGATACCTCACATCCTTTGAAACAGGCCAGACAATCATGGTCGAAGGGGATGATTCTCAGGACCTCTATATTCTGGTTTCCGGGGAGTTGGAGATCCTCAAGGGCAGCAAAAAAATATGGGAGATTGCGGAGAGGGGCGCAATCTTCGGAGAGATGTCCTTTCTCATGGGCTCCAAAAGAACGGCTACCGTAAAGGCAAAAGACGACGTGGAGGCCATCTGCATTCCCAGGAAAAATATCACGGTCTTTCTCAGCGAATTCCCGCGTGTGTCCGGGGAGATAGCCAAGCTTCTGGCCGAGCGCCTTGGCGAGGCAAGCCAGATTCTTCACGGACTCAAGGAGTTTTGTGACCAACTGCCGGATGCCGTTCTATTGACTGATAAGGATGGCAACATTTTCTCCTGGAACACTGCTGCCGAAAACCTCTATGGCCTGGACTGGCATGAGATGCACAACAAATCCGTAGAAGACATCTACGTGGAACCGCAGGCCTACAGAGACTTCCTTGGTGAGGTTCAAGCAAGATATTCGGTAAGGGAGAAGATACTGAAGATAAAACATCCTGAAAAGGGCACACGTTTTGTGTCGACGAGCACTACTTTGCTCTATGATGGTCACCACAACTTCAAGGGGGTTCTCTCCTTAGGCCGAGATGTAACGGCGGTTCAGAATCTGGAAAGGAGATATCGGCGAGCAAGGTATTGGCTCCTGCCGTCTTTCATATTGCTCGGTCTTCTCTCTGCGGCCATTTTTTTCGGCTATCCCTACTTCTCAAAAGGCTTTGAGACAATGGATGTCAAGAAACAGGAACTGAGAAATCAGTTAGCTAAAGACTACGTTTTGCTTAAGTCACTATTAGCGAATCACTTTGCTGCCGGCGACAGATCCAAAACAAGCCAGTTGATGAAGGAGTTTTTTGACGTTCAGGAGAACACTTCAATACCTTACACCGGGCTCATTCTCCTTGATGAGAACAAGATGGTATTTGATGCATATTCTAACACGGAAACAGAAAACAAAAACATGGTGGACAGCAGTTATGCCGGCATAGAGTTTCGGGGTAGTGAAAGGTCTATCCACAGGGTGCTGGGCCTGTATCGCACACACAAAGATCATCCAATGGGCTGCAGAGGTATTGAGGTCGCCTTTGAAATACGCAAAGATAATCAGTTTCTGGGCTGGTTGGTTTTCCAGATGGATGTGGATTTGCTTGCAAAGGCATATGCTCTTGATGAAGAGAGCCTGAAAAAATTCCAATTTAGGCCGCAAAATCCATGAAACGATTTACTGGTGATCTACAATCGTGCAAGTACGAAGTTTCAGAAAGTGGCCAGGGGGCTATCACACTTCATGTACAGGGAAAGATGGATGCATCCAATGCCGCTACGATGATCGAAACGTTTAGTGACCTTGTGAAGGATCGGCAACCACGATCCCTGACCGTGGATCTGCAAAAGGTTACCTACCTGGACGATTTCGGAGCACTGGTCCTCGTTGAAACAAGAAAGATGATGTCAAATGGGAAGGACCATTTCTGCTTGCAAAATGTCAATGACGAAGCAAGTAAGGTCCTCTCCATACTCAATTTTGACTCCCTGGAAAAAGGGGACACGCTTAAGAAAAAACGTCCTCCCGCCATGTTGATTCGCCTTGGCGAGGCAACCATCCGTCATGCTTCAGACCTGAAATTTTTGCTGTCTTTTATGGGGTCCGTCTGCCTGTCGCTGCTTCATGTCTGTTTACACCCCAAATCGTTGCGAAAGGACGACACCTTCTTATGCATGCAAAAGACAGGTGTTGATGCTCTGCCCATTGTGGGATTGATCAGCTTCCTCCTCGGTCTGATTATGGCCTTCATGTCTTCGGTTCAACTCAGGCAGTTTGGAGCCGACATCTACGTGGCATCACTAGTAAGCCTTTCAATGACCCGGGAATTAGGACCGATCATGACCGCCATTATCGTTTCGGGAAGATCCGGCTCGGCCTTTGCCGCCGAGATCGGGACCATGAAGATATCCGAAGAGGTCGATGCCCTTTTCACTATGGGATTTGACCCTACAAGGTTTCTGGTTGTCCCAAAGATAATCGCTTCGGTAATTGTGGTTCCACTCTTGACGCTGTTTTCCGACGTATTTGCCATAATCGGCGGTCTTGTGGTTGGGATCTTGACACTCGATCTGACTGCCAATGCCTATATCACCCAGACGATCAAGACCTTAACGCTTTTTGATGTCTTTCTGGGGGTCTTTAAGAGCGGCGTGTTTGCGATCCTCATAGCCTGGATAGGTTGCCTCAGGGGTTTTCAAGTCAAAGGCGGGGCATCATCTGTTGGCCAGGCAACGACATCTGCGGTTGTTAGCAGCATTTTCTTGATCATACTGTTTAACTCAGTCTTTTCGGTCATACTTCGCTACTGGGAGTAAAACGCAACTTATGGCGAGACAGGCCGTTATCCAGGTTAGAGATTTGGTTGCCCGATATGGCGAAGATATTATCTTTGACCGCGTATCATTCGATGTCTACGAAGGAGAAATATTCGTTGTCCTGGGAGGAAGCGGCTGCGGGAAGAGCACATTGCTAAAACACCTTGTAGGACTTATCAGCCCCGATTCAGGCCAGGTGATCATTGGCGGTGACGATATTTCCAGGTGTGATGAAGAGACATTCCAAGACGTTTTGAAGAAAATCGGAGTCCTGTACCAGGGCGCCGCTCTTTTTGGTTCCATGACTCTGGCTGAGAATCTGGCCCTACCGATCACAGAGTATACGGATTTACGCCAACGATCTGTGGCTACCCTGGTCAGGATGAAGCTGAGCTTGGTTGGTCTGGATGGCTACGAAGACCATTTGCCATCGGAAATCAGTGGCGGAATGAAAAAGAGGGCCGGATTGGCAAGGGCCATGGCCCTAAATCCTAAGATCCTGTTCTTTGATGAGCCGTCTGCCGGACTCGATCCCGTAACATCGGCTGAACTTGACAACCTCATTGTTCATCTCAATAGAAGCTTCGGGACTACCATAGTTATTGTGACCCATGAGCTTCAGAGTATCTTTGCTGTGGCACACAGAGTTATCATGCTGGACAAGCATGCCAGAGGAATAATCGCTGAAGGAGACCCGGAATATCTGCGGGATCACAGTCAGAATCCGTTCGTCAGACAGTTTTTTAACCGCCAGACCAAGAAGAACCGGGATGGGACAGAAGAGAAGTAATTGAATATTGAATTCCAACGCCGAAAACAAAAAGGAAAGTAATGGCTTCTTCTAGAATCAAGTTTACCGTGGGGCTATTCGTGGCAGGCGGAATCGGGTTTGCCTTGATAGCCGTCATCTGGTTGGGCATGTCGCGCTTCTTGGGAAAGGGGCAGTATTACGCGACCTACTTCAACGAATCTGTTCAGGGCCTGGATATGGAGGCTCCGGTAAAGTACAGGGGTGTGTCCATAGGCCGGGTTCAAAAAATGGGTGTTGCCCCTGATTCCAAGCTAATACAGGTGGTCTTAAAAATCGAGTCTGGTCAGACACTCGATAGTAATATTGTGGCCCAGTTGAAATTGGTAGGTATTACCGGCAGCATGTTCATCGAACTGGATCGGAAGAAAAAGGATGAGCCTGACCGGTCTCCTCCCCTCAGCTTCCCATCAGAATATCCTATTGTCGCATCAAAGCCGTCGGATATCAGCGAGCTAGTGAGAGGTATTGACTACGTCCTGAATCAGATAAGGTCTGTGGACCTTAAGGGAATCTCTGAAAAAGTCAAATTGAACCTGGACGACATCAACAAGATGATTAACGATGCCGACGTGAAAAGCATCTCAAAAAATCTTGAATCATCCCTCGAAAGCGTGGGTCGTATCTTGGACAACCGAAGATGGGAGAATATTCTGGCCTCGGTTGAAGAGGCGAGTCAATCCCTAAACACCCTGATGGGTAAAGCGAACAGGGGCCTGGGTAAAGTCCAAGGGATCGTTAACGAGAAAGATGAGACCATCAAGACAGCCATTGAAGCTTTCAGGAGCGCCATGGAGAGTGCCAACACCTTTTTGGAAAAGGGCTCCTCGCTGATCAGCGGAACAGATGATTCATATTCTCATCTCAGGCGTTATCTGATTGTCACAGCTCAGAATCTTGAAAAGGCCAGTGAGAATCTGCAAAGGTTAGTAGATCTTCTTGCTGACCAGCCGTCTCAATTGATGTTCGGACAACCACCGGTTCCACGCAAGGTGGAGATATTGGAAAGGTAAACGGAGGTTTCTTATGGATTGGCACAAGAAGATGTCTATTGTCCTCCTCGGTCTCCCTCTCCTACTCGGGGCGTGCCTCAACCTTAAACAGCCAAGCCGCAAGATCGACTTCTACACATTGGAATATGACCCGCCCAAAATATCGGGCCTTGAGTCACTTCCTCTTGTGATCAGGATGGAACGTTTCAGTGTGGCTCCTATGTATAATACAAATCGAATCGTTTACAGGGACAGATCATTTAAGAGAAATGAATATGTTTATCATCAGTGGCGGGCCAATCCCGGGGACATTGTCACCCATTTTCTGTGCAGGGACATAAGAGAATCCAGCCTGTTTAAGGCAGTGCTTTGCAATGATAGCAGGTCGCCTTGCTCATATGCGCTGGAAGGCTCGATAGATGAGTTCTTTGAACGGGACACGGAAGACATCTGGCAGGCGGTGTTATGCGTGAGCATCACCTTGACGGCAGAGAATGAACCGGACATCAGCAAAAGGATAGTATTTCAAAAAACCTATCGTGCCGAAGAGGCCTGTAAACGCAAAAACCCTCAAGCCCTGGTCGAGGCGATAAGCCGGGCCATGGCAAAGATATCAGAGGAGATCACAAGAGATATCTATTGTCGTTTGGAGTCGAGGTATATTACGCATTAGAATCAGAAATGTCCTCCATCGGACATCAGGCATCGGGGATCCGGCATCAGTGTCATTTATCATCGCAACCCCCTAGAATAGCAGAACCTTCACATTGGCGCCCTTTTCCAACCCTTCTGAGTCCCTGTCGATCCTGATAAGTCCGTCAGCCTTGACCATGGTATGGATCAGCCCTGATTTTCCAAGAATAGGTTCAGCGTAGAGATCTTCTCCCTGGCGCAAGAGCCTTACCCGGACATAGTCCTCCCTGCCCTGAACCGAGGCCAGATTCCGGCTCAGCACGGCAGGCGCCTCGTTGGTTTTCCCCAGTTCGTCTTCACAGAGCCCGCATATCCTTTGAATGGAGGGACGGACCATTACGTGAAAAACGACCATGGCAGATGTCACCTGCCCTGGAATGCCCCATACGGCCTTTTCCCCGCATCGTGCCAGGATTGTCGGTTTTCCCGGGCTTACTGAAACGCCATGGACCAAGATCTCTGAATCGGGAAGTCCCTGAAGAACCTCCAAGGTAAAATCGCGTGAACCCACTGAACTGCCACCGGAGATCAAGACCATGTCAGCCTCGGCCAGGGCTTGCCGGCAGAGGCGGTCCAGGTCATCAAAGTTGTCCTTGGCAATGCCGAGATAGCGAGGAGTCCCGCCTGACAATGGAACAAGACCCGCAAGGGTGTGGGCATTGACATCCCGTAGCTGGGAGAGCCCCGGTGTTTGCTCAATGGGCACAATCTCATCACCGGAAGATATTATGGCAACAACAGGTTGCCTGTAGACCTCGACGCGGGTCTGGCCCAGGGCGGCCAAGACACCCATTTCTTGAGGACGTATAGGGCTGCCCCTTGAAAGAACCTTTTCTCCCTTCTTAAGGTCTTCACCCGCCTCCATGACGTGCTGCAAGGGGGCGCCGCTTTTGAAGACCTCAAGGGTATGCTCGTCAAGGGCCTGGGTGTGTTCCACCATGACCACACTGTCTGCCCCCTGCGGCAGCATCCCCCCTGTGGCGATTCGAACGGCCTGACCGGGCTTTACAGAAACGGTTGGGACTTCTCCCATTTCAACAGACCCCACGATGGTAAAAAGGGCCGGCATGCTCTCTGATGCCCCGAATGTGGATCTTGCCTGAACTGCGTAGCCATCCATCGTGGCACGACTGAACTCGGGAAGATCTATGCCGGAAAATACATCCCGGGCCAGGATTCGGCCCACAGACTGATCTGACGCGAGAACCTCTTCGCCAACGCTCGGAAGGGCGAAAATCAATTTCAGCACCGCCTTAAGGGTGGTAACCTTTAAGAAATCTTTTTCAGTCATAGGTTTATTCTACCGCCATTGTTAAACACGATCATGTGTCCTTGCTCCACTTGTCCCACCAATGTCATATTCGTCTTTCTGGCCAGATCAATGGCAAACCGTGTCGCGGCTGAGCCTGACACGAGGACAGGCACGCCCAGTCGAATGGCCTTTAACAGTATCTCAGAAGCAATGCGGCCTGTGGTGACAATGAGTTTATCCTCCGTGGGAATGCCGTCCAGAAGACATTGACCGCAAATCATGTCAATGGCATTGTGCCTGCCAATATCTTCATGGAAAATGAGCATCTTTTCAGGTGAGGCAAGGGCTGCATTGTGGCATCCCCTGGTGACCCGGTAAAGGGTGGAACGCTCATGGAGTTCAGCCATTAGTTTAAGGATCTGCTGTGGTGAGACTCTCAGGCCTGCTGAAACTGTTGTGGAGGCCAGGGTTCTTGCATTGCGTTCAAAATCCGTACCCTTCCCGCAACCCGATGTGACATATCGCTTCAAGGATTGCTCACTGAACGGATCATGAGATGTCTCAACACACACCTTAATCCTTTCATGGGCATCCTCAACGCGAATATCCTTGAGTTGCTTCAAATCAGAAATAAGCCCGTCAGACTTCAAGAATCCCGCTGCCAGGTACTTGGGGTGCTTTCCGGTGCACAACAATGTAACTACCTCATGGCCGTTGAGATAGATGGTCAAAGGCACTTCCTGAATGGCCGTGACCTGAGTCTCTTGAAAGCGGCCTTTCCTATATTCGGCCACATCGTAAGTCAAGGCGTCCTTCATGATGATTTCCTGACAAAAGTGCCGCTCTTTCCTCCTGACTTCTTTAGCAGATACACATCAGAGATGGTCATGGCGCGGTCGTATGATTTGCACATGTCGTAAACAGTAAGGGCTGCAACCGATACAGCGGTCAATGCCTCCATTTCCACTCCGGTTCGGCCTATCACACGAACTGCAGCCTCTATGCGGATACTGTGGGTCTCAGACAACGGGAAAAAATCGACCCTTGCATGAGTGATCGGAAGGGGATGACACATCGGAATGAGTTCCGCGGTCCTCTTTGCAGCCATAACCCCTGCAATGCGTGCTGTTTCCAGGACATTTCCCTTTTTCACTTTCTGGTCTCTGATCAGGTCGAAGGTCTCGGGCCGCATGGCAATCACACCTTGAGCCACTGCTTCCCTGGCCGTGGCGGGTTTCTCAGATACGTCCACCATGCGCACCCTTCCTTCGTCATCGAGATGGCTTAAAGTGGGCATAGATTTCCTTTCTTCATATGAAGTGTTCTCTCTTGCAGGTAACCCCTTCTTTTATGGCGTTTAATGTGTCTTCCAGCACGGGGATAACATGGTCCCGAAAGTCGCCCGCCACAACAATGAACATGACCTCGTCGCCCACTTTGAGCGGACCTTTCTGTATCCGGACCAAGATTTCCACAATGCCAGGCCTTTTCTTCTGTTCAGCAAGGATTGATTCCAAATTTTTATTGTCCACTGTAAGGTCCAGGCCGGAAACAGGGCGCCCGTCCCGGGAAGTTCCCCGTACTACGCCCACATGGCACAGGATCATCCCAACCTTATGGTAATCAGGATGGGCTTTGATCTTGTCAATCAAGGCAGCAAGTTGCACATTGTCTTCCTTTCTCTCTGCTGTCAGTCATGGTTCTGGAAAATCGAATATAACTATATAGTTAAAAAGTCAATCCAAAACCCTCTGATCCAACTCAAGTATTAAGCTTTGTATGACATATTTCTCCTTGACAAAGAAAAAAAATGTCCATAGTTTTAGGATTTGGAAGCTGATCGGAATGTTCAAGGTGAAAAATAGAGGATGGATTGTTACATGACTGTGTCTCGCGAAGAAGCCGTCAAACTCATCTTAGCCTCCATAGAGCCATTGGAAACGATCGACCTCCCTTTGACTGAGGCATTAGGCTATATTGTTGGGGATAGTGTTTACGCATCTACCGATATTCCTCGCTTTGATCGCTCTGCCATGGACGGCTACGCCGTTTGCAGCAAAGATATCGCCAATGCGACAAATGAGGATCCAGTTGAGCTAAAAGTCGTGGGCGAGATACACCCAAGCACGGCCAAGTTGTCTCCCCTGGCAGCCGGGCAAGCCGTCGGCATTATGACCGGTGGTCCCATTCCTCCCAGGGCAGATGCGGTTGTCAAAGAAGAAGATGCACGATACAGCGCAGGATTTATTGAGCTTCGGGCTGCAGTCCCGCCGTTTCAGTATGTTTCCAAACAAGGGGAAAACATGAAGATGGGCAGCCTGGTCGTTGAAGCCGGAGACCTGATAACACCCGCGGTCCTTGGTATCCTGGCCACCTTGCAAACGAGAGAAGTGCCCGTGACCAGAAGGCCTCGAGTGTGTGTGCTTGCCGTTGGAAACGAATTGATTGATATTAACGATAGGCGCAAAGACCACAAGATCGTGGCCAGTAACATCTATATGTTGTCGGCCATGATCAAAGAACACGGCGGCCATGTAAACTGTTCAAAGATCTCCAGGAATGACAAGAACGCCATCAGGAAAGATATTGGAGAAGGACTCAAAAGCGATATTCTTATCACTACCGGAGGTACTTCAAATGCCCATTCAGACCTAACCCGCGCCTTGATAGGCGAGATCGGGATTGACCTGAAGTTTGCCGGTGTATCCATGCGGCCCGGCAAAGGCGCCTCTTTCGGCTTTTATGACGGGAAACCCGTTTTGAGCTTGCCGGGCAAGCCCAGTGCGGTCTACGTAGGGTTTTACGTGCTCGTTCTCCCGGCCCTTTTGCGACTAATGGGTTTTAAAATAGAGAGGATGCCGTCCATCAAAGCTATTCTTGAACAGGATATCAAAAAAAGGCCTGGAACGGATCATTTGGTTCAAGGGTTGGTCAGGGAGGAGGATTCGCGGTACCGCGTGCTTCCTCTTGTCGGACCGGAGGTGAAAGTCTTCTCTGCTATGAAAAGGGCTAACGGGCTTATTGTTGTACGATCGGATAAGAGTCGGCTAAGCAAGGGAGAGGCGGTCTCTGTCCAATTGCTGAATCATGCTCAAAACGCCTTTTTTCAAAGGCCAACCGCACACCACGGGCAAGAATCTGTCGCGCCTCCGATCGTTTCGATTGTGGGCAAGTCAAACGCCGGGAAAACGACCCTTTTGGAAAGGCTGGTGCCCGAACTCAAGGCAAGGGGCTACAGCATTGGCACGATCAAACACGATGTCCATGGCTTTGACATAGACCATGAGGGCAAAGACAGCTGGCGTCACAAACACGCCGGAGCCTGTTCCGTAGCCATTTCATCGCCCAAGAAGGTGGCGGTTATCAAGGATGTGGAGGCCGAAGAGACACTTGACGGCCTTGCGTCAAAATACTTTCAGGACGCTGATATCATCTTGACCGAAGGATACAAGAAACAACACAAGCCCAAGATAGAAGTCTTTCGGAGTCAGGTCCATGATAAGCCCCTTTGCAGAAAGGATGACAGCCTTGTGGCCCTGGTATCTGATATTCCCCTTGACCTTGGTGTGCCTCGATTTGAACTCGACAACATAAAGGGTCTCGCGGACCTTGTCGAGGAAAGATTCCTGGCGAAGCCGTCCATTTGATAACTTCTTGTGAGTTCATCAACCCTGCTTTTTTCTACGGGGAGGACAAACCAGAAGCGACTTCCCTTGGGGGCCTCGGTGGTTACGCCAATTGTGCCACGATGGGCTTTGACAGCCATCTTGCAGAAGGTCAAGCCCATGCCTGTCGTGTAAGTGCGGCCGTCCGCTTTCTTGTCAAGCTGCACGTATTTGTCAAAAATGGCCTGGTGATACTCGGCAGGAACACCAGGACCGTTGTCCTTGACGAAAAACCTGATTTTGGAGGATTTCAGGTACTCAAAACCTACCTCAATGGTCTCCCCGGGGGGAGAATATTGAATGGCATTGGTAAGGAGATTTTGCAGGACCCTGAGCAGAATTCCCCGATCTCCCCATAAAACATCCGTAGTCGTAGGAGGAGGCGCCTTTTCCACAAAACATAGCTTGCTTGTTTTGCCTACCCTGAACAACCGGCCCAGGGCCTCCTTGACGAGGTCTTTCGGATCTATTCTTTCATAGAGTAGTTCGAGTTTGCGTTCCTCGAGTCGAGCAATATCCAATAGGTTGGAGATCATTCTAATCAATGTGTCGCAGCCTATCTGAGCCGATTCAACATACTGGCGATTTTCATCGACAACTGTATAGGAGAGAATATCAAGGTTGGCAATTACTTCAGAAATCGGTCCTTTCAGATCATGAATCAACATGTTGAAGAGGTCTGTCCGGAGCTTCTCCAGTTTTTTTAACTGAAGGTTCTTTTTCTCAAGGGCTCTCCTGTTTTTCTTTAAGGATTTGGTCAGGCGCTGGGTTTCAAGGGCGCTGATGACATGCCCTGCGATTCTTAAGAAACTCTCCTGCTCCCATTTTGCAAACACGTCCTCACCGATCTTGTCCGTTACGTTCAGGACTCCGATCACCTTGTCATCACTGACTATGGGCGCCACAAGAAAGGCCGTTTTCTCATAGTGAGCGAGTTTTTTGCGGTAACTCTCATGTCCGGTAGCTTTGTCCACGTAGAGAGGGGCCTTATTCCTGACAACCCAGGAAGAAGGCGATGTCTCATCCAGTTCTTGTTTATGACCTATCAATCTGGAATTTGTCGAAGCTGCCACTTCCAGGACCTTGCGGCCCTTGAGAAGCATGATTGACCCAGACTTGGCCTGCATGCAATTGACGATTTCAAGAAGAATGAGCTGAAGTTTTATCCGAAATTCAATCTTCCTGTCGTTGGATATGTTGGTGATAGCAAGCAATATCTCAAGAAGTCTTTTTTCATGCGTCATCGGACCATCCTCATAAAATCGCCTCTCGATTTTATACGACGCGGCCTCGCCGCTTAGAAAAGGAAATTCCCGTGGAAACGAGTTAGACACACTGTTTCAAAAGGCCTAGGGCTTCCTTATTTTTTGGATTAACCTGCAATATTTCCTTCAAGGGTTTTTCAGCTCGAATTGTCTTGCCAAGGGCCAGATAGACTCTGGCAAGATGTATCTTGATATCATGGTCCTTGCGGTCATCTTTTTCGGCACGGGTCAAGTAAGTAAGCGCCTTGGAATTCTGGCCAAGTTCTTCCAGGGTTACTCCCAACAAAAAAAGGAGGTCAGTTCTCTTCGACTCTGTCCTGAGCATAGACTCTAGAAGCTTGGCGCCATACTCCTTTGCCCCTTTCTCGATACACAAACCGGCTATCTCTTCTCGCAATTTTAGGTCGTTTCCCGACACATGAAGCGCTTTTTCAAAGACTTGAACGGCCTCTTGAAGCATTTTTCTCTCAAGCAGGGTCGTGCCGAAATAGATGGCTCGCGTCACGTGACGCGGGTTTATGCTCATGGCTTTCTCAAAGTATTGAGATGCCGATTCTATGTCGTTGACATTCAAGTATAGCTCTCCCAAATAGTGAAAAGCAAAGACATCAAGGGAATTCATCCGGGCGGCTTTCAATAGCCATTTTTCGGCTTCTTTGAGGTCGCCCTTCTTGAAATAGTAATAACCCAATTCACGCGGAGGTCTTGATGACGTCGGATTGGCGTCCACGGCCAGTTCCGCTTCTTCTATAGCAGCATCTATGTCTCCATTTTCCTCAAATCTTTTTGCTTCCTTCAAATGAAAAACCATGGGAGAGGGGTTGTTGGCGTTTTCAATTACTGTTAGGATCTTGTCGCCCAACACCTTGACGGTAGCCGGTTTCAATATGTAGGCATCTATCTCTGATTCAGCAGCCTCCGCTACAAATTCTCTATTAGCCTGGGCCGTAACCATGACTACCGGAAGATCTCTTAGATCCCTGTCTTCTCTTATTCGACTCAATAGTTCCGCTCCGCTCATACCCGGCATATGGTAGTCCAGTATGGCCATGTCTACGGGTTGTTTTTTCAATATCCGCCAGGCTTCAGCTCCGCTGGCGGCAGACAGGAATGTTTTGCCGTATTTTAGCACTTTCATCATGCTGCGGATGGTCGTGATCATGTTCGGCATGTCGTCGACTATCAGCACTGTCATTTCACTAATGTCTATCATGATGACCGTTCCCCTGCACAACCCGGTACGTGGGTTCCTGGATACGTTCGCTCTTGCAGCGGGGGCATCTGCCCGGCTTGGTAAAGCGCTTTCTCCTGTCAAAAACATATTCGCACGAAAGACACCTGGAAGCTATGATAACGAGCTTCTTCTTTTGTGACGTAACAGAACGTTCAATGTGGGAAAGATGGGCGTACACCTCCTTCTCCCTGATGCCGAGCATCTGTGAAAGATCCCTGGCTCTGCATTCCCCCTTGGAGAGCAGCGCGATCATTTGTTGTCGAGTCGTTGGCATGTGAACAAACTAAGAGGCGGTTCGCCGCATTTCAAGGAGGCTGTCCCAGTCCATGGACATGAAGGTGTTGCTCAGCACATGGCCATCTTCAACAACGTTAAAGGTCAGGTTGCGGAACACTGTGCGCGCAATTACGTGAACAGGCCCAACAGGTATAACGTCATCATTTTGCCCGTGATAGATAGTCACTGCAATATCAATCTTTTCTTGTAGATGGGCCTCGAATTCTGGAAACGTAAGGGCCGGGGCCAAGAGTACGAGCTTCTTGACCCTTTTTGGGTTTTTGCATGCAAATATTGCGCCCATCAGTCCTCCAAAACTTGAGCCAATAATGATCAAGGATGTCTTGTCAGAAAGAAGCCTGTTCAGTTTGTCCATTCGCTGCTGGAGGGTTCCAGAAAAATCTTCGATTAGCATGTCAGGGCATGTTTTCCTGAAAAACCGGCCCTTGGTCCCACTGCTGCTGCCATCAAGGCCGTGAATAAACACTCTCGTAAGGCTCATAAAAGGGATGCCGTCATTTCTTGCTTATGCATATCTCCCTGTAATGGGCTTCAGCTCTTGACTTCGTGTCGTTTGAATCAGACATGATCCCAATGGCCTGTACCGTCTGGGGCTCTTGGCTGAAAAGTCTTTTGTAATCTTCATAGACATTTACCTTTTCAGAAACCCAAATTCCGAGAGGGGTGGATTGGTTTCTGAGCACGACGATTTTTGTTTTGCTGTTGTATGGGCTATCGGTGGTTGTGCCTTCGGGCACAGAAGCGCTCCAGACATACTTGATGTTTTCCGGTCTGAGGCGACCAGGAAAGATCACGTATATACCGGCCCCGCTATCTCCGGTTTTCTTATACCTCTCATCGCCACCTTCAGGGAGTTCAATGGCCCGCCACTGCCAGCTCAAGAAGGGATATTTCTTGAGGTCGTATTCGAACTTCTTGGCTATGGGAACGTCCGAACTGATGGCTTTTGCTTCAAGGTAGCCTTCACTGTTTGTTCTTGCCGTATATATCTTGTCTGCCTTGCCTTTCTGTCCCCAACGACATTTCCAGCCCTCAGGAAACGTACCGGCCTTGAACCTGGAAAAATCCTCAACCACTCTTACGACTTGATCTTCGTCCCCTGCCATCAGTGGTGGCACAGCCAGGATCGTTGATATGACAAAGAAAAAGATCAGAATTCTTGGATACAAGTTGCTGGACATTCTTCCCTCTGTACTATCACACATACCGAAATGCGGTTTTCAGCACACTATTCGTAAGCCAAGTCAGTTCACCCTGACGTTGCTTTTCCGCATAGATACAACAAATAACAGGAACTGATTAGCAGTATGTCCCCGTCTTGTCTGTTATCAGTTTAGGCAGGCAAGCCAGTTTGGAGCACTGGCAACAATGATTGTGTTGGATGCGTTTCTGATTTTTCTTGCAACATTTGGTGTGTTAACCAGTTGAATGGCGGGCACACCCAATGCATTTTGAAATTTTAACAAATGCGGGCTTATTGCCGTATCTGATAATTTTGCCTCAACCATGAACTGCGGTTTGCCTCTTTCGGTGACAAGGAAATCAACCTCTTCCTTTTCCTTGTTCCTCATATACCAGAGATCATATTCTCCAAGTCCAAAATCGCTCCAGAGTGTTACCGCACGGTTGAGCTCAACGGCAACCATGTTTTCAAACCGCAAAGCATGATCCTCTATCCTGCAGTAGTCATAGAAATAGACCTTTGGCTCTTTGACGAGACTCCTGGCAATACGTCTGCTGTACGGACGCAGCCTGAAAACTAGAAAAAACCGCTCAAACACACTTATCCAGGACGATACTGTCTTGTGAGATATCTTAAGTGTTCGCGCATGATTTGAGGAAGAAAAGGGATTACCGACACACTCAGATAAAAGGAAATATAATGCCTCCATGGTGTCGATCTGCCTTACTGCGTATTCGTCCCGTATGTCGTCTCTTATGACCTGGCTGTGATATGATTTTGTCCAACGCCGGTACTTGAGCTTTGTGCCCTTCAGAAATGGCTCCGGAAATCCGCTTACATGAAACATAGCCTCCCATGCCTCTTGCGCTTTTCGGTCTTGCTCCGGGATTTCCAACAGAAGATGTTTATCATCCATTCCTGTCGATGAAGCAAATAGTTCACCGACCGTAAAAGGGTAAAGATGAAAATGCAGATATCTGCCCGCAAGTGAATCTCCTTTCTTGCGGGAAAGCTCTAGACGTCCACTACCCGTAGCCAGAAAGCGAAACTCATCCGAATAACCGTCGTAAATGCCTTTGAGGTAGTTCTTCCAGTCCCTGTATTTGTGGATCTCATCCAGGATGATTAGCGGAGGCTTGCCCTTTTCCCGGTCTACCTCTTCAAAAAAGGTTGGATTTTTCAAGATTTTGACTTTGTTGTCTGGAATGTCATAGTTGAAATACAGCGAAACAGGCTCTTGCGAGGCGATGTCCTTGGCAAATGTTGTTTTCCCAGCTTGGCGTGGCCCGGAGACAAGTACCAGGTGTTTTTCTTTGTCAAAATCAGCCCATATTTTTTTATAATAGCCCCTCTTTGTCATGGGGACCAAATTAACATAAATTACCAAAAAGTCAAGACCAAATGGGAATTAAGTGCCAAATGGCCGCCGATCTGCCCTTTTGATCTCTTTACGAATGCGGACATCAACCCTTTTAAGATCTTTTTTGACCCTAGGATGGTATTCGTCTTTATACGTCATACATCGAAGGCTTCGTCTCTGGTCAAGAATTCTACCCTGTTCAGCTCAAGGTCCTTCTTCCGCTCCAAAAGCTCAGCGCCTTCCTCTGTCAAAAGCAGGCCCAGAGTTTCTATCTCCTGTTCAGTCATGACCTTAATCATTTTGGCCACCTCTTTGACCGGGATATCAATCATCATTTCTGGCATGAGAGCCCTCCTTTATGCAAGAATATTACCGAATTACTGAGGGAATCTTCCTCCATTTTCTTTTCAGCTTCTGGCGGATTAATGATAGCCTAATATGGAACCTGAATCAAATTATTCCTGCTGAACTCCAAAACAATACAGTCATAGTGCATAGAACATCCATCAGGTGCTAACAGGGAAGAATCTCGCATCTCCATGAAATATTGAAACTTCTTTTTTATGACCCTCGCTTCTGAACCCCGCGTGGCACACTGCTCTTTCGAAACCCTTTTGTGCTTTCTCCGCTGAAGAGGATCAGGTGGCCTGAGGCCGTTTTTTGATGGACCTGCGCCTTGCGCTTGGCATCGCCATATTTTCCAAATCTACCGCCCATGGACACTTCCAGTCTTCGCATCAGACTTATTCAACATAATCAATGGTGTCCCGGACTTCGCCCAGGAATAGATGTCTAAATGATAATGTTCGGCGCTGTATTTACGGATGTCCCCCTTTTCCTCCTAACTCTGCCAAAAATCGGGCAGGAGTCAAAATTCTTATGGCGCCAAAGGATTTCAAGCGGAGTAGGTGGTGGTCCTATAGCGCTCAGATAAATTGATACACTTTCGCTCAGGTAAATTGAGATGTTCGTTCACACAACAACGAAGAGAGAGCTTGGCCAGATCCCGCTACCCCGCCCCAATAGGTAAAATACTACCCTGCC
>Ga0209986_10000604_pt1 | contig 35149 bp, 47 predicted proteins | sample BlataG_FD_183168 | JGI IMG/M metagenome (GOLD analysis project Ga0209986, IMG submission 183168) | Deep subsurface microbial communities from Black Sea to uncover new lineages of life (NeLLi) - Black_00105 metaG (SPAdes) (version 2) | ecosystem: Environmental > Aquatic > Marine > Oceanic >...
AGTCCTCGATCTCAAAAGGTTCTTATAAACGGAATCTATGGGTCAAAAGCGCCTATAGGCCCATACTACATCACTCAACCCGAAAACCACAATATATAGGGATACCCACGGAAAATCCTGAAGGACCGAAAATATTGAGTTTGAAGGGATGACAGGATGAGGTTTTTGAAAGAGAAAAAGGCTTATTTGTTGGTGATTGCGATGTTGTGTGGATACGTGCTGATATTGAACGGGTTTTTCCAGGAAAAGAACACCCCTCAAAATGCCTTTGCACAGGGGGATGTAGAAGAATGTCGGGATTCCCTTCGCAGTCATGAGATATTCAATGCCAACACCTGTTTTGAAGGGCTCCTTTCCGTGGAGCCTTCTGATCAGGTGGCCAACTTCTTCTATTCAGTCACTCGAATACTTGTTCTTGTGAATGACTCCACGTTCAACGATCTTCTTGACAGATTTGGTGTGAGCTCAGAAGGAAGGGACCTGTACAACTGGACGGCAGACTTTGAAAGGGATGCAGAAGGCACAATCATACTTCCCGCTAATTCTCCCACGAGTGGTGAGGTGATTGCTTTTCTAAAGGACATCTTGCTTCCCGAGGTGGAAGGTGCTTTGACTAACCTGGCTGCCATTGATGATACTTTCGTGCCTGTGTTATTGGAGCCGGCAGAGACCCTTGCAGGCGAATATTTGGAGGTCGATTATGGAGACATTGCCCTGTACCGTTCCGTCCTGCACGCCGTGAAAGCAGCGATCTTGATAATCGATGCCTATGATCTGGATATAGATATTGATGACATTGTTTCCGAGATCGAAAATGACGACTTTTCTATTAACTCTGACCTTCTTAATGCCTATGCCAACCTTCTGACACTGAAAGCTTCTCATTCTCTGGGAGCAGCTAAAAATGCAGTGGGCAATGCTATTGACGGTTATTTTGAAGCATCATCTTCTATCAGGGTAGAAATCGACGACCAGGGAGACGACCTCATAACACTCGATTCCGAGGAGGTGGAAGATGAGGCAGGGTTCAGAAATGTCCTCTCAGACATAGAAAGTTCCTTGAGTGGACGTTTCCTCATTGGAGACAATGAATTCGACGACCCGTTCATGCTTGACCTCACACGGTTTTTTGATAACCCCATTGATATCAGGACCCACCTTCCCCAATTCACGGATGACAATGACAATGAAATGATAGTATGCACATTTCCCGATCCCACCTTCAATGACATCCTGCCCGAGTTTGATCAGGACACTCTGGCTAATTTGCTCGGTCTGTCAATCCCGGTGTCAGGGACAATCAATTATCCAGCTTACACGTCGGGAAATATTTTGGTTACCGGCCTTGTTTGTCCCTGGACGTCTGACTATGATTTTAGATATTGTTATGAGGATTGTTTTGCATCCTTTTCATCTCCGGGACCATACACGCTTGATCTCTATGCGGGCGAAGAGGTGTGGATTCGTGCCTTCTGCGATAGAGATGATGATGGAATTCTCACGCCCGGAGATTATTATGGGTTATACCCCGGTAATCCAATAGATGTGATCTCGGAAAACTGTTCCGGGCCTGACAACATCGATATTGACCTGTCCGAGCAGGTGATAGGCATAAAGGGACGCATAACCAGCGGCGGACAGCCTGTTTCAAATGCCTGGATTCAGGTGTACTCAGAAAAATGCTGGGGAGGGGATTGGCTTGGCTCCACCAGTACTGACGAAAATGGCTACTATGTTCTCAACTTCCTTCCAGAAATCTCTGTTTACGTCCACGTAAGCGCCAACGAACACATAGGAGGATGGTGGGATGGCAGTGGGGTTACAGACGATTGTAATCAAGCGACTGCCGGTACTGCCGGCGACGGGAGCACGGTCATCAATTTTGAACTTGAACCTGCTGACACTATTTCGGGACATGTTCTGGATGCTCAGGGAAACGGCATTTCTGGCGCATGGATTGGGGCCAACGATTATGATACAGGAAACTGGATAAATGGCTCCTCAAGTCAACAAGACGGATCATACACGATCTACCTGAACCAGGCCTACTCTGGCGCTTGCAGACTCAAGGCCAGTGTCTGGAACAGTAACTACATCAGTGAATACTACGATAATAAGCTTCGCTGGGAAGATGCGGATCAGGTTTCTTTTGCACCGGGTGTTCATCATGTCACAGGCATAGATTTTCGGCTTGACGAGGGCGGGAAGATCAAAGGATTGGTGACAGATACTAACAGTGTTCCGCTCCGGTGGCTTTCTGTTGCCGCGTACGACTTTGATACTCATTACTGGATTGCCAGCTCGACCAGCGCGTCCGACGGCAGCTATAGAATTCTCGGGCTTCCGACGGGCACATACAGAGTTCAGGCCTACGGAAACCAAGATTACTGTGGAGCATACTATGACGGCAAGGATAACTTTGCGGAGGCCGATCCCGTTGCAGTGACTGCAGGGGAGGAAACTCCGAATATCAATTTTCGACTACTGAAGAAATGCCGGGGGGACCTTGACGTTGACCGTGATGTAGACGGACTGGATTTGGCAGCCTTTGCTTCAGAGTTCGGTGTTTGCACCAGTGGTTGTATGGGTGACTTCACATACGACGACGCCGTGGAGATAGATGACCTTGCTGTATTTGCCGAGGGTTTTGGCCGGACAGACTGTCCGTAGGACGAAGAAATGCTTTACTGCTTCTCCATCATGCCTTCATATAAGGGACCTGTATCTCGATGTCCTTCATGGGATAGTGTTTCTTGTTTAGAGTAACCAGAACAGCGCCAACTTGTTTTGCTGAGGCGGCGATCAGAGCGTCTGGCAACAAAAGCCCGTGCGAGGCATGAAACCTGTTCTTATACCTCCCGGCGGCTACTGCCATCTCACCATCAATCAGAACTTCTTCCATGCTGTTGAGCAAACCAGCGACCCTTTCTTCTTCCTTAGGTCGCACTCCCGAGTAGATCTCGGCTTTAGTTATTACAGAACAGAGGATATCTGTCTCTTCTGCCTTTATCTGTTTCAAGAAGTCTCGTGCCTTCTCTTCCCCTCGCAGATGGTCGACGATAACATCAGTATCGATTAGGCATCGCTTCATCTATCAACTCCTTTCATCCCGCTCTTCCCACTCGCTCCGTATCTCTCTGACATATCTCGAGGACTCACCAAGTCTGTGCCTATGACGCCATATTCCAAAGCTCTGGTTCAAAGCGCTGTCAAAATCAGACGTAACTCTTCCGACGAATTGGTCAACCGCCTGTCTTATCAAATCAGATATGGTGGCTCCGCGTTTAGCGCTGAGCCTATTCAATGCCGATTTTTGTCCCTCGTCCAGATAGATTTGCGTTCTGACCATTTCAATCCTCCTGGCTAACGATGTATATATACATCATAGCAAACGATCTTATGTGAAGTCAAAGCGTTTTGTCACTTCACTTGAGCAGCAAGAATAGCTTTTCGGGCAGCCTTGTAGACGCGTGTGCTGATTCTGAAGTTGTGTTCTTCAACAAGCTGGCTGAGGAGATCCCCGGCATTTTTTGTTGATAGAAGGGATTCCTTGTCTTTTTAAGCTCTCTGAAGTCGTAGTTGAGTTCTATCCTCATCCGAAGAAGTCCCACAGGTCAGACCAAAGATGTGGCAAAACCCGTCATTCCGCTATGGGGGCGCGGACTGAAAATGCCCTATCAGCCTCCAGTTGGAGCAAATGCGCAGCGTGGGCGTATCTGGGCGAGAAATGAAACAGGGTGAAATGCTTGACGCCGGCCTTTTGAGCAAGCATGCCGGCTTGTTTTGCAGTCAGGTGGTATTTTTCCCGTGCCACATCCGCTTCTGCATCAAGAAAGGCTCCCTCGATAAAGAGCTGGTCGGCATCGCGGGCAAAATCAACAATCTTTTCGACATTTCCGGGAGTGAACACCACATCAACAATGTAGATTATCTTCTGTCCCGGTGACACACGGGCGATTTGCCGTGTAAGATCGGCCAGACGGAACCCGAGTTGCCTTTCTTTGCCATTTTCTTTCCAGACAACGTGAAAATTGTCCTCAGGATCACGTTCGTCATACAGGGCCTCTTTGAATCTTTTCAGCCATGGCCCAACAGGTATGCCGAGTCCCTTCAAGCGATCCTTCATGATGTTGACATGAAACCGTTCCTCAAGCCCAAAGGCCAGACAAGGAACCTTGTGATCAAGATGGATGGCGTGTACGGAAAAGGCGGGTTCTTTCAGAAGCATTCCGTCAAAAGGGGCTTGCTCTGGTAGTTGGCTCGACCTAAATGCCTCCCTGCAGTGGTATACCCTGGTCAAGATATGATCCGGATGGACTTCCGTGGCTTTGAGCGAGAATCGGTTATCGTAGTTCATGACCAGGTTCCAGGTATAGCCCGCCAGTTTTCCTTCAACGTTTTGAAGAAAGCGAGGAGGACCAAACAGGTGCAAAGTTTTCTCGCGACCCAGGAAGATGCGAAGGAGGCTATCAAAGCCGATAAAATGGTCCATGTGTGTGTGGGTCACAAAGGCATGGGTGATCTTGAGGATTTCTTTCGCGGGGAGGCTGTGCAGGTCTCCCATGTCGAAGAGAAGGGCGCGTTTTTCAAAGAAAAATGGTATGAAGAGGGCAGGGTCCTCAAAGGGGCTATTGACAAGCCTGGGATGGAACGATGGCCTCATCAGAGGACAAATTTGGCAACCTGGCGATTAATACAATTGTAGATTTCTTCGTCGGAACCATAGATATCTTCCACACTTCTGTGGTTGATCAGTTGTTCCACGACAAATGCGGTAAGATAGAGGCTTATGAAGTTCGGGCGCGGCACCACGTTTCTGATTGAGGCAATTTGGTAATCAATATCAAAGTCATCCGCACGGGTCAGTTTCTGCAGGGAACCCGCAATCTGTTTTTCGATATCCTCTTTGCTGGTTGTCACAAGTAATTGATCCTCTATGAGCTTCATCGCTATGGCATTGCTCAAGGGTTCAAAGACATTCCTGATTTGCTCAATGGCAAGCTGGTGTGCCCGTTCCTTTGAACTTTCAATCCTGGACAGAATCTTTGCTTCGCGATTACTTGGACGAAATACTTTTGCCATGACAACCGAATAGTATTGAGAAAAGTATATTTGAAAAAAAGACTATGATAAGTTCCATCAAATTACAACAGAAAAATCACGCTGGAACGAAATCTTTAATTACCAGTTGAATCCTTTTTTGGTCCATCCACCTATTCCACCGAAGATTGCAAGCAATACGCTGGAATCTCTCCGGAAGTGACTCATTGGCGTTAAACATTATGGCATCCAGAGGCCTGGTTCGGTCAGCCACAGGCGGATTGGCAGGCGCCAAGCGCATTTTCATGTGACAGGTCCCAACAGTTCGGGCAGAAAGGACATCCACGTGTGAAAGCATAAAGAGCGGTTCAGGGTTGCCTGCTCCAAACGGAGCCAGTCGTTCAAGCTCGTCAGTCAGCTTGGGAGAGATCTCTGCTGGCGCTATCTCGGTCTCTACGTGGATATTGGGCGCAAAGTCCATGGTTGTTGTGTTTTCGCACACGAGTCTTTCGAAATCCGAGCGAAAAGCAGGAATGTCTTCAGCCCTTAAGGTCAGACCGGCGGCAAACTGATGGCCCCCGAATTTTTTCAGGTGCCGGGCGCATCCCTTGAGGGCCTCAAACAGATCAAATCCTTCCGGGCTTCGGGCTGATCCCTTGCCAGTGCCGTCGGCAACGGAAATCAGAACAACGGGTCGCGCATATCGGTCGACAAGTCTGGATGCAACGATTCCGATCACCCCTTCATGCCATCCTTGCCCGTCCAAGACGAGGGACCTTTTCAACAGTTGAGGATTGGCTTTGAGCCGCCGGGTAATGTCCGAGAGGATACGGCCTTCTATGTCCTTCCTTCTGTTGTTTTCACGACTAAGCTCCTCGGCGATCCTCTGAGCGGTTTCATCACTTGAAGTTGTCAGAAGTTCACATCCCATGGAGGCATGGCGAAGCCTTCCAGCGGCATTCAGTCGAGGCGCGAGCCTAAAAGCGATATCCCAGGTGTCAACAGAGCGATCCGTCACACCGGAAACGTCCAATAGGGCCTTTAAACCACGGCGGGGAGAAGATGAAAGAATCTCAAGGCCTGCTTTCACATATATGCGATTTTCTTCCAGAATCGGAACCATGTCAGCCACTGTTCCAAGGGCTACCAGATCACATGCGGCCTTAAGATTTGGTTCCACACCGCCGCCGGCAGACCAAAAACCCTCATCCCGAAGGCGTTTGCGTAGCGCAAGGACCAGATTGAAGGCCACACCCACACCGGCAAGCGATGTAAAACCTGACGGGCAGTCTGCTTGCTTGGGATTCAAAATCGCATAGGCCTCAGGTCCGCCTCCGGCGGAGAGGGGGTTATGATGATCAGTTACAATGACATCAATTCCAGCGCGATGGGCTGCACTGATCGCCTTGTGGCTGCTGATACCGCAATCCACGGTAATGATAAGGTTTATGTTACGTGGAATTGCTTGTTTTTCAACGGCTTCGGTGCTGAGCCCATAGCCTTCGGTGAGGCGATCGGGAATGTAATAATCCACGTTCATGCCCAGGCAGGCAAGAAAATCAAGGAGAAGCGTGGTGGCTGTCATGCCATCCACGTCATAGTCTCCGAAAATGAGTATCTTTTCATGGTCACGGAGAGCAGAGATAATGCGGGAAACGGCCCGATCCATATCCTTCATCAGAAAAGGGGATCGAATATGGGCAAGGGAAGGCGTGAGAAAAGCGGCCGCCCTGTCGGGTATTGCGAAGCCACGGTTTATGAGGACTGCAGCAAGAGCCCGGTGACAGCCTAAACTGTCTGCCAGCTTGCAAGTCAGATCAGCATCAGGTGTGTGGATATGCCATTTCTTTTTCATGTGACTGTCGTATAGCTTATGGAGACGCTTTGCACAATACCGAACCGATTTTTTCGTTGAAAACAAAGAGAGAATGGTGCTAGGATACATGCCGAGATTGGTGATCGATGTTTCTGAGACATGCCGTCAATCCTGATAAATGCTCTTGTCGTCGATTTATTGATACTAGATCCTAGTGCCTGGATTCTAGGTAGAATGTACAAACCCGGATCATAATCGGGCATCAGGCATCAGGCATCAGGCATCACAGGCGTGCTGACGTATTCATCAAATAGAAAACCGTGAAACCCCAAGATCTTTTTCTTAAAGACTGTGGGTTGATACCTACAGCCTGTACAAAGAGATATTACCGGATAGACCGACGAGAGGTCCATTATCTGAAATTCATTCTTGAGGGGTATGCTGGTGTGGCTGTCATGAGGACTCTGGATTCAAGGAGAGGTCTGGTAGTTCTTCACATTAGCCCTGGATGTGAAAGGGAAGTGGATATGATCATCGATGATCTTAAGAGAAACATGCGAATCGAGGTGGCGGACATTGAAGGGGAGGGGACCCAATGAAAAGGATATTGCTTGTCGGGCTGTTGTTCCTGTTCTCTATGTTTTTGGTTGGGATGGGCGGTCTTGGAGGGGCTGCGCGGATCAGGGTTCCTGAGCCTGCAAGAAACTATTCTGCCTCTATCATGGATCAGTCCGATATTTCTACCCGTGTTGAAAAGCTTAGTTTCGAGGGGCAGACAGCAATTTCCGGAAAGCTCGGGAGTGGCCATGTCAGCATAGATTTTGATAAGATTGTGTCAATGAGCTTTATTCTTCAGGATAATACATTAAGGGCTGACGTGTTATTAAAGGACGATAAGACAATCTCTGTTGTTGTGGACAACGAGATGGTTTGTTACGGAAATTTGCCCTGTGGAGGGTTTAAGATTGCGGTGGGAGATATCAGGTCAATCACCATACACGGGTTGGTTAATAGTCAATAGTCATTGGTCAGTGGTTTGATGCTGCATGAAGACAAAACGTGTTCACATAATCACAATGGGATGCCAGATGAACGTCTACGATTCGGAGCAAATGGAGAGACTGCTGGCGACCATGAATTACAGGCCTACTTTACACCAGGAAAAGGCTGACCTCATTATTATTAACACTTGTTCCATCCGTGACAAGGCCGAACACAAGGTCTACAGTCATCTGGGGCGACTTGCCAGGCTGAAGCTCAAGCAACCGAATTTGGTCATTGGTGTAGGTGGATGTGTGGCTCAGCAGGAGGGAGATCGCCTTCTCAAACGGGCGCCCCATGTGGACATCGTCTTTGGCACTTTTTCTATCAGCAGGCTTCCCTCACTAATTCGGCAAGTCAGTCAGGAAGGAAAGCAAGCCGTTGACGTAGAGCCCACCGGGACAGTGGAACCCTCACACATAAAGCCGACAGATTTCCAAGAAGCTCGCGCGACAGCCTTTGTGACCGTCATGAGGGGATGTGACAATTTCTGTACGTACTGCGTTGTCCCATATTTGAGAGGGCGGGAGTTGAGTCGCAGACCCGAGAGGATCTTAGAGGAAATCCGGCATCTGGCAGCAAAGGGTGTTCGGGAAGTCACGCTCCTGGGGCAGAATGTGAATTCTTATGGCTTGAAAAACGGCCATGGTCTTGATTTCCCGGCGCTCCTTGAAGCAGTGAATGATATTGAGGGCTTGAGGCGCCTTCGCTTTACAACGTCTCACCCAAAAGACCTTTCTGATAAGCTGATTCGTGCTTTTGGAAGATTGGATAAATTGGCGCCTCACATACATCTGCCTGTTCAATCCGGATCCGACCGAATACTAAAACGTATGAACAGGGGCTACAGAAGAGGCAACTATCTGGCCAGGATAGAAAAATTACGGAAAGCCCAGCCAAATATAGCGATCACCTCTGACATTATCGTGGGTTTTCCTGGTGAGGGAAAGACAGACTTCGAAGAGACCCTGAATCTGGTCGAATCGGTCGGGTTTGACAATCTTTACATATTCAAGTATTCTAATCGTAAAAATACCCCGGCCTTTAGATTTTCCGATAAAGTCCAAGAGGCCGTAAAGGGTGAACGGTTTGCCAGGCTCCTGGAGCTTCAGTCAAAGATCACGTTGGACAAGAATCGGGCGCTGGTGGGTACAGTCCAGGAAGTGTTGATAGAAGGTCTCAGCAAAAAAGGCTATGATCAAGTTACTGGGCACACGCCTTGCAATAAAACAGTGAATTTCTCAGATGAGAGGCTTCGTGTCGGGCAGTTAGTGCATGTCAATATTGCGGATGCCTTTTCGCATTCATTGTTAGGCGCTCCATCTGAATGTTGCGGAAAACTCCCTGGCGAAAAAGGAGGAATACTACATGCTGCATGAAATGAAAGTCTCGGGCATAACGATTGATCCCACATCAAATTCCCCCATAGTCATCCTTAAGGCGATCCATGTGGATCAGGCGCTTCCCATATGGATTGGCATTCTGGAGGCGACTGCCATTGCCACGGAGCTCGAAAATGTTCGCTTGGCTCGTCCCATGACCCACGATCTATTTGTTAACTTCATGGATGTCTTAAAGATAACAATCTCCAAGGTGGAGGTGTGCGACCTGAGGGACAACACATTCTATGCGAGAATCCACTTTTCATCCAACAGCCAGTCATACAATATTGATGCTCGTCCCAGCGACGCAATTGCTTTAGCGCTCAGGGCTAATTGTCCCATATTTGTGGACGACAAGGTTCTGGAAAAGTCCGCACACTTAGATCAAGAGCCAGAGGCATTTGACAAAAGCGAAGAGGGCAAGAAATGGAAGGAATACCTGGAAAAGCTATCCCCTGACCAATTTGGCAAATACAAGATGTAGGATCTCGTGATCGACCTTCATACTCACTCCATTCTTAGCGACGGTGTTTTGGTTCCATCGGAATTGGTGCGCAGAGCCCATGTGCTCGGCGTCAAGGTCATTGGGATCACGGATCATGGTGACGCTTCCAACCTTGATTTTATTATTCCGCGGCTTGTGGCTGTTTCCGAACAACTGAATCGCGTGAATGAGATCAAGACCATACCTGGCATCGAGTTAACTCACATCCCACCTGCTCAGATCGGGTCTTTGGCTAAGGAGGCCCGTTCCCTTGGAGCCAAAATCATAGTTGTACATGGGGAAACCGTCGCAGAACCGGTGATTCCCGGCACAAACCGCGCAGCTTTGGATGCCGACATTGACATTCTGGCTCACCCCGGCCTTATATCCGAGGAAGAGGTGCTGATGGCCGCAGAGAGAGGGATTTTTCTGGAAATCACAGCTCGAAAGGGACACAGCATAACAAACGGTCACGTGGCAAAACTCTCAAGGACACACGGCGCAGAATTGGTCCTAAACTCTGATGCCCACGAACCTGGAGACCTTCTGAATGAGCAACGGGCAAGACTGGTTGCCCTTGGCGCAGGGCTGACAGACAAGGATTTTGAACGTATGCAAGAAAACGCCCTGTCCCTCCTTTGATCTTGGGCTGCCAGGTTTGGGCCACTCCTTTATTGCTTCACCAAACGGACGAATTCCAAATGAAAAATCGTGATGAAGATTAACTGTCATTGCCATATCTTCAGCCTGGATTGTGTCCCTTTGGAATTCCGCAAGCGTTTTTTTCTGAACGTGAAGAATCCAATGCACAGGTTTGTCCATAAGGTGCTGAGAAGAATCCTGCCTAAAGACTCAGCGTACTTGAAGTGGTTTTTGGAGTACTCGAAAAAGATTCCCTGGTGCAGGGTGGAATTCACAGAGCAAGAGATAAAAAGGCTGACCGAAGATAATCCAAAGGAGTTTCTGGGGCTAATGGAAGGCGTTTGATTCATTGTCCTGTGTGGCAACGAAAAACGATTGGCCCACAAGACGCCGGAATAGGAGTTTATGGTATGAAAATCCTGTTAATCATTAGCACGGATGATGGCGAAACCATGTACAATGCCATGAGGCTAGCCAACGTGGGGGTGAAAAAGGGTGATGAAGTCGGCGTGTTTATGCTGGGCAAAGGTGTCCTTTTTGAAAAGTGCGGAACCGAAGAATTCAATGTTATGGAGCAAATCAACCAGTTTGAGGGAGATTTCTACGTCTGAGGGGTTTGCATGAAATCCCACGGTCTGGAGGGATCAAGCACCTGTCCCGTTGCCTGGATGGATGACCTGTACGAGCTGTCTATGGATGCCGACAAGGTTTTGACGTTTTAATCAACAGCGTACGCACAAGCGTTCATATTTATGACTTACCTACCACTGTAAGCGAATCGGGATAGCGGGAGTTGTTGGGCAAGCCCCGTGAGATCTGACGCCTTTGTGGCAGGATCAACCGATAACACAACGACCATGTCTTTTTTCACAGGGATCATAAGAGTCCCTGTTTTGTCCTTTTTGTCCAGAGTCAACATGCTCTTGTGCCCGGATACGTTCACGGTTTTGATAAGCTGGTCACCCGTTTCCATGTTCATGTTCATTGCGGCCATGCCCTGGAAGCCTTGCACTTGCGGGGCCATGGCGCCAGCCACTATAGACAACTGAGCAGTCTTTTTTCCATCAGGTGATGTGTATTCCTGGTTGAGAGACGACCACTTCTGACCGCCCATGTCCATGTTCATACCGTCAGGGTCTCCTGATGGAGCCATACCGCCCAAGGTTCGGGGAAGCAGAGGGAGCCAGGCTCTGTAGTCCGCTGCTCCGGCTATTGCAGGCAACAATAGTAGACATACGGTCAAAACAACACACAGCTTTCTCATCATCATTCCTCCTTGGTGAATTTCTTTGATTTCACTTCATCAAATCGAGCTAACTTAACTTTTTAGGTTATCAAAACAGACCAAAATGTCCACAAAAAAAAAGAGCATACTTCTCCACGAGACGTTTGACAATACATCCCCAATGCTTATTTTTTGAAAAAACCCTTAAGAACCGGATGCTTTTGCTCCGATTGGTTGGAACACACAAAGGAGACAGAAATGCGTTTTGATAAATTTACCATAAAATCTCAGGAACTCATTCAAGGCGCCCAGTCCCTGGCCGGTCAGCTTGGGCATCAGCAGATAGAGCCAGAGCATCTGTTGAAGGTCATGCTGGAGCAACCCGAGGGGATTAGCCGCGCCATTCTCCAGAAACTGGGTGCATCCCCTGAAGCAGTCTTACAGGAGGTTTCTCAGGTCCTGGAGAAAAGGCCCAAGGTGAGCGGGGCCGGCACGGGAGATGTCCATATCTCTCCGGCGACAAAGAAAGTCCTTGATGCTGCATTTGCCGAAGCAGCCAAGCTGAAGGACCAGTATGTGAGCATAGAACACATACTTGTTGCCATAACCGACCAGAAACAAACAGACGCAGGCCGTATCCTGGCCCATGCAGGCGTGGTTCGCGAGACGATCCTGAAGGTTCTCGTGGATATTCGGGGCGCCCAGCGAATCACTGATCCTAATCCGGAGGAAAAATATCAAGCCCTGCAAAGATTTGGCAGGGATCTGACCGATCTCGCGCGGCTTGGCAAGATCGACCCTGTCATTGGCCGAGATGAAGAGATCCGTCGTGTGATTCAGGTCCTTTCCCGGCGTACTAAAAACAACCCGGTCCTTATCGGGGAGCCCGGGGTCGGCAAGACGGCTATCGTGGAGGGGCTGGCCCAGCGTATTGTCAACGGGGATGTGCCTGAAACCCTTAAGAACCGGCGATTGGTTGCCCTTGACATGGGTACGCTGGTGGCAGGGGCGAAATACCGTGGCGAATTCGAAGACAGGTTGAAAGCGGTCTTAAAGGAGGTGGAGGCGGCCGAAGGCGAAGTCATGGTGTTCATTGACGAGCTTCACACCATGGTAGGGGCAGGGGCGGCTGAGGGTTCGGTGGATGCGTCGAACATGCTGAAACCTGCCCTGGCCCGCGGTACCCTTCGGTGCGTAGGGGCCACGACAATAAACGAATACCGAAAATATGTGGAAAAGGATGCGGCCCTGGAGCGGCGTTTCCAGCCCGTGCTTGTTCAGGAACCTACTGTGGAAGACACCATCTCCATCTTGCGGGGATTGAAAGAAAAATACGAGGTCCATCACGGCGTGCGGATCAAGGATTCTGCCATCGTGGCGGCAGCGACCCTCTCTCATCGTTACATATCGGATCGGTTCCTGCCGGACAAGGCCATCGACTTGATTGATGAATCTGCCTCCGGGCTTCGCATTGAGATTGACAGCATGCCTGCCGAGATCGACGAGGTGGAGCGCAAGATCATTCAGTCTGAAATCGAACGTGAGGCCCTGAGGAAAGAGACCGATGACGCCTCAAAAGAGCGACTGGCCAAGCTTGAGAAAGATATTTCGGTGATGAAGGAAAAGATCGGCGAGATGAAGGCCCACTGGCAAAATGAAAAAGACGCCATCCAGACCATTCGAAAGGTCAAGGAAGAGCTTGAGCGCACGGGCATTGAGGCGCAGCAGGCCGAACGCGACGGCAATCTCGCCCGGGCAGCGGAACTCATATACGGCGTGGCTACCGAATTGGAGAAACGGCTGGAGGAGGCGAAGAAAAGGCTTTCCGAACTTCAGACAGGGCGTAAGATGCTCAAGGAGGAGGTCGATGCAGAAGATGTGGCTGAAGTGGTCTCCAGATGGACGGGAATACCGGTTTCGAGGATGATGGAAGGTGAGCGGGAAAAGCTCATCCACATGGAAGAGCGGCTCTCAAAGCGGGTGGTGGGCCAGAATGAGCCGATCGTGGCTGTGTCCGATGCAGTGCGACGGGCACGGTCCGGTTTGCAGGACCCCAATCGGCCTATCGGTTCCTTTATCTTCATGGGACCTACTGGCGTGGGCAAGACCGAACTTGCCAAGGCCCTTGCAGAGTTCATCTTTGACGACGAGCAGGCCATGATCCGCGTTGACATGTCTGAGTATATGGAAAGACACTCCGTCTCAAGACTCATTGGCGCTCCTCCCGGTTATGTGGGCTACGAGGAGGGGGGATATCTGACCGAGTCGGTGAGGCGTAGGCCCTATTCCGTCGTACTCTTTGACGAGATCGAAAAGGCCCATCCCGAGGTCTTTAATGTGCTTTTGCAGATCCTTGATGATGGCCGCATGACTGACGGTCATGGTCGAACCGTTGATTTTAAGAACACCATTATCATCATGACCTCCAATGTGGGAAGTCATTGGATCCAGGATCTCGGCGCAAATGATCGCGACGAGATGGAAAAGCGCATTGTGGAGGCTTTGCGGGCCAGTTTCAAGCCGGAGTTTCTAAACCGGATAGATGATATCATTATCTTCCACAGCTTGACATCCGAGCAGCTTACCGCCATTGTGGATATTCAACTGGAGCGGGTGCGGAGGCGGCTTGAAGACCAACACATCACGCTCGAACTTTCAGATGCGGCCAGAAGTCTTTTGGCCCGGGAGGGTTTTGATCCAACGTACGGGGCTCGCCCCTTGAAGCGTGCCATACAAAAACACGTTGAAAACCCGCTGGCCATGGAGATACTTCGGGGGAGCTTTGGTGAAGGGGCTCGGGTCCTGGCAGTCGAGGAAGACGGCAGAGTCGTTTTCAAAAACAAATGAAACTAATAAAACAAAGGTTTTTGATTTAACAGGAGGAATCATGGGTAATTCAATAAAGACCGGCCTTCTTTTGGGGGCGTTGACCGCCTTGATCATGATCATTGGGCGATATCTGGGCGGACACCAGGGTATGGTCATCGCATTTTTCTTTGCAGTGATCATGAATTTTGGCAGCTACTGGTTTTCAGATAAGATCGTCTTGCGTATGTACCGGGCCCAGCCGGTTTCCGAATCCGAGGCCCCCGGGTTGCACCGGATAGTAAGACAACTGGCGCAGCAGGCAGGCCTTCCCATGCCCAAAATCTGTATCATGCCCTCTGAATCCCCCAACGCCTTTGCCACTGGCCGCAATCCGCAACATGCGGTCGTGGCAGTCACCCAGGGGATCTTGAGGCTCCTGGACGAAAACGAGCTTAAGGGCGTGCTGGCTCACGAGTTGGCCCACGTAAAACATCGGGATATCCTTATCGGATCTATTGCCGCTACGATTGCCGGCGCGATCATGATGGTGGCAAGCATGGCCCGATGGGCTGCCCTGTTTGGCGGCTTCGGCAGCAGGGATGATGATGACGGTGGCGGTATGATCGGCCTCATTGCCATGTCTATCCTTGCCCCTATTGCGGCTATGTTGATCCAGATGGCCATATCCCGGTCGAGGGAGTATGCGGCCGATGCGGCCGGAGCCTCTTATGCCGGAAGCCCCCGGGGGCTTACCAGCGCCCTTCAAAAGATATCTTCGGCTTCCCGGCAGATGCCCATGAAGGCAGAGCCCGCAACAGCCCACATGTTTATAATAAATCCCTTGTCGGGAAAGAGCCTCATGAACCTTTTCAGCACCCACCCGCCAGTTGAAGAACGTATCCGGAGGTTGGGGCACTAGAGGAACGAGCGGAAAGGCGATGTCAGAGATAATAATTGACATGCCTCTCGGGCACTGTTAAAAGATACGGCAAGAAACAAAGAGGGGCGACATGGGCCGTTAGCTCAACTAGGCAGAGCAGCTGACTCTTAATCAGGAGGTTATAGGTTCGATTCCTATACGGCCCACCAATAAAATCAGCCACTTAGAGGAAGGCAAAAAGGCGGGTTAGAGAATTTGTGACGTTTTGTGACAGTCGGGCTTTTGATTGTCACCTTCTTTGGAAGCGGTTAGCCCGTTCAACAGGTTAACCGCTTTCTTTTTGTGCTCCTGTGATAGATGTGCATACCTCATTGTCATCTGTATTGTCTTGTGGCCCAGGATCTCTTGCAGCTCCTTCAGCGTTCCCCCGCGCATGATGAAATGGCTTGCGAAGGTGTGTCTCAGGTCGTGAAACCTGAAATCTTCGATGCCGGCGCGCCTTAGAGCAGCGTTAAAAGCTGTCTTCATGCTCTCAACGGGCTTTCCCACAGTGGTCAACCTGGTCGTTTCAGGCCCCTTTTCTTCGTTCTTCCGATAGGTGAATATGTATTCTGACCTGAGTTGCTGCTCTTTCCGGATCTCCTTAAACAGCGTTGCAAGGTCGTCATTGACAGGCACCTGCCGGGCTTCCTTGGTCTTGGTAACAGAGGCTTGCAGATAGATTTGCCCGTTACGGATATCTGACCACTTAAGGCCAAGGATTTCACCGCGCCTCATGCCGGTGTTTATGGCGCACTCCACGACTCGCCTCAGATACTTGTGGCACTCAGGCAACAGCCTGTCGATCTCTTCCTGTGATAGGAACCTAAGCCGTTGGTTGTTTTCCTTCAGATGGAGGGACTTGCCCTTGTCGAACGGGTTTCGCTCTATCATATCCCACTCAACGGCCTTGGTGAAAATATGGTGGTGACAGGACATTTCCCGGTTGACGGTGCTGTCCTTGCGGATCGTGCCATGTGCTGTAAGGGTTTTTCTCAGGGCGCTGTGGTAGGTTTCAATGTCCACGTACCGGATATTGGCAAGCAGGGTGTTCTCTCCAAAATGGTCCTTGAAACGCTTAATGCAGAACACTTTCCATCCCCTGTAGCTGGTCTGGTCTGCGAAGTTCTCTCCATACTTGCCCAGGAGGTCACCCATGGTGGTCTTGTAGTCCTTCTTAACGTCCAGGTACCGCCTTTCGGCAATCAAGCTCACACGCTTTGCGAGCTCGTCTACAGCGTCTTTCTTCTTTTTGAAGGATTGCCGTATCCGCTTGCCGGCAGGGTCAAAATAGTCTATCTGCCATGAAACGCCGCGTTTGCCTTCACGTTTTCTGATCATACCCATACGCAATCATCCCCCTTTCTTTTCCGTATAGCGATAACAATTGATCCCCAGCTTAATGTCATGGGGCAGGTCGTGGCCCGTTACGTCCACATTGCCCTCCGTGGAAGCAATTATTATGGTCTTGCCCGACTTGCTCGGTCCATGGTCTTCGCTCAGGTCTATCGTGACCGTGAGCACGTTCTGTGAAACGTTCATGTTGATGTTCTTCATGTATCAACCCCCTTTCTTCTTGTCGGCCTCCATGGCCTTTGTTAGGATCTCCACAGCTAGTGTGTTCATGGAGACCTGCCTGTCCTGCCTGATAGTCTCCTTGGCCGCCTTGTTCCTGAGCCACTGCAAAAGCTCATCAGACATCCTGATCGTGATAGCCTTCATTGCATCACCCCTTTCATTGAAGTTAAACCATTATAACTATTGAATCAGTAATGTCAACCCTAAAATGATATTCCGCCAAAAATAATTCCAATACCTGTTATTGACGCCGGCAGGGCATGGCTGATATGTGAAAAACATCACATATTCGGATCGCCACAACGCCGGAAACCCTTGCGCCCGTAAAGGCATTAAAAACGTCTGGCGTCCCCCATGCACGTTTGATTATTTGAATTCCCTCAGATTCCTTGTTATTCTTAAGGGTTGAGTCGTTAACCACATTTGTGGATAGTTGCCTCTCTGCCTTTTTTCGTAATGTGCGTTTTCCTTGTACTTCCACACATTGTAAATCGGCACATCAAAGTCCGTCAGGTGCTCGGCTGCAGGTTTTACCGATTTTGGCAATTCTGCCATTTTCGGTAGAATGTCCGCTATAGTTTGTTGTGAACACTCGCACGCCTCGGCGATCTCTTCCTGAGTGTGGCAGGCCAGCCAGAGGTCGAACGCCTCTTCTTTCTGTTTTACCCATACCTGACTATACCCCTCAAGAGAACGTCGCTCCTGGCGTGCTTCTGAGTGCCTCCTGAGTGCATCTGAGCAACCTCTAAGCGCGTCTACGTGCATGGTTGTGCCTTCCTGAAAGGTCGTTCTTTCGAATACCCAGGGTCTTCAGCGTCCAAATTCCAAATCTTGGCGATTTTGCCAATTGTGGCATTTTCGCCATTCTTTATGATATCCCCAATTGTTTTTCGTGGCGCCTCTGTGGCTTCAGAAATCGACTCCTGTGTATTCGAGGCTCTCAAGTATTCCTCAACAATAAGCCTGTCTCGCTCTTCCTTGAGTTGTTTCACACGCCACACCTTGAGGATCTTTCCCTAAGTGCCGATAACAATAATATGGAAACCCTCATGGAAATCCTCAGTCTAATGGGCATCTTCGTCTTGGGGGCAGTACTCGCCTACTATTGGGAAATGTTCAAACAGAAATGGCGGCCATAGCTTCCATGGTTCTTATGGATAATACCCCTGATAATTGCCCTCAAACCGTCTATGTGCACGTTGCACCCGTGCTAGACCATGCCCCTTACCCTGCGTGTAGTTTACCCTTTGTTGTTCCACAACAGCCTGAATGTCCTTTGACAAATCCACGGCTTTCTGATACCTGTGGCCACAGTCAAGGGTGTTATCCGCTAATCCTAACCCAATGAATGCTGTGCACTGAATCTAACCCACTGTTTCAAAGTTGGCTTTAAACCAACTCAACACTTGACTTTTTTCCAGTCATGCCCGATAATCAAAACAAGCTATCGCCCGAAGAGGCCGAACGCAAAATACGTGAAATTGTAGAATATGGGTACATAGAGCGCAGAGAACACTTTTACGAGAGAATGGAGCAGGGGGAGTGTGATTACAACGACTTATTGTTGATCCTGTCTAAGGGCAAGGTTAAAGAGCCTCCAAAATATGACAAGAAGTTCAAAAACTGGAGATATAAGGTTGAGGGCAGGACAGTTGAAGGTGACAACGTCGTCATTGTTGTGGCAATCGAAAGCAATACCAAGCTGGTTTGCATAACTATTATCCCACAATAGGGGATTCAAAGATGAAAAAAAAGTGCCCAGAATGCGGTATGACGATTCGCAAAGGAATTGGCAATTATCGGTATAAGGAATCTGGGCTCGATAATGTGTGGTTGGAAAATCTGCCTGTATATCAATGCTCCTGCAAAGTCGTATCCGCGTCAATCTTCCAACTTCGGCGGCTCCATGAGTTGATCGGCAGAAGACTGGTCGAAAAACCAGCTTTACTTAATGGCAAGGAAATTAGGTTTCTGAGAAAAAGCATTTATTTGTCGTCAAAGGCTTTTTCAAAGAGATTGGGGGTTGGCAAAACCACGCTGTCGAAATGGGAAAATGGTTCCCAACAACACAGCGCTAGCCATGATCGTCTCATTAGGGAAACCTACATGATTCTTAAGGGATTCAGCCGTGAGGATTCAGCAAGCGTTCTTGAACGCTTGGCAGGAATACGGCTGAAGAAGCCGGATATTCACATGTTGCTGATCGCTGAGAAAGTAAAGAGGGATTACAGGATTAACTGGAGACTGGTCGTTGAGGGTTCCGCAGAAGATGTTTTGAAAGTATGGGGGACTCCATATTCAGGTTCAGGCGCTAGCGCAATTTGGCCTTCACAGATTGTGTTTGGCTGGTCGCAGACCGAAAGTGATTTAGAGTTTTCCTCTAACGAACCCATACGAACTAAAGCAGAGCAATACCCAATGTCACCTTGACAGGAGTTTTAAAAAAATGGCGGCAAGGAGAAAACCTAAGTTAGAATATTCAATTGTTTGCGACGATATTAGGCAAGAGATTAACAACAAATTGTCGTTCATAGGAATATATGGATCGTTAAACCCTCAGATATTAGTGTCAAAGGTCCCCTTTTTGTTTCCGAAGCTTTGTTTTGTCATGTGTTTCAAGAATGTCAAAGCTGGAGACAAGTTCGCCACAAAACTGATAGGCCCGTCTGGTAAGGAACTTGGTAAAGCCATAACTGGTACGGCCCCAAAAGGCACAAAATCCACGGGTGCTATCGTTTTCTTTGCTTTGTACACACCTTTGAAAGTGGAAGAAGAAGGAGCGTACAAGCTTTTGACGACATTTAACGAGGACGAAAAAGCAAGACAAGAAATTACATTTAAGATAATCATCCCCGAGAAATCAGAATAGATATTGCACCAATAACTGATGCTGCCATCTTTCGGTTTGCTGACTGCCCTACCTGCCGTGACAGGACACTCTGTTTCATCCCTCCCTTACGGGATTTGTTGTCTTGAGTGACTTACAACCGACTTCCGGCTGGTTGTTATCTCACCGCCCTAACGGGTATTGATCTGTCAAAGAGCAGCCTATTAACCGCACTTGAATAACGGTTTGTCCCTGGACGCTATCTTCTTGAGCCTCTTCAGATAGTCCTCTTCACTTTCATAACCAAGATCCCGCCATACGGTAGAAGGCTTCTTTTGACGCTCAGCGATCTTCTGACAGGCACATTTAGGGTCACGATTCCCAGGCACACACCCAGGCCTGTGAATTAACTGTGGCTTGAAGCCGTCAAACATTTGCGGCCCCTAAATACGACGTGGCATCCGGCTTCTTTGGCGTATAGCCTTCAGCCAGCCAGGGTCAATATTGGCCGGATCTTTGTAGCTTTCATTCGGCACGAAGTCCCTGATACGCCCGCCTGGAACAACTTGTGGTTGAATATACACACCGCTGCCTTCCGAGCCCGGTATATTTCGAGGCCCACCAATAAGCCTCTCGCCCATAAACAAATTAGGGTTTTGCATCTCCAAAGCTCTCCGAAACGCCTCACGGAGACTATCAAAGGCCATGACCTTCTGCTGCCGTTCAAGCTCTAACTCTGCCAGTCCCCGGAGCCCGTAAAGCTGGTCCTGCTGTTCGGGTCTTAGGTTTTGCGTGAATAGCATCCGGTCAATGCCCTTTAGAAGTTTCTCAAAGTCCATTGGTCTTCACCATCTCTTTTAAAACATTAAGCACTTCGCCTTCCTCAAGATCGTTCAGCATTTGGCTTATATATCGATACCCTAACTTGGAACTTGCTTTTAGCAATAACGCACGCCCTTTGTCGCTCAACGTATAAAAACGCCCGTACCATTTCGCCGCTTCCCCCACCAAGTCTTTCTTTTTCAGGTTCTTCATGGACCGGGAAAAAGATACCTCAAAGACCATGCCGCTACGCCTGAGCATACGGCCAACGTCCGCTTTCAGCAGCTCTCGCCTGATGCTGAAACGGTTACGATCTATGCTCTTGAGTATGGCCCTCTGTAGCTTGCTCAGACGTTCCGCCGCCATCATTTTCTTCCATACTTGGGGAATGGTCCGTAATCTCGGCTATATCCTGCTCCCTTTTCCATTGCAGATATTGCCCAACTGACTCAAGTTCCTTCCCGGCCTCTTTGCCCTCCTCCTGCCAACTCTTCAAAAATCGACTCTCAGGAAGCGTCTTGCTCAAAACGATAGCTGCGGCCTTCTGTGCGATCTTGGAGTCCGCATCCTCTAGTTGATCCACGAGGACTTGCAGGGCTTTATCTGCATTTTGATCTAATAGGTCATAAAGCCGTTTTAAAAGAGTCTCGTCTGCTGGTTTCGGCTTTCGGCCTGATCCCGGCCTTGAGCCTCCGGGTCCCCCACAAGTTCCCTCAACAAACCGCCCGTCAGGAGTCCTTTGAATTTCACTTTTGGTCTCATTGGTCTCAGAAACCACTTTTAATGCACCACTCCCTGCACTCATAAGATACCTCCATGCTCTCTAAAATTGGGGTCAAAAAATACCCCCCCGTGTAGCGGGGACATGGACATAAGACAAACCAGGCTGCGGGTCGGTACTCCCCCCCCCTCCCTCTGGGGTCCCCGTAACATCAAAAAAATCCCATGCATACCCAGACCCATGCCCTGACCGCGCCTCATGTAATCCTCATCTTATTGTCTGAGACAAAAGCCTCCAAGTCCAGCACATCCAAGTACATCTTGCGGCCCCAGGGCACTGGTAGCCTTCCACAGCTCCCCATACAGCGCAGGTTTCTGCGCTCTTGCCGGACCAGTACCAACTCTCAGGGGATCAATCCCAGCGTCCACGATCTCAAGTAAGTCCATTGCAAGCCACTAACCTCCTGATTGCGTATCAGATGACATCTCCACAACCCCTTGCCAGTTATGACTCTGCGATTTCCGTGTGACATACAGTGTCAACTTCTATAGTGCTGTTCGATAAAGCCATAAACATCCTCCACCTTGAACCGGACCAAGGTTCTAGGCTTGACCTTGCCCTTACCTGGACAGGGGATACGGATGCAGGGCAAGCGCCCCTGTTCGGCCAGTTTATAGACCAAGGGCAAGCTTACCTTGAGCATTCTCTGGACATCCTTTGCGTCCACCAAGGTGTCAATGTGGCTTTGTCCGGTCATATTGATTAGAACTTAATCCCCTGTGTGTGCCCCTTACATCCCCACCTATCACCCTGCATCCTCAATTTCCGCTTCAGGCGCACAATCTCTTTCTTCCTGACCATTTCTGAAATGTCACCTCAGCAAAATGCCGACTCAGTAGGTCGCTTGCCTGGCCTTTGCTTAATTCACAATTTGTGTCATATCCGGCTCGTGCCAGAGCTTCTATTTGCGCCTGACTCGCCGGGCATGACCTCCATGAGGCATTTGGTTTGTAGAGCACTTCCGACCCTTCATTTTTCAAAACACCGTTAGCGATTCCAAAGGCGAGTTCTGCCGGCAAGGGTTTTGTAGCCAGTGGCCGTATCCGCCAGTCCTTAACCAACAGGGGCATACACCCATTAGCAAAACGCCTGATGTACAATGTGCCCGCGCCAAAGGACACCGTCCATCCGTGCTCACCCTCGGCCCAATAATAGCGGGAAGGATCATACACGTCCTCAGTTACCATTGTCGGGTTCAAAATACCCCTTGTGCAAGCCTTGCGTCCAGCCTGAGAGGTTCTCCGTTATCCTCAGCGCGTGTTTGCGCTGCCTCAACGACGCCCTTTAACCGCTCATCGATATTAGCCAGGGCAATAAGCGAATGTCTGCTAAGGTGGTCCTGCATATCGATAACGCAGCACTCCTGTTTGCCCGGATAGAGACGTAGGCCCCGGCCCATCATTTGGATGTACAAACCTTTGCTCTTCGTCGGCCTTGCTAAGACCAGACAGTCTACAGACGGTTCGTCAAAGCCCTCGGTTAACACCATGCAGTTGGTCACAACTTGGAGTTTGCCGGTGTGCAGATCCTCCAACATGCCTCGCCGTTCATCTATGGGTGTTTCACCATGCACACAGGCTGATTGAATGCCAGCATCTTCAAAGGTCTCCGCCAACGCTTGAGCATGCGCAACGTCCACAGCGAAGACGATAGCCTTCCGGTCAGTAGCTCTTTCAAGAAAAGATTCAACTACCAGTTCGTTGCGCTCAGGGGTGTTCACAGTCTGGGATAGTTCTCCAATCTTAAAATCACCGCGCGCTGTCCCCACACCGTCCAACGTCTGATCCGTCTTGACGGAGACATACTCGATGGGACACAGCCAACCGTCCGCCATGGCTTCTAAAGTCGTTAGCTCAAATGTTATCTCCTCGAAGATCCCGGCCATGGACTTCTTGTCTGATCGAAACAGGGTTGCGGACACTCCCAGGTGCTTCATGTTTGGGTTTAGTTCCCACAAACGGTTTAAGGTCCGATCATAGGTGTTGCCGTTACTGAGATGGTGCGCTTCGTCCGTAACAACCAGGTCGAAAGGTGGTAACCTGTCCAACCGCCTGCAGAGGGTTTGAATTGAGGCTATGACGATTTGCGCGTCGGGCTCAAAACGCTCTCCTTTAATAACACCAATCTCTGGATGATCATTCCACACGTCGGCCATGCGCTGTGCTGGTTGCCTTATGAGTTCGTCACGATGGGCAATGACCAGGCATTTCTTTCCGAGTCCAACAGCCTGCCGTACAAGGGCACAGAATAATATGGTCTTGCCCGTAGCTGTGGGTAGGCTCACCCCTATGGACCGTTGGCCGTTTTTGAAGGCCTCAAGGATAGCCTCCAGGCATTTCGTCTGGTAGGGCCTTAAGGGGATGTCGGAGTCAAATATCATCGTTCAAGTCGTACCTTTTGTGCTCACACAAAAAAATGTCCCCACTCTTGTCCCCACCCGCTTGGGGACACTTTTTTCTGTGTATTTTCCACAAGTTATGTGGACTTTTTTTTGTCCCCACCGGAGAGGGGTGGTGGGGTGTTTAAAGTATATGTCTCTACCCCTACAGGAGGGGACAGGGGACAAACGACTTAACCTGTGGATTTTATGGGTAAATTTTGTCCCCATTTTTTTGGGGACATTTTTGGGGACATTTTTAGCTATCATCGCTAACCCGCTGATATTTTTTAAGTTTTCGGTTCCAGGCAATCGACTGCTCGCCCATTAAGTTGTTGGTAGCCTTTTGCCACATCCAGACTCCGAATCTTTCCTTATGGCATTTTTTTGTTAAGTCGCGTTTACTGAGAGGTCCGCCTGATAATACTCGCTTGATCTTTTCTTCGAGCGCTGCGATTTGTGAATCTGCGTCAATGGGGTCGTTTACCTTCCGTGTCTCAAGCTCGTAGTCCAACAGGCGAATAACCTTCCCCATCGTCTCAGCGTCGATTGTTCGTTTGAGATCATTAATCGCGAGTAGTGGCATGAGTCTGTGGCCGTATGTATCCAACCGTGTGGCAAATACAGTGGCTGGTACGTTGAAATACCATCTGTCAAATATCTCTCTTGCTTCCGGAGTTATCGGCATGAGATAAGTCTGATTGCCATTTTCGCTTTCAAGTTGACTCGCCTTTTGCAACACCACCTGAAGTTGCTTCCCTACTTCTGAGACAAGACTTGCCGGAACGGTTTTGGGGATTGAGAACTTCTTGTCTCCCCGGCCAGCAACGATAAAGAGCCTGTTTATAAATCCGATATCCAAAAAAGCGCTTGTGAACATTGTGCTGTAGGTCTCCGTAGTGCTCGCCGCAAGCAAGCTCAGGTGTGCATTATAGATCTCAATTTTCTTCTTCTTCGTTACGTTGTGATAGATATTCTCTTCAAAAAGTGTTGTAACGACCGGCAGTAAATTAGAGCTTTCGATCTTTGACTTTTGTACAAAAGCCTTCAACTCATCAAGAAACAGTATTACCCTGCTCCTGTCATCAAAGATTGTTGCCAACCCTTCGGGAGATCCCGCGCCATAGCAAACTGAGATGCCGTCATCTAAGACTTTCCTGAAAAACTCAATGGTTTTACTAATCGCGGTTGACTTCCTGGCAGTGCCGCTTTCACCCAAAAGAACCGTATAGAGGCGTGGTTGTGGCCTTAGTTCTGAGTCAATCGTGATCCTACCGCTTAACAGATTTCCCAGGACGGTCAGGAATGAAATATAGAGGAACTCCAGGGGCGTTTCCAGGTATGGGCCGTAAGCACCGGCAAAGTCGCCTGCCACACCACTCATAATCTCTGACGGAAACCTCGTATCGTTGTTTGCATGCTGCAAAACTTTCTGTGGTCCAGGATCTTCAGTTATCGGCTCGTCATCGAGAAATCCCGTAGGCGGCGGTCCGTCCATCACAGGTTCCCCCTCCTCAGGGGATCGTCCGCGCGCTGGTTTATAGGCCTCTCTTGTGCTGGCAACGGCGTTCTGTATGGTCTTCTGGCCATAGGTAGAACCGTCGGAGTAATGTTTTTTGTCCCATTTAGGCCTCATAAGGCCTGATTGCCTGAAGAGTCTGTTAATGTGCTCAGGATCTCCTCCCCACCAGAAAGAAAGCAGGTTACAAAGGGCCTGGTCTGCTTCGCTCTGAGACGGATAGCCTGCTGCTTCCCATTGGCCTGAATACAGCAAATCAAAAGTGCCCCCGTTCTTGGCGCTACGGGCCTTGTGGAGCAGTCCGCCGTCATCAATGTTCAGAGGTATCTTTTTACCTTGTGGGATAGCTTCAGGCAGATCCTTCTTGAAATGGGTATCCAATAGCCTGTCAATGGCGTCTTGGGCTTCTCTGGGGTCTTTGGGGGAGCCATTTAGCAAGTTGCCGGTGATGGTAAAAAATCGAAGTTGATCGTAAATCTCAATATGCTGGTTCTTGTGACCACCTTCCGGCAAGACACCTTTGACAATGATGTGAACCCCGGTTCCACTGGGTGAAATCTCAGTATAAGAATTGAGATCCTGGATCACGTTCCAGGCCCACGATTGAATTGAACCCGTTTCAGCGTCCCGGCATTTATCCAGGTCGATACCGCAAAAGGGGTCATCTTTCGCAAACACATAACCAATGCCCGCCAGGTTGCCGTTGCCGTCCCGATAGCCCGTTAAGGTCTGTTCGAAGTTGGCCCATGTCGAAGGATTGTTATGGCTCGCATTTTTTCCCGTTTTGGCATTAACGGGGATCTTGTCGACCTTGCCGTTATCTTTCGGAACAGCGCGCCAACACACCCATTGTGGACATTGCCTTAATTCATTGGGGATGCTTTCAGGATTCATAAACCCTCTGCCTTGCTTTCGCTGCTGCTTTCAATTTTGACATTAGCGCTGCTCCGTTCGAACCTTGTGCTTTTCCATAAAGGCCATTACGTCTCTTTTCCGATACCGAACAAACCGCCCCCACTTAACATATGGGAAACCACGGCCAGCCCCCCTATCATTTCGCAAGGTGCTAAGGGCTCTGCTGGTAAGCTTCGAAACTTCTCTTTCAGTGAGGTATTCCTTCTTCATGTTTTTCCTCCGGCAATAAAAAAAGCCTGTAAAAAGTCCGCTTTCCTTGCGGTTTCTTACAGGCTACCAAATATGATTTTTACTTGTATCGACTTAAAGGTCTATTAGTCGAGTTAGTCGAAACAGTGTAATCAATTGTAATTACAACCTATTTTTCGGCCAATCTCGACTAAGTGCAATTAGTCGAGTTTTGCATATAGCCCGTAAAGCGTCTGCCCTCCAAATATTTTCCCTGTTTTGTCTTTGACAATTCTCTTTAATAACCTCCCCACAAAGTCCCGTTTCGGCTGCCCAGGGTTTAGGATGTAAATACTCTGATCTTTCAAGTAGTCACTCTTTATGAGTTTAAAGTTATTTTTTCGTTTGGTGAATACCTCTTCTGCTTTTTGTTGCAACTTAATTTCCGGCTCCAGTACATGCCCAGAAAAGCCCACCTCTCTCTTCATGGCACTATAAATAATTTCTATTTCAGGTTTAGCTTTCTGAATCAGGTCTCTTGTTATAGTTTTCGTGTCCTCAGCATCTTCATGAACTTGTGCGTCAGAATCGTATAAAACCCATGAGAACTCACCTAACATGTAAGAATCGACAAGAGAAGCTTTCGTTTCGGAAATACCCGGCTCTTTTATGACATAAAGCCACCGTTCGGAGAATCTGTTTAACTGTGTCTTAAACTCCCATCTCACCTTGGCGTCATTAAATTCAATGACTGTTTCTGGCCTTGATTTTTCTTGTTCCTTATAACCGAGAGTGCTATTGCGATTATCCCAGAGAATAGGATTGCAAAAACCACCACGTTTGCTACACGAAGTCCAATCCTTTGAGAATCTTGTGTAATTAACAGCCCTATTAAGTCCCACCTCTGCCATTAGAATGTATTCACTAGCCCCATGCCCTGCGTACAACAATACCTTTTTTATAAACAGATATTCCTTACCCCACCTGTGGGCAATCTTTTTGCATTCAGTTAAATCTAACTTTGAAAAATAATCAGGATTGTTCATGACGCCCCTCCACAAGACCAAAGCTCCACTTTGAGGATGTGGGGGCAGCCTGGCAGTGGAGTTGCCAGGGGTTCGCGGTCGACGTCGCTAGCCCCCAATTTGTGTGACAAAATTACTTGTCACAAATCAAAAATGCAAAAACACGGCAAAGCCGCATGGACAAAGGTTTTCGTACAAACAATCGCCTGACACATAATCAGGTTGCCACATATTTGCTCTTTGTTTTTCATGCGTTACAAGCCAAGAGCACCTGTCTAACAGTCAGGGGAAATGGGTTTGTCACGTGTGACAATTTGTGACAGAAATTAAACTTTTTGACTATTTTGTTTATAATGCTTATAATCGTCAAACCAAAAAAAAATCAAGAAGTTAAATGATTCTCGTATGTTGTCGAAATGCCCTTGTTCCCTCTCTTAATCAGGAGGTTATAGGTTCGATTCCTATACGGCCCACCAGGATTGACGGGGCTTTTCGGCAGTGAGGCGGGGAGCCCTTTTTTTTCTGAGTATGCCAGGCAAAGACGTTACGTTGAAATGGCTCTGCAATGAGGTACGGAAATTGCACTAGCGGTTATGACAACTGCCACAGAAAGGAGCAAATGCGTTGAAGATTCCAGTTATAAGGAATATCCTTGAGGCGAACGAGCGGATTGCAGAAGAAAACCGTAAACTGTTTGAAAGGGAGAAGGTGGCCGTCATCAACTTGATGAGCTCGCCTGGTTCCGGAAAGACGTCATTGCTGGAATGCACCATAGATGCCGTAAAAGATCGCATCCGTATGGGTGTCATCGAAGGTGATGTGCAGTCCACCAGAGATGCCGAGAGGATAGCAGAGAAGGGCATCCCAGTAGTTCAAATCAACACAGACGGAGCCTGTCACCTGGATGGAAACATGATACGAACTGCGCTTTCGACCTTTGACCTTGCACAATTGGATCTTCTGGTGGTTGAAAACGTGGGGAATCTGGTATGTCCTGCCGAGTTTGATGTTGGCGAAGACCACAAGGTGATGATCCTGAGCGTTACCGAGGGTTCTGATAAGCCCGAAAAATATCCCCTTATGTTCCACGAGTCGAGCGTCTTGCTAGTAAACAAGATCGACCTGTTGCCCTATGTTGATTGTAGTGTGGAAGAGATCCGGGACATCTCCCTTAGGATCAATCCCAATTTGGAGATTTTTGAGATATCTTGCCGGACAGGAGAAGGGATAGATCGATGGGCCGACTGGCTGTCGAAACAGACCAAGAAATAAGGGAAAAGGGCGTCAGGACAAGGATTAAGGGGATCGTTCAGGGTGTTGGTTTTCGACCCTTTATTTACAACCTTGCCCTTGCCCACCATCTTAGAGGTTTTGTCTCCAATACTTCAGAAGGCGTCTACATTGAAGTTGAGGGTGATCCCGACTTTCTGGATGCATTCCACCGGGGCATCATTGCCGAAAAACCCCCGCTGGCCCATATTACTTCCATAGAAACTATTGAGCAGGAGTTGAAATCATATTCTGACTTTACCATTCACAAGAGCGAGGCACAGGAACACCGCAGGACGCTTATTTCCCCGGATGTATGCGTATGTGAAGATTGTCTGAGGGAGTTGTTTGACCCAAAGGACCGACGTTTCGGGTATCCTTTTATCAATTGCACAAACTGCGGCCCGCGTTACACCATCATTATGGACATCCCATATGACCGGCCTTTTACGGCTATGAAGGGTTTCAAGATGTGTCCTCCCTGCGAAGCAGAATATCATGATCCCGCGGACCGCAGATTTCATGCCCAGCCCAATGCCTGTTGGGATTGCGGCCCTCTGGTGCGTCTCTGGGCTCACGCGGGCCAAGAGATTCGTGCAGGTAATCCGATTGAGGAAGCCCGGAAGTTGCTTAAGCAAGGCAAAATTGTTGCTATTAAGGGATTGGGTGGTTTTCACCTGGCCGCGGACGCCACCAACAATGAAGCGGTCAAGAGGCTCCGGCAAAGAAAACATCGAGAAGAAAAGCCTTTGGCCCTTATGTGTCCCAGCCTGGAACAGATCAGAGAATTTGCACGGGTAACTGAGGAGGAAGGATCCCTTCTTAACTCCATACAGCGGCCTATTGTAATCCTAGAAAAGAAGCCCAACGCAGATATCGCTGAAGAAGTCTCTCCCCGGAACCGCACCTACGGCATCATGCTGCCCTATACGCCCCTTCATTACCTCCTGTTTCAGGGTGACGACCTGCTGGCCCTGGTCATGACGAGCGGGAACATCAGCGAGGAGCCCATTGCCATTGATAACGAGGAAGCGTTTAAGCGCCTGGGAGATATTGCTGATTACTTCTTGAATCACAATCGTGATATTTATCTTAGAAGCGACGATTCCATACTCCGTGTGCTTGGCGCCGTGCCAAGGCAGATCAGGCGCAGCAGAGGTTATGTGCCCATACCGACTTTTCTTAAGAGGTCTTTGGAGCCCATTCTTGCCTGCGGCGCTGAATGGAAAAATACCGTCTGTCTCACCAGGGGAGACCAGGTATTCTTGAGTCAACACATAGGCGATCTGGAAAACTTGGAGACCCTCAATTTTTTTCAGATGACTATCCAGCACCTGAAACGGATATTGGAGATCGAGCCCAAGATTGTTGCCTATGATCTCCATCCTGATTACTTGAGCACACAGTATGCCTTGAAGCAGTCGTCCATGATTCAGGTTGGGGTCCAGCATCACCATGCCCACATAGTGAGCGCCATGGCAGAACATGGCCTTGCGGGGCCTGTGATAGGTATTGCTCTGGACGGCACAGGCTACGGCGCTGATGGGCAGATTTGGGGCGGTGAGGTCCTGGTCGTGGAGCCCAAACAGTTCGAAAGGGTGGGGCATTTTGCCTATCTTCCCATGCCTGGAGGGGCTGCGGCTATCAAGAAGCCTTGGCGTATGGCCGTGAGCGCGCTGTACGAGGCTTTTGGAGATGAGTTTTTGAAGATCAGTCTTCCTTTTCTGGAGGGCATCCCCCGGAAACGTGTCGATATCTTGATCCATATGATAGGACAGGGTGTGAACACGCCTCTCACATCGAGTTGCGGGCGCCTGTTTGATTCGGTGGCCGCAATCGCAGGTGTGAGGAACTATGTCGCCTACGAAGGTCAGGCTGCAGTGGAACTTGAGGCCGGGGCAGAAGAGGACCTGGAACGAGTTTATCCTTTTGAAATTCGGGAAAAGGACGGGGCTCTGGAGTTTTTGACGGCGCCGATCATAAAATCTGTTGTGGCAGACGTGAATGAGGGCTGTTCAACAGGTTTGATCAGCGCCACTTTTCATAATACCCTAGTTGCCTTGTTCCTCGATGTGTGTGAGCGGGTGCGGGCGTCGCGGAAGTTCAAGCAGGTGGTCTTGAGCGGGGGTTGTTTCCAGAATGCCAGGCTTCTGGTTCAACTGACCGAGGCCTTGGAGAATCAAGGTTTCGAGGTTTTCAGCCAGGCGCAAGTTTCCAGCAATGACGGGGGCATTGCGCTCGGTCAAGCAGTGGCGGCCGATGCTATGTATAAAGCGGGATTGTAAGGCATTTTGGCACTTTGATGCACTCGTAAAAAGTCGTCACCCCGGCGAAAGCCGGGGTCCAGGTCAGTCATAAGTCTCTGATCCGCCTGGGCGGACTGGATTCCGGCTTTCGCCGGAATGACAGGAAGAGGTGTTTTTCGACTTTTTACGAGACCGTTAACTTTAGTATACAAGGCATTTGTTTCTTTCTCCCGGCTTGTCTGGGTTAGGTGTAACGGCTGACGACGCCAGCCGCAATTTTTCCGGTTCATGTCTAATGAATGACAGCTATAGGAGGGATTACTCATGTGTGTGGCAGCGCCGATGAAAGTTATTGAGATTGACGGAGATATTATCCGAGCCGAACTGGGAGGTATGACTAAGGAGGCCAATCTCGCTATTGTGGATGAGAGGCCGGAGATCGGGGATTATGTGATCATTCATGCTGGTTTTGCACTTCACCGGATTGATCCAGAGGAGGCAAAGATCACTCTGGCACTTTGGAAAGAGATGGGGGTCATCGATGAAATACCTGACTGAGTACAGGGACGGCTCGCTGGCTTCCAAGATGGCAGATCGCATCAAGGCCATATCCACAAAGCCGGCCCGGTTCATGGAAATTTGCGGCACGCACACGGTTGCAATCTTCAAACACGGTATTCGGGACGTGTTGCCTGAACACATCGGGCTGATCTCCGGCCCGGGTTGTCCTGTGTGCGTTACGGCCACCCGTGATATCGACAAAGCAATTAAACTCTCTCGAATACCGGATGTTATTGTGGCGACCTTTGGGGACATGGTCAGGGTGCCCGGCTCTGAGTCCTCATTGCAAAAAGAAAAGGGTCTTGGCGCTGATGTGCGCATGGTCTATTCGACCATGGATGCCATTGAGATTGCTCGACAGAACCCCGACAAAAAGGTCGTATTTCTTGGGATCGGCTTTGAAACGACTGCCCCCACGATTGCTGCTGCCGTGGTGGCGGCCAAGGCCCAGGGGGTAAACAACTTTTCTGTTTTGTCGTGTCACAAACTCCTTCCTCCTGCCATGGATGCGCTGCTTTCGGGCGGAGAACTTGACGTGAACGGATTTATGTGCCCCGGACATGTGAGTACGATCATTGGGACGGCCCCCTACGAGGTGGTTGTGGCTCAATATCATACGCCTTGTGTGGTTATGGGTTTTGAGCCCCTCGACATCTTGCAGGGTATCTACATGCTGGTCAGTCAAATAGAGGCGGGGGAAGCCCGGGTGGAGATCCAATACCGACGGGCAGTGGCGCCTGAGGGAAATCCCAATGCCCTTAAGACACTTGATCGGGTTTTTGAGCCCTGTGATTCGCCGTGGCGCGGTCTTGGAATGATTCCAAAAAGTGGACTTGCCCTGCGAGAGGCCTTCCGGGCCCATGATGCAGAGGCGCTATTTGACCTTGACGTGCCGGATTCCCCCGAGCCGCCGGGGTGTAAGTGCGGTGACATCCTACGGGGCGTTAACACGCCCATCGAATGTAAGCTTTTCCGAAAGGCGTGTAATCCGGAAAATCCCGTGGGTCCTTGCATGGTATCCAGCGAGGGGACCTGTGCTGCCTATTATAGGTACAGCCAGGTGTAGATTATGAAAACTTGCAGAACCCGAACAGCCCTTTGATCAAATCGCCTTATTTGCTGGCGCCGGATATCGGCCTTCAGTTAGGGACTATGCCTGAATGGACAAAGACGATTTCGCCTCCTTCAAAAGGTGGTTCTCCGATTATGTGGGTGGCTACTACACAGAAGATCCGGCCCACGATCAAACCATCAGGCTGAAGCAGGAACACACGGATCGAGTCTGTGAGGAGATCGTCATGCTCGGTCAGGCCTTGAACCTGCCAAGCCAGGACATGCTGTTGGCCGAGACCATGGCCCTGTTTCACGATCTTGGCAGGTTTGAGCAATATGCCACGTATGGAACATTTGAAGACGCAAGATCCCAGAACCATGCAGCGCTTGGACTGAGGGAGCTGGCCAAGCACGACGTTTTTTCGGTCTGCTCGGACGAAGAGCAGCGTCTTATCACCAAGGCGATTGGCTACCACAACGTGCGGGCCCTGCCAGAAAACGAGCTGGAAAGGACCCTGTTTTTTGCGAAACTCCTGCGTGATGCCGACAAGCTGGATATCTGGCGAGTATTTATTGATTACTATGATGGGCGGTACGAGGAGACGAATTCGACCATCGTGTTGGGGTTGCCGAACGGTTCAGCATGTTCACCCAAGATCGTAAACGCCTTGCATCTGGAAAAAATGGCCGACACAAGAGATATGGCCACACTCAATGATTACAAATTGCTCCAGATCAGTTGGGTGTTTGATCTCAATTTTGAACCTACATTTCGTGCGGTATGCGAGCGCCGATACGTGGAAAAAATCACTGCTACGCTACCGCAAACGAGGGAAATCCGAGAAGTCGTTTCAACAGTGCTGGCTTATCTGCAAAAAAAGGAAGGCCAAATTCCTTGAAACGGATAGGGAAAATGAAAACAGCATGGGGTTAAGGCCAAGGAAAAGGGGAGGATTATGGGACAGAAAGTCACGGTAGCTTATTATTCCACCAAGCAGGGGGTGACACAGCAGCAGACTGGTGCGCCGACGGTTTATTACGGTAAGACTTTCAAAATCCCCAAAGAGTTGTTTAGCGAAGAAGGGGAAGTTGATTTTGAGAAGGATATTGCAGATCTCATGGGTGAGATACGTGAAAAAGGGCTGGAGCCAGTGTTGGATGAGGCCACGGTTGAGCGTTACGAGACGTGGGATATCGAAAATGGGGATGTGTGGGTCATGTATCGGGTGCCTTGTGCGGGGAAAGAGCAATAGCTTGGCGGACGCACTGCATCGGGCTTGGTCTTGGGAGAAGGCGTCATGAAGACAGGGGATTTGTTTCGCGTTGAGTTTTCAGAAGACGGTAATCTCGCAGTGGAGTTTTCAGAGGATTTTCTCTCGTCATCCCATGATGATCAAATCCAGGCCCTTGAAGTTTTCTTCTGGAAAAAGACGTTGGGACCCTCGCCCATACTAGAAGTAAACAAGGCAATGACTGAGCACGAGATTACGATCATAGTGGCGGAGGCCATGTTGGCTAAGTTAAAACGTGGAGAGCGGCTTGAGAGAGACAGCGCCATAGATATCTCCTGGGACGAGCTTTCGACTCTTGGGAATATACAAGGATCTGTCGTTGTGGCGGACATGGCGGGATACTTAGAACAGTATGCCGAAGGCAAGGAAGGATGCGATTGATGACGTTTAAGGCAGAAGACTTTGAGAAGAAGATGGGTGAGTGTCCAAGACATGGTGAGCAAGTCCTGTGGTTGGCCTGCAAACATGTGGGAAAAGGGAATCCAAAGGAGATATGGTTAGGCCGGAATCGTATTGCCATATGTCCGGCGTGTTCCATGCTCCCCATGACTTCGATAGAGGAGGAGCTTCTTATCGCGTGCGAAGCTTGCCTTAGGGGCAAAATCAAGGATCTTTCGAAGAGACTCCCTGATGGTGCAGACATCCATGACTCTGTAAAGGGGTTAGATGTATACGAAAATGAACTGATGAAGGAAGACTGAGCACAACTTATTCGGATGAGATGTGAACCCCGTAGGTTTTTAGCTCTTCTTGCACAGCTTTATACTCTTGTTCCCCTTTCATGACAAACTTGCCTGTGCCACAGTATTTCAGGAGACCACCAAGGCTTTCTTGTGTTATCACACAATAGTATTTGGTTTTGTCCCATTCCGGAAGCTGACTAAGTTCAAACTTCAACTCCAGTTGGGTCTCTATTGTCTCCTCCTCGCCTTCAGATGTAATACTTGTCAAGCCTAATACATCTCCCAATATTTTGGCTTGTCCCCTAATCCAAGACAGCTTCTCACCTTTGGTATCCCATGCCATGTATTCATAGGTACCGTCCTCATTCTCCAGAATGGCATGCTCCTGCAGGTGATGCGCGTGTTCTTTGTCAGCAAGAAAACCCATCATATTTTATCCCCATTACAGTAAGTTAGCTAGGTGTTTCTATGCCTATCCGGTTGCCTCCCAAAACATAGGTCGCGTGGGTCGCGTCATTGTTGCCACACTCCAGGATGTTGCCACTCCCCTTTATACAGCCCCTCGTAAGAGGGAGCTGGTGCTTGCACAGCGATTCCCAAAACGCTATCAAATGCGACCATAGGCCAGAACCGACGGTTGAACCGAAACACATATTCGTTGAGGTATGCCTGCAAA
>Ga0209986_10000606_pt1 | contig 35118 bp, 51 predicted proteins | sample BlataG_FD_183168 | JGI IMG/M metagenome (GOLD analysis project Ga0209986, IMG submission 183168) | Deep subsurface microbial communities from Black Sea to uncover new lineages of life (NeLLi) - Black_00105 metaG (SPAdes) (version 2) | ecosystem: Environmental > Aquatic > Marine > Oceanic >...
TGGTATGGATGCTGAACCAGCAAAGAGGAATGTTATGGGACTAATTGCTGATAAGCCCGAGATTGCTGTGAAGGGGGTAAAGCTACGCAGCTTTGGACAGACTATCATACAGAAATTAGGAGGCAAGAAAGTTCATCCACATGGGGTCATACCTGGTGGCATAAATTCGGTATTGTCTGCCGCTGACCGAGATGAATTCCTCAAGCAAATGGATTGGGTTATTGCCGATATACAGTTCGCTTTGGAGCTAATCAAGGAATACTCCAGCCAACACAGTGACTTGGTAACTAGCTTTGCGACTTTCCCCTCAGGCTATATGGGATTAGTAGACGAAAACAACAATCTGGAACTCTATGATGGCAAACTGAGGCTGCTTGACCGGAAAGGCATCGTCCTGGAAGACCAGTTTGAGCCTTCAGATTATCTTGATATCATCAATGAATATGTGGAGGATTGGTCTTATCTCAAGTTCCCCTTTTATAAGAAGCTGGGCTATCCCGGAGGAGTCTACCGCGTTGGACCCCTTGGTCGGCTTAATGTCAGTGAAGGCATATCCACACCTCTAGCCAATGATGAACTGAAGAATTTTAGGAAGTTAGGGACAGATGGAATAGTAGAAGGCTCGCTACATTATCACTACGCTCGTTTGATTGAAACGCTCTACGCTGCTGAAAGAGCCAAACAGCTTTTAGAGAATAAGGACATTGTCTCAACGGACATTCAGGTCACATCCACTAGGCTCAATGAGCAAGGGGTAGGGGTTGTCGAAGCTCCCCGAGGAACTCTATTCCACCACTACTGGGTAGATGATACCGGGAAAATTCTGAAGGTTAACCTCATCGTCGCTACAGGTAATAATAACGCTGCTATGAACCAGGCTGTGTACGAGGTGGCTAGGGACTACATAAAAGACGGCAAGGTCACTGAAGGTATCCTTAATCGAGTTGAGGTTGCCATTCGCTGTTATGACCCTTGTCTTTCCTGTTCAACTCACGCACTAGGTCAAATGCCCTTTGTTGCTCAGCTTGTCTCGGCTGGTGGTGAGATAATTAGAGTGATATCAAGGTAGACTATTTGTTGCTAAACCCATCAAGTAAGGACTCGCCAGGTCAATAGTCCAGGAAATGTGTCTTGGATGCCTCTCCTCGTAGGTCTAATCGAAGCGAAGGCCCAGAAAAGCTGCACCGTTCATGGTATTGACAGGTGTGCCCCTGGCGTGCTAATCTGCTCTTCAAGAATGATAGGGTGGAGTGTCTCCCCTTTGCAGGCTTGAAACAGATGAGTAATTCGGCGGAGCAGGCATTGACATGGAGATTCAACGCTCCCAATTACGTGACCATAGCGCGCGTTGTGTTGGCCGCAGCCGTCGTCTGGCTCTTACTCCAGGGAGGGGAAGCAGGGATCCTGATGGCCGGCATTCTCCTCATCGTCGGCTGGTGCACGGACGGGCTGGATGGCTTTCTGGCCCGTAGAATGGGACAATCAACCCTGGCTGGGGCGCTTTTCGATTTAGTCGCCGACCGGGTGCTCATGACCCCTGCTCTGATTCTGTCAGTAGCAGCTGGGTTCTGGTCGCGCACGGCTGGCTTCATGCCGTTGAACCCTTATCCCTACGTGTTGGTTGTGGTCGCCGCCGATCTCACAGTACTGGCGGGTGTGTTCACGTATATCTGGAAGCGCCGCACCCGCTTCATGGAGTTTCCTCCTCCCACCCTGATTGCTAGGATTACGTACTCGGTTCAGATGCCAACGCTGGTGGTGGGTGTTCTTGGTATAGGTCCGGACTGGCTGCTTGCTGGGCTGATGTACCTCACCATTATCTTCACCCTGGTCGCCTCCCACTCCTATCTCAAAAGAGGCGGCTACGTTTTTACTGACTGACCTCGCCTCCCGGTAATGGAGCTCACTTGCCTCGCTTGGACGCTTAGTGCAGCAGGGAAAGCTCATCCCTGATTTAGCTCGGGCAATATGGGGCTTCAGCAGTAGGTGTGCGGTTGGATAGCTCGTGGAGCTGAGGGGATTCGAACCCCTGACCTCCTCCGTGCAAGGGAGGCGCTCTCCCAATTGAGCTACAGCCCCGCGGTACGGACTAATTATACTAGCAAGCGTGGCAGACTAACAAGCTTTCTGCTTGCGGGTGTGACTTACTCATCCACGCTGGTTCCAGAGACTTCTGGTGAAACTCTTATGTTGTTGACTGTGTGGAAGCCATTGGGGCTAATCCTCCATTCAGACCAGGAAGCTCGCGAGTCTCGTCCGTAATCGTTAGGCCGTCCCGGGATGACACGGGTCACAAGTTCAGTCTCGGTATTGAGGCTCATCTGCTCTTCATATCCGTGAGAATGCTGCGTCTCCCCCGATGCTTCTGGCCATCGTTGCCTATCACCGGCTTGTTTTCTCTTTTCCTCCCCAGCGCGCCGCGGCTTCTCTGGATGCCCCCCTTCCATCTTTCGTCCCAAATCAGGACTAGCTTCGGCTATAGTAGGGACACCGCCTGGTACCTGGGGTTTGCCAGAGTCAGTCCCTTTGTGCCCGGGCATGATGACCATCTCATGGAGCCATTTCTGACAGGCTTCAGTCCCAGGATGACTGGTTGGTAACTCGGCATTGTTGACATACGTGAATGGTTTGTGCTATATTGCTATGTTAGCGTCTACTAGCCATTAGTCTGGGTTGGAAAACCTGAGTAAGCCGGCTGGTTGAACCGGGACGCGAGCCTAATTGGGAAGTAGACCGGTAAACAACTGGGTGGCTTTTTAGTTGTGGTTTTTTATGGAGAAGGAATAGGAGAAAATGCCGACGGTTAATCAACTGGTGCGAAAGGGGCGACACAAGCCTACTAAGCGTACGAAAGCTCCAGCATTAGGTATCACCTATAACGCCTTGAGAAACACGGTCAGGCGAGGCAAGAGCTCGCCACAGAAGCGTGGCGTTTGCGTTCAGGTTAAGACTATGACTCCTAAGAAACCTAATTCAGCCTTGCGCAAGATTGCTCGCGTACGGCTGACCAATGGAATTGAAGTCACTGCCTATATTCCTGGGGAGGGGCATAATTTGCAGGAGCATTCTGTGGTTCTTATCCGTGGTGGTAGGGTCAAAGACCTACCTGGAGTTCGGTACCACATCATTCGGGGTGCTCTGGATACTGAAGGGGTAGAGAATCGCCAGCAGGGGCGGAGCAAATACGGATCTAAGCGAAGCAAAGCAGTCAGGCCTAGTGATAGGGGGGCAGGTGTCGACAAAGTGAGAAGTCTCGAAAGGTCGGAAGGTTAAATGCCAAGACGAGCCAAAGTAATAAAAAGACAAGTGCCTCCTGACCCCAAGTACGGGAGCGAGATGGTGGCCAAGTTCATCAACAGAGTGATGTTGGATGGGAAGAAAGCCACTTCCGAGCGAATTGTCTACGATGCTTTGGACTTGGTTAATCATCAACTGAAAACGGAGCCCTTGGAGGTTCTGGGCCAGGCGATCAAGAACGCTACTCCCGTACTCCAGGTCAAGTCGCGGCGCGTCGGTGGTGCTACCTACCAAGTGCCGATTGAGGTTCAACCGCAGCGTGGGTTATCCTTGGCCATGCGTTGGCTTCTCACTTATGCCAGAGCTCGCAGTGGCAAATCCATGTCGGAGAAACTGGCGGCTGAGATTGTCGATGCTGCCCAGGGGCAGGGAGCAACTATCAAGAAGCGGCAAGATACTCATAGGATGGCTGAGGCGAATAAAGCTTTTGCTCATTATCGATGGTAACGACAACAGGAATTAGGGCCAAACAGCCCAGGAAAGCGGCCGGCACAGGGAACAATGCCATGCCCAGGACTTTTCCTTTGGATAAGGTGCGAAATATCGGGATCATTGCCCATATCGACGCAGGCAAGACGACTGCCACTGAGAAAATCCTGTTCTATACAGGTCGTACCTACAAGGTTGGTGAGGTAGATGAGGGGACAGCGGTGATGGATTGGATGCAGCAGGAGCGAGAACGGGGTATTACCATCACCGCCGCAGCTACCACCTGTCATTGGCGGCAGCATCGCATAAATATCATCGACACCCCGGGGCATGTGGATTTCACTGCTGAGGTGGAGCGTAGCCTTCGAGTTCTGGACGGAGGCGTGGTGGTGCTTGATGCTGTGGCCGGAGTAGAGGCTCAATCGGAGACAGTGTGGCGTCAAGCCGATAGATACAGCGTGCCGAGAATCTGCTTCGTCAACAAGATGGATAGGGTTGGTGCTGACTTCCATCGCACCGTGGCCATGATTGAAGAGCGTCTGCGGGCTAGACCTATAGCAGTACAATTGCCTTGGGGTGAAGAGAATCAATTCCAGGGTGTCATAGACTTGATTGACAATAAAGCGCTGCTCTTTTCCGATGATGTTGGCGCCACACCGATGGAGATGCCTGTTCCTGACGAGCGGAAGGATGAAGTGAGTGAGCATCGTCAGTTGTTGATCGAGAGGCTGGCCGAGAACGATGATCAATTGATGTTGCTCTATGTCGAAGGTGGAGACATCGCCGCTAGTCAGGTCAGGGCTGCCATAAGACGGTTGACTTTGGCCAACCGGCTGGTGCCTGTCCTTTGCGGCAGTGCTTTGAGGAACAAGGGAATCCGGCCGTTACTTGATGCCGTCGTAGACTATCTGCCCTCTCCCTTGGATGTGCCGCCAGTCCACGTTACCGATTGCGAAACTGGCGATGAGGTTTCACTTGAGGCGAGCGATGACAGCCCATTTTCGGCTTTGGCCTTTAAGGTGGTTGCCGACCCTTTCATGGGCAGGTTGGTCTATTTCAGGGTTTATTCAGGCACAGTCAAAGTGGGAGCACAGGTCCTTAATGCCAGCAAGGGACACAAGGAGCGCCTGGGAAGACTGATTCTCTTGCATGCTAATCATCGTGAGGAATTGGAAGAGGTTGATACGGGGAGTATTGCAGCTACTCTGGGCCTCAGGAATACCTTCACCGGGGATACTCTCTGTGAATCAAGTCAGGCAGTGCTTCTTGAACCTATTCGTTTCCCTGAACCGGTGCTTTCTATGGTCATCGAACCTAAGAGCAAGTCTGACCAGGATAGACTGGGTGAAGTCCTCGCCAAACTCTCGGAAGAGGATCCCACCTTCACAGTACGTGGTGACCAGGAAACCGGGCAAACTCTTATTGCCGGGATGGGTGAACTGCATCTGGAGGTTTTGGTAGACCGGATGCTGCGCGAGTTCAATGTGAGGGTAGGGGTTGGCAAGCCGCAAGTGGCTTACAAGGAAGCTATCACCGTGCCCGTGGAAACTGAGGGCAGGTTTATTCGCCAGTTTGGCGGTCGAGGACAATATGGTTGTGTCTGGCTGAGACTTGAGCCTGGAGAGCGTGGAAGCGGCTTTAGATTTGTTGACCGGCTTCGAGGTGGCTCTATACCGAAGGAATATGTTCCGGCAGTGGAACAGGGAGTCAAAGAGGCTTTGGGAACCGGTGTGGTGGCCGGCTATCCGCTAGTAGATATTAAGGCGACACTGTATGACGGTAGCTTCCACGATGTGGATTCATCGGAACTCGCCTTCAAGATGGCAGGTTCGATAGCTTTGAGAGATGGTGTCAGCAAGGCTAGGCCTGTCCTCCTTGAGCCGATCATGAAGCTGGAACTGATTATGCCAGCCCAGTTCCTGGGTGATGTAATCGGCGATTTGAATTCAAGAAGAGGACGTATTGAGGGAATCGAGACACACGCTGAGACTTGCGTTGCTCATTCCCTTGTTCCTTTGGCCGAGACTTTTGGCTATGCTACGGACCTGAGGTCACTAAGCCAGGGGAGGGCGACTTATTCTCTGGAGTTTGATTGTTACAGAGAGGTGCCCGCTAACTTGGCAGAGCAAATTGTGGCTAGGGCAAAAGGGACCTAGATGCCTAAGCAGAACATTCGAATTAAGGTCAAGGGGTATGACCACAAGCTGGTCGACCAATCGGTGGAGCAAATTGTGGAGACCGCGGAACGGACTGGTGCCGTAGTCGCTGGCCCAGTACCTCTACCCACTCGAATCCAGAAGTTCTGTGTAATACGCTCTCCCAATATTGATAAGGATTCTCGAGAGCAATTCGAGATTCGCACGCACAAGCGCCTCATTGATATTGTGGGGCCAACTGCCAAGACTATTGATGCATTGAGCCAGCTCCAGTTACCTTCTGGTGTGGAAATAGACATTAGATTGTAGGCCGCGATAATGATTCAAGGCATGATTGGTAGAAAGGTAGGCATGACTCAGCTCTTTCAAGATGGGGGGGAGGTAGTAGCAACTGCCATTGAAGCTGGGCCCTGCTTCGTTATCCAGGTGAAGACCGAGGCCAAGGATGGTTACAATGCTGTGCAACTCGGCTTTGGGGAAGCGAAGCGGCCTAACTCTCCTCAAAGAGGCCACACCAAGGGCGTGGGGCAGTTCAGATATCTCCGCGAAGTTGCTGTGGTAGATGTTGAGTCTGTCCAGGTGGGACAGAAACTTGATGTGGATATGTTCAACTCGGGTGATTTGGTTCACGTTACCGGTGTATCCAAAGGCAAAGGTTTTGCTGGTGGAGTCAAGCGTCACCATTTTGCTGGTGGCCCAAAGACTCATGGGCAATCTGACCGTCATCGGGCGCCCGGTTCTATTGGCGCTGGCACTGACCCGGGCAGGGTGTGGAAGGGGACACGCATGGCCGGACACATGGGGAGCAGGCGGGTAACGGTGCGCAATCTCAGAGTAATCGATGTCGATTCGTCGCAGCAGCTACTTCTGGTTCAAGGGGCGGTGCCCGGCGCTAATAAAGGATTGCTGCTCATTAAGAAAGCTCGTTGAGGTCAAGTAGGGTGCAAGTTCAAGTTCATAATATGAAGGGTGAAATAGCCGGCCAGATGGAAATAAGGGACGATATCTTCGATGTGCCGTTCAACGAGGCTGTGGTGCATCAGACACTCGTAATGCAGCTAGCCAACCGTCGTCTGGGTACTGCTGATACAAAGAGAAGGGGTGAGGTCAGGGGGAGTACGAGGAAGCTCTTTGCTCAGAAGCACACCGGTCGTGCACGTCGTGGCGATGCGAGGTCGCCTTTGCTCAGGGGAGGTGGAGTAGCGTTCGGCTCCCACCCTCGCAGTTACCGCCAAGCTATGCCCAAGAAAATGCGGCTTCTAGCATTGAGGTGTGTCCTGTCTGACAAAGCCAGCGCCGGGGAATTAAGAGTCGTGGATAAGCTTGGTCTGGACGAGCCGACAACCAAAGGGCTGCTGGACGTATTGCTGGCGCTGGGAATTGGCACTTCTGCTATTATTGCTACTGCGGAGCAGGAAACCAACGTGGTTATGTCCGGGCGGAATTTGCTGGGCGTTAAGACAATGCCGGCGCGTCTGCTCAACGTGGCTGATTTGCTCTCTTACAGAGCACTAATAATGACCGTGGATGCGGTGCGGAAGGTGGAGGAGTTGTGGGGTCAGGGGCCAGTCCAGAAGGCAGCGGCTAGCGTCGGTTAGAGCAAGGTTCTGAGGAATGTGTTGATATGCATCTTTACGAAGTGCTACGGCGCCCATTGATTACTGAGAAGAGCACGCTGCTTGCAGAGCGGAACAGGTATGCGTTTGAGGTGGCGCAGGGAGCGGCTAAGCACCAAATCAAGGAAGCGGTCGAGGCGGCGTTCAAGGTCAAAGTGGTTCAGGTGAATGTAATGACTGTTCCGGGAAAGCTGAGGAGGATAGGTAGGCGGCAGGTAATGACTCCTTCGTGGAAGAAAGCAGTCGTTGCCTTGGAGCCGGGGCAGAAGATAGAGTACTTCGAAGGAGTCTAAGGAGAAGAGGACTAGAATTGGGCTCAGTTATCAAGAAACGGAACAAGAAGATGGCGAAGCATAAGCATCGCAAGATGCTTAAGAAGAGCCGATGGCAAAGGAGACATCCGTAGGAGTCGGGCGGAGGTGAGCTTTGGCACTTAAAACCTATCGTCCGACATCGCCTGGCAGGCGGGGCATGGTTAGCGCCTCCTTCGAGGAGATAACCAAGGCGAGCCCTGAGAAGTCCCTGCTGAAGCCGCTCAGAAAGAAAGGGGGGCGGAACAACAGAGGGGTTGTATCTGTGCGGCATCGAGGTGGTGGCGCCAAGCGTAGGTTACGCGTCATTGATTTCAAGAGGGACAAACTTGGTGTCCCCGGGATGGTGGCTGCCATCGAGTATGACCCCGCTCGTTCCGCTCGCATCGCGCTCATTCATTATGCAGACGGCGAAAAGCGCTACATCCTTGCACCTTCGGGACTTGGCGTAGGCGACAGCATAAAAGCAGGAGAAGGTGCTGAAGTGAAGCCAGGCAACGCCTTGCCATTAGGTTGGATGCCGGATGGCACCTTAATTCACAATATCGAGCTCGAACCAGGCAAGGGCGGGCAACTAGTACGTAGCGCCGGTGTTGTGGCCCATCTGTTGGGTAAGGAAGATAGGTATTCACTCGTGCGGCTGCCTTCGGGCGAAGTACGGCGCTTTCTGACTGATTGCTTGGCTACTGTGGGGCAGGTGGGCAATGTTGAACATCAGGGCGTGAAGTCTGGCAAAGCTGGCCGGAGAAGGCTGCTGGGGCACCGGCCTAAGGTACGTGGCTCGGCCATGACTCCACGAGACCATCCCCATGGGGGTGGTGAGGGGAGAGCGCCTAGGGGAATGGCGCCAAAGACACCGTGGGGTAAGCCCGCTTTGGGCTACAGGACGCGCCGTCACAAGGCTTCAGATAGACTGATTGTCAGGCGGCGACACGAGGAGAAGTAATTGAAGGGGCAGGAATAGGATGTCGCGTTCATCGAAAAAAGGTCCTTACTGCGATCCCAAACTGTTTGCGAAGATAGAGGCACTTAACCGCTCTGGGGAGAAAGTGGTGCTGAAGACATGGTCGCGTGCCTCTACTGTAATGCCCCAAATGGTAGGCCATACTATTGCAGTACACGACGGTCGGCGACACGTTCCGATTTTTGTTACTGAGGATATGGTGGGGCATAAACTGGGGGAGTTTGCCATGACCCGGATATTCCGTGGGCATGTCAGCAAGGCCCAAGTGACTGTTCAGGCGAGGAAGAAGAGGTAGTTCTGCTGTCATGAAGGTGGTAGCCATAGCTAAAGACGTTCGTGTTTCGCCTCGGAAAGCCAAGTTAGCTGTGGACCTGGTGCGCGGTAGGAAGGTCGATGAAGCTTTGACTGTTCTGCAGTTCTCACCGACCAAGGCCGCTCAGGCCGTGGCCAAGGTAATCAAATCGGCTACCGCTAATGCTGAAAACAATTTCCAGATGGAACCTTCTGAGCTTAGGATTACTGATATCTCTGCTAATGAGGGGCATAGGTTCAAAAGATTTCGTCCTCAGGCGAGGGGACGCGTGAATCCTATCCTGAAGCGCTCCACTCATATCAGCATTTCTGTCTCTGGGGAGGAAGAATAGATGGGACATAAGGTTCACCCTTACGGTTTTAGGATCGGTGTCATTCGAGGTTGGCAGGCCAAGTGGTATGATGAGAAGCATTATGCCGAGTTCCTGCAGGAAGACTTGAAGTTGCGTCGGGCTATTGAGACCAAGTGCGCTGAAGGTGGTATGGTATGATGAGAAGCATTATGCCGAGTTCCTGCAGGAAGACTTGAAGTTGCGTCGGGCTATTGAGACCAACTGCGCTGAAGGTGGTATTGCCAGCGTCGAAATTGACCACCAGGGTAATGAGGTCTTGTTGACGGTGTATTCGGCTCGCCCCGGCATTGTCATCGGTCGAGGCGGGCAGCGTGCCGAGGAATTGAGGCGAGATCTGGAGGCAATCTGTGGCAAGAGGGTGCGGCTCTCTATCAGAGAAGTTGATCATCCTGAGCTTACGGCTTGCTTGGTCGCCCGAAATGTGGCTGACCAGCTTCAGCGTCGGATCGCTTTCAGACGGGCAATGAAACAGACCGCTTTTCGGACGTTGCAGGCTGGTGCGAAAGGGGTGAAGATCAGCTGCGCTGGAAGGCTGGGAGGCGTTGAGATTGCTCGCCGCGAGACCACTCTTCAAGGTCGCCTGCCCTTGCACACACTCTGTGCTGACATCGATTACGGCTTTGCCGAAGCTCATACTACTTTGGGCCATATTGGGGTCAAAGTCTGGGTTTACAAAGGTGATATTTATCCTGAAGTGAGGAAGGAAAGTGCTGCAGCCGAAGCGAGTGAAGTATCGTAAAGTCCACCGGGGGGAACGGAGGGGCAAAGCGCAATCGGGAAACGCTATTGTCTTCGGTGAGTTCGGGCTGCAAGCTCAGGCGGCAGCTTGGATAACGGCCAGACAGATTGGAACGGAGGGGCAAAGCGCAATCGGGAAACGCTATTGTCTTCGGTGAGTTCGGGCTGCAAGCTCAGGCGGCAGCTTGGATAACGGCCAGACAGATTGAAGCTGCGCGCCGAGTCATGGTTCGTTATCTGCGTCGTGGTGGTCAGATGTGGATACGTGTCTTCCCGGACAAGCCGGTGACCAAGAAACCGGCGGAGACGCGGATGGGCAGCGGCAAAGGTGCTCCAGACCATTGGGTAGCGGTTGTCAGACCAGGAAGGATGCTGTTCGAGATAAGTGGCATAAGAGAAAGCTCGGCGCGAGAAGCAATGCATTTGGCTTCTTACAAGTTACCCATAGGCACCCGGTTTGTGGTGAAAGAAACGGTTAAGGAAGAGGCAAGCGTTGGAAATCGATGACATTCGTGCTCTTGGCGATGGGGAGTTAGTGAAGCGTTTGGAGGCCGCTCACCAAGAGTTTTTTAACTTGCGGTTTCGTCTTGCCACTCGGCAGTTGGTCAATCATCGGGAACTGCCGAAGGTCAAGAAGAGAATGGCTAGAATGAAGACAGTACTACGAGAAAGGGAGCTTGGCATAAGATAGGTTATGGTTAGCAGACGAAAATCCAGAACCGGCAAGGTCGTAAGCGATAAGATGGACAAGACGGTGGTCGTCGTGGTGACGAGTGCGAGACGCCATCCTCTCTATAAGAAGGTTGTCAGGCATACCTCTAGGTTCAAGGCGCATGATGAGGCGAACGCCTGCAAGGTTGGTGATACGGTAAAGTTTGTTGAGACTCGTCCCTTGTCCAAGGAAAAACGCTGGAGGGTGGTAGAAATCCTGAGCAGGAAGGAAGTAGCTGAGGTCGCGCCTGTGGAAGCAGCCGAGGTTCAGTCAAGAGTGGAAGACAGTGATTCAGTCGAATACCAGAGCAGGAAGGAAGTAGCTGAGCTCGCGCCTGTGGAAGCAGCCGAGGTTCAGTCAAGAGTGGAAGACAGTGATTCAGTCGAATACTAGGCTTAAAGTAGCTGACAATACGGGAGCCCGGCAGATCATGTGCATCAACGTGCCTGGCGGGACTCGAAGGAGATATGCTACTGTTGGCGATGTTATTGTGGCTTCAGTAAAGCGGGCCATACCTGGTGGTGGTGTGGTGAAGAAGGGTGAGGTGGTACGAGCGGTGGTTGTGCGCGTAGCTAAACAGTATCATCGTTCCGACGGCTCATATGTCAGGTTTGACGAGAATGCCGCGGTTATCTTGGATGATAAGAACAACCCCAAGGGTACTCGTATTTTTGGCCCGGTGGCAAGGGAGCTGAGAGACAAGAATTTCATGAAGATCGTGTCTTTGGCTCCGGAGGTTCTTTAGAGTGAAGATCAGAAAGAACGACACGGTTCTTGTTGTTGCTGGCAAAGACAGGGGGAAAAAGGGCAGGGTACGGCAGGCTTTCCCGAAGCGAGATAAGGTGGTAGTCGAGGGCATTAATATGGCAAAGCGTCATTCCCGAGCCCGCCGCCAAGCTAGACAGGCTGGCATAATTGAGCTTGAAATGCCACTCCACGTATCAAATGTGATGCTGGTTTGCAGCAAGTGCAACAAACCGGCTCGGGTAGGCTTCCGTCTTCTTGCCGACGCCAGAAAGGCGCGGGTTTGCCGTTCTTGCCACGAAGTCATTGAGTAGCTAGAGGTGTAGCCCAGGGATGTCACGGTTGAAAGAGAAATACCTGAAGGAAACGATACCCGAGCTAATGAACAAATTCGGCTACAAGAATGTGATGCAGGTGCCAAAGCTCGACAAGATTGTCCTGAACATCGGCCTGGGTGAGGCGATACAGAACCCCAAAGCTTTGGAAGCAGCTGAGGGGGATTTGGCGGCTATCTCAGGGCAACACCCAGTGATAACACGGGCCAGGAAGTCTATTGCCTCTTTTAAGCTCAGAGCAGGCATGCCTATCGGGATGGCGGTGACATTGCGCGGCTGGCGAATGTATGAGTTCTACGATAAGTTGGTCAATGTTGTCCTGGCGCGCATTCGCGATTTCCAGGGGATATCCCGAGATTCCTTCGACGGGGAAGGCAATTACACCTTGGGGATTAGGGAGCAGATAGGCTTTCCCGAGATTGACTATGACAAAGTGGATAAGCTGCGGGGCCTCCAGGTGACCGTTGTTACCACCGCGGCTACTGATGAGGAAGGGAGGAGCCTGCTGGAGTCTTTGGGTATGCCTTTTGGCAGAAGCTAGCAGGTTTGTGTGAAATATGGCAAAAGTATCCAAGATTGTGAAGTCCAAGCGCCCTCCGAAGTATAGGGTGCAGCAGAGAAATCGATGCCAGGTGTGCGGCAGACCGCGTGCCTATATCCGCAAGTTTGGTTTATGCCGTATATGTTTTCGGAAGTTTGCTTTGTGTGGTCAGATTCCTGGGGTAAGAAAGTCAAGTTGGTGATTGAAAGTGCTGGAGGCATCTGTTGATGGTTACTGATCCAATCGCTGATATGTTAACTCGAATTCGCAACGCAATCATGGCGCGCCATGATGTTGTGCTCATGCCAGCTTCCAAGATGAAGCTTTCTGTTGCTAGAATTCTCAAGGATGAGGGCTTCATTTCTGATTATACCGTGCTTAAGGGTAAGCCACAGCGAGTGATTAAGATCTTCCTGAAGTATATTGCTGATCAACCGGCCGTCGCAGGTTTGGAGAGGGTGAGTAAGCCCGGCCTTAGGGTCTACGTAGGCCGAGGGGAGATCCCGCGCGTCTACGGTGGTCTTGGGGTTGCTCTCTTGTCCACGTCCAAAGGGGTCATGATCGGGCAGGACGCGTGGCGCCAAAATCTCGGTGGTGAATTGCTTTGCTACGTCTGGTAATTAGTGCTATGGCGGTGAGTTTGTGTCTCGAGTAGGGCTGCGTCCCATAGCTGTGCCTCCGGGTGTCAGGGTTGATATCCAGGGGAATGAAGTGACCGTGGATGGTGAGAAGGGTACGTTGTCCCGCTCATTTCATCCGGATATTTCCATCACGCTGAAGGATGAAAGCCTGATAGTATCCCGGCCTAGCGATGATAGGCTCCGTCGTTCTCTGCATGGGTTGAGTCGAACTCTTCTAGCTAACATGGTCGATGGGGTTACAAAAGGTTTTGAAAAGACCCTGGAACTGAGCGGTGTTGGCTACCGGGCCCAGGTAACCGACAACAAGTTGTCGCTACAGATTGGATACAGTCATCCGGTAGATTATTTCCCACCGCCTGGTGTGGACATCGTGGTGGAGGGAACGAACCGCATCCGCGTAATAGGCATTGACAAGGAAGTCGTGGGTGAGGCCGCCGCTCGAATTCGGGGTACTCGCCCTGCTGACTCGTACAAAGGCAAGGGTATCAAATATGCTGGAGAGAAACTTCGTCGCAAAGCTGGCAAGGCGGGTAAGGCCGCGCCGAGATGATAGCAGGCAATCATGACCAAGATTGACACAAGGCTAGCACGAAAACGGCGTCATGCTCGGGTCAGGGACAGAGTCAGCGGAAGGGGGACGAGACCGAGGCTCTGCGTTTTTCGGAGCTTGAAATATACCTATGCTCAGGTTATCGATGACTCTATGGGGTACACTCTAGCTTCGGCCAGCAGTCTGGACCTGGAAATCAGAGACAGAATCGCAGGGAAGACGAAAACAGAAAGCGCTGAGCTAGTGGGTTCTCTTGTAGCTCAGCGTGCGTTGGACAGGGGGATCAATCGCGTGGCTTTTGACAGGGCCGGTTATAAGTATCACGGGCGAGTCAAGGCCTTGGCTGAAGCTGCTCGGAAGGCTGGTCTGGAGTTTTGAGGTTGGTTCAGTGAAAGCGATTACCAAGGCGATTGGGGAGGTTGTCAAAGTCGATGCTGCTGACCTGGAGCTGAATGAGAAACTGGTGACGCTTAACCGGGTAGCCAAAGTCGTGAAAGGCGGGAAGCGGCTTCATTTCAGGGCTCTGGTAGTAGTTGGTGACGGCAACGGGCATGTGGGGTTCGGTCTGGGTAAGGCTAGGGAGGTACCGGAAGCAATCCGCAAGGCTGGTGTGACCGCCCGGAAAGGTCTAGTCAAGATCCCCATGGCCGGTACTACCATTCCCCATGAGATGTTCGCTAAGTTCGGAGCGGCTAAGGTGTTGCTTAAGCCAGCGCGGCCTGGCACCGGTGTGATTGCTGGTGGCAGTGTTCGGGCAGTGCTTGAAGCTGCAGGTATAAAGGATATTCTGACCAAGTCCTTGGGAAGTGCTAATCCTGTTAACATAGTCAAAGCCACCATGTTGGGGTTGGCTAGCCTGAGGAATCCCAAGGAGGCTGTAGCTAGACGGAAAGCTGGGCTGAAGATTGAGACAGATGGCTAAGGTGCGCATCACGTGGATAAAAAGCGACATTGGCTATGCCAAGGAGCAGAGGCGAACTTTGAAAGCCTTGGGCTTTCATCGACTCGGTGAAACGGTGGAGCAAAATGATTCTCCGTCTATCCTTGGTATGATAGACAAGGTCAGGCACTTGGTCAAGGTGGAAGTGATCGGCGATGGAACAGATTAAACTGAAGCCCCCCGTGGGCGCTAGGCGTGGAAGAAAGCGCGTCGGGCGCGGCGATGGCAGCGGGCATGGCACTTACTCGGGGCGAGGCTGCAAGGGACAGAAGTCGCGTGCTGGAGGTGGAGTTCGCCTTGGTTTTGAGGGAGGACAACTGCCTCTTATCAAGCGTTTGCCCAGGAAGCGAGGGTTCGTGAACATCTTCCGAACTGAATACAATGTCGTCAATGTGGGCAGACTTAGGGTGTTCTCTCCCAACGCGGAAGTTACGGCAAAAGAGTTGCTTGAAGTGAGGCTAATCAAGTCTGCCAGGCAGCCAGTCAAGATCTTGGGTGATGGCGAGATAGACCGACCCCTGGTGGTAAGGGCCAATAAGTTCAGTGCTGCCGCTGCAAAGAAAATCGTGGACGCTGGAGGGAGAGCGGAGGGGATTTAGAATGCAACAGAGGGAAGGCAGACCGCGCCTTATTCAAGCATTGCTGGATGCCATTTCATTGCCAGACCTGCGACGGCGTCTGCTTTTCACGTTGAGCATGCTGGTTGTTTTTCGCTTTGTGGCCCACGTGCCCCTGCCTGGAGTGGACCTTGATGCTCTGCATGAACTCTTCGACAAGAATCAATTACTGGGTATGCTCGACCTGTTCAGTGGCGGAGCGATGCGGAACTTCAGCGTGGCGGCCATGGGAGTCTATCCCTACATAACCTCTTCTATCATTATGCAGTTGTTGGTACCGGTTATTCCTGGTCTTCGATCTCTGTCTCAAGAGGGGGAGGCTGGCAGACGCCGGATTAACCAATTCACTCACTGGCTGACCGTACCCTTGGCAGGGCTTCAGGGGTATGCCCAATTGGCGCTACTGCGTAGCCAAGGCATCGTTGGCTCCGCTGCGGCACTACCCACTGTGACCATCATAGTGTCAATGGCAGCGGGCACCATGTTTCTTGTCTGGCTTGGCGAGCTGATTACTGAGCGAGGTATCGGAAATGGCGTGTCGATAATAATCTGCGGTGGCATTCTGGCTGGTTTGCCAGAAATGGTTGGCCGCGGTTTCTTGGCCAAGGAGAACTTCACCGGCCTGATTGCCTTCGGCGTCTTGGCCTTGGCGACAATGGCGCTCATAGTCATATTCACGGAGGCGCATCGTCGCATTCCTGTTCAGTATGCGCGGACTGCCTTTCGTGGCGCTCGCATGTATCGTCAATCGGGTTCAACCCATATCCCTCTTCGGGTAAATACCGCCGGGATGATACCTCTCATCTTTGCCATGTCGTTGATGATTTTCCCGGGAACAATAGCAAGCTATTTGGCCAGCCCGCCAGGGCAGGACCCGAACTTCTGGAATACGGTTACGGAGTGGTTCAACCCTAATGCAGCTCTGCCTGTAGGGCTCTTCTACTGGGGGTTCTATTTCTTGATGGTGGTGGCTTTTGCGTTTTTCTACACCATGGTTATATTTGAGCAGATGGACTTGGCGCGGACATTGCAGCGTCAGGGGGGCTTTATCCCGGGCGTCCGCCCGGGGAAACCCACGACCGATTATCTCAACAAGGTTATCAGGAGTATCACCTGGGGTGGGGCTCTTTTCTTGGCTGTAGTGGCGGTACTGCCGTTTCTGGTTCGGGAAATGACCGACGTTGCTGTGTTGACTTTGTCCAGTACGGGGATGCTCATCGTCGTTGGTGTAGCTTTGGATACTATGAAACAGATAGAGGCCCAGCTAACAATGCGCCGCTATGAAGGTTTCTTGAAGTAAGGGAGCGAGACGAATGTTCGTGGTTTTGCTCGGCGCGCCTGGTGCTGGAAAAGGAACTCAAGCAGATATCATCGCAAGGAGGATGTCTCTACCTCATATAGCTTCTGGCGACCTGTTCCGGCAAGCTGTTAACAAGGGGACTGAACTTGGAAGATTGGCCAAGTCGTATATGGATAAGGGAATGCTGGTTCCGGATGCGGTTACTGTCCAGATGATTTCGGAGTGTCTAAATGAACCTGATTGTCAGAACGGATGTGTCTTCGATGGCTTTCCCAGAAATGTCGATCAGGGCAAAGCGCTTGACGTTGCTTTGGAAAAGAGGAAAAAGGCCGTAGATAAGGCAATATACATCGAGGTGCCTGAAGCAGAACTTCTTAAACGCCTCACCGGGCGTTGGATATGCAGCAACTGTCAGGCGCCATACCACGAGGTGACTTCACCGCCAGAAGTAGCAGGCCGATGTGACAAATGCGGCGGTGAGCTTTATCAGCGTTCTGATGACACAGTGGAAACGATAAGGGAACGATTGAAGGTTTACTTCGCTCAGACTATCCCCCTACTGGAGTACTATGAGAAAACGGGCAAGCTCTTCAGAGGTGATGGTAGTCAGGATATAAATGGGGTGGCCGAGCAGGTGACAGATTCCCTAGAAGGTCTGCAACGAGCAGTCAAATGACTATCTTGAAGTCTTCAGAGGAAGTGGCCATTATGCGGCGAGCCGGGAGAATTGTGGCGGCTGTTTTGGAGCGGTTGAGGGAGGAGGTGAAGCCAGGGATTAGGACGCGTCGACTGGACTCAGTGGCAGCAAACGAGCTGAAGAAACGTGGGGCTAGAGCCTCTTTCAAGGGCTATCGAGGCTTCCCAGCACACCTGTGTGTGTCGGTGAATGACGAGATTGTCCACGGTATCCCCGGGGAACGGCGACTGAGTGAGGGCGATATCATATCCTTGGACTTCGGAGCAATGATTGACGGCTTCCATGGTGATGCGGCGATAACACTTGGAGTGGGTAGGATTAGCTCTAAAGCTCAGGAACTCCTGGCGGCCACCGAGGCTGCGTTGATGAGTGGCATAAGCGCTGCACGTTGCGGTGCTCACCTGGGAGACGTTTCCGCAGCTATTCAGGACTATGTGGAGATACGGGGATTCTCTGTGATTCGGGAGTACTCCGGACATGGAGTCGGTAGAGACCTGCATGAGGACCCGTTGGTTCCAAACTTTGGCTTTCGTGGTGAGGGCCCCGTGCTGCAAGAAGGTATGACCTTAGCTTTGGAGCCGATGGTGGCTACCGGGGACTACCGGACACGCCTCGGTGAGAACCACTGGACAGTATTGACTGATGATGGCAGTCTTTCAGCTCATTTTGAGCATACCATCGCTGTCAGCGATGATGGATCTGAGATACTCACCCTACTGTAGAAGAGCAGCATGCCTAGCAAAGAAGCAATAGAAGTTGAAGGCAAAGTCATTGAGACTCTGCCCAATGCTACATTCCGTGTGGAGCTACCTAATGGACACAAGGTCTTGGCTCATATTTCGGGCAAAATGAGGCGGCACTATATCAGGATTCTGCCTGCAGATAAGGTGTTAGTTGAGCTTTCACCATATGACCTGAGCCGGGGGAGAATTGTCTATCGGTTCAAGTAGGTATGGATCACGTTGCAGTTTGACATGTTTCTTGGCAAAGTTCTATTATTAATCGAATTCCTTCAGATTCGGGGTGAACACGAATGAAAGTCCGCGCTTCTGTTAAGCGTCGTTGCGACAAATGTAAGATTATCAGGCGCCGTGGCGTAGTCCGGGTTATTTGCGAGAATCCTAAACATAAGCAACGGCAAGGATAATTGTGGGAGCAAGTTGAAAGATGGCACGTATTGCTGGTGTGGATATTCCAAAAGACAAAAGGGTTTCGATCTCTTTGCAGTACATCTATGGTATCGGCCCCACGTTAAGCCATAAGGTTCTGTCTTCCAGTGGTGTCAATCCTGACATTAAGGTAAAGGACCTCAGCGAGCAGGAGGTTAGCCGTATTCGCGAGGTTATTGACAAGGAGCACACGGTAGAAGGTGGGCTTCGGCGGGAAGTCAACCTCAACATGAAACGCCTTGTTGAAATCGGCAGCTATCGAGGTATCAGGCATCGTCGCGGTCTTCCCGTCCATGGGCAACGGACACGAACGAATGCTCGGACCAAGCGTGGCCTTCGCAAGACGGTGGCTGGTCGCGGACAGAGGCGTGGTACGACCAAGAAGTAAAGGAGCGGTGACAGCATATGCCTAGGAAAAGAAGACCTGGAGTAAGAAGGCGAGAGCGCAAGCTGGTTCCGGAGGGTAAGGCTTACATTGTGTCTACCTTCAATAACACCATTATCACTCTCACGGACCCCAAGGGGGCTGTTATTGCGTGGGGGAGTTCTGGCACGGCTGGATTCAAAGGGTCTCGTAAGGGTACCCCCTATGCGGCTCAATTGGCTGCTCAGGGAGCAGCTCAAAGGGCCAAGGAGCACGGTTTACGCCAGGTCGAGGTGTTTATCCGAGGTCCTGGCAGCGGACGTGAAGCAGCAATTCGGGCTCTCCAGGCTTCGGGGGTCGCCGTTACTGCGATCAAGGATGTGACTCCTGTCCCGCACAATGGCTGTCGTCCTCGCAAGAGAAGGCGGGTATAGAAATGGCGCGGTATACAGAGGCTGTCTGTCGTTTGTGCCGACGTGTCGACGATAAACTCATGCTCAAAGGCGAGAGGTGTTTTACCTCTAAGTGTGCTTTTGAACGAAGACATGCTGCGCCTCGATATCGCCCAACCACAAGGCGGCGCAGGAAGAAGATGTCTGACCGCGGGCTTCAATTGCGAGAGAAGCAGAAGGCTCGCTATACCTACGGAGTCCTGGAGCGGCAGTTCCGCAAGTTCTTCGCTGAGGCGGAGAGGATTTCCGGTGTGACCGGGGAGAACCTTCTGGTTTTGCTGGAAAGACGCCTGGACAATGTGGTGTATCGCTTGGGGTTTGCTAGCTCCCGCCCCCAAGCAAGGCAGTTAGTGCGGCACGGCCACTTTCTCTTAAACGGGCGCAAGACTGATATTCCCTCTTGTCTGGTGAAATCCGGGGATGCTATCGCCTGGCGGGATAGAAGTACACAGAGTGAATACTACAAGACGCTCGTTCAAGAAATAGAGGACCAGACTGTTCCCGGCTGGTTGACCCTGGATAAGCAACAGTTGGCCGGCCGGGTGCTAGCCTTGCCAACCAGCGACGATATTGAAGTCAAGTTCGACGAAAAAGCTATTGTTGAATATTATTCTCGTTGAGGAGGCCTTTTGGCAGGATTATCATTACCAAGAGTAGAGTGTGTTGAAAGCACTGAGACTTACGGTCGTTTTGTTGCGGAACCGGTGGAGAAAAACTTCGGAGTTACTCTGGGTAACAGTCTGCGCCGGGTGCTTTACAGCTCTTTGCCTGGTGCCGCCATAACTTGGGTGGAGATTGAAGGGGTTCAACACGAATTCTCGACGATCCCTTATCTTAAGGAAGATACCACAGATTTCTTATTGAATGTCAGGGAGGTGCGCATTCGTCCTCTTTCCCAGCGCCCCGGCAAGTTAAGTCTGGAGGTTGAGGGGGAGGGGGAGGTTCATGCCGCTGACATTAAGCTTACAGCAGATTTCGAAATTGTCAATCCCGAGCTTTATTTGGCTACATTGGACTCTCCTGAGGCCCGGCTCAGCGCTGAGTTCAATGTGGAGCTAGGAAGAGGCTGGGTGCCGGCTGGCTCCAGCGACAGTCTGCCGATCGGGGCGATTCCGATAGATGCCATCTATAGCCCGGTGCGCAAAGCTGACTTCTCAGTTGAACCCTGCGACCTCAGGGAAAGCAGTAACCAGGAGAAGCTTGTCTTGGAAGTCTGGACTGACGGCGCTCTATCGCCAACGGAAGCAGTGAGTCAAGGCGCTGCCGTTCTAATGGAGCAGTTTTCTTGTTTCCGGGAACTGGCCAAAGCTCTGGTGGAGGAAGGAGCAGAGTTGGCCTGGCAAGGGTTAATTCCGCCGGAGCAGTATAGTATGCCCATAGACCAGCTGGGCCTGTCTACTCACACTTATAATAGCCTGAGAAGAGGTGGGGTCACCACATTGGGTCAGATTCTGGAGAAAGGCATAGAAGGTCTGTGCGCGTTGGCCGGCTTCGGAGCCAAATCCAGGGATGAGGTAGAGATGGCTCTCACGGGACTCGATTTGCCTTTTATTCCCGGGGTGAAGGAGAAAAAGCAGAAGGGGCAATCAGAACCTTCGGTTTCCTCGGAGGTAGAAGGGGATTTAGATGCCGAAGGAACGATGACGGATGAGACATCAGATAGCCGGACGGAAACTGGGTAGACCTGCGGCTCACCGGTGGGCACTGTACCGCAACTTGGTGACCGATTTGCTTAGATATGAGAAAATCGTCACTACTGAGGCGAAGGCCAAGGAAGCTCGTGGTCTGGCAGAGAAGGTGATTACTTTGGGCAAGGAAGGCGGGCTTTCCTCTCGGCGCCGAGCTTTGACCTTCGTTACTGACAAGAAGATTGTGGATAAGGTATTTGGTGAGCTTGCTCCAAGGTACGCAGAGCGTCCGGGGGGTTATACGCGCATAACGAAGTTGGGGCCCAGGCTGGGCGATAGAGCACCTATGTGCCAGCTTGCGCTGGTAGAATAACAAGCCGCTTTGCTTAGTGAAGCTCTTTAACAGTCTCAACAAGATTGCTCTGGTTGTGGAGTACGATGGCAGCCACTATCATGGTTTTCAGTGGCAGGCTAACTTGCCCACCGTTCAGGCTGAGCTGGAACAGGCTATACTGAAGGTTACCGGGGAGAGCAGACGTGTAATAGCTGCCAGCCGCACTGATGCAGGAGTGCATGCCAAAGGGCAGGTGGTTAGCTTTCGGACTGACTCCCCCCTTTCTCCGCAAACCTTTATCAGAGCTTTGAATCACTATCTCCCGGAGGATATTGCGATTAAGGCCGCCTGCGGAGTGAGTGCAGACTTCAACGTCAGGCGTGATGCTTCGAGCCGGGAGTATGACTATTTCATTTTGAATAGCCGAACGCGGTCGCCTCTTGCGAGACGATTTGCTTGTTTGGTGGCTGGTGAGTTGAATACTGAGGTTATGAACGAGGCGTGTCAGTTTCTTGAAGGTGAACACGATTTTGCCTCCTTTGCTACCTCTCTAAGTAAGCAGAGGAACACGGTGCGTAATGTCTACCAGGCCAAGGTGACAAAGGAGGAGAACTTGGTCACTTTTCGTATGGTTGCCAATTCGTTCTTGACTCATCAGGTGCGTAATACGGTGGGCTTGCTGATCAGAGTGGGGCTAGGTAAGGTTGGGCTCGAGGAGTTCCACCAGATTATGGAAGCAAAGACGCTGGGCTTGGCTGGGCCGGCTGCGCCAGCCCAGGGCCTATGCCTTGCCAGGGTTAACTACCCCGGAAATGTGGAGTTGGCAGTATGAAGACGTACTCAACTAGAGCCAGGGACGTTGAACACCAGTGGCATGTGGTTGATGCTTCTGGCAAGACCCTGGGTAGGATGGCCTCCCAAATAGCTGGCTTACTCATGGGCAAGCACAAGGTAGTATATGCTCCGCATCTTGATACCGGCGATTACGTGATTGTGCTAAACGCGGCCAAAATCAAAGTGACTGGCAAGAAAGCGAAACAGAAGCTTTATTACCGGCATTCGGGATACCCTGGAGGTCTAAAAGCCACAGCTTTTGAAGACGTGCTTGCCACCCATCCCACTAGGGTGATTGAGCACGCGGTTAAGGGCATGTTACCACACAATCGGCTCGGTAGAGCTATGTTCAAGAAACTCAAGGTTTATGCCGGGGACAGCCATCCTCATCAAGCTCAAGTCGCCGGTGCAAAAGCAACTGCGGAAGGGAGTGGAAGCTCGTGACTACCCAGACTTACGATCGTGGCACAGGGAGGCGCAAGTGCGCTGTAGCTCAAGTGAAGCTCTTCTCGGGCAAGGGGGAGATAACTATCAATGGGAAGTCCTATGAGGAGGTTTTCCCCCGCCTTGAGCACCGCCGCACTATTGAACACCCATTCGTGGCTACTGATACCGTGGGCAAGTTTAAGGTTGAGGCCAAGGTAAATGGTGGTGGCATCAGTGGACAGGTTGGGGCTATTCGCCATGGCATTGCCCGCGCGCTGGTTAAAGCAGATGAGCAGTTCAGGCCGCTTTTACGCCAGGAAGGTCTGCTGACCCGGGATCCTCGGGTCAAAGAGCGCAAGAAATACGGACTGAAGCGCGCCCGCAAGGCACCTCAGTACACCAAGCGGTAGGGCTCTCGAACTGGAGGCCGGGCATTTGGCTTGTGCGGCTTGTTGTGTGTCTTTGACTGGTGTAGACTTCCAGTCGCTCTCGTATGCGTCCCACTGCAAAACGGGCATCTTATCCCAAGGCACCATTCTAGCCTTGGCTGATGTCGCTTAGCCGCTGCTTCAAGTAGTCGATAGCCTCTACCGGCGTGGGGTCTATTTCGTAGAGGATTGCCAGGTAGTAGCTCACCCAGTCGCCTAGGAAGATCAGGCTCATCATCTGGCTGAGTTCACTCCCCCCCTGGCTGTCGATAATCTGGTGGCTGATTCCGCTTTGCTCCAGGAGTTCGCTGGTCACCTGATAGCGAATCAGCGTTCGCGGGTGCAGGGAAGGGCAGCGGAGCATGACTACATATATCTTCGGGGCCAGTTCTGAGGGGAATCGGTACCCAACTACAGCGTTGTGATTGAGCTCTGGGAAGGTCTCATGAAAAGCCCAGGCTTTGCTGTTCTCGTTTATCTGGGTCTTCCACCGGTGGGCGACTTCGCTTAGAGTGCCGGCGCCGTAGATCACCGCTATTTTGCCATGCAGGTTGGCGGCCAGTTGTTTGGCTGGGTTTGAGCTGGTGGGGGTGGCTTCTTTCAATTGCCACAGCAGTGCCTCAAGGTTTTGAATCATCGCCTCGACCTCGCCTGTTGTGTCTTCGACGAGGTCCAGTTGTGTGTCTTCGAAGAGCCCCAGCTTTTGCAGGAAAGCTATCAGAGGTATGAAGCTGTAGCCTAGAGCCGCCCGGGGTTGGGAAATATGGTCTATAATGAAAACCGGCGCTTTGACGTTTTCGGCCAGGGTCTTCAGCTTGCCGCCGGTGGTTATGACCAGCTTCTTGCAGCTTCTTTCCAGCGCCCAACTGAACCCAGAGAGCGTTTCTTCGGTGTTTCCTGAGTAGCTTGACGCGATAACCAACGTCCTGTCATCGACAAAGGCTGGCAGGTCATAGTCGCGATGGATGAAGACAATTGGCTTGCCTGCTGGTGAAGGCAGGCTGCGAACTAAATCCCCACCTATGGCTGAGCCCCCCATCCCCAAAACAACCACTTTTTCGATGTCGGTGAAATCCAGGGGTAGCTCAAAGTCCTTGGCCTTGTGCCAGGCAGCCCGGCATTGCTGGGGCAATCCGTGAAGTTGAGCCAGCGTGTTGGCCGGGTCAAGTTGATTGTATATGCCTGGGTCGTCCAAATTCACCATAGCCTATATACCTAACAGTTCTCTGCCGCTGTTTAGCAATCTCTGCACCTGTTCGGGGCTGTGGCTTTCTGCGTAGATGCGGACCAGCGGCTCAGTACCCGAGAAACGGATGAGCAGCCACGAATCATCAGCCAGCAGGTAACGAAACCCGTCGGTAGTATCCAGTCTTGCTACCTCGGTACCAGCGATGGAGTTGACGGAGCTCTCAGTAAGCTTCTCAGCGAGCGTTTGGTGCTCACCCGGAGAAATGTGGGAGTCAATGCGGTCGTAATAGTGAGGGCCGACCTTGCCGTATAAGTACTCTAACAACTGGGACGGCGTCTTCCCTGTCTTTATCATGAAGTCTAGGAAGTAGAGGCCGGCGAGGATACCATCGCGCTCAGGAACATGACCGCGGAATCCATAACCACCGCTCTCCTCACCGCCCATGAGGGCGTTCTTCTCTATCATCAGCGGTGCTACGTATTTGAAGCCTACTGGTGTCTCATGCACGGGGACGTCAAAGAGCTTTCCCAGCCGGTGGAGCATATTGCTGTCGGTCAGGGTCATAATTATGGCACCTCGCTCGCCGCGGACCTCAAGGAAGTAAAGGGCGAGCAAGGCAAACACCTGGTGTTGGTTGAGGAATTCTCCTTTTTCGTCAACGATGCCGATTCGGTCGGCGTCGCCGTCGTTTGCCAGCCCAACATCGGCCTTCTGCTGTCTAACCAGGCTAGACAGCTTTGTCAGGTTCTTGGCGATTGGCTCAGGTTGAATTCCGGGGAACAGGGGGTTGCGCTCACCGTTGATTTCGGTGACCTCTATTTCTCCGCCTTGAAGAAGCGTTTTGAAATAGCCGATGCCAGCGCCATACATGGAATCGGCGATGATTCTCAGGCGACTTCGGCGAAGGGCATCGAAGTCAACAAGCCGCTCTAGCTGCTCGGTATAGACTGGAGCGGGATCAAAATAGGCTATTAGCCCGTTGTCTATTCCGTCCGCTAAGGGAAGTCGCTTTACATTGCCCGCAATGAGAGCCTCGTTTGCATGCTTTTCAATCTCCGTGCCGGTCTCGGTTGGTGCGCTAGCCCCGGTATCATCCTTATATTTGAACCCGTTCCACTGCCCCGGGTTGTGGCTGGCGGTGATGATTATGGCCCCCGCAGACTTGGTGGTGGTGACGGCATAGCTTATCACTGGGGTCGGTGCAGGCTGTGAACAAAGGAGCACCTTGATTCCGTTGCCGGCAATTACCTCGGCAGCAGCGGCAGCAAAGTCCTCGGAAGCAAACCGGGTATCATAGCCAATAACCAGGCCATATTCAGTGAGCTTGGCCTGTTTCAGGTAATTGGCCACTCCTTGAGCGCAAGCCCGGACGTTATAGAAGGTAAAGTCCTCAGCGATAACTGCTCGCCAGCCGTCAGTCCCAAACTTAATCATCTTGGCCGCGTGGCTCCTTCTTAGGCTGTTAGTCCTCCCTCTGCTTTAAGTATATCCGCTTTGTCCGTCTTTTCCCAGGGCAGGTCGAGGTCATCTCTGCCGAAGTGTCCGTAAGTAGCCGTTTGTCTGTAAATCGGTCGGCGCAGGTCGAAGTACCTGATAATGGCTTCGGGGCGCAGGTCAAAGTGCTTGTTGATGAGTTTGAGAATCGTCTCGTCAGAGGCTTTGCCTGTCCCGAATGTCTCGACTGATACGGATAGGGGATGGGCTACGCCGATAGAGTAGGAAACCTGTACTTCTAGGCGGTCAGCCAGCCCGGCTGCTACCAGGTTCTTGGCGATATACCGGACCATGTAGCTGGCTGAGCGGTCAACCTTGGTCGGGTCTTTGCCTGAGAAAGCTCCGCCGCCGTGACGCGCGTACCCACCGTAGGTGTCAACCAGGATCTTGCGGCCAGTGAAACCGGTGTCTGATACAGGCCCACCGATTTCAAAACGGCCAGCGCTATTGACATAATATGTTGTCTTGTCGTCTATCATATTATTCGGGACGACTGCTTTCACTACGTTTTCTATCATGTCACGCCTGATAGTATCGTTATCCACATCAGGGTCGTGATGGGCACCGATAACAACGCTGTCTACCCTCTTGGGTTTGCCGTGGCTGTATTCTACGGTTACCTGCGACTTGCCGTCAGGCCGAAGGTAAGGCGCGATTCCTTCCTTCCTCACCTGGGCCAGCCGGCGGCACAGCTTGTGGGCCAGCGAGATAGGCAGCGGCATGAGTTCCGGTGTCTCGTTGCAGGCGAAGCCAAACATCATTCCCTGGTCGCCAGCCCCGGTCTTGTCCAGGATGTCCGTGTCGCTTGCTTCATCTCTGGTTTCCAGTGCCCTACCAACTCCGTTACTGATATCCTTTGATTGCTGTTTTATGGATACCAGTGTGCCACAGCTCTGGTAGTCAAAGCCGTACTCTGGGTGCGTGTAGCCAGCGTCTTTAACTACATCACGCACGATTTCGGGGACTTCTATGTAGCAGTCAGTGGTAATCTCTCCCAAAACGATTACCAGCCCCACGGTCACGGCGACCTCGCAGGCAACTCTGGCGAAAGGGTCGCATTCTAATATACCATCAAGGACAGCATCGGACACCTGGTCACAGAGTTTGTCAGGATGCCCCTCGGTGACTGATTCCGAGGCGAAAAAATAGGAAGGCGTCTGATCAAAGCTGTTTGCCATGTTTCCTCCTTCTTTGGCTATGTTCCTGATTCCCAGCTTTCCAGGTACTTCTTTTGCTCCTTCGTCAGAGAATCGATGGCTATGTTCATGGCTTTGAGCTTCAGCCGCCCCACCTCTTTGTCGATCTCCTCAGGGACAGGATAGACGTTTGGCTGAAGCTCTCCTTTTGTCTTAACCAGGTGCTCCAGACACAGCGCTTGGTTGGCAAAGCTCATGTCCATCACGCTTGCCGGGTGCCCCTCAGCCGCCGCCAGGTTTATAAGCCTGCCTTCACCCAGAAGATACAGCCGTCGCCCGTCAGCCAGAGTATACTCGTCAACGAAGGCACGTACCCGCCTTTTGGCCTTTGCCATGCTCTCCAGTGCTGGAATGTTTATCTCAACATTGAAATGGCCGCTATTAGCTAGAATGGCCCCGTCCTGCATCTGAGACAGGTGGGTTTTGTCGATAACGTTGATCTCCCCACTGGCGGTGATAAAAAGGCCCCCTATCTTGGCTGCCTCAACGAGGGGCATGACTTGATAGCCATCCATTGCTGCCTCCAGGGCCGGAATGGGCTCTATCTCAGTCACAATTACCTGGGCGCCTAGCCCCTCTGCCCGGCGGGCTATGCCTCTGCCGCACCAGCCGTAGCCGCAAACAACCACCTTTTTCCCTGCCCATAGGATATTGGTGGCTCTGGTGATGCCGTCGATGGTGCTCTGCCCTGTGCCGTAGCGGTTGTCGAAGAAGTGCTTGGTTTGGGCATCATTCACGGCGATGATGGGATATTTCAGGTTTCCTTCTCTCGCCAGGTTTCTTAATCTTATGATTCCGGTCGTGGTCTCCTCGGTGCCGCCGATAATGTCGCCGACAAGCTGAGTCTTCTCTCGATGGATGGTGCTAACCAGATCGGCGCCGTCATCCACGGTAAGATGTGGCTTATGCTTCAGGGCGGCAGTTATGTGCTCATAATACGTCTGGTTGTCTTCACCCTTGATAGCAAAGGTAGGCATGCCGTGTTCAACGAGAGCGGCCGCCACGTCGTCTTGAGTACTCAGCGGATTTGAGGCGCATAGAACCAGGTCGGCTCCACCTTGCTTGAGCGCCAAAGCCAGGTTGGCCGTCTCCGTGGTGATGTGGAGGCAGGCAGAGATGCGGACTCCTTTGAAAGGTTTCTCACGCGTAAACCTTTGCTTGATCAGCGCGAGTACCGGCATCTCCTGGCTAGCCCACTCGATGCGCAGCTCGCCCGTGGGAAGTAGGGAAGGGTCTTTGATATCGTAGTTCCTTGTAGTCACTAGCTGCTCCTTATCCGATGTTGTCTGAAATCCGTTTGCATGAAACGATATCCGAATGCAACGACCTGCGGTCACGTGAACTGCTCTGCCACATAATCGGGGATATCCAGTGTGCCAAGAAGCAACGGATTCTGATGGCAATCACTGCCCCCTGTCATGCGCAGGCGGTGCTTCCTGGCGAACTCAAGGTAGTGCGCGGTGGTCTTGGCGTCACTTCTTGAATGCCAGCACTCGACACCATCAATGTACTCAAGAATATATTCCTCGATAATCTTCGTCTGCTCCTGCAGGTCGGAGGTTATAGCCACCAGGGACGTCCCGTTCGGGTCGTTAGGGTGGGCAAGTGCAAGCATGCCGCCAGCATTCCTGACCAACGTTGATGCTTCAGCCAGTGAAAGCGGGAACTTAGGCACATCACACTTGACCAGGTACTTGTCAAATGCTTCCTGGCGACTCCTGACAATCCCTTTTTCTACCAGGTATTTGGCTATGTGGGGGCGGCCGAACGCACCGTCCACGCTATCCTGTATCTTCTTCATGTCCTCCTCGTTGAATCTCGGGATGTTCTCTTTGCCAAATTCAATGTTCAGCCTCTCCAGGATTTCGCGCGCCCTTATTTCTCTGCGCTCTCTTATCAGCTCGAGTTTGCTTTTCAGTGCCTGATTGCAGATATCATACTGGTATCCCAGGAAATCCAGGGAAACAGACCTGTCAGGTTCAGGCGGATACTGGAATGTCACGTTCAACTCCACGCCGGTAACATAGACTATACCATATTCCTTGGCCAGGGCGATTGCTCTCTCCTGACAGTCTACGGAATCGTGGTCAGTTGTCGACATCAAATCGATGTTTCTCTTCTTTGCCTCCTCGAAGACCTCTTCTATAGTGAGATTGCCATCTGAGCATGTCTTGGTGTGTATGTGCAGGTCTATTCGCATCTATTTTTTCTGTACGTCGATGATATACCAGTCTTCGGGCGGGTCGCTACGGGTATCAACTGTGAAGTGAATAATATTAAGGTTAGGATACAAGCCCTTTAAGTCATCTAGATTCACCTCCTCGAACCTCTTCTTGTTGTTCAGGTAGGCTTCTTCGGTCAGCGCGTTTGATTCGTAGTCCTCTTTTGTCCGCCTCAGTATCCTGGCGATGGCTACTTCCTGCGGACAGTCTGTTTGCATGATGATAAAGTTCAGGTTGTGTTCGGCGGCTATAGCGGCCGCACGTTTCCTCAGTGACTGTGTAATGAAAGTGGCATCGAGAATCACGCCGTCACCCGTTTTCAGGGTCTCCTCCGCACGGGCGAACATCTCATCATAGACCACTGTTCGTTTGTCCATATTAGAGGCGACTTTTTCATCAAATATATCCTCATTTTTCAGCACCTCCAGCCTGATCAGGTCAGTGCGAAGGAGCGGATACCCCTTAATCTTAGCCACCTCCTCGGTGGTCTCGGTCTTCCAGGTACCAGGCAGGCCACAGACAATAAGCAGGAAACCAGTCCCCAGCTCGTTTTCCACGAACTTCGCAAATGGCTCTCTCAATCTATCGCCTGCCTCTGTCTCATGTATACGATTCGGCAAGCTCGAAATAGCTGCTGGCGGCAGCCAGATTTCTTGCCTTTTCCTCCTCCGGAATATAGGGGTCATCCAGCTTGAAGCATTCTACCTTGCCTCGGACGTAGGCTCGGTAGCATTTGTAGAAATCAAGAAGCTTCGGTATTTCTTTGTCTTGGCTCAGGCGGACATAGGCATCGACGAAAGCCTGAGAAAGGTCGGCTCGCTGATAGCGGTCCACGTCCATGGCCAGGAAGGCAACTTCCGAGGCTACATCGCCATATCTGAACCTATCATTGAACTCGATGCAGTCGTAGATATGAATTCCGTCACCAAAACAAATGTGAGCGGCATGAAGGTCACCGTGGCAGTCCCTTATCCTGCCCTCCTGAACTCGTTTCTGGAACAGGGACCCATTCGATTTGGTGAAGCTATCGGTGTAGGCCTTGATACGGTCATATCTCGTGGAAGGGATGGAGACATCCACATACTTCTTGGTCTGGCTGAAGTTCTCTTCGGTGTTTGTCGCAATAGCGTCCAGTTTCCCGTAGACGCTGATCTCGGGGCTTGTCGTGGCCTCGTCGTGAAATGCCGCCAGTTTCTCAGCCACATTTACTACCATGTCCTCGGTCACTCGGTTCAGAGCAAGAAGGTTATCCATCATTTGCTCTCTCGGGAGCTGTCTCATTCTCACCGCATATTCAATCGTTTCGCCCTGACCTCCAATGCGGATGCGCCCTTCACTCGTGACCACAGGTGCTACTTCCAAGTAGACCTCGGGACAAAGGCGCCTATTCAGTTCCAGTTCCTGATGGCAGAAAAAGCGGCGCTTTTCCAGTGTGGTATAGTCGAGATACCCCAAATCAACCGGTTTCTTGACCTTGTATACGAAGTCACCGGTGAGAAAGAGAAATGACATTTGGGTTTGCACCAGCTCTATCTTCCGGGGGTTGTGAGGGTAGGCGTCGGACTTGAGTAGTGCCTCAACTATAACTGGCGGTTTTGCCATGGTCTCTATGTAGATTCAGTTGTCTGACGATGCTCTTCAGGCTTCGAGGCTGAAGAGGGGTCTGGCTCCGTCTCCAGCGGAGTACTTGTCCCCAGCGAACACGGCATGCTCCATCTTCACTCTCTTGCCAATTATCTCCATGGTTGCCTTGTCTGGCTCAATCCCGGTCAGGTTACCCATTATCCAGGGACCTTCGTCCAGTTGGACTAGCACTATGATATACGGAGTCTCAGCTTCACGTCCTTCCGGCGGCACGAAGACGGTGGTAAAAGTCTGGATTTCACCTTCGCCGCTTAGCCCGACGACGTCTAAATCCGTACTGGTACACTCGCCGCAGGTTATTTTCGGCGGTACTGTGACTGCGCCACACTGTTTGCATTTCAATCCCAGCAGCCTATTCTGCTTGAGTGCCTCGTTGTATTCTTTGAAACTGAGTCTATGTTCCATTCTTGGCCTCCTTCGGGATTAGAGCGCGGTGGCGGATCACCAGCCTCTCTTGAGAATCAGGTTGACAATTGTGCCGCCGTCTCCGCCGAGTGTATCAGTCATGCCTATTCTGGCTCCATCGACCTGACGCTCTCCGCATTTGCCTCTTAGCTGACTCACTACATCGTATACCTGAGCGGTGCCGGTGGCGCCTATGGGATGCCCTTTGGACTTCAGCCCACCGGAGATGTTAGTAGGTATCTTGCCTCCAATCTTGGTTTGGCCTTTCTCCACAGCTTCGCTGGCCTTGCCAGATTCAAAGAAGCCGAGGCCTTCCAGGGCGATGATTGTAGCTATGCTGAAGCAATCGTGAAGCTCACAGACATCTATATCCTCGGGGCTGAGTCCAGCCATGTCATAAGCTTGTTTGGCGGATAGCTCTCTGGACCTAATCCTTGGCAGGTAGTCCTTTTGGCTGAGTAGGTTGCCGGCTGAAGCTTGACCCACGCCGATAAGATAGACCGGCTTATCGGTTAGCTCTTTTGCCTTCTCTTCTGAGGCCAGAACAATGGCTGAAGCCCCGTCGGAAAACGGACAGCAGTCGAGGAGCTGGAGTGGCTGGCATACCATGAAGCCGTCGAGTACCTTGTCCATAGTTATCTCTTTCTGGAAGTGAGCTTTAGGGTTAAGCGCACCGTAATGGTGGGAGTTGATGGAAACCTGAGCCATTTGCCGCTTAAGCTTTTCTAGAGGTATGCCATGTTTCTTTGCGTAGAGGTGAGTTAGCATGGCGAAGACCGCGGGAAAGGTGATGCCGGCTGGGTATTCATAGCGGCTATCGCTGCCCATGGCAAAGGTTCGAGTTGCCAGCGGTGTGCCCATCTTGGCGGCTGTTTCAGTGCCACCAGCCAGGACTATGTCATAGAACCCCGAAGCCACCCACATAAAGGCATCTCTTGCCGCGGCACTGGCTGAGGCGCAGGCGTTTTCATACTTGTTGGCTGGGATATTGAAGGCACCGATGTAGTCAGCAGCGAAAGCCTGCGGTTGGCCTTGTCCTTCGGAGAAGTCTCCCAAGACATTGCCCACGAATAGAGCCTGGATATCCTTCGGTTTCAGGTTGGACTCATTTATGGCGTCCATGGCGGCTTCGGCGAATAGCTCCACGCATGTCTCGTCCTGCTTGCCACTGAATTTCGTCATCCCGACGCCGACTACAGCTACTTTTCTCAAAGGTCTATACCTCCTTGCGTACGATTCTGCCTCATTCTATCAGCTTTGGGCGGCATTGGCTACAGAAACCGGCTTGTTTCCAGTCAGTATCGGCCAGACTATTGGAGAAGTGCATCACACACTTGGTATCCGGGCAGTGCCCCAGGCCAAAGGTGTGCCCTAGCTCGTGAACCGCCTCTTTGGTTGCTCTGTCCAGAAACAGGCCTACGTCCACGGGCAAGCCATAGTATTCCTGCCTGAGACGGCAGAGAGATATGATGGCTGCTCCAGAGGTTGTGTGAGCTTGACCGAATACGAAGTTCAACCCCGGGGCCCAGAGGTCTGCATCGACTATGCCCAGGACCTTTTCGTCCTTTGCTACGCCTGATTCCTCTAGCTTGGCCAGCAATGTCGAGGCAGAGTACTGTTCCCGTTTCGGGTCATAAGCCTGGTCGAGGTCATCAAGTTCCGTGGCTATCTCAATGGGGCAGCCGAAGCTTCGCTTGACTCTTTCTTTCAGCTCTTCCAGTATGTCATTATCAATGCTGCCGATTGGCTTGAGGCATATTCTCATCGGTGGTTGACTTCAGCCAGCTTGTTACTTCTCCCAGCACGTGGTCGTGATTAGCGCGGCTGACCTGGAGCACCTTTACGTTGGGGTGGCGCTTCACCTGGTCGGCAAAGGGGTGTGGGTTGAGCATAACGGTACCCAGGACCTTCTTGCCGCTGTCCATCGCCTGCAGCACGGCTTCCGTGAAACGGGTTGAGAAGAGCTCCATCTTGCCGATCTCGTCGATAACGATTAAATCGCTTTCCCCAATTGCACGATTCAGCGCAGCCACACCAACATCATCCAGATTCTGGATGTCAACGCCGTATTTACCTACTCGGTGGCGACCGGGAATATCGATGTGGGCCAGGATGGCCTCGTGGCCATCTAGGGTGATAATCCTGAAGCCCTGCCTTATTCCGCCGCTTCTTATCTCCTCGGTGTAAAAACCGCCAGCCCTGACCTTTGACATGGCCGTTGCCTGTCTGATGATGGTAGTCTTCCCGGTGCCCGGGCTACCTGTCAGAAGGCAGACATTTGTCATCAACTCTCTGCTGTGGGTTCGGCCTTTTTCTTTGTGCCGCGCTTCTTTGGTGCTTCCGGTTGAGCCGCCTTTGCTGTTGGTTCAGCGCCTGCGGCTTTTGCGGTAGCCGCTTCGGCCTTCTTCTTCCTGGCAGGCTTCTTGGGTGCTTCGGGTTTAGCCACCTCTGCCGTTGGCTCGGCGCTTACGGGTTCAGCTACGGCTGCCTCTTCGGCCTTCTTCTTCCTGGCAGGCTTCTTGGGTGCTTCGGGTTTAGCCACCTCTGCCGTTGGCTCGGCGCTTACGGGTTCAGCTACGGCTGCCACTTCAGCCTTCTTCTTCCTGGCAGGCTTCTTGGGTGCTTCGGATTCAGCCGCCTCTGCCGTTGGCTCGGCGCTTACGGGTTCAGCTACGGCTGCCACTTCAGCCTTCTTCTTCCTGGCAGGTTTCTTGGGTACTTCGGGTTTAGCCACCTCTGGTGTTGGCTCGGCGCTTACGGGTTCAGCTACCGCTACCTCTTCAGCCTTCTTCTTTCTGGCAGGCTTCTTTGGTGCTTCGGGTTTAGCCGCCTCTGCCGTTGGCTCGGCGCTTACTGCTTCAGCTACGGCTACCGCTTCAGCCTTCTTCTTGGCAGGCTTCTTGGCTGGTGGTGCCTTTGGCTGAACGACCACGGCTCCGACACCGCCTGCCATGGCTATAGCCTTTCTTCTTTCTTCCAGCTTCTTTCGGCGTCGGCGGCGTTTTAGAGCCGCCATTTTCTTGCTTTTGTTCATCGTCCCTCTTTCTTTACCTCTCTAGTGCTTTGCGTTGTTTTATGGCTCTGACTACTGCTCTTCCCACCCCGCGGGCTTGGCGAAGACCCTCTTCATCTTTACTCACCTCACCCCTGTTGCTTCCATAAGCAATAGCCCCACCAGCCTCGACCATCAGGTGGAGTCGGAAGAAATCACTAATCTGTCTAAAGGCACTGCTGGCTCCCTCTCTTCCGGCTACTACTATTACTCCCCCTACTTTGTTCCGTAGTACCCTTCCATAGCTCTTGATTTTGGCGCGAAGTTCCGGGTCGACAGCCAGGTGGGCAGCGGCCAGGCAATAAGTGCGGTCAATGATGGCCTTGGCCTGGGCAGTCGCTCCCCAGAAGTAGACCGGTGTGCCGATGATGATGCCATCAGCGGCCAGCAGCTTTGGATAAATGTCCTGCATATCATCGTCAATCATACACTCAGCCGTTTCCAGACAGTTCTCGCAGCCATCGCAAGGAAGTATTGTGTTGTTGGCCACGGACACTACCTCTACGTCCTCGGCGCCGGCTTCCTCGGCAGCAGTCAGAGCCTCCCGGACCAGAAGCTCTGTATTCCCCTGCTGGCGAGGACTGCATACGATTCCAATGACTTTCATCTTGGCTTCTTATTACCTTTGACTTCCTGAGGCCGACGTACATTATCGCCTAATCGGCTTGGCATTTCAAATGTCGGCTATGAGCTTGCAGGAGTCTATCCGGGGCTGTTTGCCGGTTTCTCCGTTATGTGGAGTATTTGCTCTTCAACCTGGCGGAAAGCTCTGCCAGCAATTCCAGAGCCTCTATCGTGGCTTGAGGGGACAACGCAGTTAACGTGCAGGAAGGGGTGAGCAAGCCCTGGGCAACGAGCTGCTTGAACGGGACGCCATCTCGGGTGAAAGGCGCCATGGCCTCCCCAAGCCTGTCATAGAGACTGGCTACGCTCTCTTTGGCCAGGGTCTTCTCTTCATTCGGGACTATACCCCAGGCGACGCTGCCGCCGCGTTCCAGAAAGGCTTTTACCTCAGCGGGATAGCAGCT